>ERZ888423.419-NODE-419-length-43703-cov-8.282029_pt1 | contig 43703 bp, 40 predicted proteins | sample MGYA00520523_ERZ888423 | MGnify/ENA primary metagenome ERZ888423 (study PRJEB32303, sample SAMEA104408611) | aquatic metagenome | biome: Brackish water; feature: Pelagic; material: water | place: Baltic Sea | collected 2014-06-08T10:24:00 | depth 30,27 m ... | reverse complement strand
GATATGACTCTTTCAAAAATGCCTCTTAAAAAAGTAGGACTAATAAAGACAGAGAAGAAAGAGCTTCAAGGTAAGTTAGAAAAACGTCCAGAATACACACAAATAAGTTCTACCCGTAAAAATATTTTACCTACGAAAGGCGGTCGTTACAACATTCATACTCCTATTGGAGCTAAGATTGTACAAGCACTTACTGGATACAATAAAAAGGGTGGTTACCAAGAGGGTGAAGGCCGAATATTTGGTGATAGATTTAGAAGTACTGACCCAGATCGTTCTTACAACACAATTCAAACAGATGAAAGTGGAAGAGCTATATTTAAGGGGGCTGAGGGCTTTAAAGACCTTAGAGAACAAAAAAAATATAATAAAGAATTTGATAAGTATCAAGAGAAACAAGACCAGATGAATGCTTTCGCAAGCATGTTCAATAATGCAGCTAATCGTAACACAATTGCCTCTCAAACTTCAAAGTTAAAGAAATAGTAGCACGATTATTGCTATATTTGTATTAAAATTAAATTAAATGATAGTAAAAGAGATTCACTTTGGCGATGACGGCCAAAAAAAACTAAAGTCTGGCATCAAGAAGATTGCTGGGGCGGTCAAGAGCACCATGGGTGCTAGAGGCAGGACGGTATTAATAGAGTCCGAGAACCACATTGGTGGGATCACTGTCACAAAGGACGGTGTAACGGTCGCTAGGTCTATCAATCTGTACGATCCAACTGAAAATTTAGCTGTAATGATGATGCGACAGGCTGCTGATCGCACTGCTGTTGTAGCTGGAGACGGAACCACAACGGCAATTGTATTGGCTGAGTCTATAATTGACAATTCTGACAATATTATCGACAGTTCCGACAATATTACAGAGGTAATTCGGGAGATAAACGACATAAGCAATAAAATTTCACAGAGGCTAACCAAGATGTCAAAGAAGCTAAGTGGAAAAAAGTTACTTGACGTTGCTACTATTTCCGCCAACAATGACAGGGAGATTGGCAAGATGATATCTGACGCATTTAATGAGGTTAGTGTTGTAACTGTTGAGAACAGCCAGACTCCGAACACTCATGTTGAGATAATCAGTGGAATGAAGATAGACAGGGGTTTTTCTTCTAAGTACTTCATCACTGATCAAAAGAAGCAGGAGTGCATACTTGAAAATCCGTATGTATTGATTACGGACCACGATATATCTAACATACTAAACATAGAGAAGGTTATCGCTCATGTTATATCTACAAACAGGTCTTTATTAATAATCGGTGAGCTAAGTCCATCTGCACTAAACACATTAAACTTAAATGTTATTCAGGGTAAGATTAAGGCTTGCAACATCATGCCACCGTCATTTGGTTACAGGAGCAAGGACTTATTGTTCGATCTTTCTGTTTCTCTTGGCGGAACTTATTTTTCTGAGGACACTGGGGACGATCTTTCTCTTGTTGAGGTTGAGGATCTTGGTAGGGCATCTAGGGTAATTGTAAGCAAGGACATGACATTATTCATGCCAATGGATGACACTGCTGACGCTGTTAAGAAGAACATTGACATACTTAAGGAGTCAATTAATGAAACAAACGACATCAACGAAAAGAACTTCATCAACGAGCGTATAGCAAACATGTCGGGTGGCATTGGTGTTATATATGTTGGTGCCTTGAGTGACATTGAGCAGAAGGAGAAGAAGGACCGAATTGATGACGCTGTTTGTGCTGTAAAGGCTGCCCTTGAGGACGGTGTTTTACCTGGAGGTGGTATTGCATTGATGGATGCGTTTGACCTTGAGTTTCCAGATGTATCAACCACTGCTCAAAAGATAATGATGACCGTTGTCAGCTCTCCATTCAGACAGATAGTTAATAATGCTGGCAAGGACTCCAACTTAATTTTAGAGAACATGCCACTAGGAAGAAATATTGGTTATGACGTGAAGAACGAGTGCTACGGTGACATGATTAGCTTAGGCATTATTGACCCAACAAAGGTTACAAGAAACGCTTTAATGAATGCTGTGTCTGTTGCAACAACAATAATGAGTACTGACGCAATAATAACAAACGTAAGAGACTATGAGAGTTCTAAATAAGTTTATATTAGTACAGAGGGTTCTTGAGCAAAGAGAATCAAAGAGTGGTCTATTGCTTAGTGGCGATGACTCTAACGACATGCGTTACCACAAGGCAACAGTTGTAGAGACTGGCACAAATATAGATGGAATATCTAGTGGTGACACCGTGTTATTTGACAAGGTATCTGGGCATGACGTTCTTATAGGCGACCAAAGGATGTCGGTGATTCAGGAGAAGGACGTTGTTTGCGTTCTTTAAGTTTATTGTTGAATCTTTTGACGGCTATTGCCACTGTTTTTTGTGAAAAGGTGGCTGTCTGATTATAGATTCGCAGGTTTGTCTCAGGGAACATATCTATACCGAGCAGCTTTTTGTGCATCCCAGACACCATCTTTTTAGCCATTGGAGATAGCTCAAATAGTTCAGCCTCACCAAATCCCTTTGTCCTCCACTTTGATATGAATCCATATCTATACAGCCTATTGAATCTATCCTTGTCCCATGGCATGAAGTTGGCGTACTCTCTAAATGTCGTCCTGTTGAATAGGTGCTCGCCATATAGGTAGAGTATCATCTCAAGGTCGTTGACTTTTTTTATGTCGTACTCGTACATTGTAAATTTACGTACCAGGCCCCAATTCTTAAGGAAGTCATGCTTAACCTCTGACCTAACTACAATTTCTTTTTTTTGTTTTCTTACTCTTCTTTGAATCATTTTGATTATATTTGCATTAGAATATCAAAGATATAAAATAAACCTTTAAAAAACAAAAGATATGCCATTTGACGACAAAAAAAAAATCGAAAGATTAAAAGAGAAAGAGTCTAAACTTGTAAGCAGAGGCTACAAGGCTGTAGACGAAGGTAGAGACAAGAGAGCTGATAGAATATTAGGAAGAGCAGCAAGATTTGAGAATCGTATAATTTCCCTAGAGGAAAAAGATAAGATGCCAATGAAAAATTCGGCTATTGATATATTTAACAAGAAGCGTTACGATATTTCTAGAGAATTTGACGGACAAGAGATCCCTGGAACGCTAACTGTTAGACCTACTATTTTTGGTGGCACTGTAGAAACTGAGAGGTTTAATATGCCTGGAGGCGGAACAAGTATGTCAAGAACTAGAATGAACGATAAGGGACAACTTGTAAAAAGAGTTGTAAAAAATAAAAACATTAATTAATCAATCAAACAAAAAAAGTGAAAGACCCTCGATTAGAGAGAGCTGGAGTCGAAGGTTTTAATAAGCCTAAGAAAACACCAAGTCACCCTACCAAGAGCCACATCGTGGTTGCTAAGTCGGGTGACGAGGTAAAGCTCATTCGTTTTGGTCAGCAGGGAGTAAAGACCAATCAGACGGCTGGTCAGCGTAAGGCGTTTAAGAGCCGTCATGCAAAGAATATTGCTAAGGGCAAGATGAGTGCTGCATATTGGGCAGACAAGGTTAAGTGGTCACCAAGCAAGACTGCATCAACTAGTAAAAAATGGGTAAAGGGATGATAATTCACTTAATAGAACAAGAGTTAGAGACTAATTTAACATTAGATTTAGCTAAAGACTTACTTGAACAAAATTTTAATGCAAGTAATACTGTTATTGTAACAGTATCTACTGACTACTCTTCTAATGTAGGGCAATTATTACGCCACGCACTTAGTTTTGGTGGTGAGATTTGTGATGGTTTTGGTATAGACGTACCTTATCCTGATGAATTTTGGGACGAAAGGTATATAGGTGAGCTAATTAAAGTATTTGACCTATATAAGTACAAGCTTGAAAACAAAAAAATACTATTTGTAGAGGCGGGTGTTATAAGGGGATATAACTATAAGTACATACAAGAATTCTTGTGTGATCATTTAGGCATAACAGAGGACGTATTTTTCTTAGCTTTATTTGAAAATAAAAACTCAAAGTTCAAGTCTGATTTTGTTGGTGATTACTACGATAATGAAACCCAAGATTTAACATTTTGGTGGGAACAAGAAAATAATCATTGGACATGAAAGACGCTTGCTATAAAAAAGTAAAGTCACAGTATGATGTTTTTCCATCTGCTAGAGCTTCACAGGCTATTGCAAAGTGCAGGAAGAGTTCTGGCGTTGTTAGAAAGACAGAGGCAGGAGCATCATTAAAGAGATGGGAAAAAGAAAAATGGACTGATACTAAATCAGGTAAGTCTTGTGGTGCAGGAGGTAAGAATGAATACTGTAGACCAAAGGTAAAGGTTTCTTCAAAAACCCCTAAAACAATTTCTGAGATAGGTATATCTAAGTTAAGAGCTAAGAAGGCAGAGAAATCTAGAGTTGGTATGGGAAGAAAAGTTTCAAGGGTATGATAAACATAGTTGATAATTTCTTGGATGACTTAACTTTATTTAATACTTACAATAAGTTATTAGCAAATAATTTTGAGGAGGTAGTTGTTGGAGACAAAAGTTTTTGGGTACAATTTAGTACTCCAGAGTTTGAAAAGATTGTCCTTGATAAGGTTAGTTCGATGGAGGGTGTAGAAAGAAAGTCTGTACTCAGTTTTTTTAGATTAGCTACAGATAAGTTAGACACTGAATGGAGAATACACGCTGACTCTATAATAAATGGTGAAAGACCAACCAGGGCACTTGTTCTTAATATTTCACCAAGCAAAATGACTGGTCTTTATGGCACTGCATTTTGGAGCCACAGAGAGCTTGGTGATAGCCTACACGATGGGGTATCTTTTGAGGATTTTGACGGAATGCTTTTAAATGACTCAAATGATTTATCAAAGTGGGACTTACAGTCTGTAGTTGGATATAAGATTAACAGGGCAGTGTGTTATCCATGTAATTACTTCCACAGCAAGTACCCGAATGTCGGATGGTCGGGGGGAAGAATGGTTTATGTAATGTTTTATAAATAAATAATATATGTTAATACTAAAAAACAAGGGACTTGGTGACACGATTGCATCAATAACAAAGGCAACGGGACTAGACAAACTAGTCGGGGAAGACTGTGGCTGTAAGCAGCGACAGGAGAAATTAAACAATCCAGATTTACTAATAAACAAAATATTTTATGGGACAGAGCAAAACATCGAAGTACTACGAGAAGAACCCGAAGGCAGCGGAGAAGCATAGGAAGTACCAGAGAGAACTAAACAAGAAGGAAGAGCAAATTAAGTACCGATCAGAACACGTGAAGGAGCGTAGGAAGCTTGGTATTTATGGTAAGGGTGGTCCTGATGTAAGTAAGAAAAAAAATGGTACCTTTGTAAAGGAAAGCCCATCGAAAAACAGAGCTCGAAATGGTGCTAATGGAAAAACAACTAAAAAATAAATTATGGCAATTATACCGCTTAATCAAAAATTCCACACTATAGAGAATAGTGTTGTAACTCAAGAACGAGGGTCGGCTTTAGTAAACTCTCAAAAAGAGATTTTCGTCACCCAAGATATTATTGACACTGTAAATGCTAATCTTAATAATCCAAGTACTTATACAATGGTAGGAGTGTTTACAAATATGTTTGGTGGAGACCCTGGTGGACTTAATAAAGATGTTTTGGAATGGGTTGGTTCTTCTCCTGCTGCAAATCATTCATCTGCACTTCCAATTTTACAAAATTGTAAAATTACTGCGGCAGGGTTAAAATGGATTAGTTCTTCTCCTCCTACTATTGGTGTGGGTCAATCTTGGACTGTTAATGTTTATAAATTAAACAATCCTTTAACAGATAGCACAACTGCTGATGGTAACTTTACTCTTGTTGGTGCTTTAAACATCACACTTACTCAGGCAGACAGTGGGGTAACTGTTGGTAAATTCTCAAGTGGATTAAATCTTATTTTAAATGCAGGAGATATAATTAGAATTGCGGGAGACGAAATAGGATCTATTGGAACAACAACTGATGAATGTCAATTATCAGTTTTATTTCAAAAAATATAAAATAACACATACAAATTAGATTTTAAATAAACAGCCACTTATAGAGTGGCTTTTTTATTATCTATAATAATTTTATATCTTTGTAGTAAAAAAAAAAGTTATGCCAAATTTAAAATTACAAGTTAGTAGAGCAATATCTGTTGATACACCAAGCGACACTGTAAACATTGCATATCCTGGAGATTTAACGGCTCCTCCTAATGAGGCTAAATGGCCATGTGTTTTATACATAGGAACACTTGGTGATATAAGAGTCCTTACGGCTGATAATGACGATGTTACATTTGTTGGGGTAAGTGGGTTTTTCCCCGTACAAGTTGTCCGTGTTTTTGCGACAGGAACAACAGCTGGAGATATTGTAGCTCTTTGGTAAGATGATACAAATCGGTATAAATATATCTGTAAAAGGTTCAGCAATACCAGGTATACCACCACCTGCCCCTGTAAATACTGTCCTCCCTGTAATAAGTGGTACTACTACACTTGGTAGTGTACTAACTACTACAAATGGTACATGGATTAATCCTACACCTGCGTTTACATATCAATGGAAGAGGAACGCTACTAATATAGGCACTAATACACCTAGCTATACTTTAGTTTTAGCAGATTCAGGTGCTGCCATTACTTGCGTAGTGACTGCTATAAATGGAGGAGGTTCAGCATCTGCTACGAGTAATATAATTACAGCAGACAATTATGCATTCATCTCTACATTTAGGACTACAACGGTAAGTGAAACAGTTACTTTACCTTATGAAGTAGCAGGTACTTATTCAGGTACAATTGATTGGGGAGATGGTGGACCAACAAGCGTAAATAGTTATGCTAATAGGGCTCATGTATATGCAGTAGCAGGAGATTATGTTATAACAGTTACAGGAGTTACTACAGGTTTTAGATTTAATAATACAGGAGATAGAACAAAGATTAGAAGTATTCAAAATTGGGGTGCTTTGCGATTAGGCAATAATGGTAATTATTTCCATGGCTGTTTCTTTCTAACTTTAACAGCAGTTAATGGAGTATTGGATACTACAGGCACAACAAATTTTGCATCTATGTTTCGTCAGTGTAACTCACTTACAACAATTAATAACATTAATTCTTGGAATACTTCAGCAGTTACAAATATGTTTGAAATGTTTATGAATACAGCTCTTAATCAACCAATAACATTTAATACAGGAGCAGTTACAAATATGGGTGCTATGTTTAGTGGTGCAACTGCATTTAATCAACCATTAGCATTTAACACAAGTGCAGTTACTAATATGAAAAGTATGTTTCAAAGTACAACTGTATTTAATAGTTCATTAACATTTAATACAAGTGCAGTTACAGATATGTCTCAAATGTTTTTTAGTGCACCTTCATTTAATCAACCATTAGCATTTAATACAAGTTCAGTTACAACTATGCAAAATATGTTTCAGCAAGCATCTGCATTTAATCAACCATTGAATTGGAATACAAGTGCCGTTACAACTATGGGTAGTATGTTTTTGCTAGCTACTTCATTTAATAGTTTATTAACATTTAACACAAGTGCAGTTACAAATATGGGTGGTATGTTTTATCAAGCAACTTCATTTAATCAACCATTAACATTTAATACAAGTTCAGTTACAACTATGGCTAATATGTTTGAGCTAGCTACTTCATTTAATCAGCCATTAACATTTAACACAAGTGCAGTTACAACTATGTTCCGTATGTTTGCAGACGCAACATCATTTAATAGTTCATTAACATTTAATACAGGAGCAGTTACAACTATGTCTCAAATGTTTAATAATGCAAAAGCTTTTAATCAACCATTAATATTTAACACAAGTGCAGTTACTAATATGAATGGTGTGTTTCAGCAATCAACTGCATCTGTTCCATCTGCATTTAATCAACCATTGAATTGGGATACAAGTGCAGTTACAGGTATGAGTGGTATGTTTGGAAATACAACATCATTCAATCAACCATTAACATTTAATACAAGTGCAGTTACAAATATGGCTAGTATGTTTGCAGGTTCAACTGTATTTAATCAACCACTTATTCAAGGCGTAAATGGATGGAATACTTCATCAGTTACAAATATGGGTCAAATGTTTCAAAATGCAACTTCATTTAATCAAAACATAGGTTCTTGGAATGTAGCAAATGTTACAAACTTTACAAATTTTATGTTCGGTAAAACAGACTTAACTTTTTCTACTACTAATTTAGATGCTATCTATAATGGATGGGTAACAGTTCAGTCAGGCAGAACAATAACATTTGGCACAGCTAAATATTCAGCGGCAGGAGTAGCAGGAAGAAATTATTTAACAGGGACTAAATTATGGACAATAACAGATGGAGGGCTTTAAGATGAATGAAATAAAATACCCAACAGAAACTACTTACTTTATTGCTTATACTGACACAACTACTTTCGGTTATGGTATAGTAAATTCTGACCAAGTAATGAGTTCAGGACAGCCCGAACTTTACACTACATTAAGCGAAGAGGAATGGTTAAATGAATTATTAACTGTATTTAATACTGACCCTTATTTCGTAGAAGAAGTAGAAGATGATGAGGTTAAAAATATAGAAGATCATATAATATGAAATATCTAGTTATATTACTTTTATTATTATCGTCTTGCTCTTTAGAGAGAAGACTAGCTAAGTATTGCCCACTTTGCGTACAAAAAGATAGTACAGTAACTGTAATACAACTAAAAGATACAACCATAACAATACCAGGAGAAACAATAACGCTGTTAGACACACTTTATTGTGACTCATTAGGTAATGTTATATCCAAACTAAATGGAGACCTTAGAGACAAGGATGGTGAGCTAATAAGCCTACAAACAAAACTACAAAATAACATATACACATCTAAGGCTAGAGTACAGACAATATATAGGACTATTAAGGGGAATGATGTGTACCATACTAAGGTTGTTAATAAAACTTTAAAGCCTGAAAAGATAAAGTATATTCCATGGTGGGTAAATTTCTTTGCTGTACTAGGAGTAATATTATTTATTATTCTTCTTGTATACTTTGGATACAAGTTAATTAAGCTTTACCTATTATGAAAACACAACTATCTTTATTATTAATATCTATACAATCAAAACTTTTGACACTTATATCTATATGCCTTGCATTCTTTTTACCAATAAGTGGGATACTGCTAATGATTGGAGTATTAATAGTAATTGACACCGTTACAGGCATAAAAAAAGCTAATAAGTTAAAAGAGAAAATTACTAGTAGAAAGCTGTCAGCCATTATTAGTAAGTTAGCACTCTATGAAATGACTGTGATTATGTTCTTCCTTATAGATAGATTCATTCTCAATGATATCATACTAACTTTTTTCAGTGTGGCATTTATGCTCACAAAGATAGTATCATTAGTACTAGCATCTGTAGAGGTAATCTCTATTAATGAAAACATTAAAGTAATTTCTACTAAAAACTTAGACCTATGGCAAAGTGCTAAGGCATTATTTGCTAGAGCTAAGGAAGTCAAAGATGACCTAAATAAATTGAAATGACAACACAACAGGCAACAAAAAAATATGGTGTTGCTAATGTAACAGGTGCAGGTTACTTAGTGAAGATTAAGCTACCATATCCAATGCGTATTGCTTGGGACTTAGACAGTTCAGTAAATTCTATGATGTGCCATAAGCTAGTAGCGGATAATTTTACAGCTGTATTCAATGAGCTATTAGATACTTATGGATATGATAAAATTAAGGAATTAGGAATAGATTTATTTGGTGGATGCTTCAACTATAGAAAGATGAGAGGAGGTACAGCACTATCCATGCACTCATGGGGAATTGCAATAGACTTAGATCCTGCCAGAAATTTACTCAAAGAATCATCAAAGACAGCAAGATTCGCTAGACCTGAATATAAGCAGATGATAGATATTTTCTACAAGCATGGCTTTATATCTCTAGGTCGTGAAAAGAACTACGACTACATGCACTTTGAGATAAAAGAGTAATAAAAAAAAATATGTAACTTTGTAATAATGAAAAAGCAATTAGAGTCCAACAAAAGAATAGTTCGATTTATCAGTCGACCTGGCGTTCACGCTAAGAGCAAGACATCACAATTAAAGACATCAAAGAATTATAAAAAAAAATATAAAGGACAAGGAAAATGAAAATACAAAACTATGCTAATTCTACACCTACATTAAATGATAGGTTAATTGGTACTGATGTAAATGCAAACAATGCAACTAAAAATTTCTTAGTTGGTGATTTATTGGCTTTAGGTGTTAGTGGTGGGAATATTGGGAAACTACTTGGAGGAGGAATAGTTGCAGCGGAATGGAATGAAAGTGGAGTTACTAAACTTCTTATAGCAAGTTTAACTAATTTAACTTCAGTTCAATGGACTTTACCTGCATTTCAAAGTACTGTGATAGGGTCTACAGCACAAAGCTCATCAAATGGTTTAATTAATACAAATGCTATTATATCACAAACAGGGGCAGCAGCTGCTAATACATATGCAGCAGGGGCAGCTAGATTACATAATGGTGGAGCATTTAGCGATTGGTATTTACCTTCAATTTGGGAAATAAATTTATGTTTTGGTTCAGCAGCAATAATAAATAAAGTTTTAGGAGATGTTGATGGATTTCTTCAAGCAAGCTATTGGAGTTCAACAGAGCTTAGTGCTGCCAATGGAAATCTTTTAGTTTCTCAAACAGGAGGACTGAGTAATACAACTAAAAGTACTGCTGCTCAAGTTCGTGCAGTTCGTATTTATAATATTTAGAATATAATTAGTATATTTGCATAATAAATTTAATAAAATGAAAAAAATAAAAAAAGAGGAGCTCTCTAAGTTAGTTGAGCTTAACACAAATTTTCGGGAATTAAAATTCCAATTGGCAGATATTGAGGTTACCTTCAATAGACTAAACAGCCAAAAAGTTTCTACACTTACAAACCTTGAAACAGCAGCCTTTGATTTATCGTCTTATCAGGATGAGATAATTAAGGAGTATGGAGACATTAAAGTAAATCTACAGACAGGTGAATATAATTAGAAAAGTGTCTATTGGTCCTGACTACATGAAGTGCATGCACTATATGTTAGGACAAGAAGTTCTTGATAGAACTTGGGTAATAGATTCCATACTAAAGGATGACTCTGGATCAATATCTATATGGATAATTAAGTCTGGAGAAATAATTAAGTGGAAAACTTTTTCTAGTAACGTTCCAACATCAATAGAGTTTAAAATAGATTTTTAATGAAGTCACCATACTGTTTTATCATCAAGCCAGTTGATGGAAAGCGGTACGATAATATAAGGACTTACGGAGGTAAGCCATTTATCATAAGCTCATCACAGGAGGACCACAAATCTACAAATAGATTTGCTGAGGTAATCTGTACTCCAATGTACTATACTGGACCAATAATGCCAGGAGACATAGTCGTTGTTCATCACAACACATTTAAGTTTTACTACGACATGAAGGGTAGACAAAAGAGTAGCTGGAACTACTTGTTTGATGACTTCTTTATAGTTCAGGACGATCAACTGTACCTATATAAGTCAGGTGACTCTGAATGGATGGCACCGTCACCATTTTGTTTTGTGAAGCCAATACCAACTGAAGATAAAGTTTTTTCATCTCTTGGTAGTTTAGAAGAACTTTGGGGTGAGCTTGTAATTACTAATGAAGAATTACTAGATGTTTCTGTTGGAGATATTGTTTCATTTACCCCAGACAGTGAGTATGAGTTTAAGATAAATGGTGAATTAATTTATAGAATGTACAATAGGAATATATGTCTAAAAAAATAGAAATACTAGAGGCTGGTAAAAAAGCTATTGACGAGTTAATTAAGGTTTTAAAAGAGCCAATTATAACTCATGCTGAGGATGACCTTACTGCCGATAAATTAAAAAATGCAGCGTCTGCTAAAAAATTAGCCTTTGACGATGCACTATCTATGCTACATAAGATTGAGGAGGAGGAGAATAAAGATAAAAATGTAGACATCATTAAGATTGATCATGGAAGGCAAGGATTTGCTGAGGGAAGAGCTAAGAATGGAAAATAACTTATATAGAGTTGTTGTAGATCAAGTTCCCAAAAGTGTTGTAACTACAAGGAACAAAAAAAAAGCGTGGTCTTATGGATACAGTAGTGACTATGACTTTGTTGTAATATCTAAGGATGGCACTATAGGTGATATATACGAAATAGGAGGCCTAAAGGTTGCACTTCCAAGTATTCCATCCAAGGTAGACAACTTCAATAATGTTTGGGCTCCAAAAGAATACCCTGAAGAGCTACAAAAAATAAAAACTATTTTTGATTGGAATAGGAGGGACAATGTTTTTAAGTCACGGTATATAGACTTAGTCGAGGGAGAGTTTGATAAGAGGGAGTATGGTTATTGGTTTATGAATAATAATAGCCCTACCTACGTAACTGGTAGTCATTACATGTACTTACAGTGGACTAAAATAGATATTGGTCTTCCTGATTTTCGTGAATCAAACAGGATATTTTATATTTTCTGGGAGGCTTGTAAGGCTGACTCTAGATCTTTTGGTATGTGCTACCTAAAGAATAGACGTTCTGGATTCTCTTTTATGAGTTCATCTGAGTCTTGTAGCACTGGTACAATAGTTCGTGACTCTAGAATTGGTATACTATCTAAAACAGGTTCTGACGCAAAAAAAATGTTTACTGATAAGGTTGTTCCGATAATACGTAACTATCCATTCTTCTTTAAGCCTATTCAAGACGGTATGGACAATCCAAAGACTGAGCTTGCGTTTAGGGTTCCAGCTTCAAAGATTACAAGAAGGAACATGGACGATGAAAAGACTGAAGAGATTGATGGTCTTGATACTACGATTGACTGGAAGAATACTGCTGACAATAGTTATGACGGTGAAAAATTACTCTTGCTAGTTCATGACGAATCTGGTAAATGGGAAAAACCTGAAAACATATTAAACAATTGGCGTGTAACAAAGACATGTCTTAGATTGGGATCAAAGATTGTTGGAAAGTGTATGATGGGATCAACGTCAAATGCGTTGTCTAAGGGTGGTGATAATTTTAAGAAACTATTTAACGATAGTAATCCTGCATCACGATCTGCCAATGGTCAAACTAAGCAGGGATTGTATTCTTTATTTATACCAATGGAATGGAATATCGAGGGGTACATTGATAGGTACGGATGGCCAGTTTTTGAAGATCCAAAAACTCCTATAGTTGGAATGGATGGAGAAAAAATAACTAACGGTGTTATTAGTTGGTGGACAAACGAGGTTGCAGCATTAAAGTCTGATGCTGACGCACTAAATGAATTTTATCGACAGTTTCCAAGGACTGAGTCTCATGCATTTAGGGATGAGTCAAAGCAGTCATTGTTTAACTTAACAAAGATATACCAGCAGATTGACTATAACGACTCCTTAATTAAGGATAGAGTTTTAACTAGGGGGTACTTTCATTGGAAGGATGGCAAACAAGATACTACTGTTGTATGGACTCCTGATCAAAAGGGTAGATTTCTTGTTTCATGGATACCAGAGCAGAACAAAAGAAACAATGTAATAGACAGAAAGGGATTAAAGTATCCTGGAAATGAAAACATTGGATCGTTTGGGTGTGACCCGTATGACATATCTGGTGTTGTTGGAGGTGGAGGATCAAATGGTGCTCTTCATGGAATGACTAAATTTCATATGGAAAACGCACCAACAAATGATTTTTTTTTAGAGTATATAGCACGACCTCAGACAGCAGAGATATTCTTTGAGGATGTTCTTATGGCATGTGTATTTTATGGTATGCCAATACTAATTGAAAATAATAAGCAACGACTACTGTATCACTTTAAAAATAGAGGATACAGACCATTCTCAATTAATCGTCCAGACAAACACTACAGCAAGCTCTCTAAGACAGAAATAGAGCTCGGTGGCATACCTAACTCATCTGAGGACGTAAAACAAGCTCATGCGTCAGCTATTGGGTCTTACATTGAAGAATATGTAGGCATGGATCTTGAGGGCACATACCGTGACCAAGATTCTATGGGGTCGATGTATTTTACAAAAACCCTTGAGGACTGGGCTAGGTTTGATATAAACAACAGGACAAAGCACGATGCCTCAATTAGTTCTGGTCTTGCAATTATGTCTACAAAAAAGTATATCGTTAATCAAGAGAAAACAAATACAAAAATAAGTATTAAATTTGCAAGATACGATAACAGAGGAAACAGAAGCGAAATAATAAAATAATGGATAAACCATCAGTTTTAATATACCAAAACTCATTTCCCAACCAAACAGCGTCTGACGAAGAAAAGGCAACCATTGAATATGGGCTAAAGGTTGGTAAAGCAATTGAGGGAGAGTGGTTTAAAAAGAAAACAAATAGTTGTAGATTTTACGACCAGTGGGGAGAGTACCACAGACTTAGACTTTATGCTAGGGGGGAACAACCAATTCAAAAATATAAGAACGAGCTATCAATTAATGGTGACATGTCTCACCTAAATCTTGATTGGTCTCCAGTACCTATAATTCCAAAGTTTGTTGACATTGTTGTAAACGGAATGTCTGATAGATTGTTTACAGTAAAAGCTGAAGCTCAAGATGTCATGTCTGCTGAGAAAAAAAATAGTTTTCAAGATATGATCGAGTCAGACATGATTGCAAAAGATTTCTTGCAATTAACTAAATCTGAGTTTGGTGTTGATGCATTTAATATTGACCCAAATGATCTACCAGAGAACGATGAAGAGCTTTCACTTTATATGCAGCTTAAGTACAAACCTAGTATTGAAATTGCTGAAGAAGTAGCAATTGATACGGTGTTTAAGATGAACGAATACTCAGAGACAAGAAGTCTTATTGACTATGACATCGCAACAATTGGTTTAGGAGTTGCAAAGCATTCCTTTTTAATAAACGATGGTGTAAATATAGACTACGTTGACCCTGCTAATTGGATACATAGCTACACTGAAAAACCTGATTTTTCTGACTGTTATTATTTTGGTGAGGTAAAGATGGTTCACTACACTGAGCTAAGAAAAATAAATCCAAACTTAACTGACGAAGAATTATCTGAGATAAGGGAGGCTGGAACTGCTTGGTATGATTATTTTTCAATAGTTAAAAAATATCAAGATGACGCTTTTTTAAATGAGGTGGTCACTCTTCTTTATTTTAATTATAAAACAGACAAGAGATTTGTTTGGAAGAAAAAAATATTAGAGAATGGTGGTGAAAAAGTAATAAGAAAAGATTCTTCATTTAATCCTCCAGTAGAGGAAGGAATGATGTATGAAAAAATAGAAGCCGTAAGGGATGTTTGGTACGATGGTATACTTGTTGGAGGCTCTAATAAGATTATAAAGTGGGAGATGATGAAAAACATGGTCCGACCAAAGTCAGCATCTCAGCACGCTCTTTCAAATTATGTTGCATACGCACCAAGAATGTATAAAGGTAACGTTGAGTCTCTTGTTAGAAGAATGATTCCATTTGCTGATCAAATACAGTTAACACATTTAAAGTTACAGCAAGTTATGTCTAGGATTGTTCCAGACGGTGTTTTTATTGATGCTGATGGAATAAATGAGGTTGACTTAGGTACTGGTGCAGCATACAATCCAGAGGATGCATTAAAAATGTACTTTCAGACGGGTAGCGTAATAGGAAGAAGCTACACACAAGATGGAGACTTTAATAATGCAAGAATACCTATTCAAGAATTAAACACAAACAGTGGTCAATCTAAAATGGCAGCTTTAATAGGCAACTACAATCATTACCTAAGAATGCTTCGGGATGTTACGGGTATAAATGAGGCCAGAGATGGATCTACACCTAATCCAGATGCACTAGTTGGTATACAAAAGATGGCTGCTTTAAGCTCTAACACTGCTACTAGACATATACTAGAGGCTGGTCTTTCTATAACAAAAAGATTGGCAACGTGTATATCATTAAGAATTGGAGATATTCTTGAGTACTCTGATTTTGCAGAAGAATTTTCAATGCAGATTGGTAAATACAACGTATCAATACTTAATGATATTAAAGACTTGTATTTGCATGATTTTGGAATATTCATGGAAATTTCTCCAGACGAAGAACAAAAACTAAACCTAGAAAAGAACATACAGATTGCACTACAACAGCAAACTATAGATTTAGAAGATGCTATTGATATTAGGATGATTAATAATATGAAGCTGGCAAATGAGATGCTTAAAGTTAAGCGTAGAAAAAGAATGGAGGCACAGCAGAAGCAGAAACAAGAAGAGATGCAGATGCAGAGTCAGATGAACATGCAGTCACAACAAATGGCAGCTGAACAGAAGGCACAGCTATTCCAGATTGAGGCACAAGCTAAGATGCAGTTAAAGGAGGCTGAAGCAAATTATGCTATAATGACAATGAATGCTGAGGTTGAAGCTAAGAAAACATTAATGGATCTTGAGTTCCAGTATAACATGCAAATAAAAGGCATAGAGGTAGATGGAATGTTAACAAGAGACAAAGACAAAGAAAAAGCTAAGGACAAAAGAGTTGACCTTCAAGCAAGTAGACAGTCTGACTTAATTAACCAAAGAAAAAATAACTTACCACCAATGAACTTTGAGAGTAATGAAGATAGTCTTGATGGTTTTGATTTAGAATCCTTTAATCCTAGATAATAATGAATAAAAGAACAATTAAAACAACAACAAAAGATCCATTGAGATTTACACCTAATGTAATTGGCAATAATGACTTTGTAGATCTAGGATTGGGAATGCAAAATAAAAATATATCAGCTAATCTAAACACATCTTTTTATAAGGGTGGTATGGGTAGTAGGATTAATGCAACATATAATGTACCGCTTAACAATAGTAATTTGTCTTTTGGAGGAGGTTTAAGTAAGGATACTGGATCACCATTAAATTATGATTTTAATGTTGGATTAACTGTCCCAATAACCTTAAAAACAAAGAAGAAAAAAAAATTGTAACTTTGTAAAATATTAAATTAAATAAAATGGAAGGTGAATTTAAAGTAAGAGCTGTTGAGTTTGAAGAAAAGTCAGCAGTTGAGATTGAAGAAAAATTGCTTAAGGAACACGAAGAGAAATTAAACCCTAAAAGTGAACCAGAAGAGCAAGTGAATATTACAGAAGTTCCTGAGGCAGATATTGATGAAAATAAAATCATATCTTACTTAGGAAAAAGATACAACAAGGAGATATCATCTCTTGATGATATATGGGAACAGAGACAGGTAAATGAAGAACTACCTGAAGACGTTTCAGCATTCTTGAAGTATAAAAAAGAAACAGGTCGAGGGATAAATGATTTTATTAATCTAAATAAAGATTATGATTCATTAGACCAAGACACTTTGCTTTTTGATTTCTATAAGGAACAAAACAAGGGGCTTGACTCCGAGGATATTCGTTTTGAAATTGAAAGTAAGTTTAGTTTTGACGAAGACTTTGATGAAGAGAAAGACGTTAAGAAAAAACAACTAGCAAAGAAAAAAGAGCTTGCCAAAGCTAAAGAGTATTTTAACAACTTAAAAGAACAGTACAAAGTGCCACTTGAGTCAGGTGATTCTTTTGTTCCACAAGAAGAAAAAGATGCTTATAGAGCTTACAAGGAATATAGAGAAACCACAACTGCAAGCGAGCAGGAACAAGAGCGTAGATCTAAGTATTTTGCTGATAAAACAACAGAACTGTTTTCTGATAAATTTGAAGGTTTCAAGTTTAACATGGACGAAAATAGTAAATTAGTTTATAAGCCAGCAGAATCACAAGAACTACTGAAGGAACAGTCTACATTAAATAATTTTGTAAATAAATTTTTAAATGATGATGGATACCTTCAAGACGCAGAGTTGTTTCATCGTGCTATTGCCGTTGCCTCTAATCCAGAAAAATTTGCCAAATTCTTTTATGAAAAAGGCAAGTCAGAGGCGGTTGAGGGTGTTGCAAAAGAGTCTAAAAATATTGACATGACTCGTCAGGCAACGTCTGTAACACCACCACAAGGATTTCAGGTACGATCAGTAGACGCAGAGCGTGGAAATAGATTAGTAATTAGAAAACTTAAAAATTAGAAATTATGGCTGGTCAATTAGCAGCGAGTCCAGGGGTAGCGATTACTCCTAGCTCAGTAAAGGCAACATTGCCTACAAACTATATTACAAACTTTAACTTCTTGAATCAGTATCTTCCAGATACATATGAGCAAGAATTTGAGCGTTATGGTAATAGATCAATTGCATCATTCTTACGTATGGTTGGTGCAGAACTTCCTTCTAACTCTGACATGATTAAATGGGCAGAACAAGGTCGTTTACATACAAAATATACAGGATTAACATTTGGTGCTTTAGCAGCAGGTGCTCAAACGTTTACAATACCTGCATCAGCTATTTGTAACTTTCGTGTAGGTCAAACTGTATTTCTTTCTTCAGAAAGCATAACAGCTGAATCAGAGAAAGCTTTAATAACAGCGGTTTCAGGAAGTACTTTTACAGTTGCTTACTATAACAACGTAGCTACAACTTTTACAGCTGCAACAACAGTAACAGCATTTGTTTACGGTTCTGAGTTCCAAAAGGGAGTAGCTGGAATGGTAGGTTCTAATGAGTCAGAAGATTTATTTTTTGATAATAAGCCTATTATTATTAAAGATAAATATATTGTTTCTGGTTCAGAAATGGCACAAGTTGGATGGGTTGAAGTAACTACAGAAAACGGTGCTACTGGATATTTATGGTACATTAAATCAGAACACGAAACACGTTTACGTTTTGAGGATTACTTAGAGATGGCAATGGTTGAAGGAATTCCTGCTGCTGCATCATCTGCTGCTTTATCACAACTATCTCCTGCGTCAGCTTCAGCTCCAGGATCTGCTGCTGGTACAACTGCTGCTGGTACTCAAGGTATGTTTAACGCTATTGAGACTCGTGGTAACGTATGGTCTGGAGGTACTCCATCTACATTGGGTGACTTTGACACAATCGTACAGCGTCTTGACAAGCAAGGAGCAATTGCTGAAAATGCATTGTTCTTGAATCGTCAATTTTCTTTTGATATCGATGATATGTTAGCTGCACAAAACTCTTATGGAGCAGGTGGTACGTCTTACGGTCTTTTCGATAACTCAGAGGAGATGGCATTGAATTTAGGATTCTCTGGATTTAAGAGAGGTTATGAGTTCTACAAGACTGACTGGAAGTACTTAAACGATGCTACACTTCGTGGTGGTCTTGTTGGAGGTGCTGTTAACGGTGTTTTAGTTCCAGCAGGAACGATGAATGTATACGATCAAGTTCTTGGTAAAAATGCAAGACGACCGTTCTTACACGTTCGTTACCGTGCATCTGAAACTGAAGACAGACGTTACAAGACTTGGATGACAGGTTCAGCAGGTGGTGCTGCAACAAGTGATTTAGACGCAATGGAGGTTAACTTCTTGTCTGAAAGAGCTTTGTGTACACTAGGTGCAAACAACTTCTTTATCTTCAAAGGATAAGAATAATTAAAGAGAGGGGCATTAGTGTCCCTCTCTATTTTTTTTTAATAAATTAAATTATATAAAATGGAAAAGATTAAAAGAGTAAAATTAGAATCAAAAGACAGAACTTACTTACTAAAAGGAGATACTACTCCACTGAGCTATTTCATAGCATCAAAAGACACCCCAAGAACAAGATTGCTTTATTATGATGAGCAAACAAATGCAAACTATCCACTTAGGTACGCTAGGAATTCAAAGTCCCCATTTCAAGATGAGCAAGACCAAAACGTTATATTGGAACCAATTGTATTTGAGGATGGCGTTTTAAACGTTCCAAAAACAAATCCTGTTTTACAAGAGTTTATGCATTATCATCCAGGAAATGGAACTCAGTTCTATGAATTTGATAATGAAAAAGATGCACAGGAAGATGTAACTATGCTATACGATCAGCTTGATGCACAGATAGCTGCTAGGGACTTAGACATATCAGTATTAGAGTCTGTTGCTCGTTTGTTAATGGGATCAAATGTTGAATTAATGAAGACGACTGAATTAAAGAGAGACGTTATGCTTTTCGCTAAACGTTACCCTCAAGAATTTATGGAGGCTGTTAATGACCCATCATTAAGAATTATCAATATAGCTGCAAGAGCATTGTCTGATGGTTATTTAATTTATAAAAATAACAAAAAGGAGATTTACTTTAACTTTAAAGACAATAAAAAGAAGTTGCTTACTGTTCCATTTGGAGAGGATCCGCTTTATGTACTGTCTTCATACTTTCAGTCAGATGAAGGTTTAGAGTTGTACAAACACCTTGAAGATAAGTTCTCAGAAAATTAGTATATTTGCATTGTTATTAACAACTAAAACATTTTAAAATGAACAGAAAATTTTTACAGTTTACTATTGGAGCGGCAAGTTCTTTAGTAAAAACATTAATGTCGGCTAACGCTGATTACTTTATCACAATGCCTTCTACTACTACGGTATTGTTTCATGCTTATTCAGCACATGCAGCATCTGATGTAATTACAATTACGTTTACTACTGCTGATGCTACTTATGCGTCACACTATGCAGTTATTGATGCTTTGGCTAGTGCTAACAGTTCATCATCTAACCCTGATGCAATTGTTATTCCTGCATTGCCATTGGTTGGAGCGACTCAACAATTGATTACTTCTGTAGCTATTTCGTAATAGTAATTAGTAATTAAACTATTAAGGGCACTTTTTAATTAGAGTGCCTTTTTTTGTTTATCTTTGTAAAAAGACTTGCAATGATAAATGATGTTAGAAATACTGTTCTGTCAATAATAAGTAAAGACAATCGGGGTTACATTACTCCAGACGAGTTCAACTTATTTGCAAAGCAGGCACAGCTTGAAATATTTGAGCAGTATATATACTCCTACTCCAATTCAATAAACAAGCAAAATGCTAGAATGTTTGGTGAGGGTTATACGGATGTGCCTAAAAATATAGGGGAGGTCATTGATGAGTTTTCTGTTCTTGTATCACTATCTTATTCAGCACCATATTTTTTACCCCCAGCAAACTACTACTACCTAGAGAGGGTTATGTACAATAATAATATTGAGGTAGAAAAAGTTAGTCAAAGGAAGATATCTGCACTATTAAGCTCAAACTTAACAGCTCCTGATGTTTCTTATCCAGTATACACACTACAAGAAACAGGGGTAATTGTATATCCGACAACAATAGTAAACAATATAACGACTCAATACATAAGATACCCAAAAGATCCTGTATGGTCATACACAAATATTTCTGCTGGACAGCCAGTATTTAATGCAAGTGCATTTAACTATCAAGACTTTGAGCTACCATTAAGTGATTTTGCTAATTTAGTGGTAAAAATATTACAGTATGCTGGACTTTCAATTAGAGAAGCAGAAGTAGTTTCAGCAGCTAAATCAGAAGAAATACAAGACTCACAACAAAAACAGTAGTAGATGCCATATATAAACAATTATCAGTACTATAAAAATAATGGTCTTATACCAGAGGATGAAAACTGGGGGTCTTATCAGTATGTTAGCTTGTCTGACATTGTTAACAACTTCATATTGATGTATGTTGGCAATGATAAACTTGTTAACAATGTTGATAGATATACTATTCTTTTTCATGCAAAAAGATCAATACAAGAGTTAAACTATGACGCATTAAGAAACATAAAAGTCTTAGAGTTAGAGATAGGTGATTCTCTTCAGATGGTTATGCCGCCAGACTATGTTAACTATGTTAGAATATCAATGTTACATCAAGGGGTGCTTATACCACTTGTTGAAAACAGATCAGCAATGTCAGCAACAGCTTACTTGCAAGACAATAATCTTGATATTATATTTGATGTGAATGGTCAGGTTATTATAGGAAAATCAAAGATTGATATACTTAGAGGTGACAACATGTTGTATACGGGTCCAGGTATATATAATGGACAAATGGGATACTGCTGTGATGGCAACTGGTATTTTGGTTATGGAATAGGATCAAGATATGGATTAGACACTGAAAATGCAAACGTTAATCCTAAGTTCACAATCAACAAAGAAGCTGGAGTAATTAACTTTTCATCTGGTGTTCAAAATACATTTATTGTACTTGAGTATATATCAGATGGTATGGAGAATGGTGACTCAACAAAAATTACTATAAATAAATTAGCTGAAGAGTATGTATACAACTACTTAAAGTGGGCTGTTTTAAATAATAAATATGGTGTGCAGGAGTACATAGTAAGTAGAGCTAAGAAAGAAAAAAGTGCAACATTAAGAAACACAAAGATTCGTCTAAGCAATATGCACCCATCAAGATTGTTGATGAGTTTAGCTGGTCAAGAGAAGTGGATTAAATAATTATGACAGAAAGTAAAAGAACATTTGTTGCTGGTAAAATGAACCAAGATGTTGACGAAAGGCTATTGCCTGATGGTCAATATCGATCTGCAACAAATATTACAATAGAATCAACTGGTGGTTCAAATATGGGTGCTATACAAAATGCAAGGGGAAATACATTAATGTTTTCTCCTACAGCATTTCTTTTGTCTAGAGGTATAACTATAACAAATCCAAAAACAATTGGTGCAGTGGTATACGAACCTCTTAATCTTATTTATTGGTTTATTACTTCTGATATTTTTGATGGTATTTTTGAATTTAATCAAAGAACTGAAATTACGACTTTAGTTATAGGTAGTACAACTAATCAATTAAATTTTGATTCTACTTCACTTATAACTGGTGTTAATTATTTATTTTCAGATGATGGTAGTTTTTTATTTTGGACAGACAACATTAATCCTCCCAGAAAAATAAATATAACTAGAGCAAAATCATATTCTATAAATGATTCTAGAATAAATATAGACATTGATGTAGTATTAAGACCTCCATTAAATAGCCCAGCGTTAGAATTAAAAAATAATAATGATGCCGTTGAGTCAAATAATATAGAAGAAAAGTTTCTTTATTTTAGTTATAGATACAAATATATTGATAATGAGTTTAGCTCAATGTCACCGTTTTCTTCTGTAGCATTTAACGCAAAACCACTTTCATTTGATCCAGTTACTGGTGATAATATTGGAATGTTAAACGACAATAATATAGTGCGTATTACTTTTCAGACTGGAAATGAGTTTGTAAAAGAAATACAAATTTTAGCAAGAGATACGAGATCGTTAAATGTAATGGTGGTAGAGACATTAAATAAAAACGATGAGAATATTTCTGATAATTCAGTTTCATTTTTTGATTTTAGAAACAATAAGATATACGCTACATTACCATCTGATCAAGTAACAAGAATTTTTGATAATGTACCACTTAAGGCTCAGGCACAAGATATAATAGGAAATAGATTGATATATGGTAATTATACTCAATTTAGAGATATTCCAAAAATAAATTATATCGTTGATTTTAATTCTTATCTTACTAATCTTCCAACTATTATTAACCCTAGAAAAACTTTTAGAAGTGACCGTGATTATGAGGTAGGTATAGTTTATGGTGATGAATATGGTAGAATTACAACTGTATTAACTTCTAAAGGATCTAACATATCAAATAGCAGCTCTAATTCAGTTTACATACCACCTATAAATTCAAGCAAGGTTAATTATTTACAAACAACAATAAAAAATTTACCTCCAAGTTGGGCTACAAACTACAGGATGTATATAAAGCAATCAAAAAAAGATTACTACAACTTGTTTCCTATATCAATTCAAGTTTCTGGCGATTTCAGATACATACAGATATCAGAGGCTGACAGAGATAAAATTTCTGTTGGAGAGTACATTATATTTAAAACAGCTGGCGGAAATCCAACTCATTCAAACAGGAAGTTTAAGGTTCTTGAATTTGAGCTTAAGGCAGCTAATGCTATAAATACTAATTCGCCTGCTGGCCTATATTTAAAAATAAAGCCAGATCCCATTAGTGCTGCATCTTTTTTGGCAGTACCTGTAAATACTATTACAAGCAGTCCTTTATTTACTACTAATAATTCAGGGACAGGGAATATTACATCTGCTGTACAAATACCATATTGTTTTCCTAACTATACATCTAATGTTCATTGCGATACTGTTTTTTATAGATCAGGTTCTAATCTATATACACCATCACAAAATGCCGCAGCAACTGTTACATTAACAAAAAATGCGGCCGCAACACAAACTGCTAATGACGTAAGATTAAAAGTAAGAATTGTTCCAGATCCAAATATTACAAATAGTTCTGCTCCTACACATTATATAACAAATATAGATATAGATAATCAAAATACTTGGTCTAGTCCATTGCCTATTCTAAATACCCCTATTAATATAAGTACATTGGTACCATCCAGTGGAACTATATTTTTAAATTTTGGTGTTGGAAATTACCAAGTGGGAGACGTGTATGTTTTTAATGTTCGTGGATATTTATTGCCTACAGGAAATTCAAGAATAAGATCCCCACGTAATGGTGATGGTCTTCAAGGAGCTAGTTTTAATAGTTATGTTGTGCCTGCTCCTATGCCAGCTCCATCTCCTAATTCTGTACCTAGTCCACCATGGCCTTTAAATATGGGGTATTATCATGGAATGGTGTCAGTAGGATTTACTGGTAAAATATATGCTGGAGCAATAATAAAAATAACAGTCCAGGAAGGTGTAGGTTGTAGTCCAAATATAGTAAGCACTTTTTCTACTACACTTCCAATAGCATCTAGAGAATACCCATCATTTGAGGAATTTTTTTGGGAGGAATGCAGTGGTGTAACTATCGATGTAGTTAATCCAGCTGGTACAGACCCTAATAAAAATAGATATTCTTTTAGATATGTTGGATCACAGATTCAACTAGCTGGAGGTCCAAGTGGTAAAAGTACTTGGATTAATAATCCAAATATTCCTCAAAATGGAGTATCATCTGAAAAATCGGCTATATTTTTTCCTACTTTAATGAACCATAATTGTAATGGTATAAGTAAATATACAGCTAGTGCTACATTAGAACAAGCTTCAGCTCCAACATATATTGTTGAGACAGTGCCACTTGATGTTGAGACCCCTATATTCCATGAGACAATGAGGACATATCCTATAGTAAATGGACTACATAAGGTTGGTTGGCAGTACTCGTCAAACACTACATTAGGATCACTTGGTCCTAATTTTGAGATTCAACTTAATTCAAGTTATCCTCACTACTTTGAATTGAATCAGCCGATAAATATTGGTGCAAACGTTGGAGTTGTATATAGTATAATAGATGGTAAGACTATAACCGTTGAGATGCCCTTAACACTTCCTGTTGGTTCTGGTTCAGTTTTAATGGTAGGAGAGATAGATCAGTCTAGTATATCAGACGCAAACGTAATATTAAATAACGACACAGTCAATAGTGAATACAATGCGTTCTGTTATGGAAATGGATTAGAGTCATATAGAATTAGAGACTCATTTAATAATTCTACAATGAAGTATAGTATAAGAGCTAGTACTGTTATTGATGATTATGAGGAAGAAGATAAATTTGCGTCAGTAACATATAGTGGAATTTTTCGTGGTGATTCATCTATAAATAGATTAAATGAATTTAATTTATCATTAGCAAATTTTAAAAATCTTGATAAGGAATATGGATCTATACAAAAGTTATACTCAAGAGACTCTGATTTATTAGTATTGCATCAAGATAAAATAACATCTGTTTTGTTTGGTAAAAATTTATTAGTTGATGCTATTGGTGGAGGACAAGTTGCCTCAATTCCAGAAGTACTTGGAAATCAAGTTCCATATCCATTAGACAATGGTATCAGCAACGACCCATCAAGTTTTGCAGTAAATTCAGGTAATTTATATTTTACAGATGCAAAAAGAGGAGTTGTCTTGGAAATGATAAATGGTCAGAATGTGATTGAAATTTCATCAAACGGCATGAAAAATTTATTTAGAGATCTTTTGACTACAAATATCAACAAACAAAAAATTGGAGCTTATGATCCATACCATAAAATGTATACGTTAACTACTAATAATACAAGAAATTCATTTTGTTTATTAACTATAAGTAGAGCTTCACGTTCTTTTGTTAATTCTGGAAACTTAGTTAATCTAAGCCTTTTTAATATAAACACTCTTGAGGAATGGACTATAACGCTTATAGATACTGGATATGGTACAAATTGGATTTCTCTTAATGCAATGTCTGGTGCTGGAAGTGCTGTAATAACTGGTAATCCGTCTCCATCAACAGCTGGAACACCTATACCTAGAAACATGACTATTAGAGTTAATTATTGTAATACATATATTGACTTTACATTAACAGAAACAAAGTTTAGTCCAGTTGTAGAAAGTAACATAACAATACGAAGAAAATAATAAATATAAAAATGGAAATTTTTAATCAATCATTTCAACTTAATGGAGAAGCAACAAAATACATATATAATGTTGTGGCATCAGATTCTAGTATTTTATTGTTTGATACATATACTGGCGAGGCTTTAGTTGAATTCGCTCCAGAACATGGGCAAACTGTTACAGTTACAAGTGAAGGCCTTTCACTATCACCATCATTAAATAATAAGCTTTATTATCTTGTTTCAGATGTAAAATATGATGAATCGCAATTAAATGAAATGATATCTTTAGCCACAGAAATACCAGTATATTTTGCTAATTATTATCTTCCAAATGGTCTTTTTATAGGGGAGTTTACTTTTTTAAATCCAAATAACTATGAGTATGCTTATTTCTTATGGGATTATTCAGAGAAGATAATTAACTCCGCTTCTTATATTGGTGAGACAGACAACAGACCTGTTTCAATAGAATTTGGAAATGATCTTGGTCGATGTGGAATTAAGTATAGTGTTACGTCATATCCAACTAGATTTCAATTATTTGTGGATGAAGAACTTCAGTTTGATACGGGTTATATTGGATTAAATACACTTCAAAATTACGATGATTTAATTAGTGCTGGAGTAGATCCTAGTGATATATCTTTATCTTTCCCTTATGATGGATCTGTAAATAATGGTAGTGGTAGCTTATTAACCACAAAAAATAGTGAGGTATTAGAGGCTACTATAGTTGTTTCATCTCCATTCACTAGTTCATCATGGGCAATTATAAAAATATCTCCATCTGTTACGTCTTTTAATATTAATACAACAGATGATAATGATCCGTGTACTAAGTACACAACTCCATCTAGCTACCTACATAATGGATCTGATATCAGTCCAATAGTAGGAGACATTATTTATCAAATTAAGAATATTTATTTTAATGGTGAAGGGCTTAGTTACTATATTGGAAATAATACATTTATTACTATAGATAATGATGGTGTAGTTACTAATGTTGGCAATTGTTATTCAACAGCCCCAACAGCCGTTCCTTTTATATATGAGGACGATATTATATATAATAATACTGAAGCCATTCAAAGGCCTTTAAAAACAATAGGAGAACCAATTTCTTGGACATTAGTTTCAAGCACACCTGCTGATCAAACTGTATTTGTTGATAGCTTGTTGAATATAGATCTTGAAACAGCAAAGGGCGATTACTCTATTGAGGTATATGCTACTAATTCTTTTGGGAATAGTCCTAATAAAACAATAAACATAAGTCTTCCTGACTTAGCCGTTACTAGACCTGTATTAATTGATATTGATCAATTTGAATATGAATCTACAAATATTTGTGCTCTAGTATCTCCAGTTTTAACTAGAATGTTTTTTACAGGAGTAGAAGAATTTCAAGATAATCCAAGTGTTGGAAGCTTTATATATAAAGACTGTGCTGGTTTAGAGCCATTTTGTGGTGGTGGTTTTTGGTATTATCAAGAACAAATAGCATTAAGAATAAGTAATATAGGTTCTGTAATGGATACCGCTATTTGTGCTGGTACTACAACTACAACTACTAGTACAACCACAGTTCCAGCAGGTGATTATTTTAGTGCTAGTTCTTGCATTGATCCATCTGTTATTGTCACTCTTTTAGATACGGCTACTCAGGGAATAAATGTTGGTGATATAGTAAATACAGACATAGATCTAAATTGTTGGGAGATACTTTCAGTAGAATCTCCAAGTTACCCATATTCATTAATCTTAGACCCAGTCACCATATATGCAGATTGCAGTACTTGTACTGGAATTAGTACAACAACAAGTACTACAACTACAACAACCGCACCAATATTTACGGCCTTTGATTTAGCATCAATTAATACAAAGACTAATTATAGTTATAACAGTTGCAATGTTGCTTCTCCTTCTTACATAACTCATTATCATAATGGTAAGTCAGTGCTTCCAGTTGTTGGAGATTTTATATATACAAACAACACGGGAACAACACCATTTAATGGTCAGTTTGTGTGGTATATAATGTTTAATGTTGTAAAGTATGCTGTGAATATAGCAAACACTGGCCAAGTAATAAATGTTATTCCATGTTCAGTTGTAACTACTACTACTACTACTACTACAAGACCAGTTAGACAATGTTTAGCTACAAGGTGTGATGATGTAGGAATTACTCAAATATTGTCTTATACATCTATAGATGTTTATCCAGTAGGCACAATAGTTAAGGATGAATTTGATTTTTGTTATACTGTAACAAATGTAAGTGCTATTGGTACTCCTTATTCTTTTGTTATTTTTTTATTTGATGAGTGTTCTGATTGTTTAGCAACCATAACCACTACGACAACCACTAGTACTACTACGACAACCACTAGTACTACTACGACAACCACCACATCAGCACCTGTTTTTAATGGATTACTTTTAGCTACTAATTATACAGATGACCCATGTGATGAAGGTGTTTCTAATAATTATTATAGTGATGGGCCAATTTTTATTAATCCATATCAACTATACACTTCAGAAGATTTAACTGTTTTAGCACCACAAGGGCATTATAGATTTATAATTAATGGGCAGGGTGGAACATGGGATGGCAACTCATGGATTGATACATTCTCTTGCGTATGATGAACTTAAGAATGATTTCAGCACAGCCAGCTATTAATTACTATGCTTGGCAGGTTGAGGTTTACCTTACAAACTTTATTTCTCTTGGTTACAATGGAAATAACATTGATGTTGTTGCAGGTTATGAGGTTTCTGTACCAGATTCATGGAGAAAATTACAACAAAAATTTCCATATGTAAGGTTCTTCTTTTACGAAGACACAATGGGTAAATGTAAGTACTTACCAGCAATTCAGGCACACCTATTAAAAAAACATTTTAAGGAACACCCATACCTAAGTGAAGAGGCTATATTTTTTCATGATGCTGACTTTGTATTTACAAGGTACATGGACTTCTCTAAGTTTTTAAACGATGACAAATGGTACTTCTCAGACACTATTTCATACATCGGATACAATTATATAATGAGTAAGGGAGAAGAGGTCTTAGATGCAATGTGTGAAGTTGTGGGAATAGACAAGTCGGTCGTTAAAAACAATCAATTAAACAGTGGTGGTGCACAGAAGTTATTTAAAAATATTGACTACAAGTACTGGGAAATGGTAGAGGAATACTCAAATAAATTATACGACAAACTCTCAAACATGCAACACATAAAGAAGAAGGAAGACCCATATGGAATACAGGCTTGGACATCAAGTATGTGGGCAGAACTATGGACTGGATGGAAGCTAGGTCATCAGGTAATTGTGCCTCCAGAGTTTGATTTCTGCTGGGCTACGTGTCCATCGTCTAGATGGGAGGACGTTTATTTCTTCCACAATGCTGGTGTACCATCATCTAATCAGGGCATGTTTTATAAGGCTCAGTATATGGATAAACTTCCATTTAATGAGGGATTAAAACTATCTGATTCTAGATGCTCTTATATGTATTATAATATTATTGAGTCAGTCGATAGTTGTTTGATTTAATTTTCGTAAATTTGTGGTATGGCGTTAAGCACAATAACATACTCTGACAACACCAGTGGTTGGACATCTTTTTGGGATTACTATCCAGATTGGATTATTGGGTTGAGTAATATATTCTATAGTTGGAATAATGGAAATTTATATCAACACAACAGAACGAATGCACGTTGTATTTTTTATAACGTTCAGTTTCCATCAATTGTAAGTACTATATTTAATGAAGAACCATTTACTACTAAAATGTTTAAGTCAGTAAGCTTAGACTCAACAGAACCATGGTCGACAATACTAAATACTGATTTAGATACTGGAGCAATAAATAGTTCTAGTGAATATATTCAAAAGGAGGGGACATGGTTTGGTTATGCAAGAGCTTTTTCAAGTACGTCAAACAGTTTTAATTTATTGTCTACTCAAGGTATTGGTGCGATATCAACTGTGGCAGGTACTACAGCTACATTTGGATTTAATATAACCACAAAATTAGGTGTTGGAGATAGGGTATATGTAAATAATGTCTTTATTGGAACCATTGTTAGTGCTACTGCAACAACAATAACAATAACTGGAGGTGTTTTTACGGGTCTTGCTGGAGGATATGTTAGGGTTGAAAAAAATTCAATTGCTGAGTCTTATGGACTACGTGGTTATTATATGAACATTGAATTATCAATAACTAATTCTGCTGAGGTTGAATTATTCTCAATATCTAGCTCTTTATTTAAAAGTTATATGTAATGGAATTTAGAATGTTAAATGAATCAGACTATGACACATTTTGTTCATGGTGGAAAGACTGGAGATGGACACCTCCTAGTCTAGACTCACTACCTCAAAATGGTTTGGGTGGAGTAATGGTATCAAGCGATGGCGTTGAAGTTTGTGGGGGATTTGTTTATCTAACAAACTCAAAAACAGCTTGGATTGAATTTATAGTATCAGACTTTAACTACAGAGAAAAAGACAGACAGGACGCTATACTATACCTGATAAATATATTGATAGAATTGGTTAAAGATTCTGGAGATTACAAGTACATATACACATCATTAAAGAATGAAAGTCTTATAAACACATACGCAAGTTGTGGCTTTGTAAAGGGAAGTACTAGGTGTACAGAAATGATTAAGACATTATAGGATTTTTTTTAGTAACTTTGAATAAAAAAAAATGGCAGCAGTAACAGGAGCAGCAATAGCAGTAGCAGGACTTGGAATGAGTGCAGCACAGGCTATTAAGGCCAATAAAGATATGAAGACGGCCGCAAATGCCGCTCAAGTAGCTAAGGATGATCTAGCAAAAATAAGTGAAACAAACGCATTCAAGCAGGTTCAAGTTCCAACACTTGGCTTTAATTTAGCACAACAATCTCAAGCACAAAGAAGTGCATCAGCATTATCAGCAGTACAAAGTGCTGGTGCTGAAGGAGTTATTGGTGGAGTTGGACAGATAATGCAGGCAGGAAATGAGCAAGACCTACAATTAGCAGCAATGGCTGAAGAGGCAAAATTTAAAAGAGATGCTATGCAGGCAGACGCTGAGATGGGCATAAGTGCTAGAAAGCAAGAGAGAGAGTTTCTGATTGGTCAAAATGAGGTGATTTCTGAAAATATGAAAAGATCACAGGCAGAGTCAAATAGAAACGCAGCTATAGCGGGAATGTTTGCGTCAGCAGGAAATGCTCTTAAGTCTGGATCTAAATCCGAATTATTTGGTGGAGATGAATCATTCTTTGGAAAAAAGAATAAGACGGATGATTTTTTCTCAAAAGATAGTGACAATAATGGAATTATGGATTATTTACAAAGAAATTAAACTATGAGAAGAAATAACTCCTACTTTGGATATGTTCCACCTGATAACACCCTAGACTGGGCTAAGTTGACGGGTGGTCTTGTCGACACAATAACTGGAATTTCAGAAGAAAGAGCGAAACAAAAAGAAGAGCTCGACCAAATAAACATTAACAATCAGAGAATAGTTTCAACTGTCGATAGTTATTCTGACCAGACCCTTAACGGATTTGTTCAATCTGCTGCCGTGGACGCTAGGTCAATGATTGGCGAATGGAACAGACAACTTAAGAATAGAGAGATTACAGCTGCTGAATATAAAAGCAGAAACAATAATCTAATGACAAACTGGTCTGCTGTTGGTACGACAGCAAAAACATTTAACGCAAAGATACAGGAAGCATTAAAAAGACAACAGCCAGATGTGAATGGAAATGTTGTAGCAAGTGGTGAGGAGTTGTGGAAGATAGGTAAGCTTGCAGAATTTGGAGACCTAAAAAATAAAAAAGTATTTATAGACCCACAGACTGGCAATCTAATGACTGGCGTACTTGACCCAGCAACAGGGCAGGTAGATCCTAGTACCCTTGTAACTGGGGTTGCTATGAATAACATTGAAAACATACAGTCAAATAAGGTAAACCTTAATCAACTTGTTGCAAATGATGTAAAAAATTGGGGTGATTTTTTAGATGACGAAGGACTGACAGCTATTAGTGGAAAGGGGTTAAATCCTAAAATTGCAAAAGCAAAGGCCTCTCTTATTGGAGTCATTATGAATAATCCATCTAGTATTGCAAGCGTTCTTGATGATAATACAAGTTATGACATTGGTTACTACAGTGGAAATAGTGAAAGAAATGGATTAATAAATAACATGCTTAAACTAGAAAACGAAACTCGTAGAGATATGGGTCAAGATCCAATGACAGATGAAGAGTCACAAAAGTATGTTGATGAAAATAGTTGGATGATGATTCAGATGGCAAGAGATGGAAATGGTATAATGCGTCCTGTGTTAACCCCAGAACAGACAGAAAAAGCTAGAGAGGTAATTATGGATCAAATAGACATACAACTAGGCCAAAAGATAACTAAAGACCCACCAAAAAAAGATTCAGGATCTACGGGCGATAAACTTACTGACGCTCAAATAAGTGCTCAGAAAAAGGGTGCTGAAATAAAAAAGATAATGTCATCTGGTGAAGATGGTAAGGTTATAGCAGAAAAATTACGAATTGCTTCTGGTGGTCAGTATTATTTTAAATATGAAAAGGATGGATGGAGTGTATATGATGAAGAGCCAGAAAATCGAGGAGCAAAACCAAAATATACAGGAATAAATGCTTCAGCTGATATGTATAAAATATTCAGCACTAAAGAACAAGAACAATACTATAAGCAAGGAACTAAATCGAAATCAAAGACACAACAAAAACCAACATTTGACTAATGAATAACAAATACAAAGAACTATATAATTATTTGCTTGACAATAAAATGACAAGCCTTGATGAGAATTCTTTTTATAATGAATACTCTCAGAATGATAATAAATTTTCAGAGCTTTATTCATATTTACAGACTAATAAAATGACTAGTCTTGATCCAGAGACTTTTAAGTTAGAGTATTTTGGAACGCCAATCATTAAAAAAAAAAGCCAAGTCGAAAGTACGGAATCAGATTTGGAAGATGGTTCATTGGAGCGGTTATCCACAACGACTACAAGGCAATTGGAGCCTTCTATATACATTCTTCCAAGTAATCCTGGTGCACTATACAGAAAAAAGGGTGACTCTTGGCTAAAAAAAATTGGAGAGAATTATATTCCACTATCAAAGGGTGATGTAAGAGCAAGAGAAAGAATACTAGATAAGCAGGCCGTATTGGCAAGCGATTTTCAATCTGATTGGTATTCAAATCAACCTAAGGAAATTCCTGAATCGCAATATGTAACTCAAGAACAAGTAAACAAGGCGTATCCAGATTTACCAAAAGAAAGCTGGAAAGGTGCCACTGTTACACCAATTGACCAAACAATACCTACAGAAAAAACACGAGCATTTGAGCAAGAAGAAGCTAAGGATTCTATACTTCCTGAAACAAAAATAGAGCCTGCAACTTTTGAAGGAAAGCTTTACATGCTAGAAGAGGGAAAGGACAATGAGAATTTCTATAAAAATCCCGTAACAGAAGAAACATATTTATATTGGTTAGATAATAATGGAAAACCAAAAGAGAGGTTAGATCCAATAAAATCACAAGAAGCTGTTGACATGGCCGCTAATATTATTGGTGAGTCTCAAATGAAACAACTATCAAAAATAAATAAGATAGACAAGATAGACCTTAATAAAAGGGACGTAGATAAATTTTTGAAAAAGGAATTATATGGTTCAAACTTTGGTTTTAATCAAGAGGGAAACGAGCTAACCATTAACTCGTATTTTCCAGGAATGAATGGTGATAATGAAGGACTTGAAAACTCAATAACAATTGACCTATCTAAATCAAACTCATCAAGCATAGCAAAAGAATTTCTTCGTTATAATTTATTTACAAAAAGAGAAAAAGAAAGCCTTGAAAACATAAAGGATACTGAAAGTTACATTGACGCAATGATTAACTCTAATGGTAAAATTAAGATGACCAGCGATAGAGTAGACGTAATTTCAGAATGGGCTAGAACAGAGTCAATGGCTATTGAAAATGATATCAAACGAAATGAAGTAGATGTTATTGATAAAGACATTAAGTCATACGAAGAAAAAACAAAGCTATTTAAAAAAAGAGTAGCTAGTGGCAATATGACCCAACAAGAATTTGATAAAGAGAACGATGATTTATCAAAACTATATAAAGACATTAGCATAAAACAAAAAAGAGCACAAGAACTATCTAACAGAGCTCAAAAACTTATCTCTGCTGAAGAGTTGATTCAAAAAAAGGTTACACCAGAGGAAAAAGGAAGTACTTTAGGGGCACTTGTAAAGTCTTTTACATCTGGAATGTCTAATTTAGCATTAACTGGATTAGACTATAGTTTAGCTGCTGGAAATCTTATAATGGGAGATGAAAAGTTTTCAAAATTAATAGATGGGAATTACGGTGAAAAAAAGGCAAAAGGGTTAACTGATGCTCAAATTGCTAATGCTGCACAAGCTACAGTAAAAGATTTTGCTAAAGAAAAATATGATTTAGGATGGGAAAATATAACTGAAACAAATAAAGAATACATAAGATCAGAAAACAGAGGCATGATTCCTCAAGCCTTAAACGCTGTAGCAGAAAGCTTTGGTACCGCTGCAACAGGTGGTGCACTTGGAAAGGTTGGTAGCACAGCTGCATTCTTCTCTATGTCATACAATGCAATGGAGGATCAAATGAGAGGTCCAGATTTTGATCACTTAAACGAAAACGAAAAGAAATTAATATCAGTTCCATATGGTCTTGTTATAGGTCAAATGGAAAAATGGGGATTTGATGTTGCTGTTGGTGCTGGTAAAAATCCATTATTCAATAAGTTTGCAAACTATATAGTAACAAAAACATTTAAGAACTTACCTAAGAATGCTGGTTTAATTGAATTAAATTCAGCAATACAAAAAAACATAGGTGCATCAATAGCTAAGGGTTTAATTAAAATTACTGGTGCTGGTGTTTCTGAGGGAAATGTTGAATTTATGCAACAAGAATTTGAGGGTATTCAAAAGTTTGCTGTTAACGAAATATTAAAGAACGATAACTTCAACGAGGAGTACTTTAAAGATGCCCCAGACCTATCTAAAGCTGGTGGATGGTCCACATTACTAGACCAAGGAGTTGATGCCTTTAAGCTAGGTTTCTTGGCTGGTGGAATGACATCTACTGGTGCTTCAGTAAAAGATAATATTACAGATATATCATCAAACAATAAGTTTGATATATATAAAAGTTTTGTTTTAAATACTGAATCAAGAAATGGATGGATAGCTAGTATAAAGGAAGATGAAAAGAATGGAAAAATTTCGCCTGAAGAAATGAACAAGAAGATAGACGAATTGAATAAATCATATTCTGTCTTAACTAAAATACCAGCTTCATTAACTACACAGTCTCAAAGAGAAGCCTTTTCTTTACTACAAGAAAGAGAAATAATACAAAACGAAATAAAAGATAAAGATCCTAATCTAGTAGTAAAGGAAACAAATAGAATAAAAGAAATAAACGAATCATTAAAAACAACATCAGAAAATGCCACTAAAGAAGACAACATCAAGCAACAAGAAGGTACAGCAGAAGGTGGTATCAGCGAATATCAGGGAACTGGTGAAGGACAACAAGAAGTCGGGGTCAGCCAAGGGGGACAACGGGAAACCACGATCAATGAAGCAGATAGTAGCGATAGCACTATCCCAAGCAAAGTACAGCAAGAAGTAGCTACTGAAGTAGTAATCGATAAGCCTATTATAACAACTAACACAACGGCTGAGGTACAGAGAGTAAAATCTCTTACGCCTGAGTCAGAAGACGGTGCTACATTCAATATTGACGGCACTAAGTACGAAGGTGTTGGTTTAGTCGTTCCAGTTGATAGCATGAACACTACGACAGAAGAATTAACTTCAGAAATGGTTGCAGACTTTGTTGCAGAACGTCAAAAAATGATAGGTGATGCTGGTGTCGTTAAGGCTGGAATATATAAGTTTCCTAATAGCAATCAAGTATCAATTGACCTGAGTGTTGTGGTTCCTGAAACATCAAGAGAACAAGCACTTGAGTTTGCAAGACTTGCTGGTCAAGAGTCATTATTTGATCTTGAAACATTTGAAAATATTAAGACTGGAGCAACTGGTGAGAACCCTATGAAGTTTACTCCAGAGCAGCACAGAGAAATCTCTAAGGCCTTAAAGGAGGGTAGAATGCCCAATGTATTTGGCACTACAGCTGAGACAACAAAGAACTTGCTGACAAAAGAAAACGTCAATGAAGTTACATCAAAACAAACAACGCCTAAAAATAAGTTGATTGTGAAAGCCGCTAAAATGGTTTTAAATGCGATCCCTGGAGTTAAGATATACATACACAACAATGGCCAAGAAATGGCTAGTGCTATTGAGGCATCAAAGAAACAATTAACAAAAGAAGAAAAGACTGGGCTTACAGAATCAAGCGGTCTATATGTAGACGGTGATATTCATATTAACCTAGAGTCTGCAACTATTGGTACGGTGTATCATGAAGCATTTCATGCGTTGATTGAAAAAAACGGAATGAAGTCTGGATCAATATTATTAATGGCTAAGGGCCTTAAAAATATTATATCTGACAAAGGTGTTAAACAAAGACTAGACGATTTTGTATCTCAATACAATGAAGATGAAAAGGCAGAAGAATACATATCAGAGCTTGGTGGAATACTATCTGAGGCAGAACAAGAATTAACTACAACAAAGCTACAGCAATTCAAAACATTGATAAATAATATCGCTAAGAAGCTAGGATTGCCAGTTATATTTTCTGCATCAGCAACTGCACAAGACGCTGCTGACTTTATTAATACCATGTCTAAGAAACTTAGGACTGGGGAGGAGATTGAAATTAATAATGCTATTAATGTTGATACAAATGAATTATCAATTAAACAACAAAAAATAGGCGACTTTGATGTTTCATATTTTGAAGACGATGATGAATTTAAAAAATTAGTTAAAGAAGGACTTGTAGAAAATAATTATGATATAAATAAAATATCGGGAGAAGTTATCGCAATACACCAACCAGACAACATGTTTGTTGGAACATTAAAAAGTTTAGATAAAGAAATATTTAATGGTAATGGAGGTGTTTTTTATACATCAATTACTGGTAATGTATGGGCTTCAGGTGCTGAAAGTTCAGCTAAAACATTAACTAACTTAATAAATAAATCTTTAAAAGATTCTACAGATGGTATTGGTAGATTAGTACTAGTTAGAGGATCTGAGTCTAAGATGATATCATCTACAGAAGGAGTAAAAGCATCAATGTCAATAATAGAATTATTAGTTGATAAAGGATTAATAAATAGATCTGAATTTAGATCTTCATTAATAAGAGCTGGTAAGAAATTTAATATTGATTTCTCTGGTAAGGATTCATCAGCAGCTATTCATAAAGACATTAAAGAAAAATTTATGGATGTTAAAAATTCAACATTCCAAAAAAGAGGGGATTTCTTTGATGAAGTTATAAATGATTTATCTAAAACCTCTAAAAGTGCAACTGAAAATATTGTTGAAATTAGAAAAGCATTAGGAAGTAAAAGAAAAATATCATTTAGCAAAGATGGAATAAGAGATTCAATAGGTTATGTATTAACTGAAAGATTACTTCAAGATTTACCAACTAGTCATGTATATGCCATAATAGAAGTTACCGATCCAGTTACATATGAAGAAAGAAAAGGTCATGATAGTTATCCTTGGGTTTTAAAATCAAAATCAAAACCAAAATTAAAACTACTGTCTGATAGGAGTCATGCTGTAAAAGATGGTGTATTTGAAATGATTGATGGATCAGAAGTTAGCCAAGCTAAACTTGGATTAGCTCAGGTAGGCATGGGTATTGCAAAAATATCACAACAACCATCCAAAATTAAGTTCCAAAAGAAAGCTCCAAACGGTAAGCCATCAAAACTTGATGATGTACAATGGGAGCAGGTAAGAACACCAGCATTTAAGAAATGGTTTGGTGACTGGGAAAACGACCCTGAAAATTCGAGTAAAGTTATTGATGAAGAAACGAAAGAACCTCTTGTAGTATATCACGGAAGTAATTATTCAGATTTTACTGAATTTGATGATTCATATATTGGTAATAATACAGGAAATGCAAAGTCGGGATTTTATTTTACGAATAATTATTTATCTGCACTTTCATATACTCAAAGCGATTGGGATTGGCGAGAAGAAGATGAAAAAGATGAAAGCACCGATGAAAGAGATGTATTTTATTGTTTCTTGAACATTAGAAATCCACTCGAAAAAAATTATAATAATAAATATCTTTTTGAATCAGATTGGTCTTTTTTTGATTTAGCACTTGAAGAAAATAAAGATGGTGCAATTCAATATAATGTAATTGATAATTGGAGTATTGGAGAAAAAAATAAGAAAAAAGATTACATTGGAAATAATTATATAGCATTTAAACCTAATCAAATAAAACTCGCAGATGGAACTAACACTACATTTGACGCTACTCAGCCAAACATCAAGTTCCAGAAGAAAGCTCCTTCTGTAGCAAAAATAATGGGGACTCCTAAGCCAAGTATGGTAACGGTAAAAGAAAAGACTGCACTTAAAGACCAGATTAAACTTGAGGCAAGGGCTGCTAGAGAGGCTAAGGTTGACCTTAACCAAAAAAGAAAGATGCTATCAACTGCAATAAAGGGTCTAGTAAAACTTGGAAAATTAACTACAAGGCAAGCAGCAACAATAATAAATAGAGTAAGTGTAGTAAACCTTGACAACCAAGTAATGGTTAATAGACTTGCAGACTATGCTGCTAGAGTATTTGAGAAGGCCGACTATCAAGAAAGATTGTCTAGAGCTTTTTCATTTAGAAAAGGAATCAGAAAATTACTTAAGGGAGATATACAGGCCGAGGTGGTTGGTATGGCCAAGAAGTTTAGCAAGATTGACCCATCAATGGTAGATGATATTGAGAAATACCTAGAGATGGCAGAAATTGTTAAGAATGCAATTAAGCCGTCTAGAATAAATAGAAAAGATGGTGATGTAAACATGAGAGAGTCAATGAATATTGATTCAGTATCAGAATTTACAAATGACGCAATAGAAAATCAAGAAGCAATATTAAAAGAAGAACTACTTGCTGTGCATAGTGAATTGGTTGATGCTGGAGTAATAGATGATAAAATGTCGTTAAAAGATATAGAATCAATTATAAACTCACTAAAAGAAAAAGAAGATGGTGCTGATTATGAGGGAGATATACTAACATTTTTATCAAGACGTATAGACACAATGTCTGAAATAATAAAAGACATTCTTACATATAAGATTAATCCAATGACTGGGGAAGATGTAGCTCTAACTGAGAAAAATATTGACCTGATATCTAGGATGTTAAACATTGACATAAATAATCTGTCTATTAAAGAGACAATATTTATTGCTGAGGCAATGGATAACTTTATAAACAATAACATAACAAGCTCAGTTGAGGCGGTAATAGAGAAACATGAAGGTGCTACTGAGTTAGAAAACTTAATAGCAGACAAGGTTGTTGCTTCCCCACTTAGAAAATACTTTAGCAATAAAATAGGGCAATATATGTCTGAACAAATTGCATCAATGCCAATACTATTTGAAAAACTATTTGTAGGTGCAAAAAATGCTCTTATGGTAGCTAAAAAAATGGGCTGGACTGCATTAATAAATGGAGTAAACAAGGCGGAAAAAATGTTTAATACTACCGTTGATGTATACTTTAAACAATATAAAAATACAAAGCCAAATGGTAAAAGTTTCAACGATGCTGAAAATGTTTATGAAAGAGGAATGCTTGCATTTTTAAGTAGAAATGTATCAGGAACAGTAACACAACAAGCCGAAGAGCTTAAAAGAAGAGTAGAGGTACTAAAAGAAAGCGTTAAAAGTCTATTAGAAGGATCTACTAAGGAGCAGAAAATGGGTGAAATCTACCAAAAGATATACGACAAGCTTAATGTAGAGTCTGGAGATATTGATATTATAAGTGCTAACGCAGATAAAATTAATAGATCTGCTGTTGATTGGTGGATAAATCAGTGGGGTACTACATATAATGACCTGTCAGACATAAGTCTTTCTGTTTATAATACTATGCTTAGTAGTGATACTTCATATAGCACAGACAGATATAAATTACTAGACAAAGCAAATCTAGAAGAAATAATTGAACCTAAAAATATTGGTGCATTTGGCAGGGATATAGAATTTCTAGATAAGAATAAGACAGGAGTGTTAATGGAATCAAACAGACCATCTGCATCAAAAGTATCAAAGGCAAATAGATATATTAGCCTAGACTTTGATGTTAATAACTCATCTGCATATAAGGCAGCACTTATTGATGTGAACACAGCAGCTGCAATAAGAAGGATAGATGGTTTTATAAACTCAAAAAACTTTAACAAGCTAATACCAACAAAAGAGGACAGAGATATATTTAGAAGAAGAATATCTGAATATATACAGGCCGCTAAAAATAAGAGAGTTGGACCATCTGACACAATGCACTACCTTGATCAATTAACCAATTTCCTTGGTGGAATTGGTGTAGGAAAGGCATTGGGTGGAATAGATCAAATTGTAAAGCAAACACTTCCAATTGCACTAAGTACATTTACAAACTCTGGTAGATTAGATATATTGACTCCAGCTTCAAATGCATGGATCGATTCATTAGGCATGGCAATATCCAACCGTGGTCAAGAATCACAATCAACAATTGAGTCTATTGATAGAAGATTAGACAAAGCAAATTCTGGTGCAAAGGTAGTATCAAATTTTATTGTAGACGCACAGCAAATATGGTTGAAGTGGTGCCTATCTAAGCCAGATGTATTCATCGCTAAGTCTTCATTTATTTCTTACTACAAGCAGTACCTATCAAATAATAATCAAAGTACAGATATTGATTGGGCTACACATAATGTCAACCAAGATGCGGCAGATTATGCTATGCTTATGGTAGATAGACAGCAAAATGTATCTGACGCTAAAATGGCTGGTAAGGTATTCAACTCTCAAAATTCTACAACTAAGATTATGAGAAAATTATTCTTGCCCTTTGCATCATTCACATTAAATCAAAAATCTAGAATGGTATCAGACATTAAGGTTCTAGGAATTAATAGTGGTGCATCAAAGCAGGACAAAATAATAGCTGCTAGGTCATTATTATCTCTTCCACTTGAAATGGCGTTATATCAATCAATAGGTCTAGCAATTCGTTGGGGATATCTTGCTATTGCAAAAGGAATAATTGGAGCAGTTGTAGATGATGACGATGAAGAAAAAGAAAAATTATTGGGCATGGAGATATCTAAGGAGATGAAGAACGCAACAAAATATCCCTTAAGATCTATGGTGACAGATTTTCTTTCTCCAATACCAATAGCTGATAATACAGTTGTAGGAGGTGCAAATTACTTACTTAGTCAATTGTCAGTAGATCAGGACATGATAGATGAAGCTGTATCTAAGAAAAATCTAATGCTTGAAGTTTCAGGTAAAGAGAAAATGAATGATAAAGAAAAACAAAATTTTATTGAAAAATATAAACAAGACCGTGAGTATCAATTATTTAATGATGAAAAAAAGTCATATGGTACAATTGGTATTGGGTATGATACATACAAAGAACTAATGGGTAACATTAACACAGCGTATACAGGAAAATATACTCAAGACTACATGGGGAATGAGTCAGAAAGATTCTTGCTTCCAAAAGATCAAGATAACATTAAGAATGCCGTTATTTTTGAAACTTTATTTGCACTAGGAATAGTTCCACGTGATGTCAATACCATTTCAAAGAATATAATAAAGCTATCAAAGAAGAACTCCTTAACAGAAAAACAATATGAAAAATATGAGGCTGTTGGAAAAGAAACAGGTACTAAGGTGACAGGATGGAAGATGGATCTAACTAAATCAAAATCAAAATTAGAGACAACTGTTTCCGAGATTGAATGGATTGAAGAACATGGAGGCCTAACTGAAAAACAAGGCAAAGAGTATGTAAAACTTTCAAAAGCAGTTGATGAGGTTTCATATAGAGAACTTCAAAAAATTCAATCTGGAAAAACAGCTGATCAAATAATTAATGCCTACTCAAAAAAGTAGGGCTTAATATTTTTTCTATCTGAAAACTTACTGATGTTTTGAACTACAAAGCCAGACCTACCCTTCTTGAAGTTTGTCTGCACCCACTCTGAGCTAGGTGAGAATGCTGGATAATTAAAGTAGTCAAACTCATCAGAGGTACACATGTCAAACAGACACTGGTGTGAGTCTCCCTTGCTGAACTCAATGTACTTACAAGACCTCAAATCATTATTGTGTCTGATGTACTGAGATATTTTCTCGACAGATCTTGGGTCCAGCTGTGGTTTAAATCCAAACTTTAAATTTCTAGAATCTTTTCCATGACTTATGATAAATCCATGGTCTCCTATTATATAAAAATTTATGAACTTCTGATGGTTGATAACTTCAACGTTTGAATGTTTAAAGTCAACGATTTGTTTAAATGCTGAGTTAACTATGTATCCAAATGCTCCAGAGTGATTGTCCTCACAGATGTTGTTACAGGTTATGTGCTTGTAGTGTTTAGATAGTTCGTCTATTAGTCTAACCTTTGCCTTTAGACCAGCCTCAAATGACTCTTCGTTGGTCATGTTCTGGGGCAGTTTGTGACCCTTACGTGTCGTTTCTCCATCCCAACCATCCATGTAGTCACCGAGCTCATCTAAGATCAATATATCGCTAGTTTTATTCTCTAGTATGAAGTCGATCATCTCGTCAATTCTATTGTTTAACACAGCAGGATTCCAGTCTGCTGGATATAACGCTAGACCCTTACGGCTTGCGTCCATACCAACATGCACATCGGTCCATATTACCCTATCAAAGTCATAAGACTTAGGTGGCTTAATTTTTTTAACTGCAACATGATCTGCCATGCACTCAGATATAATCTTATCAAAGTTTATCTCAGTAACATTAAAATTAGGGTTTCTAATAAACAGTGATGCCTCCTTAGACTTCAACCACATGTATGGTACGGTTGATTGATCAATGTTTAAAGATTCAC
>ERZ888423.418-NODE-418-length-43733-cov-28.116123_pt1 | contig 43733 bp, 37 predicted proteins | sample MGYA00520523_ERZ888423 | MGnify/ENA primary metagenome ERZ888423 (study PRJEB32303, sample SAMEA104408611) | aquatic metagenome | biome: Brackish water; feature: Pelagic; material: water | place: Baltic Sea | collected 2014-06-08T10:24:00 | depth 30,27 m ... | reverse complement strand
GCGATTCATCGATGAACAGCGCCCCCACGCCGGGACGGGCCTGCAGGCAGCGCAAGCGGCCGGGCTGCGCGCGGCCTGCAAAGACGCGCCCTGAATGCTGGCGGACCTGCGAGCCGGCCGTCGCCGAGCCTCCTCTCACGCGGTCTGCGCCAGAACCTTTCGCGTTACATTGTGCCGCGCTGGCCGCGGACTTGCATTGCCGGGCGGGTCCCGATCCCGCACGTAGAGCCATGTCCGAGCCCACCTCCCCCCCCGATTCGCCGCGCCCCGTCATGGACATCCTGGTCCAGCGGCAGCTCGACAACATGGCGACCGGCAACTCGGCCTATCTGGAAACCTTCCTGCGGATGGTGAAGCGTGCCGGCATGGATATCCGGATCGTATTCGCCCCCTGGCAATCCTTCGGCAACCGGCCCTGGACGAGCGTCCACCCGCGCCTTGCCGGGCTGACGAAGAACATCGTGTGGCCGGGCGCCGTCAAGCTCGGCAGCCGCTACTGGTCGCTCTCTCCCCGCATCTGGACGCGCTTTGCCGTCCGTCTCGGCAAGGAAGCCGCCCGCCGCCTCGGCGCGAAGATCGTGATCGCGAGCTATCTCGGCCGTGAGATCAGCGCGCAGGAAGCGGACATTGTTGCGCGCGCCTGCGATGCCAGTCCGTCCGCAATAACCCTGGCTGAATACAGTTCGATGGCCCCCGCACTGAAGAAACTGAAATCAGACACGATACACGCCTGCCTGATGCACGATCTCCTGTCCGACCGCGCTGAGCGTTTCCGGGACGGCGGCCAGGTGATCGACTTCGATGAGACGAGCCTTGAAACCGAGCTCGGCTGGCTGTCGGGCTGCGATCTCATCTTCTTCATCTCGGCTAACGAGCTTGCCAAAGTGCAGCGCCGCCTCCCGGATATCCAAATGGCCTGGGCGGCGCCCGACGCGCCCGATTATCAGACGACGGAGAATGCCGGCGCGCCGCGCGCGGTGTTCATCGGCACGGTGCATGGCGGCAATGTCGAGGCGCTGAACCATTTCCTCGATGACGTCTGGCCGCAGGTTCGCGCCCGGGCGCCGACACTCGACTTCTGGATCGCAGGCTCCATCGGCAAGACGCTGACGCCGCCGCGCGCCGCGCTCCCCGGCGTGAAGGTGCTCGGCCGTGTCGACTCCCTTGAAAGCATCGGCGGCGCCAACGCCATCGGGATCGCACCCACACGCTTCGCCACCGGCACCAGCATCAAGGTCGCCGAATACCTGCTGCTGGGCATGCCCGCCGTCGTCTACCCGCTCGCCCTGGAAGGCTTCGGGGATAAGCTGGACGACCTCGTGGTCACGGCCAGCGGACCAGAGGCCCTCGCCGCGGAAATCCTCAGCCTTGCAGGTGACAGCGCCCGCCGGTCCGCGCTCTCGGACGGCGCCCGCCAGCATGCGCGCGGGCGCCTGTCACACGACGACGCGATCGCGGCGATCCACAGGATGCTCGCAGAACGCCGCGCATGAAAAACGGGGCCGGATCGCTCCGGCCCCGCCCTGTCTTTTAAACGCCCGAGCCTTACTCGGCGGCGAGCGCCATGTCGGCTGCAGAAAGATCCGTGTACCGCTTCAGGTGGTGATCAACGTTGCCGAGTTCGGAATCGATGATCGTCAGGCGCTTGAAGTAATGGCCGATCGCGTATTCGTCGGTCATGCCGTTGCCGCCATGGATCTGGATGGCGTTCTGGCCGACAAAGCGGCCTGCCTGGCCGATGCGGACCTTGGCAGCCGAAGCGGCCTTCTTCCGGGTCACGTCATCCTCGTCCAGTTTCAGCGTCGCCATGTAGGTCATCGACACCGACTGCTCGGCCTCCATGAACATGTCGACCATCTTGTGCTGCAGCACCTGGAACTTGCCGATCGGCGTGCCGAACTGCTTGCGCTGGCGGGAGTATTCGACCGTCATCGTCTGGGCGACTTTCATCGCGCCGCAGGCTTCTGCGCAGAGCGCAGCGATGGCTTCATCGGTCACGCGCTCGATCAGCGGCAGGCCGTTTTCGGCATCGCCGATCACGGCGTCCGCACCGACCGCGACGTTGTCGAAGTGCACTTCCGAAGCGCGGCGGCCGTCAACGGTCGGGTAGTCACGCGTGGTAACGCCCTTGGCATCCCTGGCCACGATGAACACGCCGATACCCCCGGTGTCGCGGCGGCCGCCGGCCGTCCGCGCCGTGACAATCAGGTGGCTCGCCCAGGGGGCGCCCACGACGACCGCCTTGTGGCCGGAAATCGTCCAGCCGGCGCCATCTTTCTTCGCCGTCGTCTCGAGGTCCGCCAGGTTGTAGCGGCCTTTCGGTTCGGCATAGGCAAACGCGAACACGCGCTCACCGGCAATCATTGGCGCAAGATGCTCAGCCTTCTGACCCGCGGCGGCGCGCTTCAGGAAACCGCCGCCAACGACAACCGTCTGGAGGAACGGCTCGACCACGAGACCCTTGCCGAACTCTTCCATCACGACCATCGCATCGATCGGGCCGCCGCCAAGACCGCCGTCTTCTTCGCTGAACGGCGCGGCCAGCAGGCCGAGCTCGGCGAACTGCGCCCACATCTTTGGACGCCAGCCCTCTTTCGAGGCGACGACCTTGCGGCGCGTGTCGAAGTCGTACTGGTCCTTGATCAGCCGTGCGAGGCTGTCGCGGATCATCGTCTGTTCTTCAGTGAAATTGAAATCCATGAGTATTCCTCCCTGCCCCCGGCCCTAAAGGCCGAGGATCATCTTTGTGATGATGTTGCGCTGGATCTCGTTGGACCCCCCGTAAATCGATGTCTTGCGCATGTTGAAGTAGGTATCTGCCGCGAAGTTCGAATATTCCGGGCCGACGGCGAAATCATTGATGCCGTGGCCATCCATACCGCGCGCATAGGGTGCACCGTAATTGCCGACCGCTTCAAGCGTCAGCTCGGTCAGGCGCTGCTGGATCTCGGTTCCCTTGATCTTGAGGATCGAGCTTTCCGGGCCGGGGCCCTTGCCGGCCGCTTCCGAGGCCAGGGTGCGCAGTTCGGTGAACTCGAGCGCCGTCAGATCGATCTCGAGCTGGCTGATCTTGCGCGAGAAATCGCCGTTGAGGATCAGCGGCGTGCCGTCGATCGTCTCGGAGGAGGCGATGTCACGCAGGCGTTCGATGCCGCGCTTGGAGCGGGCCACGCCGGCGATGCCGGAGCGCTCATGCGCCAGCAGGAACTTCGCATAGGTCCAGCCTTCGTTTTCCTTGCCGACGAGGTTCTCGACCGGAACGCGCACGTCCGTCAGCCAGGTCTCGTTCACTTCATGCGTGCCGTCGATGAGCCTGATCGGGCGAACTTCGATGCCCGGCGTCTTCATGTCGACGAGGATGAAGGAAATGCCCTCCTGCGACTTTGCCGACGGATCCGTGCGGCAGAGGAAGAAGCCCCAGTCGGCATGCTGGGCCAGCGTGGTCCAGGTCTTCTGGCCATTGATCACATAATGGTCGCCGTCCCGCACGGCGGTCGTCTTCAGGCTCGCGAGGTCAGAGCCGGCACCCGGCTCGGAATAGCCCTGGGCCCACCAGACATCACCCGCCAGGATGCCCGGCAGGTGCTTCGCCTTCTGCTCTTCGCTGCCGAAGGTGTAGATCACCGGTCCGACCATCGAGACGCCGAAAGGCAGCGGCATGATGGAGTCGACGCGGGCGTTTTCTTCAGACCAGATATAGCGCTGGGTCGAGGTCCAGCCGGTGCCGCCGTATTTCTTCGGCCAGGCCGGCGCCGACCAGCCCTTCCTGCCGAGGATCTTGTGCCAGGCGAGGAACTGCTCGCGGCTGAGATCCTCGCGGGTCCCCATGTTCATGAGTTCCTTGGGATAATTGTCGCGGATGAACGCGCGCACTTCGTCGCGGAAGGCGTTTTCTTCAGGCGTGAAATCAAGATTCATGGTCGGTGGTCCTTCGGTGCCTCTGGATGGCTATTGGCATCTCTATGTCAGTCAAAACCGTGCACTGGCAAGGTGACGTGCACGTAAACGTAAAGAATGCCGCACTGACCCGGCGTCATGCAGCGGCAGGCCTGGCAATGAAGGGCGCGCAGGCCGTCTTGAGCACGCCGATCGCCGTCGCAGATCCGAGCCCGCCTCCGGTCTGGAACTGCAACTGGAGGAGCGGCGCCAGCCCGATCCGCTCGAGCGCCGCTTCGTGCGCGGGGCGCTGCGTGATGTGCGACGCGAGGCAGTGGCTGACCGCCACGTTCGAGACGGCGTGCACCACGCCGGCCGCAATGGTCGTTGCGAACCCGTCAAGCACGACCGGAATGCTCTGCTGGCGCGCCGCGATGATCGCCCCGACACAGGCCGCCAGTTCCCGACCGCCGAGGCAGCGCAGCGCGTCCAGCGGGTCCGACAGGTGCCCCCGGTGCAGCCGCAGCGCTTCACTGACCAGGGTGCTGCGCTTTTCGGACAGGCTGGCCGGCGTCTGGGCGCTCGGGCGCACCCAATAGTCGGGCGAGCCGCCATACAGCGCGCAGGCCACGGCCGCCGCTGCGGTGCCGACCCCGGCGCCGGAGACAGCAATCGCCAGCAGGTCCGGCTTGTCCTCGACCGCTTCAAATCCGTACGCGATGGTCGCGGCGCATTCGCGCTCGGTCATCGCCGCTTCCTTCGCGATGCTCGGCGTCGGCCGGTCAAGCGCCAGTTCGAACACGCGCACCGTCGCTCCGGCCTGCGCGGCGATGGCAGACAGCGGCGCGCGCCCCTGCGCCAGGGCATCAATATGCGCCCGGGTGTCGGAGTTGCTGGAGAGCGATACACCCTGCTCCACAATCCCGTGCGAGCCGGCAAAGATCGCCAGCGTCGGCTTCTCGATCCGCGGCGGGAACCGGCGTTGCCAGCGCGCCAGCCACTCGGCGGCCTCGCCAAGCCGGCCAAAGTCGCCCTCCCGCCCCATGCCCAAGAGGGCTTCACGCACCCTTTTGCCGGAGGCCATATCGGCCTCAACCGGCTTCAGAATCAGGTCGCGAACATCCGAAAGGGGGGATTTCTGGGCCGCAGGATCGCTCAAGACTGGTCACTCCGTGCGCAAATCATCTGCGCGGCATTTAAGGTATCAAAGATTTGAGGCCCTGTCCGGCAAGGATTTATTACGCGATCTGTGCAAGACTTGCCGGAGTCCACCAATCGGTATCTGCTATAGCCATGCCCACCCCGCCGATAAAGAGCCCTTGTATCAAGGTTTGCGCCGTTGACGGCCAGACGGGGTATTGCCTCGGCTGCGCCCGCACGCTGCCGGAAATCGGCCGCTGGGTTCAGATGGGCCCGGAAGGCCGGGACATGGTCATCGCCAGCCTCCCCGGCCGGATCGCCCGGCTTGAACAGATGGGAAAACGCTGACGCATGGCCCTGCGTAACCTGTTCTTCGTCATGCTCACGGCCATCACCATTGCAATGGTGATCGCGTTCGGCGTGGCGCCCCGCCTCAAGGAGCGGGCCGACGCGCCGGCTCCCGTGACCGTGGCGGTTGCCACCCCCGAGCCCGTGCCCTCTGCCGGTTCCAGGGCCGCCTTCATCGACCGCGAAGACGATGGCCATTTCTGGGCGCGGGCCGATGTCAGTGGCACACAGGTCAAGTTCATGGTCGACACCGGCGCGAGCATCGTCGCGCTGACCTATTTCGACGCCCAGCGTCTTGGCCTGGAACCGGAAGAACTCGACTTCGATTCCGAAATCCGCACTGCGGGCGGCGTCACCTATGGCGCACCCGTCACGCTGGAGAGCATCCGCGTCGGCAAGGTCAAGATCGAAAACGTCAACGCCGTCATCCTGCGCACGGAGCTGGAGCAATCCCTGCTCGGCATGACCTTCCTCGGAGAACTCCACTCCTATGAAGTCCGCCAGGGGCAGATGATCATACGCCAGTGATCGGCTTGCCATCGAGGCCCTTGCCGACCCCGATCTCCCAGGCGAAGCGCACATCGTCTCCCGCCCAGCGCGCATAAGCGACCCGGCCTTCGAGGCCCGACGCCTTCATCAGGGCTCGGTACCAGTTCTCGACCCCGGCATCGAGCTTGCGTGGATGCACGCCCCAGAGCAGGCAGGCCTGGCGCACGCGGTCCTCTTCGATAGATCCATAGAGGATCGGCGTTTTGCCGCGCACCCGGGAGAAGCGTGCCAGCCGCTCGAAGGCGCCGGTGCGCAGCGCCAGCGCCGTTGCGCCTTCGGCCTCCGCCATGGCGAGCGAAGTCTGCGCCACCACATCGATGGCCGTGCGCGCGGGCTCGTCGCCGTCGAACTGCAGCATCGACCGGCGGTAATCCTCGGCATTCTCGGTTGCCCGGATGATCCGCGACATGATCGCCACGGCGGTCGCCGGATGGCGCCCCACGGCGGTTTCGGCCGACAGCATGACCGCGTCGGCCCCCTGGTAGATCGCCGTTGCCACATCCGAAGCTTCAGCTCTTGTCGGCGCCGAATTCTCGATCATCGACTCCAGCATCTGTGTCGCAACGATCACCGGCCGCCCCGCCGCCCGCGCCGCCCGGATGATGCGCCGCTGGATCACCGGCACTTCTTCCGGCGGATATTCCACGCCGAGATCGCCCCGCGCCACCATCACCCCGTCCGAGGCGTGGATGATCTCGCGCAGCTCGCCCAGCGCGGCGGGCTTCTCCAGCTTTGCGATCAGCGGCGCCCGGCCATTGATGATCGCCTTGGTCATCGCAATGTCAGCCACCGACTGCACGAAGGACAGCGCCACAAGATCGACCCCGATCGAGAGTGCGAATTCAAGATCCGCCCTGTCCTTGTCGGTCAGCGCTTTCACCGGCAGCGCCTTGCCGCGCACGGTGAAGCCCTTCTTGTCGGAAATCCTGCCCGGCACATCGGCTCGCACACGCGGCGCCTTGCCAGCCGCGGTGACCGTGAAGATCAGCTTGCCATCATCGACAAGGATCGTGTCGCCGACTTCCAGCTGGTCGAGGATCGCCTTATGCGGCACCGGAATGGTTTCGGACGCGTCTGTGCTCTCGGCGGCAACGAGCGGGTACTCGCCCTTCCACGACACTTTCATCTCACCGCCCGGAAAGCTGCCAACACGCACTTTCGGACCCTGCAGGTCCGCCAGCGCCGCCAGCGGCCGGCCGACCAGCGCCTCGACCTTGCGGACGATCTCCAGCGTCGCGCGGTGATCCTCGTGGCTGCCATGCGAAAAGTTGAGCCGGAACACATCGGCGCCCGCCTCCGCCAGCGCACGGATTTCCTTCAGCGTCCGGCTGCGCGGCCCCAGGGTCGCAACGATCTTGGCATTCTCGGCCCGAAGGCGCCGTGTCGGCATGAGGTACTCCGTTCTGACAAGGATGTCAGCGACGTGCCATATAGCGACTCGGGGCGAGGTCGCTAGGCTTCGAATAAGCCGCTTCAGTTCCCGCCGGAGCGCGCGCCGGGCGCGTAGCGTTCAACATCCGCCAGAAACTCCCGCAAGCCGATCGTCATTTCCGAAATCCCGAATCGCCGCGAAATACAGCGACGGTTCCACTCTCTTCCCGGCGCAGCGCCTCAGTGAACGCCGCACTGCGCTGCACAAAGGCCGCAGGGTCGCGGCCGAAATCGTCCGCCTCCAGAAAGAAACCGACGCGCCCGCCCGCCTGGTTCCCGATGGCCGCGCATTGGCGCTCGCCTTTGCCTTCCGCCGGCAGCAGCCGCGTCTCTCCGCCCCGCGGCGCGACCATGACCCGGCGCTTCCCGCCGCCATGCGGCGTATCCCCGATCAGCCCGAACCCGGGCTTGCCGGCAAACAACGCGCTGCCGGCGTCATAGTCCGGCACCACCCGCGTGACGGCCTGCAGGCCGCATGCCTCACGCCTCGACCAGCACGAAGGGATCATAGTTCAGCACCGGCGCAAGCCAGCGTTCGGCGGTCCTGGTGTCCCAGCCCTTGCGGCGGGCATAGTCCTCGACCTGGTCGCGCTCTATCCGCCCCAGCGCAAAATAGATCGCGTCCGGGTGCGCGAGATATAGTCCGGATACAGACGCTGCCGGGCTCATGGCATAGCTGGACGTCAGCGACACGCCGATAAGTTTCTCGGCGTCCAGCAGCCTGAACAGCGTGGCCTTCTCCGTATGCTCCGGCTGCGAGGGATAGCCCGGCGCCGGCCGGATGCCGCGGTACTTCTCGGCGATCATATCCTCGGTCGTCAGCGCCTCGTCCGGCGCGTAGGCCCAGAGTTCCCTGCGCACGCGCGCGTGCATGTACTCCGCCATCGCCTCGGCAAACCGGTCGGCGAGCGCCTTGCACATGATGGAGGAATAATCGTCGCCCTTCGCCTTGAAGTCCTCGGCGATGGCATCCGCCTCGGCGCCCGCTGTAACGACGAACCCGCCAATCCAGTCCTCGCCTTCCGGCGCCAGGAAATCGGACAAGGCATAGTTCGCGCGCTCATTGTCCTTCATCATCTGCTGGCGCAGCGTGAAGAAGGTGTCGCCTGTCTCCAGCCTTATGTCGTCGCCCACCGCATTCGCGCCCCAGAAACCGACAACCGCCTTCGGCCTGAACCAGGCCTCACCGATCAGCTGCTGCATCATCGCCTCGGTGTCACGCCAGAGCCCGCGCGCCGCCTCGCCGACCGTCTCGTCCTCAAGGATCTGCGGGAACCGGCCGGCAAGATCCCAGGCCGAAAAATAGGGCGTCCAGTCGATGTAGCGGGCAAGCGTCGCCAGGTCGATATCCTCGAAACTGCGCGCGCCCGTGAACGCCGGCTTCGGCGCCGTGTAGCTGTTCCAGTCCGCCCTGAACGCCGCCTTGCGCGCCTCGGCCAGCGCCAGACGCGCCTTGGGCGGACCATCCTTGCGCGCCTCGCGCATCCGCTCATAGCGCGCCCGCGTCTGGGCGACGAGCGCGGGACGGTCGTCATCGTTCAGCAGGGTCGAGACCACGCCCACTGCGCGGCTTGCGTCGAGCACATGGATCACCGGCGCCGAACGGATCACCGGATCGATCTTCACCGCCGTATGCGCCGGGCTCGTCGTCGCCCCGCCGATCAGCAGGGGCTGCGTCATGCCGCGCCGCTGCATCTCGCTCGCCACATACACCATCTCGTCTAGGCTCGGCGTGATCAGGCCGGAGAGGCCGATAATATCCACCTTTTCCCTGATCGCGGTGTCAAGAATCCGGTCGGCCGGCACCATCACGCCGAGGTCGATGATATCATAGCCGTTGCAGGCGAGCACCACGCCGACAATGTTCTTGCCGATATCGTGGACATCGCCCTTCACGGTGGCCATCAGCACCTTGCCGTTGGACTTCGCCGTGGTGCCGAGGCGCACCTTTTCCTCTTCCATGAACGGCTCGAGCCAGGCCACGGCCTGCTTCATCACGCGCGCCGATTTCACCACCTGCGGCAGAAACATCTTGCCGGACCCGAACAGGTCACCGACGACATTCATGCCGTCCATCAGCGGCCCTTCGATCACGTGCAGCGGCCGCTCCGCGGCGAGGCGCGCGTCTTCCGTATCCTGATTGATGAACTCGGTGATCCCGTGGATCAGCGCATATTCCAGGCGCTTCTTCACCGGCGCCTCGCGCCAGGAAAGGTCCTTCTCCTGCGTCCTGCCCTTCTGACCCCTGAACCGCTCGGCAATTTCGATCAGCCGGTCCGTCGCATCCGCGCGGCGATTGAGGATCACATCCTCCACGCGCGCGCGCAGTTCGGGCTCGATATCGTCATAGATATCCAGCTGGCCGGCATTCACGATGCCCATGTCCATGCCGGCGGGTATCGCGTAGTAGAGAAACACCGAATGCATTGCCCGGCGCACCGGCTCGTTGCCGCGGAAGCTGAACGAGACGTTCGAAAGCCCGCCGGAAATGTGACAGCCCGGGCAGGTCTCGCGGATCACCTTCGCCGCCTCGATGAAGTCCAGCGCGTAATTGTTGTGTTCCTCGATCCCCGTCGCCACGGCAAATATGTTCGGGTCGAAGATGATGTCCTGCGGCGTGAAGCCGACCTCTTGCGTCAGTATGCGGTAGGCCCTCTGGCAGATCTCGATCTTGCGCGCCGCCGTGTCGGCCTGCCCCGTCTCGTCGAACGCCATCACGACGACCGCCGCACCGTATGAGAGACACGCCCGCGCCTGTTCGGTGAACTTTTCCTCGCCTTCCTTCATCGAGATCGAGTTGACGATGCCCTTGCCCTGCACGCATTTCAGGCCGGCCTCGATCACCTCCCACTTCGACGAGTCGATCATCACCGGTACGCGCGCGATGTCCGGCTCGGCCGCGATCAGGTTCAGGAACGTGGTCATGGCGACAGCGCCGTCCAGCATGCCCTCGTCCATGTTGACGTCGATCACCTGAGCGCCGCTCTCGACCTGCTGGCGCGCCACTTCGACGGCCTCGCCATAGCGCCCATCGGTGATCATCTTCCGGAACACGGCCGAGCCGGTCACGTTGGTGCGTTCACCGATATTGATGAAGTTCCGGGAGGAAGATGGCTGTGTCATTTTCTTGTTTTCCCCGCATCAGGCGGCCAGTTGCCATCCGCGACCGGTTCATATCCGTCCACGGAGCGATTATACCAGTAAATCCAGGCGGTCTCGCCGGTCGCCGCGCCGGCATCGTCCAGCAGCGGCACTTTCACGCGCAGGTAAAGCGACGTCGCCGGATCTTCCGTCACGTCCTCGAACGCGTCCATCGCCGGCACGATACCCGCATCCCGCACCCGCCAGCGCAGGCCGTGGCACAGCGTCTCGCCCCCCACTACGCCCGGGAACCCGCCAAGGTCGACCATCCGCCCCCGGAACCGGCACGGCGCGCCGAAGTCTCCCGCCCCCGCCAGGTCAAGGGCCGCAGGCGCGCCCGCCGCCCCCTGCTTCAGGAGGCCGTAGAACACAAACAGGTCGCCGCTTGCCGCCGCGCCTGGCATCAGGAGGCTACTTCGAACGGCTCAAGCCCCGAGAGCCGCAGCGCCGGCTGCAGCACCGGCGCGACGCGCGGCGCCCTGCCCCGGGCCGCGCCCGCAATCGCGGCAATATGCGGCGGTGTCGTGCCGCAGCAGCCGCCGAGCACATTGACCAGCCCGCTCCTGGCCCATTCGCCGAGATGCCCGGCCGTCTGGTCCGGCGTCTCATCATAGGCGCCGAAAGCGTTCGGCAGGCCGGCATTCGGATAGGCAATCACGCGCGTATCCGCCACCCGCGAAATCGCGGCGATATGCTGGCGCATCAGGTCGGCGCCCAGCGCGCAGTTGAGGCCAATGGCCCAGGGCCGCGCATGGCGCACCGAGTTCCAGAACGCCTCGGCCGTCTGCCCGCTGAGGGTCCGCCCTGAGGCGTCCGTGATCGTGCCGGAAATGATGATCGGCAGGTCAATGCCTTCGATCTCGCGCAGGTCGATCAGCGCCTTGATCGCCGCCTTTGCGTTCAGCGTATCGAACACCGTCTCGATCAGGAACATGTCGATGAACGGCGCCATCGCCTTCGCCTGCGCGTAATAGGCGTCCCGCACCTGGTCGAAGGTCACGTCCCGGTAGCCCGGATCGCTGACCTTCGGCGACAGCGACAGCGTCTTGTTCGTCGGCCCGATCGCGCCCAGCACGCCGCGCGGCCTGCCGTCGCGCGCTTCCAGCCTGTCGGCCACCGCGCGCGCTATCCGCGCGCCATCGGCCGCGATCTCGTCGGCCAGGGCTTCCATCCGGTAGTCCGCCATCGCGATGGTCGTCGCGCTGAACGTGTTGGTCTCGACGAAATCGGCGCCGGCTTCGTAATACGCCTCGTGAATGGCCGCGATGATATCCGGCCGCGTCAGGTTCAGAAGGTCATTGTTCCCGCGCAGCGGCGAGGCCCAGTCGGCAAACCTCTGCCCGCGGAAGTCCTCTTCCGCCAGGCTGTAGGTCTGGATCATCGTGCCCATCGCGCCATCGAGGATCAGGATGCGCCTGGCCGCCTCGGCTTCGAGTCTGGCCAGCCTTGAGTGTGCGTCCATGGATCAGGCTGCCTTTGCGGTTCTGGGCTTCAGGCCGAGCAGCCGGCAGGTCGACAGCGCCAGGCTTGCCCGGTTCAGGGTGTAGAAATGGAAGTCGCGCACGCCGCGCTCGTGCAGCTTGTGGCAAAGCTCCGCCGCCACGGTCGCGGTCACGAGATCGCGCGTCTCGTCGTCTTCCTCGAGGCCTTCATAGAGACGCTCCAGCCAGTGCGGCACGCTCGCGCCGCACAGTGCAGAGATACGCTTCAGGCCGGTGAAATTCGGCTGCAGCATGATGCCCGGCACGATCGGCAGCGTCACACCGCCCGCCCGCGCGCGCTCGAGGAACTCGAAATAGACGTCCGGCTCGAAGAAGAACTGCGTGATCGCCCGGTCGGCGCCCGCCTCCTGCTTGGCTTTCAGGTAAGCGATCTCGGCGGCCCAGCCCCTGTTCTCGGGATGCAGCTCCGGATAGCAGGACACCGAAATCTCGAAACACTTGCCGAGTTCCGGCCGGTGCGCCCTCAGCCCGCGGATGAGGTCCACCGAGTCCAGGAACCCGTCCGGATGCGGCTCATACTTCGCGCCCATCCCCGCCGGCGGATCGCCCCGCAGTGCCACGATATGTTTCACGCCCGCCTGCCAGTATTCCTCGGCAATCGCCAGAACGTCCTGCCTGGTTGCGCTGACACAGGTCAGGTGCGCCGCCGCGCGCAGGCCCGTCTCAGCCGCGATCCGGCGCACAGTGTCGTGCGTGCGCTCGCGCGTCGAGCCGCCGGCGCCATAGGTGACAGACACAAAGTCCGGCGCCATCGGCTCCAGCCGCTTGATCGTGTCCCAGAGCCGTGCGGACATGCCCTCGCTCTTCGGGGGGAAGAACTCGAACGAGACGCGCAGCGGCTCGGCATTCCGGTCGGTCTGTGTCAGTGTACGGATCATGCCGCTCTTGCCCTGGAAAGGGCGGGCTTGGTAGCCCGCCAGATGTTGACGGTAAGCCCCGGCGCGCCGGGGGTCGGCGGATCGAACGAGCGCGGCGCCTCTAAGGTGAGGCCAGCCTGCGCGGCCCAGTCAGTCAGCGCGTCATGGCGCACGCCAAGCCGGCGGTGGCCATGTTCGGCGCGCAGGAATTCAAGATCATGCGGCGCAAAATCGATCACCAGCAGGCGGCCCCCCGGCATCAGCACCCGCGCCGCCTCGGCGATCGCGTCGCCGGGCGTATCGAGATAATGCAGCACCTGGTGCACGATCAGGAGATCCGCCGAGGCATCCTCGAACGGCGCCGCCGTCACGTCGCCGAACCGCACCCGGCTGTTGCTGACACCCGCGCGCTCCAGATTGGCGCGGGCCACGGTCAGCATCCGGTGGCTGAAATCGATGCCTTCGGACTCGGCCGCGCGGCCGGAGAACAGCAGCAGCATGCGCCCCGTCCCGGTTCCGAAATCCACCACGCGGCGGTAAGGCCCAGGCCCGGCAAGGTCGAGCAGCGCCGCCTCGATGGCGTCGTTGGGAAAATGCAGCGCGCGCAGGCTATCCCAGGTTTCGGCAATACTGGAGAAATAGGCCTCAGCCGATGCGGCCCGCGCGGCAATCACTTCGCGCAGCTTGTCCCGGTCTTGCCGGAATTCCGGCGCATCAGGGCGTGTCTGCGAAAACAGCTGGTCCAGGAAAGCGGCGCCCGCGCCGGATCTGGCGGCGCGGTAGAAGACAAAGGCGCCTTCCGGCAACCGCTCGGCGAGGCCCGCTTCGGACAGGTTCTTCAGGTGGTGCGACAGCCGCGGCTGGCTCTGACCCAGCACCTGTACCAGTTCGCCCACCGACAGGTCGTTCTCCCGCAACAGCGCAAGCAGGCGCAGCCGCGTCGGCTCGCCTGCTGCTTTAAGCTTTTCGAGGAGATCATCGAAAGTGGTCATTACGGAAGCATATAAACAATCATTTATATGATTTGGCAATATAGTTCTGGCCGTATGACCGGTCAGGCATTCTCAATAGTTTGGCGCCAGATATGATGCCGAATGCCCCGTGCTCACCCGTTGAAGCTTTTGCCCCCAGTCTCCATCTGTCAGCCGTATTCGCAGGAAATCCCCTTATGAAACTGCACGCCGGCGCCGCCGCGGCCTTACTCGCCCTCACGGCCTGCGCGACCGCTCCGGCCGCACCGGGAGACATTGCGGACCCGTATGAAGGCTTCAACCGGCAGATGTTCGCCTTCAATAACGGGGTCGACAGATACGCGATCAGCCCCGCGGCCATGGTCTACAAGACGGTGACGCCCGGGTTTGCGCGCGACCGCGCCGGAGATTTCCTGCGCAACCTGCGCGCCCCGGTCATCCTCGCCAACGACGTGCTGCAATACGAACCGTCGCGGGCCGGAAACACCGTCGCCCGCTTCACGATCAACTCCACACTCGGCCTGCTCGGCTTCTGGGACGCGGCCGGTCATTTCGGGATCGGGCACCATTCTGAAGATTTCGGCCAGACGCTTGCCGTCTGGGGCGTCGAAAGCGGGCCCTTCCTCGTGATGCCGATCCTCGGCCCCACGACGCCGCGCGACCTGGTCGGCACGGGTGTGGACCGCGCCCTCGATCCCCTGACCTGGACCGAGATCGGCCATGACGAGGACACCGACCTTGCGGTGCGCGCCGGCATGGGGATGATCGGCGCCCTGAATGCCCGTGTCCGGTTTGATGACCAGATCGACACCCTCAATGCGCAGCCGGAACCCTATGTAGCCCTCCGGCGTCTTTATTCATCCCAGCGTCAGGCAGCGATTGCGAATGGCAGGGTCAATGAGGCGGAAGCGTACGAAGATCTCCCAGATTTCGACGAATTTGAAGATTAAGTACCTGCCGCCGGAAAGAGGAGACTTCTTGTGAAACACCTGATCCGTTCAGCGCTTGCCGCTTCGGTCCTCCTGGCCGGCGCGATGCCCGCCTTTGCGGACGCGCGCACCGAGGCCTATGTCCAGAAGAATGCCAGCGACGTGCTGAAGTCGCTCAACAACCCGGACCTCTCGGCGGCCCAGCGCACCGCGGCGTTCAGCGGCTACATGGACAAGTTCACCAATCTCGATGCCGTGTCCAACTTCGTTATCGGCAAGTACAGCCGCCGGTTCACCGAGGCGGAGCTCACCCGGTACCGCAAGGCGTTCCGCGCTTATGCGCTGGCCGTCTATGAATACCAGCTGGATGCCTACCGCGGCGAAGCGGTGGTGGTGAAGAATTCGGTCGACCGGTCGGAAACCGACTCGATCGTCAACACGGTGATCAGGCGCCAGGATGGCAAGGACATGGATGTCCGCTGGCGCGTGCAGGGCAAGGAAGGCAACTACCAGGTCGTCGACGTGGCCCTCAACCTTGATGGCAACCTGATCTGGCTGGCCATCGAACAGCGCGCCCAGTTCATCGCCCTGCTCGACAACAATAACGGCTCTGCCGACAAACTGATCCGGAAGATCGACTCGATGACGGCCGACCTGAAAAACAAGACCCGCAGCTGACGCGCCTTGCTTCGCAGCCGTTAGGGCGCCCTGACCCGATGGGTCAGGGCGTTGCTATTTCCGGCAGGCTGTAGGCGACCGGGGCGCCAGGCCCCAGGTCGATCCCGAGGTAGAACCAAGCAACCGTCAGCGCGATGCCGGAAATCAGCAGCCACACCGAGTAGGGCAGCATCAGGGCCGTCAGGCTGCCAAGCCCGAACCCCTTCTGCCAGCGCTGGGCGAAGATCAGGATCAGCGGAAAGTAGGGCATCAGCGGCGTGATGATGTTGGTGGCGCCGTCGCCGACGCGGTAGGCGGCCGTTGCTCCTTCCGGGCTGATGCCGAGCAGCATCAGCATCGGCACCAGGACCGGCGCCAGCAGGGCCCACTTGGCGCTGGCCGAGCCGACGAAGAGGTTCAGGAAGCCGGTGAAGAACACGATCAGACCGAGCACGACCGGCAGGGGGAGCCCGCTCGATTCGATCGCCCCGGCACCGTGCACCGCGCCGATCAGGCCGAGGTTGGACCAGCCGAACATCGCCACGAAATGCGCCGCCGCAAAGGCGAGCACCAGGTAATACCCCATGTCCTTCATCGCTTCGGCCATCATGGCGACGAGGTCGCGGTGGTTCCTGATCGATCCGGCAGCGGCGCCGTAGGCCCAGCCAGCAAACAGGAACAGCAGGAAGAAAGCCGCGACCAGCGACTGGTAGAGCGGGACAAGCCGGGCGTGGACCGAGCACTCGCCTGCCGCCATCGCTTCTGCGGCGCAGGCGTCCTCCTGGATCAGCGGCGTGCCGGGACCAACCGTCATGAAGATCCACAACGCGATCACGGCCAGCGAGGCGAGCCCTGCCCGGCCGAGACCCTTGCGCTGGCCAGCGTCGAGCGGCTTGTCCTCGTTGCCGAAATCCCTCGCCTGCTCCTGCGTGGGCGTCCATTTGCCGAGGCGGGGCTCGATGATCCGGTCGGTCACGAACCAGATGATCGGCAGGTAGATCACCAGCAGCACGATGATGAAGAACCAGTTGCCGGCAATGTTGACCTGCAGCCCGTCGACCAGGCCAGAATTGTCCACAGCCTGCTGGGTAATGCCGAACAGCAGCGTGTCGAGCTGGCCGGGGGTGATGTTGGCGGAGAAGCCGCCCGAGACCCCGGCGAACGCCGCAGCGATGCCGGCGATCGGATGGCGCCCGGCGACAGCATAGAGGATGCCGGCCAGCGGGATCAGGACGACGTAACCGGCGTCTGAGGCGTGGTTCGAGAGCATGGCGATCAGGGCGACGACCGGCGTCAGGAACGCGGTCGGTGCGCCGCGCACGGCGGCCCGCATGCCGCTGGCGAACAGGCCGGAGCGCTCGGCCACACCGGCGCCGAGCATGACCACCAGCACATAGCCGAGCGGGTGGAAGTGGGTGAACGTCTTGGGCATGTCGACCCACAGGCGCTGCAGGTTTTCGGGCGACAACAGGCTCGCCGCCGAGATGATGACGGGCGTGCCGTCCTCGGCCGTCTGGGTCGGATGGATGGCGGACACGCCGAGCGCTGCGCAGGCAAAAGAGATGCCAATCAGGATCAGGATCAGGTAGAAGAACAGAAAGACAGGGTCAGGCAGCTTGTTGCCCGCGCGCTCCAGAAAACCGAGGAAACCTTTCTGCGTTGCCGCCACCGGTGCATCCGTCATTCGTCATCTCCCATCAATCCGGGGCAGAACTGACCGAAGGCAGGCGGTATTGGCAAGGCTTTTATCGCGGGAGGGGTGGGTTTTGAGGCGTGCAGGGCAGCAATCGCCTCGCGATGACCCGTTTTTACGGGCTGGCATCCTTTGGCTGAGGCCCTCTCTCCCATTTACACGCGGGGTGGGAGGCACGCCCTTTTACCCCTGCGCCATGTCAACCGGAAAGGGGGACCATAACAGGTGCTCGCGGGAGCTGAGGTTTCCTGTTTGGGTAGTTTCCTGAGAAGGGTTCATGCAGGCAGTATAACGCCCTCGCACGAGGCGCGCTCCGGGAACCGCGGAGCATTCTCCAGGAGCCGGGCGGGGCGTTTCCTGCAGGCGCGTGCGAGGTGCTGACCTCACCTGCCCTCCCGAGGCTGCCTGATCCGCGCGCCATCAACGCACACGGACTATCGGCTCCCACTTCTTCATTCTCATTTTTTATTCCGTGGCGGGATTTCATCGCCTGGCATCGCCCCGGCGCTGGCCCGGATCATTTCTGCATGGCGGCCTTTATCTCGGGACGGTCTTCAGCAGATTCGAGGTATTTCGGGGTGAGGCGGATGCCGCTTGCCTGTTCGTAGGCGTAGCCATAGCCAAGGATGGCGGCGTCGGTGTTCCTGCCGCCCATGAAGGAGATGCCGACGGGCACGCCGTGCACGTCGCCCATCGGGACGGTGAGGTTCGGGTAGCCGGCGATGGCCGGGGCCCAGCCGGCGCCGGCCCATTCGGGCCAGACATCGCCGTTGACGGGATCGACGCGGGGGGCGACCGGGCCGGAGGGGGCGACGAGGACGGAGACGTTGTGGTCTGCCAGCAGCTTGTCGATGCCGTTTTCGCGGGTGGCCGATTGCACGAGGGCAAGCGCCTTGAGGTAGGCTTCGTCCGTGAGCGGACCAAGCGCATCGGAGGCTTCGAACAGGTCCTGTCCGAACAGGGCAAGTTCTTCGGCTGCGTGGTCCTCGTTGAAGGCGATGACCTGCGCCAGCGTGCGCGTGGTCACGGCGGGCGGCGCGGCGGCCAGATAGGCGTTGAGGCTGGCCTTGAACTCGTATTCGAGGACCAGCAGCGAAGCGGGCCAGAATTCCGGGGGCGCATCAAATTCAGTGATCTCCACCAGTTCGGCGCCCTGCCCTTTCATTATATCGAGCGCGGCGTCGAACCGGGCGATGATGTCCGGGTTCGAACCTTGTGCGGCACGCAGGACGCCGATACGGACGCCTTTCAGGGCGTCCGCGGAGAGCTGCGCCGCAAACGATGCCTCTTCGGGCACCATTGCGTCGAGCAGGAAGGCGGCGCCGAGCACAGTGCGTTCCATCGGGCCGGCCGTGTCCTGGCTGGGCGAGATCGGGACGATGCCGTCCTGCGGGATCAGGCCGACGGTGGGCTTGAAGCCAACCAGGCCGTTGACGTTGGAGGGGCAGATGATCGAGCCGTTGGTCTCGGTCCCGATGCCGCCGGCGGCGAGCGAGGCGGCAATGGCCGCGCCCGTGCCGGAGCTGGAGCCGCAGGGGTTGCGGTCCAGCATGTGAGGGTTGCGGACCTGTCCGCCCACGGAGGACCAGCCGCTGAGCGACTGGTTGGAACGGAAGTTGGCCCACTGGCTGAGGTTGGCCTTGCCGAGGATGATGGCGCCTTGGTCACGCAGGCTGGCCACGAGCGGGCTGTCGCGTCCGGTGATGTTGTCCCTGAGGGCGAGCGAGCCGGCGGTGGTCGCCGTCGGATCGGCGGATTCGATGTTGTCCTTCAGGAGGACCGGAATGCCGTCGATCGGGCTGCGCGCTTGCCCGCCCGCCCGGCGGGCATCGCTGGCGGCGGCCTGAGCGAGGGCGTCGGGGTTGACGGCAAGGATCGACTGCAGGCGCGGGCCGGCCCGGTCGAGAGCCGCGATACGGTCAAGGTAGGCCTGCGTGAGTTCGACGGAGGTGATCTCGCGGCCGATGAGCGCGCCGGAGAGTTCGGGGAGCGTCCTGGCAAGCCAGCCGGTGGCTTCGTAGCTGGCGGGGGGGCCGGGGGTGGTGGCGGCGGTGGCGGGTGCGGTGGCGGGTGCGGGCGGGGCGCCGGCGGGCGTCGCGCAGGCCGCGAGAGCTAGCGCGCCGAGGGCGGCGATGAGTTTGTGAAGCATGGCGCTGGTCCCCGTTGAAATGTCAGGGACACGTTACGCGGGTTAGCTTGCGGGGCAAGTCCCTCACCCCCGGCCCTTGCCCGGGAAAATCTCAGTGCGATCGCTGATCCTCACAAGCCCGTAAAAGCAAGAGGGGAACAGACACTACCGCGCGAACTTCTTGAACTTGAGGCGTTTCGGGTTGACCGAGTCTTCGCCGAGGCGGCGTTTCTTGTCTTCCAGATACGAAGAGAAATCACCCTCGAACCATTCCACATGGCTGTCGCCTTCGAACGCAAGGATGTGGGTGGCCATGCGGTCGAGGAACCAGCGGTCGTGCGAGATGACCACGACGCAGCCGGGGAAATTGTCGAGGCCTTCTTCGAGGGCCTGCAGGGTTTCCACATCGAGGTCGTTGGTCGGTTCGTCAAGGAGCAGCAGGTTGTGGCTGCCCTTCAGCATCTTGGCGAGGTGGACACGGTTGCGCTCACCGCCCGACAGGATGCCGACCTTCTTCTGCTGGTCGGTGCCCTTGAAGTTGAAGGCGCCGACATAGGCGCGCGACATGACGGTGACGCCGCCAAGGTCGATGACGTCGGTGCCGCCGGAGATTTCTTCCCACACGTTCTTGTTGGCATCAAGCTTGTCGCGGCTCTGGTCGACATAGCCGATCCTGACTGTCTCGCCGACCCGCATGGCGCCCTTGTCGGGATTTTCCTGGCCGAGGATCATCTTGAACAGCGTCGACTTGCCGGCGCCGTTCGGGCCGATGACGCCGACAATGCCGCCGGGGGGCAGCTTGAAGGAGAGGTTGTCGATGAGGACGTTGTCACCGAAGGCCTTGGAGAGGTTTTCCGCTTCCAGCACGACGCCGCCGAGGCGGGGGCCCGGCGGGATGCGTATCTGCGAGGTCATGACCTGCTCGCGCTCGGCCTCGGCCGCCATCTTCTCATAGGCGTTGATACGCGCCTTGGACTTGGCCTGGCGGGCCTTCTGGCCGGAGCGGACCCATTCGAGTTCCTTGGCGAGGGTGCGCTTGCGTCCGACATCGTCGCGCGCCTCCTGCTCCATACGTTTCGCCTTCTGCTCTACCCAGCCGGAATAGTTGCCCTGGAAGGGCACGCCGCGGCCACGGTCGAGTTCGAGGATCCAGTTGGTGATGTCGTCGAGGAAGTAGCGGTCGTGCGTGACGAGGATGACGCAGCCGGGGAAATTGATCAGGTAGTTCTGAAGCCAGGCGACGGTTTCGGCGTCGAGGTGGTTGGTCGGTTCGTCCATCAGGATCATGTCGGGCTTCGACAGGAGCAGCTGGCAGATCGCAACGCGGCGGATCTCGCCGCCCGAGAGGGTGGTGACGTCAGCGTCGTTTTCCGGGCAGCGCAGGGCGTTCATCGCCATCTCGATCTTGGAATCGATGTCCCAGGCATTGGCGGCGTCGATCTGCTCCTGCAGCGCGGTCATCTGCTCCATCAGCTCGTCGGAATAGTCCTCGCCGAGCTTTTCGGAAATCGCATTGAACTGGTCGATCATGATCTTTTCCGGGCAGGTCGCGGCGATGTTGTCGAACACGTTCCGGGTGGGGTCGAGCTTCGGCTCCTGCGGCAGGTAGCCGACCTTCACGCCTTCAGCAGCCCAGGCCTCACCGACAAAGTCCTGATCGACGCCGGCCATGATGCGCAGGAGGGTCGATTTACCCGAGCCGTTGACCCCGACGACGCCGATCTTGGCGTCCGGCAGGAAGTTCAGGTGAATGTTTTCAAACACCTTCTTGCCGCCGGGATAGGCCTTGGTGAGGCCCTGCATGTGAAAGACGAACTGGGGACCGGCCATGGGCGGAGGTTCCTTTGCAGGCATGAAAACGGGATCAGCGCGCGATGTGACGCGCCGCGCGGCGAAGATCAAGCGCTAAGCGCTGGCGCCGTCAGGACGCGGGGGAGAAGCCTTCGGTCAGGCGGCCTTCGGCGATGAGGGCTTTGATATGGTCGCCGTCATGGGCGGGGATCACGGCGAGGTCGGGGTTGGCCTGCATCAGGTCGTAGAGGGCGCGCAGCTGGGCCTTGACGGCGGTGCGGTCCTCGTCGGGGTCGAAGATGATGTACTGGGTGAGGACGGGGCGCGTGGTGAGGGTTTCGATGGCGCCGAGGGACCAGGCGACGTCGCCGATCAGCAGGAACTCGCCGCCGTCCCGCAGGCGGATGTAGACCAGCTGACTGCCCGGGGTGTGACCGGGGGCCGGGATGACGATGACGCCGGGGGCGACCTGCTGGACGCTGCCATCAAGGCGCGGGGCGATACTGGCGATAGCCGGATCGAGGGTGCCGCGGGCGAACAGGGGCATGGCGGCGATCTGGGGCGCGTTGAGGACAAGGCGGGGGGCGAGGCCCTCCGGATCAGGGTGGCGGGCGATGGCCATCACGTGGTCGAGGTGCTCGTGCGTCAGCAGGACCTGATCGGCAGCGAGCATGGCAGCGGTGAGCGTCTTGTAGGCAGCGGGGTCGAAGGCCCAGCCGGTTTCCGACTGTTTCATGCCGGCGGCGGTTTCAGCGTCGATGGCGCCGTCGACGATCAGGGTCCTGTCCGGCCAGACGATCTGGACAGAATTGTAGGTCGTGTTCCAGTCGGCGCCGAAGCCGCCGGCGCGGGCGGCGAAGCCGGGCGCCCTGTCGCGGCCGATCTCGAGCACGCGGATTTCGGTGGGCAGACCGGAGGGGTCGGCGGGCAGCTGCGCGCGCCAGTCCTCGAGGGAGAGGAGCCCCTGCGCTTCGGCGGGGGCCCTGGAATCGGCCAGAAGCAGCCACCAGAAGGCGGATGCCAGGACAGCAGCGAGACCCGCCGCAGCGATCAAGATGGTACGAAGCAAAGGCCGGCCCTCCCCGAGACAGGCGGTCAGGAAATCACACCCGGCCTCTCGAAGGGAAGAAAAATCGTTACGGCATTCGCCGTGCCAGAAGGTGACAGGGCCGGAATCCCGGCTAGTGTCTGCAGCTCCAGGGAGAGACGACATGCCCGCCTTCCAGCCGACTGCCGCGCAGTTCCGCGCCTTCCGCGATGACCCGCATGACGGGCCGGTGGCGCAGGTGAACCTGCTGAAGTTCCGCATCAGGGCGGAGTATCCGCCGGGGGACCGGGAACATGGAGCCGACATCAGCGGACGCGAGGCGTATGCGCGCTATTCGGAGGCGTTCACGGCGGCGATGGAGGAAGTGGGCGGCGTGACACTGCTGCTGGGCGATACTGAGCGCTACTTCATCGGCGGCGGCGATTGGGACGGGGTGCTGGTCAACCAGTTTCCGAACCGGCAGGCCTTCATCGCCGCTCTGAACCACAGGGACTATAAGGACATGGCGCGCCACCGCGAGGCAGGCCTGCTGTGCCAGGAGCTGATCGTAACGCGGCCCGCATGGGCGGGAGGAAAAAAGATATGAGCAGATACGAAGTCTATGGCGCGCTGGGCTCGCCCTATTCGCTGAAGGTGCGCGCGGCGCTGCGGGCAAAGCGTTTGCCGCACACCTGGACCGGGATGACGGCCGAGGACCGGGCGCGCGTGATGCCGAACGTCAAGGCGCAGGTGATCCCGGTGATCCGCACGCCGGACGCCAGCTGGACGAACGACTCGACGCCGTTCCTGCTGGGCCTTGAAGGCGAGGGCCGGGCGCTGGTGCCGGCGGAGGCAAAGCTGCAGTTCGTCTGCCTGCTGATCGAGGACATGGCGGACGAGTGGTTCATGAAGGCGATGTTCCATTACCGCTGGGCCTATCCGGAGGACGCCGAATGGTGCGCCAACTGGATCATGTTCGACTCGCTGCCGAATGCGGGACGCGAGGGCGTCGAGCGCAACGCGGCGATGATCCGCTCACGGCAGATTTCGCGGATGGCGCTGGTGGGCTGTACGCCCGCGACGGCGCCGGTGATCGAAGCGAGCTGGAAGCGGACGAACAAAGCGCTGGAAAGCATGGCGACCGGGCCAACGCGGTTCCTGTTCGGAGACCGGATCTCGCTGGCCGACATTGCGCTTTATGGGCAGCTGAAAGTGATGAGCGTGGATCCGACACCGATGGCGTGGCTGCGGGCCGAGACGCCTTACCTCTATCGCTGGCTGGACCTGGCCGATGATGCGAGCGGGCTGGACGGCGACTGGCTGGAGCCGGGAGCGGCGATCGCGGCAGCGCCGGTGAAGGCGCTGCTGGCGCAGGCGGGCGATACCTACCTGCCCTTCCTGAAGGCGAATGCGGACGCGCTGGCTGCAGGTGCCGGGACTTTCGAGGTTAAACTGGAAGGCGCGCGCTATGCGCAGGGCGTGTTCAAGTACCAGGCGAAGTGCCTCGACACGCTGCGTTCAGGGTGGAACGCGCTGAACGCAGATGATAGAGCCACACTGCGCGGGCTGATCGGCGAAGGAGCCGCCATTCTTGACTGATCCCTATTCCCCCATTTCGCGGCTGTTGCATCACCGCACCCAGCGCCTGGCCAGGGGCGAGCCGGTGGCGCTGCCGATTGTGGCCGCCTCGACGTTCCATCAGCCGGGCGATCCGGATGGCACGCATTTCTATGGCCGCAACGGGAACCCGACGGTCGAGGAAGTGGAAGAGGAAATCGGCCTCATCGAGGACGCCGATGTGGCGCTGTTCCCATCCGGCATGTCGGCGATCGCAGCGGTGTTCTATGCGCACCTGCGGCCGGGCGACCGGGTGCTGGTACATGCGGACGGCTATTACAATGCACGCGGTCTCCTCGCCGCGCAGTTCGGGCCGATGGGCGTGCACGTGCAGACGGCGGCGACCTCGGACTTCGCAGCGGCGGATTTCGCCGGCGTGAAGCTGGCGCTGATCGAGACGCCGTCCAATCCCGGGCTGGATGTCTGCGACATTGCGGCGGTGGCGGCGAAGGCCAGGGCAGCGGGCACAATCCTGATGGCGGACAATACGACCGCAACGCCGCTGTGCCAGCGCCCGCTGGATCTGGGGGCGGACATTTCGATCATGGCCGACACCAAGGCGATGGCCGGGCATTCGGACCTGCTGGCGGGCCATGTGGCGAGCCGGAGCGAAGCGCTGATGGCGCCGGTGCGCACCTGGCGGCGGCTGGCCGGCGCGGTGGTGAGCCCGTTCGATGCCTATCTGCTGCACCGCGGCCTCGAGACGCTGGAGCTGCGCGTGGCGCGGGCGAATGCCAATGCGATGGCGATCGCGACAGCGCTGTCGGGGGACCTGCGCGTGTCGGGCCTGCGCTATCCGGGGCTGGCGAGCGATCCGGCGCATGGCGCGGCGCGGCGGCAGATGAAGGGCTACGGGCCGATTGTCAGCTTCTGCCTCGAAAGCCGGGAGGCGGCGGAAGGGTTCATCGCGCGCCATCCGCTGGCTGCGGCGGCGACCAGCTTTGGCGGGGTGCATTCCAGCGCCGAGTGCCGGGTGCGGTGGGGCGACGCGGTGCCGGCAGGCTTTATCCGGTTTGCCTGCGGGATCGAGCCGGTCAGCGATCTGGTCGCGGCAACGCTTTCGGCGCTCGACGCCTGATTTTAAAGGCCTGCGGACTGTTCATGACAGGCCGTTCACGCTGGTATAGTGCTTGCAGCCAAGGGCCGGGAACCTGATCATGCGCCGTATAATACTAGTCCTTTTCTTCATTCTGCTGATTGGCGGCATCTATGGATGGTTCGCCCTGCGTCAGCCGCCGAAACCGCTGGAGATTTCGGAACCTGTCCGGATTCACCAGGGCATCGTGATCGGCGGCATCGACCGCGACGACCCGTCCATCCGCCTGTTCAATGGAATTCCTTATGCCTCAGCCAGGCGCTGGAGCCCGCCAGGACCGCCGGTGCAATGGGGCGCGACCTCCCGCGATACCCGCGAATTCGGTCCGGAATGCATCCAGCCGCGCTCCCGGTATGGCAGTTTCGTCAACCAGATCATCGACGGGCTGGGCCTGTCCTTCTTCGAGCGGTCGGCGGCACGGGTGTTTATCTCGGCGCAGGAGTTGCCGCCGGAGTCCGAGGACTGCCTGCTGCTCAACGTACGGACGGGCAATCTCAAGGGCACGGAAAAGCAGCCGGTCATGGTCTGGCTGCATGGCGGCGCGCACCAGTATGGTTCCGGCTCGCAGGCGATCTACCAGTCCAATGCGCTGGTCAGGAAGGGCGTGGTACTGGTCACAATCAACTACCGTCTCGGCGCGATGGGCTACCTTGCCCATCCGGCGCTGACGCAGGACGCGGGCACCTCGGGCAATTACGGCCTGATGGACCAGGCCGCAGCGCTCGCCTGGGTGCGCGACAATATCGAAGCATTCGGCGGCGATTCCCGCAATGTGACAGTGTTCGGCGAGAGCGCCGGCGCGCAGTCCATCACGGAGCTGATGGCCTTTCCTGCGGCCGACGGATTGTATCACAAGGTGATCCTGCAAAGCGGCGCGAGCACGGGCAATGTGCTGCATCTGAAGCGCTCGCCTTTCCCCGGGATCATGAGCGCCGAGGAAGCGGGCGCCGAATTTCTGTCGACGCTGGCGCCGGAGGCCGCGACGGCGAAAGACCTGCGCGCGATTCCGGCGGCGGCGATCATTTCGCGCTCCGATGCGCGCTCCGATCTCAATGGCTATTTCCTGCCCGTCGTGGACGGGCGCAACCTGCCGCGCGCGATCGGCGCCGCGTTCCGGGACGCCGCCGTGCCGGGCGTGCCGATGCTGGCCGGCTACAACGCGGATGAAGGCTCGCTGTTCTACGACATGTTCCAGTCGCCCACGATCCTCCGCCCCCAGATGACCGGCCCGCTGGAAGAGCGCGAAGGCGCGTTGGCGAGCGTGTTCGGCCGCAACCCGGCCAAGGCGTTGCAGGCGCTGTACGGCATGGATACGCTGGAGACCTGGGACAAGGGCGCCGCCGACATGCTGGGCGATGACATGTTCGGGGTGCACATGCGCTTTGTGGGCAGGCAGAACGCGCAGTCCGGCGCACCGACATGGCTGTATCAGTTCACGCGCGTACCCCCGTCCCGTAAGCAGACCATCGGCGCATTCCATGCGGCCGAAATCTCCTTCGTGTTCGACAGCCATATGCGCGGCATGCAGATCACCGAGAGCGACCGGAAGCTGACCGAGCGGATGGTGAGCTACTGGACCAATTTCGCCCGCACCGGAAATCCCAATGGCGACGGCCTGCCGGCCTGGCCGGTGACCGATACGCAAGGCGACGTCTGGATGAAGCTGGACGCCAAGCCCGAGCCGATCGAGGGCCTGCGCGCGCGCAAGCTGGACATCCTCGAAGAAGCGCTGCGCAGCCGGATTGGTCAGATCGCCGGCCCGCCGACTGCCCCGCCGCCGCCGCCCGAACCGGAGACGCTGGAGCCCACCGCTGCGGCTATCCTGGCCCTGCCTGTCTCAGGCGGTCAGTAGGATCCGGCAGATCTCGACCAGGCCGGCCTGATCGATCTCGTCAAAGGCATCATACTCGGCGGAGTCGACGTCGAGGACGGCGGCGAGCGTGCCGTCCGCCGTGAAGACCGGCACGACGATTTCGGAGTTGGACGCGGAATCGCAGGCGATGTGACCTGGAAATTCGTGGACGTCCGGCACGATGACCGGCGCGAGGGTCGCAGCGACATGGCCGCAGACGCCCTTGCCGAACGGGATGCGCAGGCAGCCGAGCGTGCCCTGATAGGGGCCGACGACCAGCTCATCCGGTTTCAGGGGATCGACCAGGTAGAAGCCGGTCCAGAAAAAGCGGGGCCTGAAGGCGAGGGTCAGCAGGCAGGCGGCGCTGGCATAGCGGGCCGTATCGGAGGTTTCCCCCGCCACGACGCTGACGATTTCCTCGGTGAGCTGGCGGTACGCCTCTGACTTGTCCATATCCTGCCTCCCTGCGGTCATGCGCGGCCTGTAACGCCGGATTGCGCCCTGCCGCAAGTGCCCGTTGAAGGGCGCGGCGACCTCTGAAATAGTCTGCCAGCGAGACGTGCCGCGGAATCGCGGGGGAGGACCGGTCCTTGATGAGCAGGTTGAGGACGCCTCTGGGTGCGCTGGCCCTCTGCCTCTTGCTGACGCTACCGGCGCACGCGCAGGCCGCGCCTGAGGCGCCTTTCGCCGCAGAGCCGGCCTTCGAAGACTTCGGACCGCCGGCGGATGCCAGCGGGGACGCGCCCGCGATCGAGACCGACCTGGCCGCCATTGACCGGGCGTATGCAGCCTACCTTGCCGATAGCGAGCTCCAGCTGGAGCGGCCGGAAGAGGATATCGACATTCCGGAGCCGTCCCCGCCGCCCGGCTGGCTGCGGGCGTTCGCGCAGTTCCTGCAAGCGCTGGGGCCCCTCTTCCAGGTGGTCTTCTGGATCGCTGCCGGTCTGATTGTGGCCGGGCTGCTCTACTTCCTGTTCGGCGAGGCTGTCCGGATGCGGTTTGCCGGCAGGAAGACGCCGAAGGAAAAGCGCGCGGATGATGTGCTGCAGGATCTGAGGCCGGATGCTTCGGCGGCGCGGTCGCTGCTCGAGGAGGCGGATGCGCTGGCGCGGCAGGGCCGGTTTGCCGAGGCGGTGCATCTGCTCTTGTTCCGCTCCATCGAGGACCTGCAGGTGCGTCTCGAAGGCGGCGTGCCGACCTCGCTGACGGCGCGCGAGATCGCCGGGCTCGGAAAGCTGCCGGAACGCGCCAGGCGCGGTCTGGGGCCGATCATCCAGGTGGTCGAACGCAGCTTCTTCGGGGGCCGGGCGGTGGACGCCGGGGGCTGGCAGGAAGCGCGGCGCAGCTACGAAGACTTTGCCTTCGGCGAGGCCTGGGCATGAGCGGCCCGCCTTCATCTTCCCCCTTCTCGGCCCGCGTCGCGGCGATCCTGATCACGGTGGCCGCCATCTCGTTCGGCGCCGTGCTGGTTATGGCGGGCTGGGCGCCGGAGCTGCGCGAGCGCAACCGCGCGGGCGATCATCCGTACTCGACATCGGCGCTGGGCTATAACGGCTTTGTGCGGCTGCTGGAGGACGCCGGATATCCGGTGAAGGTTTCGCGGCTGGAGAGCGATCTGGAGTCGCGCGGCCGGGGGCTGATGATCGTGACGCTGCCGGCCTATGGCAACTTCTCGGTGCTGGATGACCGGGTGTTTCAGCCCGCGACGCTGGTGGTATTGCCGAAATGGACGGGACGCACCGATCCGGTGAACGCGGCGCGCCAGGCAGACACGCGCTTCATCGAGGCGCGGGACCTGAACGACCAGCTGAGCGTAGCTTATCCGGATGCGGAGATCCTCCGGGTGCGCGCTCCAGACAGTATCGAGACGCCGTTTGGCGCAGCGCCGATAAAGCCGGATGTACGGCTGCAGCTGATCAGGGATGGGTCGCTCGAGACTATCATAGCTGTCGGGGACGGCGCGCTGCTGGCGTATGATCCGGCGCGAAGCCTTTACATATTGAGTGACCCGGACGTGTTCCACACCTTCGGCCTTGCGCAGCGCGAAAATGCCCGCTTCGCGGTGCAGGTGGTGGATTTCCTGCGCTACGATAGCAACGAACCAATTCTGCTGGATGCGACGCTGCACGGGTTCGAGCGCTCCGAAAACCTGCTGAAGATGATGTTCAGTGTTCCCTATATTGGCGTGACGCTGGTGGCGCTCGCGGCGGCGTTGCTGCTGGGCTGGGCAGCGACGGTCCGGTTCGGGCCGCCGCTCGCGGAGGCGCGCGCCATTGCGCTCGGCAAGCAGGCCCTGGCAGACAATTCGGCGGGGCTGGTGGTGATGGCGCGGCGCGAGGCACGGATGGCGCCGGGCTTCCTGGCGCTGGTGCGGCGCCGGCTCGCCCGGGAGATTGGCGCGCCGCGCACACTGACCGAGGCGCAGGTGTCCGGCATGTTCGACCGGCTGGGGCCAGACGCAGACACCGGGCGCGTCTTTTCGCAGATGGAAGCGGAGCTGAAAGAGCCCGCCACCAGCCGCGATGACCTGCTTACCAAGACACGGGCGCTGTATCGCTGGCGCAAGGCAATCATCAGGAGAACACGTCATGAGCGTAACTGAAATCCGCAACCTTGCAGACCGTATCCGAAGCGAAGTGCGCAAGGCCATCGTCGGCCAGGATGCGACCGTGGACCTTCTGCTGGTCGCGCTGTTTTCGTCCGGACACGTTCTCCTTGAAGGCGCTCCAGGCACGGCGAAGACGCTGCTGGCACAGTGTTTCTCGAAGGCGATCTCGCTGCAGTTCGGCCGCATCCAGTTCACGCCGGACCTGATGCCGGGCGATGTCCTGGGCACGAACCTCTTCAACTTCCAGACCAACCAGTTCAGCCTCACAAAGGGGCCTATCTTCACCGACATCCTGCTCGCCGACGAAATCAACCGCACGCCGCCGAAGACGCAGGCCGCGCTGCTGGAAGCGATGCAGGAGCGCAAGGTGACAATCGACGGGGTCAGCTACGGGCTGAACCCCCGCTTCACGGTGATCGCGACGCAGAACCCGATCGAACAGCAGGGCACCTATCCGTTGCCGGAAGCGCAGCTCGACCGGTTCCTGTTCAAACACACGCTGGACTATCCGAGCCGCGAGGAAGAGCTGAAGATCGTCGCGCAGCATGGCAAACGCACGGGCATGAAGACGCCGGATGCGTTCGCAATCCAGCCGGTGATCTCACCGGCCGAACTGGACGCCGCTGTCGATGCCGTCGCCGCGGCGCGGATCAATGACGATATCATCGCCTATATTGTCGATCTCGTACGCGCAACGCGCACCAGCCCGGCGCTGGAGACCGGGGCCAGCCCGCGCGCCGCCGCAGCGCTCGCGGCCGCATCCCGCGCCCGCGCCGCGCTCGACGGGCGCGACTTCGTGATCCCGGACGATGTGAAGGCCCTTGCTCTGCCGACGCTGCGCCACCGCATACTGCTCTCGCCGGCCGCCGATATCGAAGGGCGCACGACGGAAGAAACGCTGCTGGCCATCATTGAACAGACGGCGGCGCCCCGGTGATCTCCCCTACCCTGCGCGCGATCTTCCTGATGCTGCTCGGGCTGCCGATCCTGGTGGCCATCGCGCTGCTGGCGCCGGAGCTTTGGACCTTGTCGGCAGGTTGGATCGCCGGCGTCGGCGCGCTGATTGCGGCTGATACGCTGCTGGGCGCGTCGGTGCGTCACTATTCGGCGAAGGTCAGCCTGCCGCCGCTGCTGTATGTCGGCGGCGCGGATGACCTGCAGCTTGATCTGGAATTTGCGCAAGGGCCGCTGCCCGCGCGCATCGAGATCCAGCTGGAGACGAATGCCCTGCTCGGGGCGCCGGCGCCGCAGGGGCTGCGCGGATGGGATGGCCGAAACCGGCCGCATACGATCAGTGTGACGCCGTCGCGGCGCGGGGTGGCAAAGGTGGTGCGGCTGTGGAGCCGCTGGCAGGGGCCTCTCGGGCTGATCCAGAAGCGGCATATCCAGCCGTTCGATCTCGACGTGCCGGTGACGCCGAATGTGCGCTGGGTCCGCGACGAGGCGATCCGGCTGTTCTCGCGGGATGCCGAATTCGGCATCAAGACACAGATCGAGCGCGGCGATGGCAGCGAGTTCGACGCGCTGCGCGAGTTTGCCTCCGGCATGGACCGGCGGGCGATCGACTGGAAGCACTCGGCGCGCCACCGCCACCTGCTCGCCAAGGAATTCAAGACCGAACGCAACCATAATATTGTTTTCGCCTTCGACACCGGGCGCCTGATGAGCGAGCCGCTGGGCGGGGTGCCGAAGATCGACCGGGCGGTGACGGCAGGCCTGCTGCTCGCCTATGTCTCGCTGCGCAACGGCGACCGGACAATGCTCTACGGCTTCTCCGAACGCCCGGGCCTCAATAGCGGCTTCCTGACCGGCACGAGCAGCTTTCCGAAAGCGCAGGCGATGGTGGCGCAGCTCGAATATTCCGAGGACGAAGCAAACTTCACGCTCGCGCTCTCGAACCTCGGCGCGCAGTTGCAGCGGCGCAGCCTGGTCATCATCTTCTCCGACTTCGTGGACACGATCTCCGCCGAGCTGATGCTGGAAAACGTCAGGCGCCTGACCGACCGCCACCTCGTCCTGTTCGCGACGTTCGAGGATGCCGCGCTGTCGCAGATGGCGGATGCGCCGCCCGACACGGCGCAGGATGTGGCCCGCGCGGTGATTGCCGACACGCTGCTGGCGGAGCGCGATGTCGTGTTCCGGCGCCTGCAGCGCCTCGGCGTGCAGATCATAGAGACGACGCCTGAAGCGTTCAGCGCCGAACTTGTCTCGCGCTATCTCCAGATCAAGCAAAGGGACATGCTGTGACGGACCTCCTGAAATCCTACCGTTTCCGCGAAGAACGCCAGGGCGACTGGAGGCGGCTCGACCTGATCCTGACCAGGGCCGAGAATGACGGGGTCAAGAACCTCACAGACGAGCAGATGCTCGCGCTGCCGCGCCTCTACCGGCAGGCGGTCTCGTCGCTGTCTGTCGCGCGCTCCATCTCGCTGGACCAGAACGTCATCAGCTATCTCGAGAGCCTGTGCACGCGGGCCTACTTCTTCGTCTATGGCGCCCGCACCACGCTGGGCGAGCGGATGATGCAGTTCCTGCGGCGCGACTGGCCGGCTTCTGTCAGCCAGTCGGTCTGGACGACATTGCTGGCGGCCTTCTTCTTCTTCGGCGGCTGGGCGCTCGCCTTCTTCCTGTGCCTGCAGGACATGGAATGGTTCTGGACCTTTCATGGCCAGAATTTCTCTGATGGGCGCAACCCGGACGCCGCGGTCGAGTATCTCAGAAGTACAATCTATACGGATGAAGGCACGACCGGAGACGGCGAGCTTACGGCGTTCTCGAGCTTCCTGTTCAACAATAACGCGCAGATCGCCCTGTTCGCTTTTGCGCTGGGGTTCGCGTTCGGCATCCCGACGGCGTGGTTGCTGGTCTATAACGGCGTGATGATCGGCTCGCTCTATGCTGTTTTCTGGGACAAGGGCCTCGGGTATGAATTCACCGGCTGGCTGATGATCCACGGCGTGACCGAATTGTTCGCCATCGTGCTTGCCGGCGCAGCGGGCTTTACGATTGGCGGGGCGGTGGCCTTCCCGGGCGAGCGGACCCGGCTCGCCTCGGCGCGCGCGGCGGGCCAGAAGGCCGCGACGACGGCGATGGGCTGTGTACTGATGCTTATCATCGCGGCCCTGCTGGAGGGCTTCGGACGCCAGCTGATCAATTCTGACACCGTGCGCTACGCCGTTGCCGCCAGCACGCTGGTTGTCTGGCTGGTGTATTTCTATGTGCCGCGCAAGGCGCCGGACGCATGACCGCCGCACAGCCCCCCCGGCCGGTGAATACCGCCCGCCGCCCTGGCATCAGCATGGAGGCCGCCGTGCAGCGCCGGGCCAGGCTGGCGGAAGAGATGCGCGCTGCAAAGATGGTGCGCCGCCTCGTGACGCCTGAGGGCGCGGCGATCCGGCTGAAGCTGGCGAGCGCGTCTGAGCGCGCAGGCGCGTTCATGATCGACATCGCGGTCCAGTGGGCGATCGTGATTGCGACCCTGATCGGGCTCAGTTTCGTGATCGGCGCGCTCAGCCCGGGCAGTGCCAACATAGCGTTTGCCTTCTGGCTCGTGTTTTTCTTCTTTGTGCGGAATTTCTATTACATTTTCTTCGAGATCGGGCAGCGCGCCGCAACACCTGGCAAGCGCATCCTGGGGCTGCGCGTAGCGTCCCGCGACGGCGGGCGGCTGACCGCCAACTCGGTGCTGGCGCGCAACTTCATCCGCGAGATCGAGATCGGACTGCCCTTCCAGTTTGCGCTGATGGGCGGCGACCAGTCCGGCGCCTGGATGGCGCTGTTCGGCCTGATCTGGTCCGGCGTGTTCCTGCTGTTCCCGATATTCAACAGGGACAAGATGCGCGTCGGCGACCTGATCGCCGGCACCTGGGTGATCAAGGCGCCCAGGGCAAAACTGATGGAGGACATCACCTCGACCGCGGCGCGGCCGGACATCTCCTCGCGCTTCGCTTTCACGCCGGCGCAGACGCAAGCTTACGGCATCCACGAACTGCATGTGCTGGAGGACGTACTTCGCCAGTCCACATCCGGGATCAAGGCGCAGGTGGCCGCCCGCATCCGTGCCAAGATCAACTGGGTACGGACGGAGGGCGAGAGCGACCTTTTGTTTCTGGAGGCGTACTACGCAGCGCTGCGCCGGCGTCTTGAACAGCGCATGTTGCTCGGCGAACGCAAGAGCGACAAGTTCGACGTGCGCTGACCGGTCACCCTCCAGCCTGCGCGCGCAGAGCGGCCGCGCCCCGCCCCTCATCGCGCCCCTTAGGATAGAGCGGTATTTTCAGGAAGTGCTTGAAGATACGAACAAGCACCACCGCGGAGACTGAAGCCGGCGCTGCGAAAACCTTGACTGCAGCAGCCAGGTTCCGGGATCTGACAGCATCGATCAACTGCATCCATGACAGATCAATGCGACTTTGGTTCAGGTGCTCCTGGAGTGCAGATTTTGCCTCTGGTGTAACGCCCGGTCCGGCGAGCAGGGCGAGATCGGCATCTACCACCTTCTGCATCGCTTTGGTCGGAATATCCTTGGACAGGGAGCCCTCCCGGTTCAACGCAATGTATCCGCATGGATCAATCACATCAAACTTCGCTCCGGCCGCGAGCGCGCGCGCGTAGAAATCGTAATCCTCGGACAGGCGCATGTCCTCTCGGAAAAGGATGTTATGCGAACGAAGGAATGATGCCAGCATCATGGGTTTAAGATACCCGAGTTCACGGCGGAACCCTGCATATCTCAGGGTGTTTTCACGAACAAACCGTGCCAGATCAATTCGCACAACGCCGACCGGTTCGTCGCGCCAGACACGGACGCCCTCCTCCGGCTCCTGGCCTGGCCAGATGCGAATTATGTCGTCGGCGATGAAATCGGCAGAGGCTGCCTCTGCATGTGCCAGCATTTTCTCCATACGGCCCGGCAGCAGAAAGTCATCCGAATCCAGAGGAGCAACCCACTCCGTCTGGACCAGGCTCAGACCCGCATTGCGTGCCGCGCCCGGTCCTCCATTGCGGTCCTGCCGGCGCACAGTCAGCTGCGGGTATTGCGCTGCCAGCCTGGTCAGGATGTCAAAGCTGGTGTCAGTCGAGCAGTCATCGACCACGATGACCCGCACAGGTATTGTCTGCATCAAAGCGCTGGATACGGCTTTTTCAATCGTCGCGGCGGCATTGTAACAGGGAATGACGAGCGAGACCTTTTCCATACCAGGCATTCCTCAGGGCATGTAGAGGCGCAGGCGCTTGCGCAGGAAGCGGGCGAGGTTCTTCAACCATTCCGGCCGCGTCATGGGATCAAGCTTCAATCCCATGAGCCTGTACTTCAACTGTTGCGGGGCATGAAGGAATACAGTCCACCAGGCCCAGGTCAGGAAACGGCGTACGCCGCCCTGTGTCTGCCACGTCAGTTTTCGCAGTGCCCTCACTGCACCCGGCAGGGTCTCACCGGGAACCGGGTGCGCTTCCGGCTCAAACAGCACAGAGACGACACGTTCGAACAAGTGCTGGTCGTCACGTGTTCCCAGGCCGTTCGCCACACTCAGCCCGAGCCGTTCGGCGTGCCCTTTCAGGGCTTTGTAACGTTCCATGTCATGAGAGATACGCCACCGGGCAAGACGCGCCTTCTCTTCACGCCGAGACGTGTGCTGGCGCTGATGCAGTCGGTAGGCGCAGACCGGGGTTTCAAAGCTGCGGACTGGCCCGTACAGGGGCGCCACCGCACACAGGAAGCCATCACCGCCATAGCGGAAGGCTTCCGGATCCATCGGCATGATCTGCTCAAGAACCGCCCTGCCGAACACGAGCCCGGACGTGATTGTACCCTTGTAGCGGCCGGTCTCGCGCAACGTGGCCGAAGCATCCCCGTCCGCCAGCCGCTCATGCAGGGGCGGGTAGCACTCTTCACGCAATGCATGCGATGCGTCAGTGTAGAGCATCCGGTAGTGATAAACCGTTATGCTAGGTTCTTTGTGTCTGCGTATCACGTCCGCCGCACCGGGGAGCATGAAGTCATCTGCGTCAAGGAACATGACCAGGTCACCCCGGCTTGCAGCAAAGCCCGCGTTAAAGCCCGCGCCCTGCCCGCTGTTGGAGACCTGGAATAGGGTCGTGATGCGTCCCGGGTTCCTGCGCTGGTAATCGAGGATGACGTCTCGGGAGCGGTCGGTTGAGCAATCATCCACGACGATGATCTCCAGCCCGCCGGGTTTCTGCTCAAGCAGGCTTTCAATCGCCTTGCTGACGAATTGCTCGTAGTTATAGTTATTTATGATCACGGAAAGCGTGACAGAGGCGCCCGCGTCAGCCGCCGTCGCCTGCTGGTCGATCATCTTCATCATCTCATGCCTGCTTTCGATTGCCCCAACCGGTCCTGGCAGACATCACGCCTGACCGGCCCCGGCTTTGGGGGCCCAGTCCTGCTCATGCCAGTTCAGCGCCGTGCGGATGATGTTGTCGATCCCGGAGCGGGAGGCGACCCAGCCGAGTTCGCGCCTGGCCTTGTCAGGAAGCGCGATCAGCCTGCCTGGATCGCCGGGACGGCGAGGCCCGTAACGGCGCGGAACCTTGCGATGGGTTGCACGCTCAACCGCAGCGACGACTTCTTCCACGCTGGTGCCGCGCCCTGTGCCGAGATTGTAGGCAGCCGAAGAAGCGCCCTGCTCCAGCGCGTTCACCGCGCGAAGGTGAGCCTCGGCGAGGTCTTCGACATGGATGTAATCGCGTATTGCGGTGCCGTCCGGTGTGTCGAAATCGCTGCCGAGAATCGTGAACGCGTAGCCTTCGTCATAGGCGCCCTTGAGAGCCAGCGGGATCACATGCGTTTCGCAGGCATGCCGCTCGCCTGTCTTACCGTCGCGGTCCGCGCCGGCGGCGTTGAAGTAACGCAGCGGGACCGAGCGGATGGCGTGCGCCCTGTCGAAGTCGCTGAGGATCTGCTCCACCATCAGCTTGGACCTGCCATAGGGATTGATCGGATTCTGCGGATGCAGCTCGTCGATCGTCTCTGCATTCGCATGTCCGAAGGTGGCACAGGTCGAGGAGAAAATGAGATAGCCGGCGGCGTGCTTGCGCATGGCTTCGAGAAGGTTGAGCGTCGCGATGGTATTGTTGCGGTAGTAAATCGAGGGTTCACGGACGGATTCAGCAACCAGTGCCGAGCCGGCAAAATGAGCAACAGCATCCGGCCTGACCTGGGAAAACGCGGCATCGAGTTCGGCCGGGCTCTGAAGATCACCCACGAACAGGGGGCCCCATTTGACTAAGTCCCGCCAACCGGTCGACAGATTATCAAAAACGGTGACCTGCCAGCCCGCTTCCGCAAAGGCCCGGCAACAATGGCTGCCAACATAACCCGCCCCGCCGGTGACCAACAATTTTCCCGGCATGACGAGCCATCCTTAACGCAAAACCAAAGGGCGCGTCCGAAGCGGCACGCCATCAGACATGACTATCTATATGCAAAATCTGGTCCGCCTCGCCAGTCAGGCTTGCGGGCTTTCAGACGCAGCGTTATCCGAAAATCGAAACAGCGGCCCAGATGATCGCCGCCCAGAGAGCCGTGCTGAGACCGATGATTGTTACCAGCCTCAGCCAGACAGGCCATTTGCCTTCGCTGTAATCACTCGTGACGATATGGCCTGCCCGTGGGGGCATCATGACCTGAGAAGTGAAAACGCGGCTGTCTGCGGGTATCATGGGATCGGGCCTCGGCATCTCGGATCATTAAAGCGCGCAAGACTTAACGTAGCGTTTAAGCGGCAGCCTGCTTGATTCTTAAGGTAACATGAAGCTTATCTGTTGAATTCGGCGCAAATCCGGCGGGCTTTGGACAATTGACGCGACCCCGCTGCGCGCAGCCGCGAGGCCGCTGATGAACCGGGGCAGGTTTTGCCGTTGTTGAATATGTTTCCCCCCCACTGCGCGGGAGCGCCAGGTAATAATGCACCTCGAGGGCGGCCGGTTTCCAGATTCTTTTCCGATAAATACAGTGACCACTCCGTCCGGCGCGGATTGTCCGGTGCAGGCTCAGGCACCTTCGGCAAGCCGGGCCGCGCGGCTTCGTGAAAGGCAGCAGGCAACTATACTGGCGAGGAATCCCGGCGGCTGGATGAAAGTATTATCCGGGGCACGTGCCAGCGCTGCCGCCCGTTCAGCTATTGGCCCGCGGTCTGCCACAAGGCTTGCAATCAGCTGCGGCAGCGTCTGGTCCAGCGGCTCGTCGACAAGGATGCCGCAATCATGCTGCATGAGCCAGGCGGCGGTCTGCGTTCTCGAGGGCGCGATCGACGGCGTGCAGTAATAGCCGCCTTCGTAGATACGGTTGGGCAGCAGCCAGACAGAATTGTAACCTGCTTCCATGAAGTCGCCGGCCCAGACGACGTCCAGGTTGTCGTAGATCCCGGCCAGATCTTCGGGCGAGCGATAGCGGCCGGAGAAGGTCATGTTTGGCCGCACGTCAATCATCGGTTCAAAGACCGCAATCTCAGTCCGCGACGGCACGCCGTGCAGGCGAACTTCGAGTTGGTCCGGAAACTGGTCTGCCAGCTGACAGAGGAGTTCAAAGGACCGCTTGCAGCGCAGGTTGCCTACCCAGCCGAGGCGCAGCGGTCTGGTTGCGCCGGAGGCGCCAGGCCCCGGAACACCTGGCCGCGTGCCATAAGAGGCGCCCGGCGCAAGGCGGTTCTCGACGAGGAAGGCGCGGTAATCACCCGCATAGTGCTTTTCGAAGTGATTGCGGATGAAGCCGGGCGATGACACGACGAGGCCCACTGTGCGCTTCAGAAGGCTGCGCTCAAGCCTCCGCATCGCTTTGCCGACCAAGTCAGACCGTGTCAGCAGGCGGTGCACATCAAGGCTCTCATAGATGACCGGCGTAACCAGCCCGGCATGGCGCCTGGCGAGGAATGCGCAGGCCAGCATATCGAGATTGCGGGCGTAGATGACGTCCGCTGCGGCGAGCCTTGCGCGGTCCGCAGCTGCCCGGCGCGCACCGGCAAAGACCTGCCGGATACGTTGCATGAAGGCGCCATCACGCGTTTCGCCGAGGTCCACATGTTCACAGTCGAGGGCGCCCGGATCGCGGCGGCGCATCATGAACCCGGTGACCTGAAGACCGTCATCGAGGAAGCCGCGGACCCGGCGCCGGATGGCCGCGTCGGCGGCATCGTGACCGAAAAAGGCGATCCGGGTCATCTCATGCGTCCTGCCTGGCCTGTCAGAAAATAGTGTCGCCCGGTTCACGAAGCAAAGCCCGAACCGTCAGTCCGGCGCCACTTGCTTTGCGGAAATCCGGTCGGCCGGTTCGGTCCGTCCCCTTAACCTGTCCAGCAGCACATCGGACGCAACCGCACCCCCGAGGCCGCTGGAGGGCGGCCCGGGCTTAGTCTTGGGCTTGGTCTTGGTCCTGGTTTTGGTCCTGGTCTTGGTGCTGGTCCTGGTCTTGGCCGCGGCCTTTGCCCCGCCCCAGTTGAACAGCGAGGGCTTCGCGTCCATCTGATAATACTTGCTATAGGCCTTATAGGTCGCGCCGGGATCGCTGTAGTGACGGCGGCGGTTCAGGTCGACCATGTTCAGGGTCACGCCCAGAACATCGGCCTTGAAGTTGCGCAGAAGCGTCAGCGACTGGCGGGCGGCCGACCGGGCCGAATGACGCCAGCGGACAATCAGGATGGTCTTGTCGGCCTTGCCGGCGACAACACGGGCTTCTGCCAGCAGGAGCAGCGGGCCGGTGTCTATCAGGATCAGGTCATACATCGAGCGGAGACGCTGAAGCAGGTCGTCGAATGCCCGCGTGCCGAACACGTCATGCGGGGTGTGGCCGTTCAGCGACAGTGGCAGGATGTCGAGCATCGTCTTGCCATCCTTGACGATCGCATCCGAGAGCTGGCCGGCGCCGAAAAGGTGTTCGACGAAGCCTATGTCGGGCTTCAAGCCAGCCGTTTGCGTCAGCTGGCGGCGGCGGAAGTCGCCGTCGATGACCAGCGTGCGCGAGCCGGACAACGCCGACATGCGGCCGAGCGAAAGCGTAAGGCTCGTCTTGCCTTCATCCGGAAGCGAAGAGCAGATAGCAACCGTCTTGGTCTCGCTGTCGAGGTCCGAGAAGGCGATCGCGGCGCGCAGGTACCGGATGCTTTCGGCGTAGGCCGAGAGCGGATTCTCGACCAGGTAATCGGCCGGATTCGTCTGCAACAATCCGAGGAAGCTGGTGGTCCGGATCAACGGGACGGAGCCGATCGGATTGGCGCCAAGCTTGCGTTCGACGTCTTCGGTCGAGCTGATCTTCATATCGAACATTTCAGCGAGCAGCGCGAGGCCGCCGCCAATGATGGCGCCGAGCAGGCAGCCGATGATCAGGTTCAGCAGTTTCTTCGGCGAGCTGGGCGAGTCCGGTACCGAAGCGCGTGACAGGATGCTGGCGTCAGCAGTGATCAGCGCGTCCTGTTCGCCGGTCTGCTTGGAACGGGTGAGGAATTCCTCGAGCAGGATGCGGCTGGTGTCGGCGTCGCGCTCGAGCTCACGCAGACGCACGAGCGCCTGGTTGTTGCCGCGCAGCGCATAAGTGGAGCGTCCGATTTCGCTCTGGATCGAGCTGATCTGGGCCTGCGCCACCCTCAGTTCGTTCTCGATATTGCCGGCAATGCGCGAGACTTCAGCATTGATCTGACGGTCGATATCGGCCGATTCATTCCGGGCACTGATGAGCTCGGGGTGCTGAGGGCCAAGCTTGGTTTCGAGTTCAGACACCCGGCGATTGATGATCGCACGCTGGGACTTGAGATCGGAGATAACCTGTGACTGGAGAACCTCCGAAATGCCGTCTGCCCCGGCGCCGCTTGCCATCTGGCGGCGTACGCTCTCAGCGCGCGCCCGGGCCCGGTCAAGATCGACCTGAAGGGTCGCTTTCTGGGTCGTGAGGTAAGCGATCTGTTGCTCAGTCAGCGTCGCGCCCTGGGCCGCGAGCAGGCCGGATTCGGCGCGGTAGCTTTCGACGCGGCGTTCTTTTTCTTCGACTTCCTCACGCAGTCCCGAAACGCGCTCGGACAGCCACTCGGTGGCCTTGCGGGTCGCTTCGAATTTCTCTTCGAGCTGCTGGACGCGGTACTGTTCCGCAATTTCGTCGGCGATGCGTGCCGCGGTTTCCGGAGACTCGCTAGTGGCGCTCACCGTGATCAGGTATGTCGTGCCAACGCGGCTTACAGAAACCTTGCCGCTCAGGATGCCGACGGCCGTTTCGAGAAGCGCAGCGTCCTTTTGCTCTGTGGTCATATCCGCGAAGGGATCTGCCGGCGCTTCTGCGCCGGTGACGGCGCGGACAACACCCTTGACCGGCGAAAGCAAGCCCTTCCTGGGCGGCAGAAGCGACGGATTGAACTCAGGGTCCTCAACAAGTTTCTGCTGAACCGCGACGCGCGTCAGCAGCGACTTCGAGCCGAGCACCAGAACTTCCGTATCGATGACAGCGGTGTTGCCGGCAAGGCCCGAGAAGATTGCTCCAAGGTCGATGACATTCTGCTGATCAGTGTCGAGCTGTACAACCGTCTCGGCCTTATAGACCGGCGTCTGGGTAAAAGTGATGAAGGCGATGATGCTGAACGTCGTCATGAACCCGGCCAGGATCATCCAGAACCTCTGGTAGACCACGCCGATAAGAGCCTTCAGGTCGAGGGGGGGGGTGGGCGAGTGATCCCCGCCGGATGATGCCATGCTGGCCGGAAGTTCGAACGAGAAGGATTTGGACAAGGCACAGCCTCTGAAAGCAAGGACCGGGAGCCGGCGCGATTGCCAGCTCCCGGAAAGCAGGAAAAGTTAAGGGAAGAGTTTGAGGCCGATGCCGAACTGCGTCTGCCCGAAGGACGGATCGCCGAACGCGGCATTGCCCGAGACGTCGCGGTCGCGGTTACGAGCGAAGACTTCCCAGTGAACACGCTTGTTCATCTTGTAAGTCGCCACGACGCCGAATTCCAGGTTCTCGTCCTTGCGGCTGATTTCCTCATACTCATAGTTGGTCATGCCGGCATAACCCGACAGGATAATGTTGCGGCGCAGTTCGTGATCGATACCTGCTGCAAAGCGCGTTTCAACTGCGCTTGGCGACACGAATTCACCGGTATCCACGACGCGGCGGCCGGCATTGAAGCTGACCGTGGTCAGACGTGTCGGGAACCATTCCATCTGCGCATCGACCGAAAGACCGCTGACGTCTGCGAAGAAGTCGTCATCCTTGTCCTCATTGAGGTAGCCGACAGCGATGTCGCCGCGCACAAGCGCGGTGAGTTCGAAATCGACGCCGCCGGAGATGGTGTAGCCGCTGGAATCGCGCGACCGCGCAAGGCCACCCAGGACCTGCGTCGTGTCATATTCGCTCTGACCGAAGGTACCCTGTCCGAATACGGCGAGGTTTGGCGACACGGCATAGGAAAGGCGCGAGCGACCCTGGGTGACCTTGCGGTCACGGTAGTCCTGGTCGATGTTGACGCCGGAACCAGGGGCTTCGCCGTCTTCGAAGTTTTCTTCGCTCAGCGACAGGCTGTTGTTCCAGCGAATGCGGTCGCTCTGGTAATCTGCGTCAACCTGCGCGCCCGAGCGGGTATACTGGACCGGACGTTCCGCCCCAAACGCGTTGACCAAGTCTGTACGGGGCTCGGCGCGGTCCTCAGCAAATACGGCGCCGCTCAGCGAGAAGGCGCGGGTCACATCAATCCGTCCACGAAGGCGTCCGGTCAGATCGGTCGTCGATTCATCGCTGATGTCGAGATACTGGTTGCGGTAGGCGGTCACGTCGAACCCGGCCGAATGTACGCTCCAGTCGGTGGAACCCGAAACATCGACGCCGACACGGGCAACGAGGTCGGATTGCTGATTGCCCGATGTTGCGAAGATGTTGTCGTTCGACGTGAGCCCGGCTTCGCCCATGGACCGGACAACGAAAGTGCCGAGGCGGATCGGTTCCGGATCAAATTCGGGCTGCGCGCGTTCGCGCACGGACTCGTACTTGTCGCGGCTGAAGAATTCACTGCCCTGGCCAAGGGCGACCGGCGCAATCAGGGCGCAGGCGGCAACACTCATCAGGCAAGCGCGTTTCAGTTTGGACATTTCACCATTCCCCAGTTTCTCTGCGAGGCCGACATGGCCTGGGTTGTCTTCTCAACCCGTGCAAGTTCAATACCATCCCGGATTGCCGGAAAGTACGGCAGGACCGGGAACATACAGCTTCTTACCTGCAAATGCTTCTGGATTGAATATAACCTCCCGGAATATTCGTTAACAAAAAGCCATATCGGTTACTTTGCACAGCAGGGTTGCTAACAAGCCTACACGAAAGAGCGCCATACGGGTTGAGGCGAAATGCGTAGGAAGCGGAGTTTTTATCGTGCCAACACTTAAACTCGCCCCGGCATCCGTTTCTGACTACCGCCGCCTTGCCGAGCGCCGGCTACCCCGCTTCCTTTTCGATTACCTCGATGGCGGGGCCTATGCAGAAGTCACGCTAGCCCGGAACGTGCGTGATTTCGAGCGCCTCGAGCTTCACCAGCGGATACTCCGGGACGTCTCGGCGCGGTCTACCGCAACGACCCTTTTCGGGTCAGAGTTAACCCTGCCCCTGGCGCTGTCTCCCGTCGGCCTGTCCGGCATGATGGCGCGGCGCGGGGAAGCGGTTGCGCGCAAGGTCGCGGGCGCCTTCGGCATCCCCTTCTGCCTGTCAACGCTTTCTGTCTGCTCTGTAGAGGAGACTGCAGCTGCGGGCTCCGGCCCGCTCTGGTTCCAGCTCTACATGATCCGCGACCGGGGCGCCTGCGCCGACCTCATCGCCCGCGCCAGGGCGTCCGGCGTCAGCGTCCTTGCCCTGACAGTTGACCTGCCGGTTGTCGGCACGCGTTACCGGGATGTCCGCAACACCATGAGCGGCGGCGGCGGCGCCTGGGCCCGCCTGCGGCGCGGACTGATCTCCTACGCCCTGCACCCGGGCTGGGCGCTCGGGGTGGGGATCGGCGGGAGGCCCCACATCCTTGGAAACATTGCCCCTTACGTAAAGAACGCCTCCACCCCGGCCGACTTTTCAGCCTGGGCGAACGCCTCGATTGACCCGTCCATCAGCTGGGCGGACCTCGCCTGGATCCGGTCGCAGTGGGACGGGCCGCTGGTGATCAAAGGCATCCTGAGCCCCGAGGATGCTGTGGAAGCCGTGAAAAGCGGCGCCGATGGCATCATCGTCTCCAACCATGGCGGCCGGCAGCTGGACGGCGTGGCCTCTTCGGTCTCAATGCTGCCGCGCATCGCGGACAAGGTGTCCGGCCGGACGAAACTGCTGGTTGATGGCGGTGTCCGGACAGGCCAGGACATCCTGAAGGCAATGGCCCTCGGCGCTGACGCAGCCATGGTGGGCCGCCCCTGGGTGTATGCGCTGGCCGGCGCCGGAGAGACCGGATTGCTCAATCAGCTCAAGGCGTTTCAGGGTGAATTTTCAGTATCGATGGCACTGACCGGGACTTTGGCGGTAGGTGATGTTTCTGCCAGCGTGCTGTCTGGACC
>ERZ888423.417-NODE-417-length-43775-cov-7.766720_pt1 | contig 43775 bp, 39 predicted proteins | sample MGYA00520523_ERZ888423 | MGnify/ENA primary metagenome ERZ888423 (study PRJEB32303, sample SAMEA104408611) | aquatic metagenome | biome: Brackish water; feature: Pelagic; material: water | place: Baltic Sea | collected 2014-06-08T10:24:00 | depth 30,27 m ... | reverse complement strand
ATTTGATTGTCGATGCCCTGAGCATGGTGTCCATCAACACGATTACCGCCAACCACGGCATGCAGGCGTTGAATCTGATTCGCGAAAACTCGATTGACTTGGTTGTGCTCGACGTAAACATGCCGGTAATGGACGGCTTTGCCGTGTTGGAAAAATTACGTTCATCCGGAAATAGGATTCCCGTCATCATTCTCACCGCACGCCTTGACCGCGAGGATGTAAAAAAGGGATTTGACTTAGGCGCCGACGACTTTGTGCGCAAGCCTTTTGGCATCGAGGAATTGACACTAAGAATTAACGCGGTTCTTAAAAGATCCACCACCCAATTGCCCGAGTCTTCAGACTTGAGCAGCGGGATCCTGTCAATGGATGTTGAGCAGCACCTAGTAGCCATTGAGGGTCAAGAAGTGAATCTTTCGGCCACTGAATTTCGCCTTCTACAACTCTTCTTGGAAAACCCCAACAAGGTCTTGAGCAAAGACCAAATTTTGAATGAAGTATGGGGCACAGATAAATTTGCCGACCCTAATGTTGTTGAGACCTACGTCTCCTATCTTCGCAAAAAACTGGGGCCTGCCATAAACCTGCGCACAGTTCGAGGCGTCGGCTACCAGTGTATGAGTGCACAGTGAGCGCGGGCACACCGTGAGCCTGCGCTTCCGCATTACTTTACTGACCGCTGTGCTGATCGCCTTTACCTCAGCCATTATCGGTTTCGCCACTTACGTGACGGTCGGGTCTGTTCAACTTGAGCAAGTCGATACCACATTGCAGACCAGTATGGGCAGCACGGGGATGCGGATGGCCGGTCCCCTCGGGTCAAAAAAGGGGGCCAATGATTTTCCTAATCCCGTGGCTATAGTAAAAGTGAACGCCAAGGGGGAAATGACCTGGATTCGTCAGGCTGGTCCACCCAGGAATCCAGATCCATTGCCCGCTATCCCGGCAAGCCTGCTCACTCCCGACTCCGAGAAGTTCGCAAGTTTCGTTGACCCCGAGACCAATCAGAGTTATCGGGCGGCTTGGCGGGATTTGCGCCCTAACGGGCGCATGATTGCCTTAACTTCACTCGATGATTACCAAAATTCTTTAAACTCAATTGCGTGGCGCACTCTGGTCATCGTCCTCGCATCCACCATATTTGGTGCACTCATCGCCTGGTTTACGGTTCGACGGTCCTTCCGGCCGGTCAATGAAATGGTGCGGGCGGCCGGAGAGATCGCCGCCGGTGCTACAGATCAACGGATGCCCGAAGGTGCCCCGGGAACCGAGTTGGGTGTCCTGAGTGAATCTATGAATTCAATGGTGGATTCACTCACGCGTTCCATGGATGCAGTAGAGCAATCCGAAAATCGACTGCGCACATTTGTCTCGGACGCGTCCCACGAAATTCGCACTCCCCTTACAGTTATTCGCGGGTACGTTGAATTGCTCATGGGAAGAGGCGAGGGCAACCCGAGCGGAACCAATGAGCTTGAAGCCCGGGCGCTCGCTCGGATTAACTCTGAGTCATTGCGTTTGGAGCGTCTAGTAACTTCACTGCTGCAACTTGATTTGGCGGACACATCAACCTCTTCAATAGCGGAATTTTCGATGACCACGCTAGTGAGTGACACCTTCGGAGATCTCACGCAGTTCTCGGAGCGCGCAGTTGATCAACGCCTAGAAGACGTACTCGTCACCGGAAGCCAGGATGGTTGGGCGCAGCTCCTTTCCAACCTGGCGCAAAACATTTCACGCTACACCCCTGCGGGAACTCCGGTAGCTGTTCGCCTTGAACGCAATGACAGGAACGGCGAAGAGTGGTTCACCCTCACGGTGGACGACGGTGGTCCGGGAATCCCAATTCACAACCGGGAGATGATCTTTGATCGCTTCACCCGACTAGATCTTGCACGTGATTCAAGCGCTGGCGGTTTTGGTTTAGGCATGAGCATTATTAAGTCTGTAGTTTTGGCACATCAGGGCGAACTAGCGCTCGATGACGGCCCGCTCGGCGGCTTGCGCGTGGAGATTTCGGCCCCCACTAAGCCCCGTCAGTCCTGAGTTCGCGCAGATGGCTCGCTTCCGCAAATGAAAACATGCTGGAGTTTCCGTCCCGGAACCAGGCAAGTGAAGTAAGTGAGCACGGGGGCAACTCCATGCGAAATATTGACTCAAGTGGCGCACCGGTAGCGATACAGGTCATCAATTTGGTGGGTGAGACATGCGAAACTATCAGGACTGTTTGGCCGGGGAATTGCTCCACAACGGCCATGCGGCCACGGTTTACCCGTTCACGGCACTGGGCAAGGGACTCCCCGCCAGGCGGTGCCACACTCGTATCTGCCAACCATTCGTTGAGCTCTACCGGCCAACGTTCCCGAACGTCAGCAAAGGTGTGCCCGTCCCAGTCACCAAATGCGCACTCAGCGAAGTCAACATTTTCCGTGATCTCGAGCCCGGTGGCTTCAGCAACAATGTGGGCGGTTTGTAGCGTGCGCAGCAATGGCGAAGAAATTATCTGTGACACGATCCCACGTGCCTTCACTTCAGCCGCAAGTGCTTGGGCCTGAGCGATCCCGATCGGGGCAAGAGGTACGTCCACCCCGCCCGATCCGCTGAATCTTTTTTCCAGTGAATAACTCGATGCCCCGTGGCGGGCCATTAGCGTTATGACCGGGGTTCCTAAGTCCGCCCAACCAATCATCACATTTGGTTGCGATCGCACTGTGTCTTCTGCAATTTCCCGCGCTTGCAATTCCTGCACAGAGCCCAAGAGATCCTCGCGGGCAAATCCATTCAATTCAGATATGTACTGACGCTTAATGCGAACAGGTGTCTTTCCGTCAAACTGGTCCAGTGCTTCATTTACTAGAGCATCTGCCGCACGGTTTTGCTCGCGGGGCACCCAGGTGTACGTGACCTGACCGGCTGGGATTGCTGCGCGCGCCACTTTAGCGAGATCCCGCATGTCCGGATGTTTGATTTGCCAACGGCCCGACATTTGCTCAACCACCAACTTGGAATCAAGTCTGACTTCAACACATGCATCCGCATCAATTTCAACGGCGGCTTGTAATCCTGCGATTGCCCCGCCGTATTCGGCCACGTTATTTGTCGCAGTGCCCACTGACTCCGCAAGTTCAACAAGCACTTGGCCGGTCACGGCATCGCGCACTAGTGATCCAAAAGCTGCTGGACCGGGATTGCCACGGCTTCCACCGTCGGCTTCAACGATCAGATCACGAGACATGAACTAAATACCTGAATCAGCAGTTCTGATCAAAATACAGCGACATTCTTCGCACTGAATCACCGTCTCCGGTGTCGCCGTCCGAATCACATTGAGCTCTTGGGGTGGAATGGTGAGCCGGCAACCTTCACATTGACCGCGGTGTAATTTGGCAGCGCCCATTCCTTCATGCCCTTTACGAATTTTTTCGTACAGGGTGAGGAACTCAGGGGGCATATCAGCTGCGAGTTGCACGCGCTCGGCGTGAACTTCGACGAGGTCTCCCGCCAAGATCGCGAGTTCTGCATCCAGGCTTGCGCTCACGGTTTCGAGTTGCTGTGAAAAATCGGTTTTCTGTTGGGCGAGCACCTTCACTGCCGCTTTGGCACCCTCAACGCGTTCCATAACTTCAAGTTCAACGTCCTCAAGGTCTAGCTGGCGCTTGGCGAGAGATTCAAGTTCATGTTGGAGATTGGAAAGCTGCTTGGGGTCGTTGATCTCACCGGAATCAAGCATCTGTTGATCTTTGGTGATCCGCAGACGAACTACATCAACGTCACCGTCAGATTTTAGTGCTTCCCGTTGCAGGTCACTAAGAATTACTTCCGAGGCAATGTGCTGGTCGCGAGCGCGGGCAAAATTCGCTTCAAGTTCCTTTTTCTGCTCAATTGCCGGGAGTGTGGACCGCTTGTATTCGAGTTGGGCCACTTCGGTGTCTTTTCCTTGGACAGCAAGAAGTTGCACTTGGATCTGCGGATCGATGTTCAATGCAATCTCCTTATCAAGCGGTTCTGACGGCCCATGAGTTTTCAGTCGCGGGAGGAATAGTGTCCGGTCCATGGATCCGTTCGCACTGCGGAGACCAATGTACTCACATTGCTTTCCAGTTCACTGTGCACCAAGGCCGCAACTGCCGACACCCACGGCCATTCGGTCGCAAAATGGGATACGTCAATCAGCGCGCATTCTTCCCGCGGGTGGTCTAGGACTCGGTGGTACTTCAGGTCCGATGTGACGTAGACGTCGGCGAGGGTGGCTGCCAACGGAAGCAGGAAATCGCCCGATCCCCCACACACCGCGACCATGTCGATTAATTTGTTGGGGTCGCCAGCAACTCGAATTCCACCGGCGGTGCTGGGTAAAGACTGCGCGACCTGTTCGGCAAATTGTGCCAGGGTGAGCGTTTTGGGCAGTCGACCAATGCGGCCGGCTCCGGTAAGCGGCGTGGCACCGGGCTCAATGGGTGCGCACTCAACTAATCCAAGGGCTTGCGCAAGCGCGTCGCAGACCCCCGGGTGAGCGTGGTCGGCATTGGTATGGGCGTTGAAAAGGGCGATTCCATGTGAGATTGCTTCATGAACCACCCGACCACCCAGAGTGTCCCGAGAAACGCCATGTACGCCGGTGAGAAAGAGGGGGTGGTGGGTGACCACCAGATCCGCCCCGGTCTCGATCGCTTCATGGATTACATCAATTGTGGGGTCGAGCGCAAAAAGTATTCGGGAAACCGTGGCCGCGGGGTCCCCGCAGATCAAGCCAACGCTGTCCCAGGTTTCGGCAGTGTCGGGCGGGAAGTGACGATTGAGTAGATCACACACATCAGAAACATTGGCCATATTGACAGGTTACCCAGCGGGGCTGCCTAGCCAGCCAAGCAGGCTGGGTCATAGAGGGACTCCGGAACCATGGCATCATTGGGATATGTGCCATCGCCATAGGTGCCACAGACATCTGCCGCACTCTTAGGAATCCAGAACTGGCCTTCAGCTTCAAAAATCATCATGGTGGGCGCTCCCATTTGACCTTCACCTGGATCTGCTGCTGCATAAGCCCAGCCGTCTGCGCACTTGTAGTCGGTGACCACGTAATCGGCGAAAGTGGGGTCCCCGGTCACCGCTTCTGCGATTGTCGTGTCATTGCACTCCACGGTGCCCCCGACAGAAGAGTCACTCGAACAACCCACAAGAACGAGGGAGGCCGCTCCCACAAGAGCAATTCCGGCCAATACAATTTTCATGATCTACCCCTTGCGGTTGCGTGTGCGCGAATGTATTTTCCGCTGCCCTGATGATACGGCCAGTACACCTATTTTCTGAGTAATGAAACCTAATGCTAACGCTGATTTGACCCCTGCCGTGAGGTGAGGAGATAGACCACAACCGAACACGCGGTCGCCACCAGGATCAAGGCCCCATAGGAGCCAAGCATCGGACCAAGTGCGTGCGAGAGCATGAACCCGACAACAACCATTACGACGCCGATCAGCGCTCGTAGGACACCGGAAGAGCGGATCATCAGAATTACCGCGAATGCTCCGATCGAAATCATGATCATCCCGCCCAACCAACGAATATCAGTGAGATCTGCGATAGCGAACCCGAGCGTCAATGCGATAAAGACCAAAAATGCTGGGATTGGGCGCAAGTCGACACCGTCATATTTCATAATTGACATTGTTTTAAGCCTACCGATTAAGCAATGCCAATCTACGCTTCGAACCGTTTCTGAAAATACTGGAATGTTTTGTGCTGCCGGGGAGCGATGACTGGCGCGGCGGCGGCCTCCTGTAATCTTTTGGTTTCCGGGCGAGTAACTCAGTTGGTTAGAGTGCATCCCTTACAAGGATGAAGTCGGGGGTTCGAGTCCCTCTTCGCCCACCACCTGTTCCACCTTGTACGACCTGCGTTATGGGCCCTCGCGAACATTACTAATTTATGGGTAACGTACATTTAAATGGTGATAAATCCCCGGCAATTAATCGCCACGGTCAGTGCCGTTGCAATTTCATTCGCTGTACTGGCCACCGCACACGCTTCTCCTACTCCCGTGTCGCCCCGCATTTACGGTGGGACGTTGGTTCCCGGGAATCCCGGCGTTGCTGCAGTCGCGATCTTCGATGGCAGTTCGTGGGGCAAGAGCTGCAGTGCAGTGGTGTGGAAACCGCGGGTGCTGTTGACCTCAGGACACTGCGTGACTGTTGCAGGGGGCACAGCTCCAGTTGCCAAATTAGCAATCTTTCCCCCCGGTGCCGCTGCCGTGCAATACAGCAATGTCGGACCGCAGGGCGCGAGCCCCGCGAACGTGATTGGGATGTGGACACCCAGTAAGTATGTCAATGCATCAAGCCGGGTTGAGCCAAATGACTTTGCGGTGCTTTTGCTTGACCAAGACCTTGGTCCCAGTATGTATTCCCGGCTGGCAACCTCAGCGGAAATGTCACGCTGGGCAGCCACCCTGTATCCCGGAACAATCATGGGTTACGGGCTGAAAAGCCCCACTGAACGCGATGTTCTTCCCATTGCGGCCGATGTTCCGATTGACACATATGAGCCAAAGTCGGTTTTGGGGCCTGTTTTCTCCGTGGGCCAGAACGCGTCCGTGGGTGTCTGCAGTGGGGACAGCGGCGGCCCAACTTATGCGGTAAACGCCGTTGGTGAGAATTTGGTCCTCGGCGTGAACTCCGGCTCAGCCGGTGGCTGCGTTGCCGGCTTTACCGGTGCCTACTTGATGGTTGGTTTTAGTGCAATCGACTATCTCGACCTGGTGAACCAAGCTCTAGTGGGCGCAGGTTATCCCAGCATCCCCTCGGCGCCGACAAATATTGCTTTATCAGCGGTCAATAATTCGGTTGTGGTGAACTGGCAGCCGCCGACAACCTCGCCTGACACTGTTGTCAACTATGAAGTTTCCGATCCCACCGGAGCCGTTGTCTGTACCGCTACGGCACTTACCTGCACGGTCACCGACCTACCCGACGGTGAACACAGTTTTACCGTCCGCGCCCGCAACGGACAAGGTGAAGGAAATGCGCTGCCGGCGAGCGTCAGTGCCGTTACAACTGCGCCGTCCCAAATGGCTCCACCTACCCTGACCAAGAAAAAGATCAAGTTCCGCACTTTGGCCGGCACTACCTCGGCCGTGGTGGGTCAATACCGGGTTGTTGATGTCAAAGGCAAGCGGATCTGCACGATTAAAAAGTTCAATCCCACTGCCAAGTCCCTGTCTTGTCCCCTCCCCAGCAAGGCCGGAGCTTATCGATTCCGGGTGATTGGTGTGACACAAATGGGACAAACTCCACACTCCGGTTTGAGCCCGAAAGTGCGGATTTCGTGAAGGGAACTTACCCCCGGTAACATTTACATAACGGTCATGTCGTATTATTGTCTTACCGGAGACCCCGGGAGGAGCAATACGAAAAAGGACGTGATCCAGATGCAGAGATTCAAACGAGTTCTCAGCCAGGTTTTCCATTCAGACCCAGCTCGCTCATTCCAGCAAGAGTGGAGTTTCCAGCGGTCACAGGCCATGAGCCCATCACACCGTGACGAAATCGACGCAATTTTTCGCCGCCACCAAAGCTGACTTAGCTCACACCAAGGTCATAAAAAAACTCGCAAAGACCCCCTTTGCGAGTTTTTTCATGCCGCACATTTTTTAGATCCAGACCCTCCGCGGTTCATGGTTGCCGGTGAAACCCCGATCCGAGCATTAGTTCAGGTGCTAATCCGATATGCCGCCGGAGCATCAGCTGGCACATAAGGATTCTTCGGAGCAACCGGTGTCACCTTTTCGTATTGCGAACCCAGTGCGGGGCGCGGATCCTTTTCGCCCTGATTAGGCCACAGCGCCATGGCACGCTCGGCTTGAGCGGTAATGGTCAATGACGGATTTACACCCAAGTTTGCCGTGATGGCCGAACCGTCCACCACATGAAGACCCACATGCCCGAACACCCGGTGATACCCGTCAATGACTCCACTTGCACTGTCACTGCCAATAACGCAACCTCCCACAAAGTGCGCGGTCAGTGCGGCATCGAAACTTTCAAAAATACTTCCCCCAGGTCGACCGTCGATGATCTGCGCAGCGCGTTCAACCACGTCTTGGGCAACCGGGATGTAGGTCGGAGCAGGGGTGGATTCCGAGGCCACGGTGCCCAGTGACCAACGACCAAAACGGTTCCGCTTACCTTTGAGTGTTAACGAGTTGTCCACAGTTTGCATGACCAAGGAGATTACACTTCGCTCACTCCAGGATTTAACGTTAAGCGCCAAGGCAACGTCTTTAGGATTTTTAAGCATCTCCTTGATCCAGATCGCCCAACGCTTCTTACCCGGTTGCGGTGTAGTCATGATCGTTTGCAACAAGCCCATTGAGTTGGAACCTTTTCCGTAGCGGACCGGTTCAACGTGGGTCTGCGGATCCGGGAAAAAACTCGAGGTGATGGCAACACCTTCGGTGAAGTCGGTGGTAAATGTGTTAGACACGGCTCCCAAGATTGACTCGGAGTTGGTTCGCGAGAGTGTGCCCAATTTCGATGAAAGGTGGGGAAGCACTGCGTCATCTTTCATGCGGTGCAAGAGTTTCTGGGTGTTGTAGGTGCCGGCAGCAAAGACGACTTCGCTTGCAGTGAAACTGCTCTCGCTTTTCGTTCCAGTTTTACGCACCGAAATCCGGTAGCCACCCTGCGGCATCGGTTCAACTTTGTACACGGTCGACATCGGCATAACCGTGGCGCCAGCTGCCTCAGCCAAGCCAAGGTAGTTCTTGGGCAACGTATTTTTCGCGTTGTAGCGACAGCCGGTCATGCATTCACCGCATTCAATGCAACCCGCGCGTGCGGGACCGACTCCACCGAAATAAGGATCCGGGGACTTCTTTCCCCGACCTTCACCAAAAAAAACTCCCACAGGGGTGAGCCGAAAAGTCGCGCCAACCCCCATGTCTTCGGCGATTTCTTTCATGACCAGGTCTGATGGGGTCGTGGTGGGGTTTTGGGTCACTCCCAACATGCGTTGGGCTTGGTCGTAAAAAGGTGCCAGCTCTTCTTTCCAGTCAGTGATCTCACCCCACTGCGGATCTTGGAAGAAGGAGTCGCCGGGAACATAAAGTGTGTTTGCGTACACCAAACTGCCACCGCCAACACCTGCGCCAGCAAGGATGGTGACTCCTTTGAGCACATGGATTCTTTGGATCCCAAAGAATCCCAGCTCTGGAGCCCATAGAAAATTCTTGAGATCCCACGAGTTCTTTGCGTAATTCTCTTCGGTGAAACGCCGACCTGCCTCGCACACTGCGACCGAATATCCCTTTTCGCTCAACCGCAAGGCCGATACCGAGCCACCAAAACCCGAGCCAATAATTGCCACATCAAAGTCGGGACTTTGCTGCTTTTTGGGCACGGTAAAATCTTAGAACAGAAACCGGGCCAATACGCTCCGTTCGCCGAAAATCAGATGGAGTGCTAACCTATATTTACCTTGGGGAGCTCGCGGGATCAGCGGGCTGAGAGGGCAGTGGCCACTGCTTACCCACAAAACCTGATCTGGGTAATGCCAGCGCGAGGGAGTGGAAATGTTCCGTTTTATTGCTGTAATCATGTCCGGTGCGATCGCATTAACTGCCTGCTCGAGTTCAACCGACTCAAACTCTGGGGTGCAATCGGCGCCCGACTTGAACACCGTGCGCATGATCACGCACGAATCATTTGTGCTCTCTCCATCTTTTGTTGAGGATCTACTCGAGCAAGGGATCGACCTAGAAATCACGTCAACCGGTGATGCGGGCACGCTTACCGCCAGCGCGATTCTGGCTGCCGGTCAACCCACCGCTGATCTGCTTTTTGGAATCGACAACACACTGGCGCTACGAGCCACCGACGAAAATGTTTTTGAGGCGTACACCTCCCCTGAGCTGGCCAGTGCCTTGCCACAGTTCATCCAAGACACCCAAGGTGGTCTGCTCACACCAATTGATTTTGGTGATGTGTGTATCAATATTGACGACACGTGGTTTGCACAAGAAGGAACGTCGGTGCCGGCGAATCTTGAGCAACTACCCGAAGTCGCCAATCTGCTCGTTGTCCAAGACCCGGCAACTTCATCACCCGGTCTCGCTTTTCTCCTAGCCACGGTCGCGCGTTTTGGTGACGAGTGGCCGTCCTACTGGGAAGCACTGCGGGATGGGGGTGTCGCGGTTGCTGGTTCCTGGACCGACGCCTACTACACCCAGTTCACTCCTTCCGGTGGCGATCGCCCGCTTGTCGTTTCTTATGCAACGAGCCCGGCAGCTGAAATAGTTTTTGCAGAAGATGCGAGCGTCAGCGAGCCATCAACTTCGGTTCTCCCTGATTCCTGCTACCGGCAGGTGGAGTACGCCGGCGTTCTCGCGGGAGCCGAAAACTCCGCTGGGGCTCAAGCCGTAATCGATGCAATGCTCTCTCGCAAAGTCCAAGAGGACATTCCTTTGAACATGTTTGTCTACCCGGTTCGGGCCGATGCCACCTTGCCAGAGGTTTTCTCTGACTTCACGCCCGTGATCGCCAACAGCACCTCCTTGCCGCCTGCTCAAGTAAGTGAGCAGCTCGCTTCACTGCTTGACACTTGGGGAACGGTGATGAACCGCTGAGCGGGACTCTAGCTTCGCATTTACCCCGCAGTCTCAAGCGGCTGTGGGTTATTCCGGCGGTCCTGCTGCTTGTTTTCTTGGTGTACCCGCTCATTCGGCTGACAGCAACCGCATGGACTGCCGACACAGTGAACGCACTATTGGCCTCGACTCTTTGGCAGGTGGTGTTGCTGGCAAGTGTGCAAGCAATGCTGAGCGTGGGACTTTCTTTACTGATTGGCATCCCGATCGCTCGAGTGTTATTTACCTACCAATTCCTTGGGCGCGGGTTCATACTTGCGTTGGTGACCATCCCCTTCGTGCTACCAACAGTGGTTGTTGCGCTCGGGTTTAGATCGCTATTTGGTGACTTGATTCCTAACGGACTTCTCCTTGTCGTGATCGCCCACGCTTACATCAATATCGCAGTTGTCGTTCGGCTGGTCGGGGCCCAATGGTCCACCCTGGATCGGCGCATGGAAGTAACCGCCGCCACGCTGGGCGCAGGCCCCATGCGGATTTTCTCAACGATCACGCTGCCCGCACTTCGAAACTCAATCGTGTTGGCTTCCGCCGTAGTGTTCATTTTCTCGTTTAGTTCCCTTGGCATTGTTGTTGTTCTGGGCGATGGCTCCGGGACGCGAACACTTGAGCAAGTTCTCCTGCGATCAACTTCGGTGCTCCTTGATTTCCCAACCGCGCTTGCCGCGGCAATTTTGCAACTGATTGTCGTGGGTTTGGTGTTTGTGATTTCAGCACGGGTGAGTCGCCATGAACCGAGGACAAAAATAATTCTTGAACGGGCACGCGTTCGTGGCCCCCAGGCCGCATTCGTCGTTACCGCCACTTGCCTGGTAGCCGTTACTCTCGTGCTAGCCCCAATTGCGAGCATCTTTTGGGCATCGATCTCAAGTTCGGGCGGTCTCACCACCGGCTGGTGGTCCGGTTTATCCGATTTTGACAATGCGCGCATTGGGTCACCGCTGGAAGCCCTCGGCCGTTCAGTGGGTCTGGCATTGTTTACCTCAGTAATCGCGGCAATCTTGGGCGGAGCCATTGCCATCGCTGTGATGAGCAGGAAGGCAATCGTGGCAACATTGGCATTAATTCCCCTCGGGGTTTCAGCGGTCACTCTGGGCCTGGGGATCCTGCTTGCGTTCTCACGCGGGTCACTTGACTTACGGGGAACTGGCGCATTGATTCCGATCACCCACGCGCTCATTGCCGTGCCGATTGTGGTCGCGATGGCCACGCCGAGTTTGCGTACGGTTGATCCCCGCAGATATTTCGTTGCACTCAGTTTGGGCGCAGGCCCTTTGCGGGCTTGGTGGACCGCATTTGGCACCGTGTTTAGCGGCGTCATGTTGGCAGCCGGCGGCTTAGCAGCAGCGGTCTCACTCGGCGAGTTCGGCGCCGCAACCCTTTTGTCTCGGACCGATTCCCCAACTGTTCCCGTTCAAATCGCACGCCTTCTGAGTAAACCCGGTGAGTCGGCATTTGCTACCGCGGCCGTTCTCAGCGTGATTCTGGTTGTGATGACCATGTCGCTATTACTGGTTGTTGACCGCATTGCATCACGGCGGGTGTTCACATGAGCGATGCCGGGCTACGTGCCCGCGACTTGGTTATCGGCTACGAAACCCCACTCACACAACCGTTAAATTTTGAGGTTGGCCCCGGGGAAATCTTGGTGGTTGTGGGTGAAAGTGGCTGTGGGAAGTCCACTCTGTTGAGCACCCTGGCTGGGGTCACACTTCCCCTGCGAGGGGAAATATATTCGGGTGATCGGTGCTTAAATGACGTGCCAATCCACAAGCGAAATATTGGATTGGTCTTTCAAGATCCACTGCTCTTCCCACACTTATCTGTGATCGACAATATTGGCTACTCACTTCGGGCGAGTGGCCAATCACGAGACGAGGCGCGCGCCCGTTCCCAGGAACTACTCGACTGGGTGGGGCTGGGAAATATTGTCAATCAGAAGACGTGGGAGCTCTCCGGGGGGCAAGCCGGTCGAGTTGCGTTGGCGCGCGCGATCGCAGCGAAACCTGCGGTCCTTCTCCTAGATGAGCCCTACAGTGCCTTAGATTCACCGACCCGGATGCGGCTATTGGCCGACGTGAAGAACCTGGTCGGCCTCGAAAAGATCCCCACGATCCACGTCACACATGACCACGGCGAAGCGCAACTGCTGGCCACCCGCACCTTGACTTGGTAGCGGCTGAGGCCTCATTGCTACTTGCCCTGCGATACTGCGGGAGTGAGTTCACACCGCTTTAAACCCACCACCTATTTTCGGTTGGCCGTGTTCACATCCTTGGCCGCATTTTTTGCCTACTTGGTCAGTGATGCAATTCCTTACGCCGCGCCAGTACCGGCCGCAATCACCGCCGTTATTGCAACGAGAGTGGCTTTTCACCACGCAACAAAGGAAATCTTTATCCAATTACTCGGTGCACTTGTTGGTGCTGCAGTCGCACTCGCAATTGTTTCAGTGATTGGTAGCAGCGCGGTTGTGATCCTGCTTCTGGTTGCTTTGAGTTTTGTTATGGCGCGGGTAATGCAATACAGCATTCCGCATGAATCCCCGGCGGTCGCTGCCAGTTTGGCCGTTACGGTGATTTTGGTTGTTGGCTCAAATCTGACGACCGAGATAGCTATCGAGCGATTCACCGGCGTCATGATTGGTGCGCTCTTCGCCCTCTTTGCATCTTTCCTCGCCTCTCCCACGCGCGACACCCAAAAACTCGCCGCCGGTTTGAACGCCATTCAAATTCAATTGGCCGAAGTACTAGCCCGGATTGCACGTGACCTTCGAGGTGAACCGACCACCGAAGATGCTGCTGCTTGGCATGACCAAGCGGTTGAGTTGCGCAATCAAGTTTTGGGGCTTTCTGTGCAATACGAAGACTTGGCAAAGCATTCCAAGTGGAGTCCGCGGATTAACAGTGTTGATTTGAGTTCACTTAAGGAATTACTACGAGCTAACCAAGTGATGAGTGCTCGGGTGCTCAATATTGCCAACGACCTTCGCAGTGCAACCCGCTCGAATCTGAACACCCAAATTCCACAGGCAGCGCTCTCACCGCTTGCAGACTTACTGGAACTGGCTGCAACAAATTTGGCGACCGATGACCCCACGCAAAGTATTGGGGTTACCGCAGCCCACCAAGCGGTGCGGGGAGCAGATATGACCGCGCAGATAGCGCTCATTGGAGGGATCGTCTCGCATGTGAATCAGATCAATAAAGCATCCACCCACGAAGCCGACGACACTGGGCCCGTGAAAGTAACGCCAGAAAAAACTTAGGAGAGTGCAGCCAATGCGGCCGCATATTCGTCCGCATTGCGTTGTTCGCCTGGACCATTAATTACCGCCCAGCGAATAAAACCCTCTTTGTCAATGACGAAGGTAGCCCGAGTCGCGAATCCTTTGTCTTCAAATAATGCTCCATACTCATCGGCGACAGCACCATGTGGGTAAAAATCGCTGAGAAGGCTGTGGGTGAAACTCTCCTGTTCGGAGTACGCTTTCAAACTATGAACCGGATCACAGGAGATGCCTAAGAATTCAGTGTTCTCGTTAATGAAATCGCTGCCGCGATCACGAATGGTACACAGCTCCCCGGTGCAGAGCCCAGAGAAAGCAAATGGGTAGAACATGATCACCACATTTTTTTTCCCATGAAAATCGGAAAGGGAAACCTTCACACCATATTGATTGGACAGGGTGAATTCTGGGGCGCGATCGCCGATACCAAGTGTCATGCGGTAGAGGTTAGCGTTTAGCGCGCGGTGGAACCAACCGGGTGCCCTGCCAGTTCTCACCAGCACTGATCGTGCTCGTTTGGCGCAAGCCTGCGGTCTGGGCGGCCTCGGCGATGTCCTCGGGCTCAACGTGGCCTTCGCGCCCCGGCTTAGGGGTCAGCAACCACACAACCCCTTGGTCTGCCAGTGGGGTAATCGCGTCAACGAGTGCGTCGGTCAGGTCGCCGTCGTCCTCGCGGAACCACAGCAGGGCGGCGTCAACCACGTCGTCGTAATCCAGATCAACGAGGTCCATGCCAATAATCTCAACTACTCCCGCGCGCAGATCAACGTCGCAATCCGAATCGTATCCGACTTCTTGCACTACCTGGCCGCTCGCAAGGGCAAGGCGGGTAGCCCGCTCAACTGCTTGGGGCGATGCGCTCACGACGCTAGTTCACCCAAGTCGGAGCCATTTGGCAAGTGGATTGAATAAAGAACTATGAACTTATTTTGTGCAGAGGTCACGCACACAGCCTAGCGAAAGCCCTCGCTGGCCACCACAGAGGCGAATGCGCGCACAGATTGTGGATGCGGAAAGATAGGGATCGGCATCACGGTCACTACCTGTCATGCCACACGACTCCGCTCACCGGCAGTGATCCTGCGGGTGACAACTGAAAGGCACCCGCTGTGATAAACCCTCGTTCACCACTTCTCGCTGGTGGACTCCCCACCCAATATGTTGACGTCGATCCGACGGAAACCCAAGAGTGGCTGGAGTCATTTGATGGTCTGGTTGAATCCGGCGGTAATTACCGGGCGCGCTTCCTCATGTTGGAGCTGTTGCGTCGGGCTGCGGAAAATAATGTCGGAGTGCCCAGCCTGCGCAGCACCGACTACATCAACTCAATCGCACCCGATAACGAGCCGTGGTTTCCTGGGGACGAATTTGTAGAACGCCGGATTCGGGCAATGATCCGCTGGAATGCCGCGATCATGGTGCACCGCGCCCAGCGTCCCGGAGTCTCCGTTGGCGGACATATCTCCACATATGCAAGCTCCGCCACTCTCTACGAAGTGGGCTTCAATCACTTTTTTAAAGGCCCTGACCACCCCGAGGGCGCCGACCAGATCTTTTATCAAGGTCACGCCTCCCCCGGTATTTACGCCCGCGCATTTGTTGAAGGGCGCCTCACCGAATCACAGATGGATGGTTTCCGCCAGGAACTTTCCCACCGCCCCGGCGGGCTGCCGTCCTATCCGCATCCACGCCTTATGCCCAAGTTCTGGCAATTCCCCACCGTATCCATGGGAATTGGCCCCCTCAATGCGATCTATCAGGCGCGGTTTAACAAGTACCTGGACAATCGTGGTTTCGCCGACACCTCAGGCCAGAAAGTGTGGGCCTTCCTGGGTGACGGCGAGATGGATGAAGTTGACGCAGTAGGTGCAATCGGTCTTGCTGCCCGCGAGGAGCTCGACAACCTGATCTTCGTGGTGAACTGCAACCTGCAACGACTTGACGGACCCGTTCGCGGTAACGGGAAAATTATTCAGGAACTTGAATCACTTTTCCGTGGTGCGGGCTGGAATGTGCTCAAGGTTGTGTGGGGCCGCCAGTGGGATGAGCTCCTTGCCGCCGACCGTGACGGCGCGTTGGTGAACCTGATGAATACCACTCACGACGGTGACTTCCAAACGTATAAGGCTAACGACGGTGGCTACATTCGCGAAAATTTCTTTGGCCGGGATCCTCGGACTGCAAAGTTGGTTCACAACTGGTCCGACGAGGATATTTGGAATCTCTCGCGGGGTGGCCATGACTACCGCAAAATGTACGCGGCCTACAAGTCTGCGACGGAGACAAAAGGTCAGCCAACCGTGATCCTCGCCAAAACTATCAAGGGTTGGACCCTCGGCTCAAGTTTTGAGGCACGCAACTCCACCCACCAAATGAAGAAACTCTCACTCGAAGACCTCAAGGATTTCCGTGACCGGTTGCACATTCCGATTTCGGACGCCCAGTTAGAGGAAGACCCCTATTTACCTCCCTATTACAACCCGGGACTCAAAGACGAAAACCTCGCTTACATGATGGAACGCCGCCGTCAACTCGGTGGATCACTTCCCCAGCGCCGGGAAAAGTCGCGGCCGCTGGTGCTTCCTGGCGACCAGGTATACGACGCAGTGATGCGGGGTTCGGGCAACCAAGCAATTGCCACGACCATGGCATTTGTTCGCCTGTTTAAGGACTTGGTTAAAGATGAAAACATTGGTGCACGTTTCGTTCCGATTATCCCGGACGAGGCCCGCACATTCGGCATGGATTCATTGTTTCCCACCGCCAAGATCTATTCACCCCATGGCCAGCAATATCAATCCGTTGACCGCGAACTGATGCTCTCCTACAAGGAAGCAACTGACGGACAGATCCTGCACGAGGGGATCAATGAAGCCGGATCAGTCGCCTCCTTCACCGCGGTCGGGTCTTCCTATTCAACCCACGATCAACCCATGATCCCGGTCTACATTTTCTACTCCATGTTTGGTTTCCAACGAACCGGCGATGCTTTCTGGGCCGCTGGAGACCAGATGGTGCGCGGATTTGTCCTCGGTGCGACCGCTGGGCGCACGACTCTTAATGGAGAAGGTCTCCAGCATGAAGATGGTCACTCGATTCTGTTAGCGAGCACCAACCCGGCGGTGGTTTCCTATGATCCCGCATTCGGTTACGAACTCGGTCATATTGTTAAAGATGGCCTGCGTCGGATGTATGGCGAAGAATCTGAAAATATCTACTACTACCTCACCATGTACAACGAGCCTTATGTGCAACCGGCCGAGCCGGAGAACGTTGATGTTCAGGGAATTCTCAAGGGGATGTATCTGCTCAATGAATCGGCTACCTCTGGTCCTAAAGCACAAATCCTGGCAAGTGGTGTCGGCGTGCCCTGGGCGCTCAAAGCCCAAGAGCTTCTGCGTGATGACTGGGGAGTCAGTGCAGATGTGTGGTCGGTGACGTCGTGGAATGAACTGCGCCGCGATGGCCTAGCAGTTGATCGTCACAATCTGCTCTATCCGGAGCAAGAACCCCAACAGGCCTACGTCACCACGCGCCTGGCAGGAACAAGCGGCCCCGCAATCGCAGTTTCTGACTTCATGCGTGCGGTGCAGGACCAGATCGCTTCATGGGTTCCCAACGAGTTTGCAAGTTTGGGTACAGATGGTTGGGGGCTCTCGGACACGCGTGGCGCACTACGCCGACACTTCCTTGTCGACGCAGAATCCATCACCGTTCAGACTCTGGCATCTCTTGCCGGATCGGGTAAAGTCGAGAAGTCACTCGTCGCGCAAGCGATTAACAAGTATCAACTACTCGATCCTGCGGCAGCCGACGCAGGAAACACGGAGGGTTCGGGCTGAGCATGAGTAAAGATCCAAAGCGGTTTCTGCACTACCTCGAGGCCGAACGCAAGGCTTCATTGCTGTACCGCGCACTCGCCGAAACCGTAACCGGGGATCGAGCTGACGCGTTAATCGAACTCGCTGACATTGAAGACGCCCACGCCGGACATTGGCTGGAAAAACTTTCCGAGTACGGAGTGGATATTCCCGCTGCGCCAACAGAACTTGACCCAGCAGACCAAAGACTCGTCAACACCGCGCGGGCAAGCGGCCTTCACAGCGTCCTGGGAACCTTGGAACAAAATGAAGGCGCCGACGCCGGCATGTATGACGAGGAACCTGAAGCCCTTGATTCAATGCCCGATGACGAACGCGAACACGCCGAAGTGTTCCGCAGCATGATCCGGGGTACGGCTATCCCCACTATTACCTCGCGCGCCGCCTCGGCGCCAAGAGGTGGGGAGCCTTGGCACCGGGTTGATCGCTCTGGCTCGGTTCGGGCAGCCGTCTTTGGCGTGTCCGACGGGCTGGTTTCCAATACGGCTTTAGTCATGGGTTTTGCCGGAGCGAGCCTAAACGGGTCCCTGGACAACAGCACGGTGTTGTTCGCCGGTTTAGCCGGACTACTCGCTGGATCATTTTCTATGGCTGCGGGTGAGTACGTCAGTGTTGCCAGCCAACGCGACCTTTTCCGACGCGAAATTGAAATGGAAGCCATTGAGCTGCGAGATAAACCAGAGGAAGAGGCAAAAGAACTTGAGCTGATTTACCGGGCAAAAGGGTTGGATCAGGCTTTGGCCAAGTCAGTTTCGGACAAAATAATGTCCGATCCAAAAACTGCCCTGGACACGTTGGCGCGTGAAGAGCTTGGCCTAGATCCGGATCAACTCGGGTCCCCGGTCAAGGTCGCAGTATCAAGCTTCATCGCATTTGCGATCGGTGCCAGTGTCGCAGTGCTTCCCTATACCTTCCTTGAAGGATCCGCCGCATTCTTTACCGCAATCGCTGCTGCGATTATCGCCCTGTGCGTTGTGGGTGGGGTGGTCGGGAGATTATCTGGCCGCGGAATCGTCTTTAGTGCCACACGGCAGTTGGCGTGGGGTGTTGGTGCAGCAACCATCACCTACGTGGTCGGTTCACTCATTGGCGTATCAACAGGCTAATGGAAACTGATGCCCAACTCAGAAAATCTTGATTCGCTGATCACCCGCATGCAAGCTGCCTCGGGTGATCTTGGCACCTTGGCCGTTAAGCGCATGGAGGTTTTCCCCTGGTACCGGGAACTCAGTGCGGACCAGCGCGCCTGGGTGGGAGTTGTAGCCCAGGCTGGGATTGGCGCATTCATGGGTTGGTATTCCGACTGGGCTAAATCCCCAGACGCCACTGTTCCTAAACTCACGGCTGATGTATTCGGCGCTGCACCACGCGAATTAGCGAGTGTCATTTCACTTGAGCAAACTGTTGAACTAGTTCGCACCACGATTGATGCGGTGGAATCTCAACTGGATACCTTCCTCGAAAATGAGGACCTGGCCCACGCGCGCATTGCCACGTTGCAGTATTCCCGTGAGGTCGCATTTAGCGCGGCCGAAGTCTACGCGCGCGCCGCGGAAGCCCGTGGCGCTTGGGACGCACGCCTTGAAGCACTGATTCTCGATGCCCTGATTCGAAGTGATGTCGACAGTGAGATTCTGAGCCGTATTGCCGCATTGGGTTGGTCCCCGGATCGGCCGGCACTCGTTCTTGCCGGTTCACCACCTGCCTCAGACAACCAAGAGTCACTTTCGGTAATGCGCCGGGCCGCCCGAAGCCACAGCCTGGATTTACTCACCGGAATCCACGGTTCGGTGATGTTGGTAATTATTGGCGGGGCGGGGCTTGATCCACACGCTTCCCACCGACTGATGACCCCCTACTTCGGGGCCGGCCCCGTGATCGTAACCGAATCGGTCACAGGCCTGGCCGAACTCGGTATCGCCGCCCGAACCTGCGTTTCCGGTGTCGCCGCTGCAAGCGCCTGGCCCCACGCCCCCCGACCGGTGTTTGCGTGGGAACTTCTGGCCGAGCGAGCACTCATGGGAGAGGCTATTGCCCGCCAGCAGATCATCGAAAATATTTTTGAGCCCTTGGATCGGGATCCGAGCCTGCGGGATACGGCCGAAGGCTACCTGGAAAACGGGCAATCCCTTGAGGCAACTGCGCGAACCCTATTTGTGCACGCAAATACGGTCCGGTACCGAATCAAAGGGATCACCGAGCTGACCGGGTACGACTTGACCGACCCTCGGGACGCTTTTACGGTCCGCTTGGCACTAGTCCTGGGGCGAATCAACTACGCCAGGTAAATGCCTTCTGCAGCCGTTATTGTAGGTTTCCTACAAGAAATACCGGAAAATCTTGGCGTCTATGCGGCCGGAGTTAGCGGATATCTACGGAAAGGTGGGCCTGTGCTTGTAGTTGTCGCGCCCGGTCAGGGCGCCCAGTCCCCCGGATTCCTCACCCCTTGGCTCGATGTCCCCGGGGTGGCTGAACGCATTGAATGGCTCTCGCTGGTGAGCGGGGTGGACCTGCTGGCCCACGGCACCACCTCAGATGCGGACACGATTCGGGATACGGCTATCGCCCAACCGCTGATCGTTGGTGCAGGGCTGGTGACCCTGCTCAGCTTGTTCCCGCACCCTTCCGCCGCATTCGCTTCAATCGGTGCGGGCGCCGGCCACTCTGTCGGCGAGATCACCGCGGCTGTTGGCGCCGGGGTCCTCACCGCCGAGCAAGCCATGGTTTTTGTTCGCGAACGCGGTAACGCAATGGCTACGGCAGCTGTGGCGGCGGCAACCGGTATGGCAGCGGTTCTCGGCGGCGACCAAGAAGAAGTAATTGCCGCAGCCGCAGCGGTCGGACTCACGCCGGCAAACATTAATGGCGCCGGGCAAATTGTGGTGGCCGGCACTCTCGCCCAAATCGAAAACTTTGTTGCCCCTGCTGGTGCCCGCGTGCGGGCCCTTGAAGTTGCCGGCGCATTTCACACCGAACACATGGCAAGCGCACAGTCCACCCTGGGCCGAATCGGCAATGCCATGAGCACCCACGATCCCCGAATTCGATTGATCTCCAATACTGACGGTCAAGTTGTCCATGACGGTCGCGCCGTGGTCCGTCGACTTGTTTCCCAAGTGGCCCAGCCAGTTCGCTGGGACTTGTGCATGGAAACAATGCTGGACCTTGGCATCACCGCGATGATTGAAATTCCCCCTGCGGGGACACTCACCAATCTGGCCAAACGTGCAATGCCCGGGGTTGACACGCTGGCACTTAAAACGCCCGATGACTTGCCCGCTGCCTGGAAAATGATTGAAAGACACGGGATGAAGTCAACAATTGAAACCAGCCCCACCTGGCGCCTGGTGATTTCACCCGCGAAGGGAATCTTTATCGCAGCGGACGTCACTTTCGCCGAGGGAGATTCGCTTCAGCCCCACGCGCACATTGGCTCTATTAAGACCTCGCGTGAACAAATTCCGATCCACGCGCCGCACGGCGGCGTTGTCATTGAATGGCTGGTCCAGGACGGCGACCCGATTTCCCCGGGTGCACCGCTGCTTCGCCTGCATCCCACCGAACAACCTGCCTGAAAGGACCTGCCCCAATGCCCACGCTTAATAGTGTCACCGGCGCCAAGCACGCTCGCATTTATTCTGTGGGCAGCTACCGCCCAAAGCGAATCGTCACCAACGCTGAGGTGTGTGAATTGATCGACTCAACCGATGAATGGATCCGGGAGCGCTCCGGAATCACCGAACGGCGTTGGGCAGGTGAGAGCGAGTCCGTTGTCTTCATGGCTGCGGAGGCCGCAAAAATTGCTATTACGCGGGCTAAGATCTCGCCAAGCGAGATTGGTTTGATTATGGTGGGTACCGTCTCGCACCCGTATGCGTTCCCCTCCGCGTCCGTCGAAGTCGGCGAACTCATCGGCGCTCGCGGTGCACCAGCATTTGACTTTGCCGCAGCCTGCGCCGGGTTTTGCTACGGCGTGGGCATGGCCGCAGACATTATTCGCGGGGGCAGCGCCAAATACATTCTCGTGATTGGCGTTGAGCGTCTCACCGACGTTGTCAATAAACACGATCGTGGAACCTCATTTATTTTTGCTGACGGTGCCGGCGCCGTCGTGATTGGCCCCGCCGATACCCCAGGAATTGGCCCGATCGTGTGGGGAGGCGACGGCAGCCAAAAAGATGCCATCACCATGACCGCATCATTAAATGATTTTCGTAACGGCATCTACCCGGACTACCCCACCGCCGTAATGGCCGGTCAGCAAGTTTTCCGCTGGGCCGTGGGAGAAATGCCAAAAACGACCAAGGAAGCACTCGACATTGCCGGCATCACCGCAGCCGACCTTGACGTGTTTATCCCCCACCAGGCGAATAACCGAATCACCGACGCCATGGTCCGGGCCCTGGACCTGCCCGAGAGAGTTAAGATTGCCCGCGACATCGTGACATCGGGTAATACTTCCGCCGCCTCGATCCCCCTCGCCATGGATGCAATGCTGCAAAGTGGTGAAGCCAAACCAGGTGACACCGCGCTACTCATTGGGTTTGGCTCAGGTCTGGTCCACGCCGCGCAGGTTGTTACGCTCCCTTAAGTTTCCGCAGAATAGTAGTGCGGGATAACAACACACCAAGATGAAAGGCACCAAATGAGCCAAGAAGAAGTATTAAGCGGTCTGGCAGTAATTGTCAACGAAGTTGCCGGTGTTCCGGTCGAGCAAATCACGATGGAAAAGTCATTTGTTAACGACCTCGATGTTGATTCACTCTCGATGGTTGAGGTTGTTATGGCAGCCGAGGACAAGTGGGGAGTAAAGATCCCTGACGCCGCTGCAAAAGATCTTGTTACCGTCGGCGACGCAGTTACCTACATCGAAGCCAACTCCTAAAACCAGCTCTTAGAAGTCAGTAGTTCGGATCAAGCACGTGGTGTGGCCAGTCTCATTAACGAGAGAGACCTTGATGGGACTGGCACCCGCTCACACACGAAAAACCGCACACATTTGGAGGAGTACATGTCCAGCGAAGTTGTAGTGACCGGCATGGGGATGACCACCCCGGTGGGTGGCGACGTCAAATCTAACTGGGAAGCAATCCTCGCCGGACGCCCAGGCATCAGCGTGATTGATCAGCCATGGGTTGCCGATCAGCCCGCAAAAATTGCTGGACTTTTGGCGGTTGAGCCAGGTACTGTTTTGGAAAAACACGAAACACGTCGGATGGATCGGTCCCAGCAATCGGCCCTGATTGCCGCGCGGGAAGCGTGGGCAGATGCCGGCTCGCCGACCGTAGACCTTGAACGGCTGGGCACCGTGATCGCCACCGGGGTCGGCGGTATTACTTCGCTTATGGCTGCCTACGACACTCTCTTAGAACGCGGCCCGTCTAAAATCTCGCCCCACATGGTCACCATGATTATGCCCAACGGCCCCGCCGCAATTGTTGGTCTTGAATTCGGTGCCCGCGCCGGAGTTCACACACCCGTAAGCGCCTGTTCCTCTGGTGCCGAAGCCATCTCATATGCCGCCCGGATGATTCAGACCGGTCGGGCTGACATCGTGATTGCTGGTGGAACCGAAGCCGCAATTCACCCGGTCACCATGGCGGGCTTTGCTCAAATGCGGGCACTCTCCACCAGGAATGATGACCCACAAGCCTCCTCGCGCCCCTACGACATTGACCGGGACGGTTTCGTCATGGGCGAGGGCGCCGGAGTCGTCATTTTGGAATCTGAGGAACATGCAACTGCCCGTGGCGCAACAATCCTTGGACGCTACGCCGGTGCCGGTCTCACCAGCGACGGACACCATATTGCCCAGCCTGACCCTGAAGGCACTGGCGCTGCTCGAGCGATCACCGAGGCACTCGAGGAAGCGCACCTCACACCAGCCGACATTGTGCACGTGAATGCCCACGCCACCTCAACCCCGCAAGGCGATATCGCTGAGGCAACCGCCATCAGACGGGCACTGGGGAGCGCGGCGGACAATATTTATGTTGCCGGCACCAAATCCATGACGGGTCACCTCCTTGGTGGCGCAGGCGCAATTGAGTCGATCTACAGCATCCTTGCGCTTCGAGATCGAAAAGCCCCGCCGACCGCGAATCTGGACAATATTGACCCCGAAATCAATCTCAATGTTGGCAACAATGGCCCCGTCGATCTGCCACAAGGTGATATCGCTGCCATCAATAATTCATTCGGCTTTGGTGGCCACGACGTCGCTGTAATTTTCAGGAGTGTCTGACATGACCGCAGCACCAGCAGAACTAGATCCCCGCTCACCACTGGTGCGCCTCGCTAATTTTTTTGATGGTGGTGAATTCACCGCAATCACGCCGATTGACGACAGCGGTGTGCTCTCGGCCGTAGGCACCGCGGGTGGAGTTCACTGCGTTGCTTTCTGCACCGACCCCACTGTTCAAGGTGGAGCGATGGGGTCCGTTGGTTGCCGGGCAATCGTTACCGCCTATGACCGCGCCCTCGCCGACTCTTCCCCCATCGTTGGCATATGGCACTCCGGTGGTGCACGACTGCGTGAAGGGGTCGCCAGTCTTGATGGTGTGGGGCGGGTTTTTCTTTCGATGACCCGGGCAAGTGGCAAAGTTCCCCAGATTTCCGTTGTTCTTGGGCCTGCAGCTGGTGGAGCGGCTTACGGCCCAGCGCTGACCGACATCGTTGTCCTTGGCCCTGCCGGCCGAATCTTTGTTACCGGACCTGAAGTAGTTCGCTCGGTCACCGGTGAAGATGTGGACATGGATCGCCTTGGTGGGCCTGAACCCCACGGCCGTCGCAGTGGCGTGGTCCATATCACGACCGACACAGAGCAAGAAGCGATGGAAAAGGGGATCCGACTCGTCAAGTTGCTCGGCCATCAAGGGTCTCTGGATTTGAGTAGCGTCGCCGATCGCGATCTTGGCGCCCTTCTCCCTGAGTCTTCCCGCCGTGCCTACGACGTGCACCCAATTGTTGAGGGCTTCGTTGACTTGGACTCATTCGTTGAACTGCATGCCAAATGGTCACCAAATATTGTTGTTGGCCTTGGCCGCTTGGGCGGACGAACAATCGGTGTGGTCGCCAACAACCCATTGCGCCTTGGTGGCTGCCTCGACTCCTCCAGCGCAGAAAAAGCCTCGCGCTTCGTCCGCATGTGTGACGCCTTTGGGGTTCCCCTGGTTGTGCTCGTTGACGTTCCCGGGTACCTCCCCGGCTTGGGGCAAGAATGGGAAGGCGTTGTCCGCCGCGGAGCCAAGCTTCTGCACGCTTTTGCCGAATGCGTGACCCCACGGGTCACGGTTGTTACCCGAAAGGCCTACGGCGGGGCATTTGTTGCCATGAACTCGGCTTCCTTGGGCGCCACCAAAGTGTTCGCCTGGCCAGACGCCGAGGTGGCGGTCATGGGCTCAGTGGCTGCGATCCGTATTTTGCATCGCCGCCGCCTGGCTGAAGTTCCCGAAGACAGTCGCGAGCAAGTCGAGCTAGAACTTGCTGCGGAGCACGAAGTGATCTCCGGGGGAATCAAGCGGGCTGTGGACATGGGTGTGGTTGACCGCGTTGTCGATCCGACTCTCACCAGGCGGGCTGTTGCCGAGGTACTCCTGGACACTCCGGGTGCCCGCGGTAACCACGGCAATATTCCGCTGTAACATTTTTCAATTACGAAACGTGGTGCAGCACCCGAATCTTGGCGTCTTCATGGGCCATCCGAAAAACTTCCAGTTCTTCATCCCACGGCTGACCGATGAGTCGACGAATATCTTCGGCGACAGATTCTCCCGTAGCAGTTGACTGGACGATGAGGCTGCGCAGACGCTCTTCATGGACCATCACGTCTCCATGGGGACCGATTGTGGCCCTAAATAGTCCCAGGTCCGGGGTTGCGGCAAAGCGCTCGCCTTCATGGCCGCTGCTGGGATCCTCGGTTACTTCGTACCTGGCGTGCTGAAAAGCCAAAAGGGCACTCGCTATTCGAGCACCCATTCCTTGTTTTCCCGACCAAATAATTTGACTTCGCAGTTGCCCCGGAGCAACCGGTTGGGGCGCCCACTCCATCGGGACTTCGGTGCCGAGCACTTTCGCTAGGGCCCATTCAAGGTGCGGGGCGACTGCATTTGGGCAGGCGTGGATAAAGATCACTCCACGGCTCTGCGCGGATTCGGACGCGGATCCAACCCTTGAGTAACTCACTGCTGACATGTTGACCTCCTGTATGTGAATGACGCCTTCCCCAGCGATTTCACACGCAGATCAACCTGCTACTGACACTCTAACCCGGATTGGGGCAAAAATGCCAACTATTTCCTTGGTGTTATGAATCTATCCCCCCTACGAACGGGTAAGGTGTGGCCCTGAACAAGGCCCCCGCCTCGCTCGAGAATCCATTTGTGAAAGAAGGACTGAATCCACATGGCACTGGCATCCCCCGCCCCCCGGGTTTTGGCTGATTACGCAGCCCGCACCGCATTGGCCCAGATCGCCCTCGTTTTTAGTGGCGCGGTATTCGTGGGAATCGCAGCCCAGGTTGCGATCCCGCTGCCCTTCACCCCGGTGCCCCTGACCCTGCAGACTTTCGCTGTACTCCTCGCCGGGGCCGCCCTTGGATCCCTGCGCGGGGTTGCGTCCATGGGCCTATACGCATTGATGGGTGTCGTGGGTGTTCCCTGGTTCTCCGAAGGCAGCTCCGGTTTTTCCACTGCAAGTTTCGGTTACATTCTTGGCTTCATACTCGCGGCTTTCATAGTTGGCCGACTTGCTGAACGGGGAGCTTCAACCACCTCGATCCAAACCGCCGCCTTGATGGTGATTGGCAACCTCGCCATTTACGCAGTCGGTGTCACCTGGCTCAAGTTCGCCATTGATTCAAGTTGGGCAACCGCATTGAGTTTGGGTGTTGTTCCATTCTTGATCGGGGACGCAATCAAAATTGCTTTGGCCGCTGGCCTACTTCCACTATCGTGGAAGGGCTTGGAAAAACTGAACCTGCGCAGTAACTAGTTCAGTGCAGCCAGTACGTCATCAACCATTGCTGTCGTTGTTCCGGGGTGCAAGAAGACTAAACGACCGACGGTTTCCCCTTGCCAAGTTGATGAAGTGACGAAGGCAACCTGCCTCTCTAACAGATCCGTTGACCACTTGTCGTAATCCTCGCTCTTCCAGCCATTGCGTCTCAACAACACAACGGAGAGATCAGGTTCGAGGATCAGTTCGAGTTCAGAGTGGGCTTGAATTTGGTCGGCTGCATATCTCGCCATTTCGTTACCCGCCACAACCGCATCGCGGTAGGCATCAAGTCCATTAACCGCCAAGGAAAACCACAACGCCATTCCTCGGGCCCGACGGGTGAGGTGATACGCCAAGTCACTGGGATTGAACTCGGTGAGGTCACTTGCATGGATCACATTCAGATAAGACGCGTCTTGGGTGTGTACACCCTTTGCCAAGTGCGGGTCTTTGTAGAGCAACGCCGCCGAGTCGAACGGTGCGAACCACCATTTATGCGGGTCCATTACGAGGGAATCAACTCGTTCAATCCCGGTGTACAGGTGGCGCTTCCCCGGATCCAGCATTCCCGCACCACCGTAAGCGCCGTCAACATGGAACCACCAGTCGTGACTCTCGGCGGTGTCTGCGGCCGCATCAAGTTGGTCAATAATTCCCGCGTTGGTGGTACCCGCCGTTGCAACTATCGCAACAACATTGGACAGATCTTGGTGTGCCAAACCTTGCACTAGGTTTTCGCGAGTCATGCGCCCCTGCGTCGTGGGAATAACGATCGCGCCCATGTCAACAATATTTAACGCATTCTTGATGGAGGAATGCGCCTGATCGCTGACCACAACCTGAAGTTGGTAGAGCGGTTGACCGCTTACTACGCGTTTAGCCCGCGCAGTATCTCGTGCGACGACGAGGGCAGAGAGATTTCCTGCGCTGCCGCCGGAGACAAATGTGCCGCCCGCACCCTGTGGCATTTCGGCAATATCTGCCATGGTCCGTAGGGCTTGGTTTTCCGCCATCACTGCACCGGCAGCTTCTAGCCATGAGCAACCTTGCAGTGATGCGGCTGACACCACCATGTCAAAAAGTAGGGCTGCTTTTGTCGGTGCAGCCGGGATAAAGCCAAAAAAACGTGGGCTATCTGCGGACAGGACCGTCTCGGAGAGATACTTCTCGTAAATACCTAGCACTGTGACCGGGTCCTTGGGCTCTGCACCGATCAAGCCCTCGAGCGCTTGCTGCATTTCACCCCGGTCCCCGAAACCGTCAATGGGCGCTTCCGCTAGGGCCAAGCGTTCGGTGACGTAGGCCAGCACTACGTCGACCAAGTGCTGATCCGGGGCGTGCATGCGGGCTGGGTCGGTTTTGCTGCGGTCTGTATTCACGCTAGTCCTTCATGCAAGCGCATTGCAAAAGATTCTGCAGTGCGGTCGGCGCGCCGTCAGTCTTCCTGCCAGCAGGCACCAACCCACATGTTACCGGCTACGCTCCGCGGCCACGCGATCCGTGAGCGCTGCAGCCTTGCACCACCGACCCAATTGCAGCCTTGAGTAGACTGCGCCCATGAATGGGACTACTAAACGCGCATATCACCACGGTGATTTAAGTGAGGCTCTCATTGAACAAGCCGTAGCCAGCGTTGACGCTGTGGGGGCTGAACACGTATCCCTTCGGGCCGTGGCTGCGGCGGTCGGAGTAAGCCCCAGCGCTGCCTACCATCATTTCGCCGACAAAGAAGCGCTGATGGAGGCCGTCAGTGCGCGCGGATTTACTCAACTCGACCAATTCATCCTCTGCCATGTTTCGGTCGACTCACATCTGGGCGGTCCACTGGAACTCATGCGTCACTCGGCCAATGCATACATCTCTTTCGCAGTTGATCACCCACACCTCTTCCAAGTGATGTTCAACGGGCGAGTTGCACCGCCTCACCCTGAATACATTGAGGGTTCGCTTGTCTCAACCCTGAGTCACCTTCAGACTGAATACGGATTTGCACAAGAAGATTCGCACCTTTTAGAGACTGTGCTTATGGCTTCAGTGCACGGGATTGCCGCACTGGTTATTGAAGGGCGCATGGATCGCACTTACGTTCCCGCAGCGGTGGACATGCTGACCACAATTATTGTGACCACCCCGAAAAGCAAATAGGCATCACAGTGACTCGACAGATTTTGGCTACCAGTGGCGGTTTCCTCCCACGCGTTAATTCAGGTGGCGCTCGACCCGGCGGCTTGATCAAGCGGGCACTCGAACTGACCGGCGTGGAGCGGCCTCGCATCACGTTGGTCATGACCGCATCCGGTGATGACCCCGGGTATCTCTCCCTCATGTATAGCGCGTTGGGTGAACTCAACTGTGTTGTTGACCACCTTGCGCTGTTTCCCATGCCAAACCACGTTCCCGAAGAGATCATCAGCAAAAGTGATGTGATCTGGGTGGGTGGGGGAAGCGTGGTGAACCTGCTGGCGATCTGGAAGGCCCACAACCTTGATTCCTTAATGCGACAGGCTTGGGAGGGTGGAACTGTACTTGCTGGAGTGAGCGCAGGTTCGATTTGCTGGCACGTGGGTGGCCCAACAGACTCTTATGGCAAAGCTTTACAACCGGCGTTCGGTGGCCTTGGTCTTTTGCCGTATGGCAATGGCGTGCATTACGACTCGGAAAAACAACGTCGACCACTTGTCCACGATTTGGTAGCCAGTGGTGAACTGCCCACGACTTACGCAACCGACGACCGAACTGGAATTTTGTACCAGGACACAACACCCGTTGAAGTGGTTACTGATCTTGACGCTTTTGACCAGGACGGTCCGGCTGCCTACCGGATCGAATTAATAGACGGTGCTGTTGTGGAAACTCGCCTGCCGGTCGGCCCGATTAACTAGATTCACGGCTTTGGAACCCGCAGAGTAACTCTAGAATTGCGACCGCAACTAATCGCACCGTTCGACCGTCAACGGAGTCAGCTTCGGCATCAACCTCGGTGAAGTCAACCGAAGTGACCTGTGGGCTTTTCCCCAACAGGTAGGCAAAGTCTCGAAATTCATCAGCACTGATTCCACCAGGGGCCGCTGCCGGACAGCCCGGAACAACGGAGCGATCACACACGTCGAGGTCAAAGTCTACGTGGATTGGTCCATCGGCTGAACCCGCTATTTCAAGTGCTTGCGCAATTACGCTTTCTGAGCTGCGATTTCGGAGCTCACTGCGTGGGATAACGGTGATCCCGTGTTCCTTTGCCCGCTGGGCGTATTGGGGTGAGTTAGAAAAGTCAGCAATTCCGATTTGGACAATGCGGGTGCCGCACAAGCCAGCGTTAACCAGGCGTTGAACCGGCGATCCATTTGTTTCTCCATCGCGCAAATCGTGGTGGGCATCAAAAGTTATTAGTCCCGCATTACGTATTTGACTGCCCCAAAGTCCAGTTGCAACCGAGTAGGTAATCGAATTATCTCCCCCGATAGCGATTAAGAACTTGTCTTTGAGTCCCTGCAGTTGCTCGTGCACGCGTTGTTCACCTGCCGCATGGTCTGGGCTTTTGACATTACCTGCGTCAAATATGTTCAGTTCTCGCAGATCTTGATCATGGGATGCGCAATAGGTTGAAAAGCGAAGGAGCGCCTCACGCACGGCGGGTGGTGTGGTGTCGGCGCGAGTTGGACTAATCGAAGTCTGGTGGGCCCCGATTCCGATCAACGTAACCTCAGAATTGGGGTTGCCGGTCAGTAACTCTGATGCACGCGGCCAATTCGGGTCCGTATTCATGATCAGTCCTTAATGCCACTGGGTAAACGTCCACCCAGACGTCGGGTGAGTTCGCGGGCTGAGTCTTTCACAGCGGCCAGTAGTACCTGTTGATCGGAGCGATTAATGGTGCTATCCCGATAGACAATGTTGATCGCGGCAACTGGCTCGCCAAGGTGGTCGAACACGGCCACAGCCACCGATGAGTGCTCAAGGGTGACCGAACCCGACTCGCTCGCATAACCCTGGGCGCGTTCCTTGGCAAGGATTTCCTTGAGCCGCGCCAAATTTTTCGGTCCTTTCCCCGTCCGGTCGACAAATGCATGTGAATTGGGAAAAAGTGCTCGAATTTGGGCTGCCGAAAGGTGGGACAGCATTGCGCGCCCCGATGAAGTGAGTGAGGCGGGAAGTCGCACCCCAATTTCCGAAACCACCGTGATCGGCCTGCCGGTGCTTTCCTTTAGTAAGTAGTAGGTGTCACTCCCTCGCAAGATTCCTAGGTGGGCTGCCAGCGGCGCGATAGTTGCCACCTGGTTGATCAAAGCGACCAGGATCGGGCGGGCGCGTGATTCAAGTGGTTCATGTCGCACATAGGCCGAACCCACTTCAAATGCGCTCACCCCTAGGCCCCATAGTGAATTGTCTTTCTGCCCCTGCGAGATCGGGGTGACAAATCCCTTTGACTGCATTGCGGCAAGTAGGTGATAGAGCGAAGATTTCGGGATTTCCAACTCGCGAGCAATGGTCGCTGCTGGAATGGGTCCGGCGCTTCGAGCCAAGATGAGCAGCACCCCAAGAGTTCGATTCGCGGCGGGAACCTGGGTCATGATTGGAGTCTCGCATGTGAGACTAAGAATGTCCATTGGCGCTTTCTATTTGTCGTAATCAGAGCACACTTTGGCCATGACCACCGAAAATCTGATCACCCCGACCTACGACCCCACGCGCGAGATCCACGCGGTCCGCGGTACCACCCGCACCGCCCCTGGCTGGGGACAAGAAGCAGCCATGCGCATGCTGCAAAACAACCTAGACCCGGCCGTAGCCGAATACCCGGAGAAGTTGGTTGTGTACGGGGGAACCGGTAAAGCGGCCCGCGATTGGCGCAGCTACGACGCCATGATCGGCACCCTGCAGACGTTAAAAAATGACGAAACCATGTTGGTGCAATCGGGTCGCCCGGTGGGAGTCATGCAGACCCACGAGTGGGCGCCCCGCGTTTTGATCGCAAACTCCAACCTGGTGGGTGACTGGGCGAACTGGCCCGAGTTTCGTCGGTTGGAACACATGGGGTTGACCATGTACGGCCAGATGACAGCCGGGTCTTGGATTTACATTGGCACCCAAGGGATCCTGCAAGGCACCTACGAAACTTTCGCCGCTGTTGCTCAAAAGAAATTTGGAGGGACTCTTGCTGGTACTTTGACTCTCACCGCTGGGTGCGGTGGCATGGGCGGCGCGCAGCCCCTTGCGGTCACCATGAATGAAGGCGTCTGCCTTGTAGTCGATATTGACCCCAGCCGTTTGCACCGTCGCGTTGTTGACCGGTACCTAGACATCGTTGCTGACGACATAGAGCACGCATTAAAACTTGCACTGGATGCAAAGAAAAACCGCAAAGCACTCTCCGTTGGTCTGGTTGGTAACGCGGCCACGCTGTTCCCAGAACTGCTCCGCCGCGGCGTTCCCATTGACATTGTCACCGACCAAACCTCAGCGCACGATCCACTGAGTTACATCCCCGAGGACATTGATTTTGGTGACGCTCACGAGTACGCGGATAAAAAACCCGAGGAGTTCACCGAGCGGGCGCAACTGGCAATGGCCAAGCATGTTGAAGCAATGGTCGGTTTCATGGATGGTGGCGCTGAAGTATTCGACTACGGCAATTCAATTAGAGATGAAGCTCGAAAGGGTGGCTTCGATCGGGCTTTTGAATTCCCTGGATTCATCCCCGCCTACATTCGTCCACTGTTCTGTGAAGGGAAAGGGCCGTTCCGTTGGGTTGCCCTTTCTGGCGATGAGAAAGATATCTATAAAACCGATCAGGCAATCTTGGAATTGTTCCCAGAAAATGATCACCTGCGTCGCTGGATCACCCTGGCTCAAGATCGGGTCGCTTTCCAAGGACTCCCCGCACGGATTTGCTGGTTGGGTTACGGCGAGCGCGACAAGGCCGGTGCGAAGTTCAACGACATGGTTGCAAGCGGCGAACTTTCCGCACCGATTGTGATTGGTCGTGACCACCTTGACTGCGGCAGCGTGGCCTCCCCATACCGCGAAACCGAGTCAATGCTCGACGGCTCTGATGCAATCGCTGACTGGCCGCTGCTCAACGCAATGGTCAACGTTGCCTCGGGTGCCTCATGGGTTTCTATTCACCACGGTGGTGGCGTCGGAATTGGGCGATCCATTCATGCCGGCCAAGTCACTGTGGCTGACGGCAGCGAACTCGCGGGTGAGAAGATCAGGCGCGTGCTAACTAACGACCCCGGCATGGGTGTGATTCGACACGTTGATGCTGGTTACGACAGCGCCTGTGACGTCGCCGAAGAAAAGGGTGTCCGAATTCCCATGACAGAAGGTACCGATCAGAACGCACCGCAATGAGTACGCTCGTTCGCAATATTGGTGAACTGATTACCAACAGCGGTTCCGGCTCCTACCGCAAGAGCGGCTGCGCTTTCACCCATTCGGACGGCATGATCACCTGGGTTGGCCCAGAGTCTGAGGCACCCAGTGATTGTGATCAGGTCTTGGACGCCATGGGCCGCGCTGTTCTCCCCGGGTTTGTGGACTCCCACTCGCATCTGATTTTTGCCGGGGAACGCTCCGCGGAATTCGCAGCCCGCATGACCGGTGAGTCATACGCCGCCGGTGGAATTCGATCCACGGTCGCGGCAACCCGCGCGGCAACCGATTCGCAGTTGCGTGTTAATTGTGCCTCCCTGGTTGACGAGTTTCACGCCGGCGGCATCACGAGTTTTGAAATTAAATCAGGATACGGACTCGATGTTCCCAGTGAAGTTCGCAGCCTTCGCATTGCCCGGGAATTCACTCCAGAAACTACTTTCCTTGGCGCCCATGTGGTTCCCAATGAGTTCGCTCACGATCCCGATGCTTATGTGGATTTGGTGTGTGGGCAAATGCTGACCGAATCGCTCCCCTACGCCCGCTGGATTGACGTGTTCTGCGACAAAGGTGCATTTACTCCCGATCAGGCCCGCCGAATCCTTCGTGCGGGTTCTGACGCGGGGCTACTGGTGAAATTGCACGCGAACCAGATCGAATCAATTGGTGGAATCGAAGTTGCCTGCGAGTTCGGCGCCGTATCCGTTGACCACTTGACCTACACCTCTGACTCTGAACTAGCAGCCCTCGCGGGCGCAGGAATTGTTGCAACTTTGCTACCAGGCGTTGAGTTCTCAACGCGCTCGCCTTACCCTGACGCGCGTCGCTTCTTTGACGCAGGTGTTGACGTAGCCCTTTCCACCGATTGCAACCCCGGCAGTTCATTTACCACTTCAATGCAGTTCATGATCGCAATGGCGGTTCGGGAAATGCACATGAGCGTTGACCAGGCAGTTCGTGCCGCAACTGTCGGCGGAGCACATGCGCTCGCACGTGGCGACATAGGAGTTCTCGCCCCGGCCATGCGCGCTGACTTTATAGTTCTCACAGCGCCCTCCATAGATTTTCTCGCGTATCGTCCAGGTGTGCCGCAAATCGCCCACACCTACCTGGCCGGAAAGGCACTCACCACATGAGACAGACCGTGATTTTGGGAACATCGCCGCCAACAGTTGATGAAGTGATTGCAGTAGCCCGCGGCAATGCCCTGATTGAGATCGGCACCGACGCACTCGACGCAATGGCCGTGAGCCGCGCTCACGTGGACACACTCGCCCACCAAAAGACCCCGGTCTACGGAATCTCAACCGGTTTTGGCGCACTCGCTAACCGTCACATTCCACCAGAGAACCGCGTGCAATTACAGAAATCCCTGATCCGTAGCCATGCGGCTGGCTCGGGCAATGAAGTTGAGCGCGAAGTCGTCCGCGCCACCATGTTCCTTCGCCTTAAGACTCTTACTTCTGGTCGCACCGGGGTACGGCCAGAAGTTGCCCGTACCTACGCCGACATTCTCAACGCCGGGATCACTCCGGTTGTGTACGAATTCGGGTCCCTGGGTTGCAGCGGGGACCTGGCACCCCTCGCACACTGCGCACTTGTCGCCATGGGTGAAGGTGAGGCGCGCGGCGCCAATGGTGAGGTGGGCGAAGTCGCTGACTTACTTCGCACCGCAGGAATCTTGCCGGTTGAACTCAAGGAAAAGGAGGGGCTGGCATTAATTAACGGAACCGATGGAATGCTTGGCATGTTGATCATGGCGATTGCTGACCTTGAGGGTTTGTGTAATGCAGCAGATCTTGCTGCTGCAATGAGCGTTGAAGCCTTGCTCGGAACGGATCAAGTATTTCGACCAGAGCTACACCAACCGTTGCGTCCACACGCAGGGCAAGCCGTAAGCGCCGCACGCATGTATGCGGCGTTGGCCGGATCGACAATCGTTGACAGCCACAAAATCGACGACGACCGGGTACAAGATGCCTACAGTCTTCGGTGCGCGCCTCAAGTGACCGGCGCGGTGCGGGACACGATCGCGCACGCACAGACCGTTGCCCACAATGAATTAGCAGCAAGTATCGACAACCCGGTAATTCTTCCTTCGGGTGAAGTGACGAGCAATGGAAATTTCCACGGAGCCCCGGTCGCCTACGTCCTAGATTTCTTAGCAATCGCTGCAGCTGACCTCGGGTCCATGTGCGAACGTCGAACTGATCGGCTTTTGGACAAAAACCGCAACCACGGACTCCCCCCATTTTTAGCCCACGATCCGGGTGTGGATTCAGGTCTGATGATTGCCCAATACACCCAGGCTAGTTTGGTCAGTGACTGCAAGCGTCTTGCCGTCCCAGCGAGCGTTGACTCAATTCCTAGTTCAGCGATGCAAGAGGATCACGTGTCCATGGGATGGCATGCCGGTCGTAAGCTGCGCAGCGCGATCTCCAATCTGAGCACAATCATTGCTATTGAATTTATGGCAGCGAGTCGAGGGATCGAATTGCGCGCACCACTTTCTCCGGCCGAAACGACCGGAGAACTAGTTCGCGAACTACGCCTGACAACAAGCGGACCTGGGCCCGATCAGTTCCTCGCCCCGGAGATTGAAGCGAGCCGAAAATTTGTTCAATCCAAATTCCTGAACTGAACTACTCGGTCAGCGAGCTGTCGCAAGCCGGGAGTTAACTTACTCGAGCGGCGTGAATCTCTGCCGCGGCAACGGCTTCCTGTAACTGCGACCCTGCGGCGGTGAGCTGACCATTCCACTCATTGGCTCGAATGCACCACATGACGGCATCTTGGGCTTGCTCTAATTCGCGGCGAGCATCGGCAGGGCCACTGTTACCCAACCGATTCAGCACGCGATCAGCGGCAGCGACCCATTGCTCGGCAAACTGCAAATGCTCGATTTCCTTTGCTAACTGACGAATCTCGGCACCCGGGTGAATTTGGGTCGGTTCCACGTCTTTAACGAGCGCTTCGGCGCGATCGGCTGCTTCTAAAAGTTCGTCACGCATCACACTGTGAATGTGAGATTTTCGAATTGCGGTTCGAAGGTTCTCGCACGCCTGCTTGGCGTTGTTGCGAGCGGCGAAGAAACGATCCTCGCTGCGGTGGCCCTTGTACTTTGCCTCAATCCGGCTGGTACGACTGGTTGTGTTATTGCTCATAGCAGTTCCTTCCCAGTAGGTGCTCTCACACATTCATTACATGTGACCATTGTGCACCCCAAACCACTTTTTTTCAGTTTTTACGGCATTGCGGAGAGGCCTCCATCAATGATCAACTCCTGCCCGGTCATGAAACTTGAGGCATCACTCGCAAGGAATAGGGCGGCCGCGGAGATCTCCTCGGCACGACCCCAGCGTCCCATGGGGACCCGCGACAAGGTTCCTGCTTCGGCTTCCTTGGTTGAACGCAAGAAATCCGTGAGGTCCGTCTCGATCCAGCCTGGAACCAGCGAATTGACTCGGACCCCTTGGCCGGCAAGTTCCACGGACAGGCTGCGGCTGAAGCTGATCACAGCAGCCTTTGCGGCGCCGTAATGGGACATAAACGGGGACCCTCGAAGCCCGGCAACGGAGGACACGTTGATTACCGATCCATTGCCCGAATTGATCAGACGCGGGATCAAACCCTGGGTAATAGCGACGAGGGCATCCAGGTTCAGATTCATGGTCTTGCGCCAACCGGAGAGTCTCATTTTTTCCGTGGTGGCCATAAAGGAATTTCCACCCGCGTTATTGACCAAAATGTTGAGGACATCAAAATCAAGACTCGAGCAGATCGATTCCACTGCATCTTCAGAGGAAAGGTCCGCGGTGATCACCTGAGCAATACGACCCAACCCGGTAATTTCGTCTGCAAGTTCACCGAGTTTCTCCGCGTCTCGGGCAACTAAGGCCACATCCGCCCCGGCTTGGGCAAAGCTCAGGGCGATTGCCCGCCCGATTCCGCGAGACGCCCCGGTAACCAACGCAGTTTTCCCTACAAGAACTTGATCGGACATGTGTACTCCATTTCAGATACTGACAATTGAGGGTGATTGATGAGCTGTTGATGGCAAAGTTACCCGCAATTCACTTGGCGTGCGTGAGATTCTGCGGACCCGACCACAGCCCACTATGTTAGTCCTCATGCCAACAACTGATTCTGCCCCTTTCCGGGTTGGCCTACTGGCCTATGGAGCAATTGGCCATGAGCACAATTTGGCGGTTGCCGCGACCCCCGGCCTTGAACTTCGGGCGGTCGCAGACCTCAACCCCGACCGTGTCGTCGCCGCCCGTGAACTGGCTCCGGAGGCTTGCGCATTCGCCGACTCAATGGAAATGCTTGACAGCGGACTGATCGACATCGTCGTGATTTCAACCCCACCCAATAGTCACTTTTCCTGGGCCAAAGAATCCCTCAATCGTGGCTTGCACGTGATCTTGGAAAAGCCCATGGCTCTCACGGCCGAACAGTGCGATGAACTAATTGCCCTGGCCGACGAGAAAGAACGCGTATTGGTGGTGTATCAAAACCGACGATTCGATGCGGACTTTGTGACCATGCGACGACTGGTACAAGAAGGCGCAATTGGAGAACTGTTTTCCTATGAATCTTTCGTCGGCGGGTATTCGAGGCCGTGCGATTACTGGCACTCAATGTCCGATGTTTCCGGTGGAGCCATTTTTGACTGGGGCTCACACTACCTCGACCAAATTCTGAATCTGTTCCCCGAGCAAGTTGCCCACGTAAGTGGCCACAATCACAAGCGCCACTGGGACCATGTCACTAATGCCGATCATGCTGAGGTGGCTATCACTTTCGCTGATGGGCGTACCGCAAGTTTCGTGAACTCAGATCTTGCGGCGGCGCGCAAACCTAAGTTTTATGCACTCGGAACTACTGGGGCAATCATTGGAGAGTGGGATCCGGCCGCTGAACCTGCGGTTGCAGATCTTCCCGCGAAAGTTTTTCTGATCGATTCAGCCGGTACGCGAACGGAAATCGAACTTGATCTCGTAAAACCGTACGAGTTTCACCGGGAATTCGCAGCGTTACTGCACAGCCACGAGTCGATGCAAGTGCGTGCGGTTGATTCACGCGACGTCGTTGCCCTCATGGAGGCCGCGGAGATTTCTGCCGCGCGAAACGGAATGCCTGAGTCTCCTTTACTACTCAATAACTGAGAAGGCAGACTACGCATATGTCTGACCAAGGAACCGTTAATTGGGGATTTATTGGCGCCGGCGGTCTTGCAACTGGGACTACCGCAAAATCACTTCACAATGCACACAACGCGAACCTGTATGCCGCTGCTGCACGTGATGAAAGTCGAGCACTCGGTTTGTCACCGAAGATCGCCTACGACTCCTATGAAAAACTCATCCAAGATCCAAATATTGATGCGGTCTACATCTCGTTAAATAATGACGCGCACCTTCCTTGGATTCTCAAGTCCCTGGACGCCGGCAAACATGTTCTTTGCGAAAAGCCCATGGTACTCAACGCTAGTGAAACAATCAGTGCCTATGCGCACGCGAAAGACAAGGGCTTGCTGTTGGTTGAAGCGGTGTGGTCGCTGTGGCACCCACGCGCACAGCGCGTACAGGAACTTGTCTCAAGCAATGCGATCGGCGCACCCACGAACTACTTGGGCACTTTCACATTTGACGGAGTAACAAAAGGTAACTACCGACTCGATCCCAATATGGGTGGCGGTGCGCTCTACGACGTGGGGATTTACCCGCTGCACGCACTCGTAGCCCTGCTCGTCGAGGATACGCAGTACTCGCTCACCCAGGCGGACGCTGAAAATCATGGGGAGCAGGTCGACATGACCATGAAAGCTCAATTCGACTTTGAAAACTCGCGCTCCAAGGGATCGGGAGCGATCGTTGCTTCATTCGCCATGCACCCGTCACAACGCTTTGTGCTTCAGGGCAGCGAAGGTGAAATTAGCCTACCCGCAGATCAAGCTTTCACCAGTTTCAATCAAGCCAGTGAATTGACCCTTACGGTCGATGGGCACAGGACCACTGAGCACTTTGAACCCGTTGACCCTTATCAACTGATGTTTGAGAATGTGAGTGATCGAATTAGCGGAAACGGCGGTTGGCTTCCCAGTCCTTGGCAATCGATTCAGGTGGCGAAGATTCTCGACCAGACCTTCAAGTTGGTGCGGGAGTCCGCTTAACAACTTGAATCACAATCGCAATCGTGATCAGCAGCTCGACGACCACAATCGCCGCCGAAATTGCACCGGGGATCTCTAGGACCGAAGCAATTACCGCAGTGTTTGCCATCAAGACCATTCCACCCACGGCAACACCGAGTGGCGCGGTGGGGGCTTTCTTCGCTAGTCGCGCGGCGATGGGTGCCGTAATGACTCCGCCAATCACCAAACCCAGAACAGCCAGCCACGGGACACCGGCTTCCCCTGCCCCAAAAAGGAACCCGATGGATGCTGATGCCGCAACGAGGAACTCTGAAGCGCTCACCGTTCCCACAATCCGGTGCGGTTTGTGTCGGGTCACGGTCATAAGAGACGGGGTCGCAACGGGCCCCCAGCCCCCGCCACCGGTTGCATCGACAAAGCCACCGAAAAGACCAATTGGCCACAGATTTCGCGTGCGTAATTTCATGGCTGGGAAGAGTGACTTGCTGTAACCGAAGCGAGCAATAATGGTGAGCCCGAGCAAAAACAGAATCGCTGCCATCCAGATTCGGGCGCCGTCCAGTGCGATATTGGTCAGGACTACCGCACCGATAAATGCGCCAACTGCACCGGGTACTCCCACCGTAATCAGTACCCGCCAATCGACATTACCTTCACGCCAATGACTCACCCCTGAGACCAAGGTGGTTCCTACTTTGGCAGCGTGCGTGCCAGCAGATGCGGCAACGGCACCGTATCCAAGTACCGTGAGCAGGGACGCTGAAGTGATGCCAAATCCCATGCCGAGTAGTCCGTCAACAAATTGCGCCGCGGCCCCAACAAGCGCGAAGAGAGTGACGGTGAGGAAGTCCATGAGAGAAACTTAGGCGATCAGGCGTACATGCGATGCCAGGCACTGCGGAAGTTGGCCCGGATCACCTCGTGGTAGTTGGGCGCAAACTGACGAACTTCCCCGACACCGCTACCACTCCAGTCGGGTAATTCGCCGTTGAGAACCCACGCGGCCTGTCGAGCCGCACCGTCAGCGACGTATTCCCCGGCGGGTGGCACTTCAACCGGCGCATTGAACATGGTCGAAGCAACTCTGCCCACGGCTGGGTTTGCAGCCGCCCCACCAATTAGGATCACTCGGTTTACCGAGGCTCCTGCCCGGGTAAGAGCGTCCACTGCGTCCGCTAAGCCACCGAACATTCCTTCAATTGCACTTCGAGCAATATTTTCTGGTGTCATGTTGGCCCGGGTCATGCCATGCAGAGAGCCTTGTGCATCGGGCAAATTTGGAGTCCGTTCACCATCGAGATACGGAATAAAAGTCAACCCGCCGGCACCCGGTGCTGCCATTAATGCGAGCCGCGCAAACTCGTCAAAGTTCACTTTGAGCATCGCCGCTGTCGCCGTCAAGATTCGCGCGGCATTGAGGGTGCACACAAGTGGCAGAAAGTTTCCGGTCGCGTCAGCAAAGCCTGCGACGAATCCTGATGGATCCTGGGTGGGTGTACTCGATCCGGCGAATGCTGTTCCCGAAGTTCCCAGAGAGACCACGACGTCACCGGGTTTAACACCCAGGGCTAATGCGGCTCCCATATTGTCTCCGGTCCCCGGACCAATCACAATGTCCTCGCGACCGATCCCGACTGCTGTTCCGACGATCTCGCTGGGACCTGCAACTCGGGGCAGCGCAAGTTCGTGACCGAGTGCAAGTTCGACCAAGTCCTGCCGGTATTCGCCGGTTAAGGGCGACCAGTAGCCGGTCCCACTGGCGTCACCGCGATCTGTGGTGGGCTCGCTGGACTTGCCCGTCAATATCGCGGTCAAGTAGTCGTGTGGCAACACAACACTCCGGGTGCGTTTCGCATTTTCTGGTTCGTGTTGGGCCATCCACTTTAACTTTGACACCGTGAATGCCGCCACGGGGACACTGCCCACTGCCGTTGCCCAGGCAGAGGGCCCGCCAAGTTCCTGCACTAAGTCCTCGGCTGCCTGCGCGGATCGAGTGTCATTCCACAACAGCGCATCGCGCACAACTTCCTGGCTCGAGTCAAGGGCCACCATGCCGTGTTGTTGACCCGCGACACTGAGCGCGGATACACCGTCAAGGGTCTGTGGCAAGATCGAACTCAGTGCATCCCACCAGGCTTGCGGGTTGACCTCGGTGCCCTCCGGATGCGGGGCCCTAGCTTCGCGGATCAATTCTCCCGAGCGCGCGTCCCGAACCACAATTTTTACCGACTGCGTTGACGAGTCAATACCGGCGACAAGGGTGCGGTCGTTCGACGTACCGCCAACAGCGCTCATAGGACTAGCCTAGGGCTTGGGAGATAGGGGATAGCACCATTTACTCGCGCTGGTGTTCACCATCGTGGCAGCGCCTTCCCGGGGTTTAAGATTCCCAGTGGATCCCACGCCTGCTTAATGCGGGAGTGCAAATCAATAGATACCGAGTCCAGCTCGCGCGAGAGCGCCTCTCGCTTGAGGTTTCCCACCCCATGCTCACCGGTAACAGTGCCATCAAGTGACAAGGCGACTTCCAAGATGTCGTCAAAGGCAAGGAGTGCTCGCGCGCCAGCTTCCTGGTCCCCACGCTCGGTCAGAATCGTCGGATGTAAATTCCCATCACCTGCATGACCAAATGTGCAAATGGTGACATCGTGTTTTCCCGCGACATCTTGGATTCGCACCATTGCCTCCGCCAGACGTGAACGCGGCACCGCGACGTCGTCGAGTAACCAATCCCCTTGTGCCTCCATGGCGAGGATCGCCATTCGCCGAGCGCCAAGCAGCATTTCCGACTCTGCCTCGTCCTCAGATCGATGCGTCAATGATGCCCCATTGTCGTCGCAGATCTGCAAAAGTCGATCCGCATCAGCAAGTGCGCTTCCATGTCCGGAGTCAGTCTGCGCAACGAGCAGCGCGCCTGCATTAACGTCGAGTCCCATGGGTCGCCAATTCTCCACCACCTGCAACGTTTGCTGATCCATGAGTTCGAGCATGCTCGGGGTGAGTTCAGCCATGATTGCAGCTGTCGCTCGGCCCGCATCCGCTACCTGATCAAACACCGCAACCGCGGTGGTTGCAGGGGGCGGCAGGGGGCGCAGACGAAGCCTGGCCATGGTAACGATTCCCAACGTTCCTTCCGAGCCCACGACCAGCCCAGCAAGGTCGTACCCGGCAACACCTTTGATTGTGCGGCGACCTAGCCGGGTCACTTGGCCGTCGGCCAATACAACTTCGAGTCCTAAGACTGCATCGCGGGTCACTCCGTATTTGACGCAACATAAGCCGCCCGCATTTGTGTTGACATTGCCACCGATTGAACAGAAATCTTTGCTAGCCGGGTCGGGCGCGTACCACATGCCTGAGCGACCGACATGTTCACGCAGTTCCGAATTGAAAATTCCTGGCTGGGTCTCGACGTATCCATCGGTAAGATTTACATCTAGTACATCTCGCATCCGCTCGACGCAGAGAACAAGTGAACCCTCGATCGCGTTGCTCCCGCCGCTAAGTCCTGATCCCGCTCCGCGGGGAACCACTGGCACCCGATTCTTGTGCGCAGCCGCCATGACCGTTGCAACCTGCTCGGTAGAGCGCGGGAATACGACGCCGATCGGCTCGGCCGCTACTGAACCGGTTGAGCGATCCCGAGAATAAGAACGCAAAATATCTGGATCGGTGACGATATCACGATCATCGAGCGTGGAATCGCACACTTTCATCAGAGAATCTTCGGGTGTCATATGGCCCAGCGTACTGGCGCTAGTTCTGCGGCATGTGGATAACGGCGCCTTGGGTTTGCTCCACTTCGAGTAGTACGCGACCTCCAGTTATTCAGGCAAGCACATGCCGACCTGCAGCCTTAGATTTAGTCAAACCGTGCAGGTGCAGACCTGGCGCTCCCACTCCTTGGACATTAGGCCCCTGTCGAAAACCCCAAAGCTCGGATTAACTCGCCCCAATAGGAATCTCATCTGGGCCCCAATCGCGTCCGTCAACACGGGGACAGATGTTGCTTGAGCGGGGACACTTCGCATTTCTAGATCACGGAAAACTCCCCTGAGCTTTACCGCAACATTTCCGTCGGTTGATTTAGCAATCCGGTCAATAATCTCTGGAAGCGCCCGACAGGATCTTTTTTGATACAACTCGTACGGACTTGTCTGCGTCAAAATTCGCCACCTGCATAAACGGGGTGAGACGCTTGGTCGAAGCTTTCTTACCGAATCATCGCATCTGATGGTGATTTCGATCTGGCTTATACATAGACCGCTGGTTCCCTTGTGAACCTGCAGATCGTGGTTCGCAAGAAGTAACCCGCATCAGCCCAGGGCAGGCCCGTGACCAGATGTGCGGTCATGGGCCTCCCCTGGTTTTCACCTAATGCTCACCTGATGAAATGACACCATGATCGAACTGCTCCTGCGCGTGCTTCCACTGGCA
>ERZ888423.416-NODE-416-length-43793-cov-21.697380_pt1 | contig 43793 bp, 44 predicted proteins | sample MGYA00520523_ERZ888423 | MGnify/ENA primary metagenome ERZ888423 (study PRJEB32303, sample SAMEA104408611) | aquatic metagenome | biome: Brackish water; feature: Pelagic; material: water | place: Baltic Sea | collected 2014-06-08T10:24:00 | depth 30,27 m ... | reverse complement strand
CAATCAGAACGTCGATATTTTTGACATGCGCCCTAACGCTAACGATCTGCACCACCACGGCTAGTGCCGCCGATGTTGCCGAGAGTGGTGTTATGACGCAATCGATGCAAGCAGCGATCACACCAGCCAAGGCACTGGAAATGCTCAAAGAGGGTAACGAGCGCTTTGTTTCTGGATCTTTAACAGGAGTGAATTATCTGGCGCAGGTTAAGAAGACCGCTGCAGGACAATATCCGTTCGCTGCCGTGGTGACGTGTGTTGATTCTCGAACTCAGCCCGAAATTATATTCGATCAAGGCATTGGAGATATGTTTGTGGCGCGTGTGGCGGGTAATTTCGTCAATGATGACATTCTCGGTAGCCTGGAGTTCGCAACTAAAGTGTCAGGCGCTCGGATAATTTTGGTCATGGGTCATACAGAGTGCGGTGCCATCAAAGGGGCCTGTGATGATGTGGAGCTAGGATTGTTGACAGCTACACTGGCGAATCTCAACCCGGCAGTAACGGCGGCATCAAAGGGAGACTACGCGCCAAAGGATTCAACGAATGCTAAGTTCGTTCAAGCAGTGGCTGATATGAATGTCAAATTGACTATGCAGAAGCTGCGTGACAGGAGCCTAGTGCTGCGCGCTATGATCGATAAGGGTGAGATAGCGCTCGTCGGTGCGATGTACGATATTACCACTGGTAAGACTACCTTTTACGAGTAAGCGGTAGGCTCGGAATACGGTCGTGCAGCCAGGACAGCAATCATGTTGCTCTGGCATTTTCCTCAGTTACTGACTAGTTCTGATGTACAGTTGGGGCATTTGGTGGCGGTGAGAGCGACAGCACTGACACAGTAAGGACAGTCCTTTGTTGTTGCTTCTTTTTCTGGCTCTTCAGCCTGTAATTTGTTGATGCTTTTAATCAGCAGGAACACGGCGAAGGCGACAATAAGGAAACTGATTACCGCGTTGATAAACACCCCGTAACCGATAGTAACGGCTCCCGCTTCCTGCGCAATTGCCAGAGTGGCGTAGGGGCCTGTTGTAGTGCCTTCCTTCAATATGACAAAGAAGTCCGAAAAATCGACCCCCCCAAGCATTAGGCCGATCGGTGGCATGATGATGTCGGCGACGAGACTCTTGATGATAGTTCCGAAGGCACCTCCGATGATGATACCTACGGCCATATCAACGACATTGCCCCGCATCGCAAATGTTTTGAATTCCTGTAGCATCGCCAAACCTTTGTGTTGTTTAAAAAAGAATAATGTAATCACACTAGAATGTCAATCTGCCGCCACCTTCGACACGTGTACTTCAAGATTTTTTCTGCCTACGCCTCGCGACGCTCACTAATCCAATCAGCGCAGCTCCAAACATCCATGCTGCTGCGGGGAGGGGGACTATCGATGTATTGACAATATCCGCATCGAGCACTTGCCCAAGTACATCTGAGTCAATCGCAGAGGCCCCATTCTTCGATGTTCCTGCAACAGTCGACACGTCAACACTTATATCAGCGTCCACCGCGTTGCCGCTTGTTTCTGCAAGAGCGCTCCCAAACTCGGCGTCCACTGTCGTGGCATTGATCACAGCCGCTGCTACATTGAGGGGCACAACTCCAAGGGCGATAAATGCGAATGTCGCTACAATCTGGAGGAGGTGTTTTGCTGCTTTGATGTTCATTTTATGCTTATCGCTGTTGGTGGATGCACGTTATTTTTTTATTCGGAGGACATGTAAAGAAACAGTTATGCCGCCTTGCTGAAAGCAACAGGTAGCTTTTACGGCTTTGAACCCAGTGATTAGAGTGAGAAAAAAGTCTATCACAACTGTGAAGTTTCGTCAGGAAATTGGTGCTTGGCCAGCAGACTAGTCTAAATTATTCATCTAGAAAGAACCTCTTTTTTCAGCTTTCCCTCAAGGTTCAGGCAGGAAGGGTCTATAAAGGTTATCCTAGATGTCCCTAAAATAAGTTTATTAGCAATAAATACAATAAGATACTAGACAATCGTGACAATTCACGGGAGTATTGGGTTCTAACTTAGATCAAGCGCGTGGTAGATGCTTGGCGTTACCAGTTGAATTAGCGTTTACGTGGGGGAACAAAGTGAAAAATCTGATCGCCACTGCGCTTATGCTTTTTTCGTTGCTGGGCGGCAGTTTGGCGCAGGCACAGACTCTTAAGGGTTCTCCGACGTCAATCGAGAATCAATACCGTGCTGCTCATGCCTACGGGTATACCTTCGCAAAGAATTCAGGTTCGGTTCGAGGGCTAGTCAGCAGTGGCCGACTGGTCAAAGTGAATGCAGATAATCAGTTGGCGTTACATGACGTCTCATTCCCTTATGTGGTTCCTGGGGCAAAAGTATTTTTGGATCGTCTCAGTGCGCAATATCACAGAGCCTGTGGCGAGAAGCTCACCGTAACCAGTTTGCTGAGGCCTAGGGATCGCCAGCCAGCCAACTCTGCTGCAAAATCTGTGCATCCAGCGGGCATGGCAATTGATTTGAGAGTGCCAAGTGAGCGCAAGTGTCATTCTTGGCTCGAAAAAACCCTGCTTGCCCTAGAGAAAGATCGCGTTATTGATGTTACTCGCGAACGACGTCCTCCCCATTACCATGTTGCCGTATTTGTCGAACGCTATGAAACCAGGCTGGCAGGGATGTCTAGATCTCTGCAAGGTGGAGCTAATGGTCAAGGCTATGTAGTCCGCCGGGGTGACACGCTATCGGGTATCTCTATCCTTACCGGCGTCCGTGTGGCGCAGCTGCGTGCGGTAAATGGGTTAAGCTCAAATCTGATTAAGATTGGCCAGAAGCTACAGTTACCGGATACAAACTCAGTGGTGAGTAATGTCGGCAGGCCAGATAGTCTCGCGAGCAACGAAATGACGCATCGTGTTAATCGTGGTGATACGCTTTGGGATATTGCTATTCGCTACGGCACCAGTGTTCAACACTTGCGCCGGACAAACGGTCGGATCAATGATTTCCTCAAGATCGGCCAAGTGCTGAAAATTTCTAAGGGCTAGAAATAGTCCATTCACCGTCGTTAGACTAGAAATCGTCCTATATGACCATGGAAAAATCGCAGTCTTACGCCCCGGTGGAAATTATCAGGCGGGAGTCGGGACTTATTGTAGGCCTGATCACGCTGGTCATATTCCTAGTGCTGGGTGGCGGATGGCTGTCCCAGCTGTCGGGGTGGACTACCCCGTTGTTATTATTCGGTTGGCTGTTTCCGGTCATGCTGTGGTTGTCGTTTGGCGTTGTACACCATGCCGATTGTTTGGCGGTCAAACTGGGCGAACCTTACGGCACGCTTATTCTGACGCTTTCGGTGATTAGTATCGAGGTAGTTATGATCTCGGCCGTTATGCTTAACGGGGATCAGAACCCGGGGCTGGGCAGGGACATGATGTTCGCTGTTTTAATGATAGCCCTCAATGGACTCGTCGGGCTCTCGTTACTGTTTGGCGGGCTTCCTCATATGGAGCAGGCACATAACCTGCAGGGCGCCAATACCTTTCTCGTGGTATTGATACCGCTGGCCGTCCTCAGCCTGATTCTTCCCAACTTTACGGTATCCAGTGCGCTGGGCACATACTCTGCTGCGCAGATGGTGTTTGCCCTAGCCGCATCGGCGGGGCTTTATGGCGCCTTCCTGATCATGCAGACGCTTCGTCACCGAGGGTTCTTTGTTGCCCCGGGAGAGTCAGCTGAAGATGTACACGATCATGGTGACATCGTAGTGAGATCGGTCGGTTTCCATGTCGTGTTTCTTCTCGCCAACATGCTGCCCATTGTCCTACTGTCTAAGAGTATGGCAAAAATTATTGACTACCAGGTGATAGCGTTTAGCGCGCCAGTCGCACTTGGGGGTGTTATCATCGCACTTCTTGTGCTGGCGCCAGAGGGATTGGCTGCGCTTAAATCGGCGGTTGATAATCGACTGCAGCGCTCAATTAACATTTGCCTTGGCTCAGCTGTTGCTACTATCGGTTTGACTGTGCCGGTCATCATGATGATTAGCCTGACAACGGGCAACAAAGTTATTCTGGGGCTAGACCCTGTCGACAGCGTATTGCTTCTGACCACAATTCTGGTGTCGGTGGTGACGTTCTCTAGCGAGAAGACAAATGTTATTCACGGCGTTGTCCATCTGGTTCTCTTTGTCGCCTATATAACTATGTTGTTTGATTGATTCAGCGTTTAACATGTTGGGCGAATTCTGCTGCTGTTTAGCAGAGGCTGCCTCGACAAGTCAGCTGACCTCGCGCGGTTCAATGGCAGGTCTTTGATAGAGGTTAAGAGCGACGAAAAGTAATCATTTTTTAGGTGAAACACAGAATCGAGGGAAGTATTGTATGCCTGCATTACGCTTTAATCATATGGAATTGACATTTCCGCCCGGCGCGCTTGAGCGTGACCGAGACGCCATTGTTGCTTTTTATAGTGAGGTGTTCGGCTTTAACGCGATAGACGTACCTTTATTCGACGCCGCGGGTTTGCTGCTGGCGACAGACGATGAGGTCAGTCAGTTCCTGCTGTTGATGGAGCAGGAAAAATATCTTCAGTCGCCGGGCTACGATCATCTAGGCTTCTTGTATGAAAGCCGTGCGGAGGTTGATCACCTGTTAGAAAAATGCAAGCAGTGGCAGGAAAAAGACGATCGCGTGCGCATAAAAGAGTATGAAGACCTTGTTATTGCGCCCACCACCACGCATGCATTCTATGTGCAATATCTCCTGCCCATCTGGTTCGACATACAGGTAGTGGAGTATGAAGCAGGTACCGAGCCAAAGAAAACCTGGGTCTATCGCTAGGCGCACCATCATTTCTTAGCGCGCAGCGTTGCCGGTATTATTTTGCGAGTGCTGACAATGAAATACTCCGCGCTCGGTACGGATTGTTGATACGTCTGAGTGGGCCAGCGCCGGATTGTTCAGTATTATGGCCCGATCAATTTTAAACGACTACAGGTTGTCTAAGAATGCGTGTTGCCATAATAGGGTCGGGACCCGCGGGTATTGCCGCGGGCCGCGAGTTGCTGAAACAAGGGTTTTCAGACTTTACAATTTTTGATGTATTGGATGCCCCCGGAGGGACTTGGCGTCTACATTCCTATCCCGGGCTGGCCTGTGACGTTTGGGCCCACTCCTACTCCTTTTCGTATGCGCCTAATCCCGACTGGAGTGCGAGCTTTGTGGGCTTCGCCGAGATACAGGCGTATCTCGCTAAATGTGCCACAGAGTTTGGTCTTGATCCGCATATGCAGTTCAATACCCGCATTGTTCGGGCAGAATATCAGGAGCCTGGCCAATGGCAGCTGGAGTCGGAAGCCGGTTCGCTCGGCGTTTTTGACATTCTCATCAATGCAATGGGCAATCAGCACACGCCCCTCTATCCCAGCGTGGAAGGCATCGACAGTTTTGAGGGTGATAGTTGGCACGCGACACGCTGGAATCACGATGTGGATCTCAAGGGCAAGCGGGTAGTCGTGGTCGGTTCCGCCGCCAGCGCGGTGCAGATTGTGCCGGAGATAGCGAAAGAGGCAGGCCAACTGACCGTATTACAGCGCTCCGCTAACTGGATCATGCCAAGGGGACGAAAGGAATATAGCACGGGACAGCGTTGGCGGTTTCGGCATTTCCCCACTCTGATCAAGCTCACTCGGTGGATACAAAGTCTCCTTATGGGGCAAGTAGAGTATGCAGTGACGAATGGTCATAAGCGCATGGGCCAGTTTGAGGGCATGGTAGAAAAATTTATCAATCGCGCCATCGACGACCCCGCACTGCGCAAGGTGTTGACCCCAGACACACGATACGGTTGCAAGCGAGGCCTAGTATCGGATGACTTCTATCCAACACTGAATCGAGACAATGTCGAGCTAGTAGCGGAGGGGGTGGCCCAAATAACGCCGTCAGGCGTCGTAACCAGTGGCGGCCGAGAAATCGAGGCCGACGTGATTATCTACTGTACCGGCTATAGAATTTTGGATTATGACCGCTTCGATGTGATTGGACTCAATGGCGCAAACTTGGGTGCTGTGATGGGGGATGAACCGCGAGCGCACAAGGGCATTTCTGTGCCAGACTTCCCTAATTTCTTTTTCGCAGTCGGTCCAAACGGCCTCGTGCTAAACGTGTCTTATTTCATCACTGCTGAACGCAATGTTGAAACAATTGTAGGGCTGCTGTCAGATCTGCGCAGTGCGGGTAAACAATCTCTTGATATAAAAAGGGAGGAGTTTCAGAGCTACAATAACACCATGGATGAAAAGTTCGCTAAATTCAGCTGGGGCTCGCCCGACTGCAACAGCTACTACACGAATGATTCAGGGCATGCCTCTTTTCTTTTTGCTGGAAATTTCAAGGAGTATAAGCGCTTACATGAGGCCACAGGGCTACAGGAATACGACGTCGCCTGACCCAAAAATAAGGCGTGGTAATACACGTCAGGGTCTTGGTTCATTTGCGTCATACTGTTTCGGCAGTCCCAAGCTGTGGTGTCTCACAGCTCAGACATTTGTTGCTGACGTTCAAAGCGCTACCAAATGCGCACGCGACTCTCTGGGGGTAAATACATAGCGTCATCTTTTGTGACGCCAAACGCCTCATACCATTCGTCAATATTTCGCTGGGGATTTTGTCCACGCACCATTTCTGGAGCATGTGGATTAGTGAGCAGCAGATTAAGCAGGGCGTCATCACGAGACTTTCCCCGCCAGACCTGAGCCCAAGCCATAAAGAAACGCTGGTCGCCGGTGAAGCCCTCAATCACAGGCGCTTCGCGTCCCTGCAGCGAAAGCCTGTAGGCCGTATAGGCCATCTGCATGCCCCCCAGATCGCCGATGTTCTCGCCCAGGGTAAGAGCGCCGTTGACACAGGTCTTGTCATCTCCGGGAATGGGGCAGTACGCACTGTATTGCTCGCTCAGTTCTTTCGTGGCAGCGGTAAAACGCGTTACTGTAGCGGGTGTCCACCAGTTTCGAATGCGACCGTTCTCGTCGAACTGGCGACCCTGATCGTCAAAGCCGTGACCGATCTCATGACCGATAACTGCACCAATGCCACCATAGTTAACGGCGGGATCTGCCTTGCCGTCGAAGAAGGGCGGCTGCAATATGGCGGCAGGAAAGGTGATCTGGTTCATTAACGGAGAGTAGTATGCGTTGACCGTCGGAGGCGTCATATGCCATTCGCTTCGATCCACCGGCTGATCCAATCGGCTGACCCGACGTTCCCACTCGAACCGGTCGGCATTTTGAACGTTTTCGAACAGTGTGCCTGGCTCAACGGCCAGCCCCGAGTAATCGCGCCACGTTGATGGGTAGCCGATACGCGGATCGAAGGTGGCTAACTTTTTCAGGGCTTCAACACGTGTTGCACTATCCATCCAGTCTAGCGTGTCGATACGGGCTTTTAACGCAGCCAGCAAATTATTCACCAGTTGCTCCATCTGTGCCTTATGCTCTGGTGGGAAGTGTTTTTTCACGTAAGCCTGTCCGAGGCCGTCGCCTAAATTGTTGTCGACCAGGGTCACGCCGCGCTTCCAGCGATCCCGCTGTTCCTGAACGCCGCGCATGGTCCTGCTATTGAAATCGAAGTTAGCATCGTCGAAGTCCTTGGGCAGCAGGCTTGCTGTGTCGCTGGCGCGATGGAACGTCAAATACTTTTTCCAAGTGTCCAGAGGCACTGAATCCAGTAGGGCAGCACCGTCAGAAATCGCAGAAGTCTCGCCAACCACCACGTGCTGGGTATCCCCGAGTCCAGAGGCCTCAAGCACAACAGGCCAGTCGACGTTAGGGGCCAACTGCATGAGTTCGTCACGGTTCATCGGATTATACGTTGCCTGAACATCGCGCTGCCGCGCTGGTGTCCATTGTACCTGCGCAAGTGCCATTTCAAGCGCGAAAACGGCTTCGGCGCTACCGCGCGAATCGGCATCGCCAGTCAGCTGCAAAAGAGTGGCTATGTAGTCCTGATAGGCGGCACGAAATGCGTCATATTCTGTACCCTTTTTGGTGTAGTAGTCGCGCCCCATGCCCAGCCCAGCTTGGCCGATGAACACCTTGTAGCGTGAGGTGTCAGCGGGATCCGGCTGTATGCCAAAGCCAAACGGAGCACTCATGTTTGGGCTGCCGATTAGCCTCATTAGGTCCGTTTTGTTTTTTGCAGCGGCGATGCGGTCGAGGTCGGGCTGTAACGGTGTTATGCCTCGTTTCTCAATCGCTGCCTCATCCATCCAAGAGAGGTAAAGATCCACGACTTTTTTTAATGTGGGGTCAGTGGGTGGCGATTCAATAAGTTCGCTTAACAGAACATGTAGATCTGTCTCCGATTGATCGCGCAACACGTCGAAGCTACCATAGCGTGACTTGTCAGCGGGAATAGTTGTTGTCGCGAGCCATTTTCCGTTGACGTAACGGTAGAAGTCATCGCCGGGCTGGATGCTTCGGTCCATCTGGCTGGTGTCGATGCCGAATGTGCCTAGGGTTGCCTTTGGCGGAATAGTTGTGGCCGCCGCTGCAAAGGGCAGCAGAGCAACCACAGAAGCGGCAAGCAAAAATGATGATCGCATGGATTGACTACCTATAAAGATGTTGTGGAGGCCTTGCACGGTTAACACATGCATTATGCTGTATATCGAGCAGGGAGGGTACCCAGCCCGAGGCTAGGCAGTTGAGGATTTTCTGCGTGCGGGGTATAACTATGGTGCTCGCTAAATTTAATGGTGTTTTTAGCAGAGCCAGCCACTATATCTATTACCGGACAGACACCGGTGGTGGAAGGGGTTGGCTGTGTATCTGAAGCCGAGACAAGGAGGGAAATAGTATGGCGGATACTTCGATACTACTGGAAGGGCTGCATTTTGGTGAAGGCCCGCGCTGGCACGATGGGCGCCTATGGTTCAGTGATTTTTATGCGCATGCCGTAAAATCGGTGGATGAATCAGGGGATGTGCGCATTGAGTTAGAGCTCGACGATCAGCCGTCAGGTCTTGGTTGGCTGCCGGATGGGCGATTACTGGTTGTCGCGATGAAGGAGCGCGCTGTCAAGCGTCTGGAACCGATGGGCTTGGTATTACACGCTGACATCAGCCATCTAACAGCCCATTTATGTAACGATATGGTGGTCGATGCCGACGGTAGCGCCTGGGTGGGTAACTTTGGTTTTGATCTTGATGCAGAACTCAGGATCCGCGGTGCCGACGTCATTATCGATCATCCTTGTACAAACCTTGTGCGCATCGACGCTGACGGCACGGTTTACTTGGCCGCAGCCGGTATGCATTTTCCCAATGGTAGCGTTATTACGCCCGATGGAAGTACGCTTATTGTGGCTGAAACATTAGCAAGTTGCCTGACCGCTTTCACCATCAATGCCGATAAGTCACTGAGCGATCGCCGCGTCTGGGCCACCGTTGAGAATGTTGCGCCCGATGGTATCTGCCTTAATGATAACAACGAAATTTGGGTTGCGAATGCACTCGGTCCAGAGATGATACTGGTTGCAGAGGGAGGTGAAGTCATCAGTCGGATGGCAACTAGTCAGCCCTGTTACGCTTGTATGCTGGGCGGCATAGACGGGAAAACCCTGTTTGCTGTGACGGCGGCCTCGTCGGATGGGGTACTCGCTGCAGCGGGAAAAACCGGGAAGATTGAAACTGTGCGGGTGGATCGACCGCGAGCGGGTCGGCCATAATCAATCGTTTGCGGGTCGGGCAGAAAATAAAACAGTCGCTGCCTTTATCGCGAAGGCGCGATTGCGCCTTCTGATCGGGGAATGGCCGCTAGGCAGGCATGCGCCGCGATATCGCGACTAACGCGAAGAGAGCTGAGCCGAATAGCCACGCCGCAGCGGGGATCGGTACTACTTTTAGCGAATCGAAATCACCCTTCAGCTTGATGTAGTCGCCGCCATCTTTCCACTTGATTTCATACTCATTCTCGTTGCTCCAATCTCCGATCACCATGGTCGGGTCTACGACCGGAGTGGTGCTCTCAAGAGCACTCATGGTGTCATCCTGTAGCTTCAGTTCGAACTTGTCGAAAGCAAGTGCGTCGCTACCCCCGTAAAGAGCCGTGCGGACACTTTCGTCGTTCAGCTCTATCTTGTCGTGGTCGCCGTTGTGATTGTTTTCGAGCTTGAGCGTGGTATCGTGATTGGATGCTGTGACGCTGGAATAGACCACGGCTCCGGTGGAGCTTGTGATTGTGAAGCTCAGGTCTATCGATCCATTCTCAAACCTACCTTTTTCAGGGTCAGAGTCAAGATCAGTCTGCGTATCGTCTATGTAAAGCCTGACCGATAGAATATCCCCAGAGCTAAAATCATAGTCAGCGCTATTGACCTTCTTGTAAGTAATATCGCTTGCATCTAAAACCGCTGTGAGCTTATAGATCACTGTCTTTGCCTGCGCGCTGGCGGTAGTCATCAGCATTATGGTTGCAAAGAGTATAAGTGATTGAATCATGACCGCTTTATAGGATTTCTGCTTATCCATAATCTATGTCCTCGAAATAATGTCTACTCGAATATAAGCATATATCGTGCCAAATCCTAAAAAAACTATAGTTTCAATAACTTAAGTCAATATGAGTTTTTCCCTAAAATTCCCAGTGTAAAATATCCTGACACTTAAGGCCGACCAAGAGAGCGGCGCAGGAGGAATACACAGCGGGGAGGGAAGTTGTGCTGATTAGTCCATTTCTAGGGACTGCTGCCCAACGGCTTTGGGGGTTGCACGCTGCTGTAGTCCTTCCTGCCCTGTGTCGGAATTCGAGCCACTGTTCAGTGCTGACGGCAGGTCGGCCTGTAGCAAGAGGCTGCCCCAATCATGCTGTGGCATTGGGCCGATCAGATCTTCGACATCTACCACCGAGATAAAGCTAAAAAAGGGTTGAATGGCTTGCCCGCCTCCGCCGTCGTTGTCCCAGTCTGAGTGTGTGGCACTGGTCAATAGATGCCGATGGTCGAAGGTCATCAATAAAAACTCACCTTTGACCCGCATCTCGCCCCAGTCCGCTGAAAAGAAGTCAGCCCCCAGTGCGCCTAGAGTGATGCCAATCGAATTTTCTCGGATGTCCCAATGCTCCCAGGCCATAATAAACCCGGTGTCGCTGGCGGACATCCGCAGTGGCGGACCAAGCAACTGCAGGACTTCATTCAGTGGCGTTTTTTGCGCTGGAAGGTTGTTGCTCGAGATCGGGACGCCCATGTCGTAGCGCCACTGGGAACAACCGGTCAGTAACCAGCAGGTAAGCAGTAGATAAGGTATGCGGGTGGTACTAACTTTCATCGGCGGGGTATAAACGCGTCGCGAACTCGGTTAGCGTATCGTGCTCATCGAAGAAAAAGATAGCGCGGTCATAGCGGGTATTGATGCGCATGCGATTGTAGACAATCAAGATTAGCCCTTCGCCCTCGGAGTGCTCGAACAAGTAATATAATGCCGTTTCGTCACCCAACGCGATGACCTGTGATGGCGGACCAAGCAACGTCAGAACATCTTTGCGCGTACTGGTGCCATTGACCAGTTCATCGGTCACAGTGTCTTGCCAGTTGACCTCAACGCCACGTTTGCTCTCGAACTGGGCGCACGCCCCCAACAAACTGGCACAGACGGCTAGGGCGATCAGCAGGGTGGATTTATGCATTTTCCTCAACTCTCACGACGAATGATGAAGACCAAAATAGCGCAATTTGCGGTGATTTTAAACCACTATAATTCATGCCGAGCGGAGGTGGGCCAGGCATTGCTGAATTGGTACCTGTGCTGATTCGCATTGATCCGCTATAATTCAGCTTCTGTTACTCCACACTAAGGTTCGGGCGTATGGCCGACAATGACCGCATTCCGGCCGTACAGGTTGGCAGCGGAGAGAAATTCGTTAATGATTTGGGGATTACCGCCATTAAAGACGGCATTAAGCCTTCTGGTGAAGATGACCTGCGTCTAAAAAAACCTGACTGGTTGCGCATCCGTATTCGTGGCGGCGCTACGTTTGAGAAGGTTCAGAGTATCGTTCACCAGCACAAATTGGCCACCGTGTGCGAGGAGGCCAAGTGCCCTAATATGAGCGAATGCTGGAGTGCAGGTACGGCGACTATCATGTTGATGGGCGATGTGTGCACCCGAGCCTGCCGTTTCTGTGCGGTGAATACGGGTAACCCCAAGGGATGGCTGGATGCGCAGGAGCCAGATAACGCCGCGCGTTCTGTGCAACTGATGAATCTAAAGTACGTGGTACTGACCTCGGTTAACCGCGACGATCTGCCAGACGGTGGAGCAGGGCACTATGCCGCCTGCGTGAGGCGTGTGAGGGAGGTGAATCCGGACACTGCAGTGGAGACACTCACGCCAGATTTTATGGGCGTGCATGCAGATGTCGAAAAGGTGGTTGATTCAGGTATTGTTGTGTTTGCACAAAATATCGAGACGGTTTATCGCCTGACTCATCCGGTGCGTGATCCGCGCGCCAGTTACCAGCAGACGCTGGATGTGCTGGCCCATGCAAAAGCCTTTCGCGCCAAGGTGCTGACCAAAACCAGTCTTATGCTGGGTCTGGGAGAAACTGAGGCGGAAATACTAGAATGCATGGACGATCTGCGTGCGGCGAAAGTCGATATTCTGACGCTCGGTCAGTATCTGCAGCCGACGCCCAACCACTATCCCATCGCTCGGTATGTTAGCCCCGAAGAGTTTGAGCGTTACCGGCAGTGGGGGCTGGAAAAGGGATTTTTTGAAGTAGTGTCCGGTGTGTTTGTGCGTTCCAGTTATCGCGCCGAACAAGTATTGGCGAAGAATAACGTAGGGCTGTCATAAACGGTTCTCAAGAATCCTTGTTACATGAGCTGACCAATACGCCGGTTCTTGGCGTGTCATTGGGTCATGTATCCCTGTTGCGCCTGGACCAGACAGGAGGCCCCGCTCCTGGCAATAAATCGTTTAAGTTGCGACACTATTTTTCTGAGGCAAAGCGTCTAGGGATTACACGCCTGATTTCATTCGGAGGCGCTTGGTCAAATCACTTACACGCCCTGGCGGCAACGGGTTACCAGCTAGGGGTTGAAACGGTCGGTATCATTCGGGGCGAGCTGAGTGAAGAGAAGTCCGCGATGCTAGCCGATGTGCGGCGCTGGGGCATGCGCATTGTCTATGTGAGTCGACAAGAGTACCAGCAACGCCATGACGTTGCTTATCAGCAACAACTCAAAAAGCGTTTCGCACCTTGCCTATTGATTCCAGAAGGGGGCGCTTCCCTCGCAGGCGCTCAAGGGTGCATGGCCGTTGCGGATATCATTCGCCAGAGAGCGCCGTTAGCGCGCCACATTGTCGTGCCAGTGGGTACGGGTACAACAATGGCAGGACTGGTGGCGGGTTTAGATGAGAGCTTTGAAATCGATGGCATCTCTGCTCTCAAGGGCGCGCATGATCTGGCGCAGCGGGTGCAGGATCTGCTCCCGCAGCTGCCGTTCGATAACCATGCGCACTGGCGGATTCTGCACGATTATCACTGCGGTGGGTTCGCCCGCGCCGATCTCTCACTGCGTCAGTTTATGCTGGCGTTCGAAGCGATTCATGGCATCGAACTCGATCCCGTTTACACCGGCAAGATGCTTCTTGCGATCCATCAGTTACGTGCCTGTGGTGACTGGGGCGAGGATGCATCGGTGTTGGCTATACATACCGGGGGTCTGCAGGGTCGGCGCGGTTATTCGTGGCTCAGTTGATACGTTTCGATAGGCCAACGGTGCGTATCAATTAAGCGTGCCGCCGCAGGTTAAAAAAGGGCAAGTCTAACCCTGTGTCGCGCCAAACTGATAACTGATTTGCACATATGCACCCCGCGGCTGGCCGACAAAATAGCGATATTCCCCGAAGCCGAAGTCTGCTCTTTCAGCATAGTCTTCATCTAACAAGTTGGTCAGGCGCAACCCTGCTGACCATCGCGGGGTCAGATCACTGGTAATACGCAGGTTCACCAGGGAGTGGCCGTCGTATTGATGATTGTTTTGCGGCTCTAGATAGTAGGAGTCCATGTAGACCCACTCAAGCTCAGCTCGACTGCTGCGTCCAGCGAGTGTCGAAAAATCCCAGTCCAGGCGAGCACTGCCGAAAGCTTTTGGGGCGGTGTCGATATCGTTGCCTTGAATGTTGCCGCTACTGCCCAGTAGTTCAATATTGCTATCGTAGGTGTGGTTTGCGACATTCGCATCTATGCCCACAGACCAGCTGTCATTAATCGGATAGTCTACGCTTAATTCGGCGCCGTAATGGCGGGTTTTGGCGCCGCTGACATTGTATCGATTGGCGTCCTGGAAGATGACGTCGTCCTTGTGCATGTAATACACCGCGACATCGTAGCGCGTAGTACCCAGCCAGTCACCGCGCAGTCCCAGTTCGATATTATCGATTTTTTCTGAGTTCAAATTGGCCGTTTCTTGGCCTCCCTGAAGTCGGTAGAGTTCTGTCGCCTGCGGCGCACGAAAGCCACGTGCCAGTCGCAGGTAAGCGATATGATTTTCCGTTAGGCTGTAGCTGACCCCAGCGTTCAGTGACCAGTCGGTAAAGCTGTCCTCTCGGTCTGACGGCCGGTAGAAGCGACAGGCGGTCGCTGCGGGTCCACAGGGAGCACCATCGGCGGTTTTGTTGTTGTAGTCGTAGTGGGTGTACTCGAGTCGCACTCCGCCGTCGATCTCCCAGGGCGAATCGCTTTGCGTGCGCAGTTGGCTGTAGATAGCCCCGCCCGTCGCATTCACTTGATAGTCATAGTGCACGCCAGCAGGCTGGTTAGGGCTAAAGTCTTCATCTTGCGTTTCCTTAAGGCTAGCGTTTGTATACTCCATGTCGATGCCGTTTATCCAGCGTAATGTGTCGGTATTCGTCTGCAGTGTAGCGCGCAGTCCCAGGCTGTCATGTGCATTTTCTTCCACCGGCTGCCAGGGCAGATAATGTTGCAGGAACTCCATATCATTGTCCCGCAGATAGGGCGTGACGGTGAGCGTGTTCGTGTCATTCAGTGCGATACTAGCAGCGCTGTAAAGGCGCACAGACCATGCATCTCTATAAGCATTGGGGTTCGGGTTGCGCTTTTTCAGATCACTATCTTTGTAGGCTTGATAACCTTCAATAAAGCCCGCAGTGTTCTGGTTCAGGTTGGCTGCATCCAGTACGGTACGAACATCCCAGTGCTCTCCCGCATAATCATGGCGCACCGTGGCTTTTTGTTGGTCATAGTCAGAATCATCCTTGTAACCGCCGTCGGTTGTGCCGTTGGCACTGACACTGATGCCGTGTTTCCCTATGGTATTACTGTAGCGGTACTTTGCACGGTAGTAGTCATACGGCCCTGCTTCCAATGCTAGCCTATTGTCGATTTCTTCTGTTGGCGCTGCGCTTATGACATTGATAACGCCATGCATTGCATTGGAGCCATACAGTGCTGTCGCGGGGCCTCTGATGACTTCAATACGGCCTGCCTGCTCGAAGTTCGTGTCAAACAACTGGTTTACATTGCAAAATCCTGGTGCGCGCAGACTGATGCCGTCTGCAGCGGAAAAGAAAGCTCCACAGCCGCCGGCGCCAGTTAATACTGGTGAGCGAAGCGCGATAATACTTTCCTGTCCATTGCCGCGACTAATCCAGGCACCTGGCACGCGCTGCATGATCTCATTGATATGAATCGGATCAATAAATTGTAGGGTTTCACTGTTTACCGTGGACCAAGCGAGTGGTAGCTTCATCGCATTCTCTTCCACCCGGCTGGCAGTGACGAGAATATTCTCTTCCAAAGTGTTGCTTTGAACCGAGGAAGATATGACCGGCAGTAATAGCATGACTACTACTGATAGAAACTGGCGGGAAAGCGTTGGAGTGTTGGCGAGCATGGACTCTTCTCTAGGGCGAAGCGGGGGCAGAATTGTAGCCGATTAGATTCTTTATCCCAATAGCTTATGCTGGTTTTACCGCGCCTACTGAACAAGTGGCCGGCGCGAGACTTTACGGTATACTTCACTGCTACATTCGCGCGACATAGCTGTCCTTGTCGCTCGGTTGCAATAACAATTCAAGTAAGGAAAAACTCCATGTTAGATAAACGCTTAGCGGCACTTGTGGCCTCCTTTATGATTCTCGGTGCTTGCACTCAGTTCGATGCCACATCATCTGCTGCGCCAGAGCGTGGCGACCCTGCCTTTTTGGAGGGTGTGAATGCGCGCGCGGATGAGCTCTATGTCAATAGCGAGGCGCAGCCAGGCGTGCGGAATTTCCGTAATGTCTATATTGCGCCAGCGAATCTGGCCAATATGCGGGTCATTCAGCCTGAAGGCGCCACTGTCGATGAGGGCTGGCTGATCACCGAGTCAGAAGAAAAAATCTTACAAAAAGCGATAGCCCGAGAATTCTCTGTGGGGCTCAGTTTCGAATCGGCGTTTAATATCGTTGATGGCCAACAGCAGGCAGAGATAATTGTCAATACGGCGGTGGTTGCGATCCACCCTAATGAGACCCGCGACGCTGTTGTCGCCGGGGCGAAGCCAGGCGGTGCAATTACCGTCAGCATTGCACTTGTCAATGCGGCCAGTGGTGCCGTTATGGTACGTTCAATAGACACAAAATCCAGCGACGACATATGGGCGTTCAATCAGGTGGATAATGACGATCCGGCTATTGACCTGATTTTTCGTTCCTGGGCCAACAGTATTCGCCGCGGGATGTTACACGTGCAAGGCCGCTCCAGTGACCCCCTGGTGCAGCCCATTGTGCTAAAGGAGCAGTTGTGATGGACCGGCACAACCAGCTAGTGCATAGATGCTAGTGGAGGAGAGATTATGGATAACGGAATCGAAGTATTATTAGTATTTGGCGCGGTCTGGGTAGTATTGTTTATTTTTTTCTACTCTCGGATAGCAGGCAACAAACTTAAGGCCAAACGCCATAAGTCAATATAAGGTAGAGGCGCGACGAGTCTAGCCTAAGAGGGGACCACCGGCAGTGCTGCATTGGCGCAGTAACGGCAGCCAACTTCAGTCAGCGGCAATGATATTGGGGTTGGTGGCGGCGCTACTGGGGCCCTCTTTGTTGCGGACAGCGTCGGCGATGCGAAACATGGGCACTTTCAGCATGTCTACAAGCTCCTCGCTAGCACCGGTTTGTTCCAGAGCCTTATCCATACACAGTAGCCACTGGTCGCGCTCGGCCGGTCCGATGTGGTAGGGCGCGTGTGGCGTGGTCATGCAGACCGTATCGTACTTCTTCGCATACAGAGGAGGGCCGCCCATCCAGCCCGTGAGATACTCAGCCAGCTTGACTTTCATAGGCTGAAGCTCCTTGGCGTGCATAGCACGCAAGGGTGCAGCCTCTGGCAAAGTGTCCATGATGTCATAGAAGATACTGGCCAGTTGTCGAATGCCGTCCCCGCCCAGAATCTGGTAGGGGGTTCGTTCAGAGTTACTCATGCAAGCAGTTCCTTTCCATCATGATGTTCAGCCTTGGTCTTGCGCGCTATTATAGTCGGCAGTCACTGGATATTGTAAGCAGGTCAAACACTACGATATTCTGGCAACATCAAGCCCCTTTGCCTGATCGAGGTATAGATATGAATAATAATGCGGATACTTTTTCCATTAGCGGAAGGATAAGAAGCGCCCTGCACGCGATAGAAGGCATTGTCGAAGTCATGCGCAGTCAGCACAATGCGTGGTTACACGCCTTAGCCACCCTGTGTGTTTTGGCGGCGGGATATGCTTTTGGCGTGTCGACATCACAGTGGTGTTTTCTCATTATGGCTATCACGGGTGTGTGGGTAGTAGAAGCACTGAATACCGCTTTTGAACTACTGTGTGACGTTGTATCGCCCGAGTTTCATCCTTTGGTAAAGAAATCTAAAGATGTGGCAGCGGGTGCGGTTTTGTTGAGCGCTATCGGAGCAGCCACTATCGGGTTCGTCATATTTCTGCCTTATGTCACGCCTTACCTATAACCGGATTCACTTAATTTTGGATTTGTGGGGTGCCTAGTGGTTCTTCCTTTGCTAGAATTCTATCCGGTTTAGCGCTGTGTTTGAAATCTTGCAGTCTCGACCAACCCAAATAACTGAATACAGGACAACCACTATGAGTCTTGCCGACAAGGTATTGGCCGTTAATGATGATCTCCCCATTCGCACGGATGCGCCAGTGCACAGCGGGAAAGTACGTTCTGTCTACTGGCTGACCGCCGCCGATAGTGCTCGTTTGGTGCTTGAGCGAGGCTACGATGTCGCACCGGATGCCCCCTTAGCTATTATGGTGATATCGGATCGTATTTCTGCCTTTGATTGCATATGGCATGCAGAAGGTGGCATGCGAGGAGTCCCGGGAAAGGGCGCTGCACTGAATGCCATTTCCAATCACTGGTTTCGACTGTTCCGGGAGCAGGGCTTAGCGGATAGCCACATTCTGGAAATCCCTCATCCGCTGGTTTGGATCGTACAGAAGGCTAAGCCGGTGATGATTGAGGCCATTGCCAGGCAATATATTACCGGCTCCATGTGGCGCTCCTACGAGAAGGGCGGGCGAGAGTTTTGCGGTATCACGATTCCCGATGGTTTGCAGCGCGATCAGAAGTTGCCCGAGTTATTGATCACCCCGTCCAGCAAGGGAGTCTTGAATGGCATTCCAGGCGTGCCCGCTGTTGATGATGTCAATGTCACTCGTAGCGATATTGAAAATAATTTTTCGGCCTTCAAGTTTAATAGCGTTGATGACATTGCTCTTTATGAGACGCTATTGCGTGAGGGGTTTGAGGTGATTAGTGCAGAGTTGGCGCGCTTGGATCAGATTTTTGTCGATACAAAATTTGAGTTTGGCTATGTCAAGGATAAGAGCGGCAATCAAAAACTGATTTATATGGATGAGGTTGGAACACCTGATTCATCGCGAATCTGGGATGGCGAAGCATTGCGCGAGGGTCGGGTGGTCGAAAACTCAAAAGAAGATTTTCGGCAACTGTTGCTACAGCACTTTCCGGACCCTGATATTCTGCTCAATAAAGATCGTATGGCTGAGAGAGAGGCCTTGGCGCGTGACAACGCCCTCCCAGTGGAGGTGCTGATGGAAATATCGAGAACCTATGTGAGTATCGCTGAGAAAATCACGGGCGCGAGTCTGCAATTAGCCGAAAACCCCAAGGCTGAAATCGTCGAAGTCTTGCGTAATGAGTTTGCGCTCGTTGACTGAGCCAGTTCATGCTAACTGACCCAGGTTTTTACCTCGTTAGCGTGCCGGCGGTATTGCTGTATGGGGTCACCAAGGGTGGCTTTGGTGGTGCTCTCGCGATTATCTCGGTGCCGATGATGGCACTGGTGATGCCGCCGACCCAGGCTGCAGCGATCCTCCTGCCAATTCTTGTGGTCATGGACCTATTAGTCGTAAAAGCCTATTGGGGTGTGTTCGATCGTCGAGCGCTAGTGCTGTTATTGCCCGCGGCGATACTGGGCGTTGGCATCGGTTATCTCTCTGCAGAAGCCATGAATGAGCACTATATGCGCATTTTGATTGGTGCTCTGGCACTGGTATTCGGTCTACAAAGCCTAATGGGGCTAAACTCATTCTCGAGCAAGCGACACAACGCCGTCAGTGGTGGCTTGTTCGGTGCTCTAGCGGGCTTCACCAGTTTTAGCATCCACGCCGGTGGTCCGCCATTTACCATGTACCTGATGCCCAAGCAGTTGTCGCCACTAGTATTCGCAGGCACCGCGGGACTTTTTTTTGCGGTGGTCAACGTTGTAAAACTGGTGCCGTACTATGCCCTTGGGGAGTTCACGCGCGAAAATCTGTTGTATTCACTGGTGCTGGTCCCGCTTGCGCCATTGGGCGTGAAGCTCGGATACTATCTGGTGAAACGTTCAACGCCGACGTTTTACTATTCGATAGTGAGTTTCTGTCTCATACTCGTTGGAGCCAAATTGACATGGGACGGTGTCAGTGGGCTCGGTGCAGCGGCTTAAGCGCTAGGCTAGACGACTTAGAGCTTAGGTCGTATTTGAGGCAATCGGTTTGCGTGTAGATTGAATAGAGGTCGGTCTGTTATCCGTACTTTGGGAGAGACGTAATGAGCAGTGTGGTATTTGAAAAGCGCGGGCAGCAGGCTTGGATTACGCTCAACCGCCCAGCGGCTAAGAACATGATTAACGGCGACATGTTTGTGGAGTTGGCTGACGCTTGGCAAGAAGTACGCGAGGATGATGCCATTCGCGTGGCGGTACTTACCGCTGCGGGCGAGGAAGACTTTTGCTGTGGCGGGGATTTGTCACAGATCATCCCGTTATGGACGGGTGCTAAAAAGCCGCAGACGCCACAGGAAGAACGTTTGCTGTCTGATCCGATGATTGTTGACCAAATCATGCTCAAGGCAGAGCCGTTGTACAAGCCCGTTATAGCAGCAGTAAATGGGCGTGCCCTCGGGGGTGGCGCAGAGTTGCTGCAAGCTACCGACATACGCATTGCAGCAGAGCATGCACAATTTGCATTACCTGAACCGAAAGTGGGTGTAGTGCCGGGCGCGGGGTCCATGGTGAGACTGGCTCGACAGTTACCCTGGGCGCATGCAATGAAAATTTTACTCGGTGGTGAGCCTATCAGTGCTCAGGAAGCGCTAGCGATGGGCCTTGTTTCAGAGGTTGTGCCGCTGACTGAGTTACAATCTCGTGCTGAGCACTACGCACAAAATATTTGTCGCCAGGCACCTATGGCGTTACAGGCAATCAAGAAAACAGCACTGGAGACGCATACTCTACCCTGGGCGGAGGCCTTTCAATTTGAAATGGAGCAGGCCGGACTGGTGATGATGAGCAAAGATGCTCGAGAAGGCCCGAGGGCGTTTAAGGAAAAAAGGCAGCCCTTATTTCGTGGCGAGTAATACCGTTTTGATTGAAGATCGAAGGGCGAGCGTGGTCATGTCCGCTGTTAGAGGAAGGATGTATGAACATTGTAAAATTAACGGAAAATCTCGCAGTGTCTGCACAGATCAGCGCGGATGACGTGGCGCAAATCGCGGCGGCGGGTTATAAGGTGCTGATTAATAACCGACCGGACGGTGAAGACAGTCACCAGCCCGCTGGCGCGCTCATCGGGGCTGCGGCAGAAGTAGTAGGTCTGGAATATCATTATATGCCGGTTACCGCGGCCAGCTTTCCGGGGCCAGATTTGGATGCGATGAGTGATCTTTTCGATGACCCGGAACGCCCGGTGCTGGCTTTTTGCCGCTCCGGTACGCGCTGCGCAAATTTGTGGGTGGCAGGCTTGGCAGATCCTGATTTGGCAAACGCAATGAAGGTGGCAAATGAGTGTGGCTTTGATTTGGGTATGGCCTCGTCGTTTCTTGCGGACGCCGCGCTGGGCAAGTAGCGTCTTGCGCTGCTATGCATCCATTTAAGGAAGGCTTATGTCTGACAAGATCGACGTTCGTCCCGCCAGCACGGTTGTGTTGTTACGGGATACCGCCAATGGTCTAGAGACACTTCTATTAAAACGCAACAAGGCGCTGGTTTTCGCGGGTGGTGCTTGGGTTTTCCCCGGTGGCTCAGTGGACCCAGAAGACTTTGAGGCGGGGGACGGCAGCATCGCCGAAGCCTCGCGAATAGCCGCCGCACGGGAGGCACATGAAGAGTCAGGTTTATCGCCAAGGCTTGAAGATATGGTGTTGTTAAGTCACTGGACCACGCCGGAGGGTGAGCCTCGGCGTTTCTCAACGTGGATTTATGCGGCGCCACTGGCGGAAGACGTTGAAGTGGTGATTGATGGTGGTGAAATTCACGACGCTCGGTGGCTGAGTGTGCGTGACGCCGCAGCCGAGCATGAGTCTGGCAATTTGGTTATGTTGCCACCTACCTACTTTACACTACTGGGACTTTCACGTTATGCCAGCGTGGCGCAGATGGTTGCTGAAGAGCGTAACTCCCCGGTGCCGGAAGTATTTCCCGTGTTCGCCAATGATGGGAAGCAGGTGATGGTCATGTTTCGCGGGGATGCGGGTTATGAAAGCACCGATGGCAGTCTTCCTGGCGCTCGCCATCGCGCGGTATTGAGTCATAATTGCTGGCAATATCAGTACGTAGATGTCGATCCTGTCTATCCGCCCCTACTGAAACTGTCGGTAATCTAAATATTATGCCCACCAGCACAAACCCCCTTTGGGATATCCCAACACGTGTTTTTCACTGGCTGATTGTTTGCTGTTTGCCTATAGCCTGGTGGAGCGCAGAGGAAGAGCGCTTCGATGTGCACCAATGGACGGGTTATACGGTGCTGGTGTTGGTTAGTAGTCGTATTGTCTGGGGCTTCATTGGCAGTCGCCATTCGCGATTTACGGATTTCGTGGTAGGCCCCGCTCGAGTGCGCGCTTACTTGCGAGGGCAGGGCAGCAGCAGTGCAGGCCACAATCCGCTGGGCGGCTGGTCCGTTCTGTTACTGCTGTCGCTGCTGTTAGCTCAGGCTATCAGTGGTCTGTTTAATAGCGATGATGTGCTGTTTTCCGGGCCATTGTATTATTGGGCCGATTCCGGTTTCCGTGATGCCATGGGCGTGGTGCACGATGTGGCATTTAATGGCTTACTGGCACTGGTGTGTTTGCATGTCGTCGCCGTGTTGTATCACCAGTTGAAACTGAAAGAAAAGTTACTGCAGGCTATGCTCCGTGGCAGTGCTATAGGAAGGGTCGGCACTGAAGCCGCAGCGCCCTGGTGGCGGGCCGTGATCATCGCTCTACTTGTGGGGCTGGCTCTATGGTGGGGTTTGGCACAGGCACCTCAGCCGTCTTTAAGCTGGTGAGTGTTGCCAGCACGATGGACAGCGGAGGCTTCCAAGGGATATAAAATGAATTATATAAATAGCATAAACTATTGATATATATAGATTAAGTTAAAATTATTTATCAGTTAATGACGGTTGGAGAGAAGTGATGACGGAAGGGGGTTGCCTCTGTGGCGCGGTGCGCTTTGTGGTTGAAGCGTTCAACTCGGCCATCTTTAAGTGTCACTGTTCCAAATGCCGGAAGGCTTTTGGGGGTGCATCCAGTGCTGCGGCGCTGGTCCGTGAAGACGATTTTTCTTGGCTACAGGGCGATGAGCGCGTGCGGGAGTTTCAATGTGAAAGTGGATTCAAACGCCGGTTCTGTCCCGATTGCGGATCGATACTGCCGCAGTTCTTGCCTGACTATACGCGGCACTGGATACCGGTAGGGTTGCTTGATTCTGACCCTGGTGTTCGGCTGAAACAACATATTCATGTTAGTTCCAAGGCTGCCTGGGAAGTTCTCGACACAGAGACTCAGCAGTATAGTGAGGGATTTGGGTCGTGACGGAACATTAGCCGCTTATCCAAATGCGGCTGAAAAGTGAATGCACGGTCACCCTAATAGTCTCCCGTCTGTATTTGACCCGGTGTTACCGCTAGCGCATCTTTTGGGTGGGACAACGGAACTTGCCTACCGTAAAGTCACGCCGAGACAAGTGCTTGGTGCGCCTACCTGCCACACGCTTGCGCCAAACCTGAAAAGAGCGTGGTTTTATTTCTTGACGCATGAGCGTAATCACTTGAGGCTCTGACAGTCCATATGCAGCATGAATCGCTTCAAAAGGGGTCCGATCTTCCCAGGCCATCTCAATGATTCGACTGATCTCACTGACATTCATGATGATGACTTTTTTCCCGTTAATGGCACATTGCCGAAAACTGTTTACTTGTGGATGATATAACATGCTGCAGGAGTATACCGTTTGCAGTTCACCTAAAGCCCGTTTTGTGTCGCAAATTTGACCTTTGATACGACAGATGTATTTAATCTGGCCGTCGGCGTTTAAAACTCAGAGATTGTCCTTTGCTGACTGTCCCTTGACTCTCCGGTAAAAGGCAGTAGCCTTCAACCATGCAGTTCCAACCTCATGCTACCGTGGAGGCTAGATCGTCAGACCTCCGAATCTCACAGCCCCGCATATCAGGTGATGGTTTCGCCAGGTCGAGCCAGTAAACTCTTACTTGCGTGTAAGCAGCCTGTAGCTCGGACGAATTGAACAATTCCAGGGCGAGTAATTCATGCTCTCGCTGCTGAGGTGTATCGATAGGGTTGTTGACCATAACCACTGTAAAAGTCCTTCTGTATAAACATGACGAGATTATTTTATGCGTGCGGTAATTCCACGCAACCCATCGGTATACATTTAAATTATGCGCTTATCGGTGGCACAGATAGGTGTACTAGACTTAACGCGGGTCCCCGTCAAGCCGCGTTAGTGGATCAGGATAAGACCACTTCGCAGCCGACGTTGTCACGGGGCCTTGATGCCTGCTAGGCGTCATCTCTAATAGAGGTAATTTTTTGACTTATATTCGTCGTGACAGGCTTTACAGGCTTTCCCTGTCGCCGCGACCTGCGCCGCGATGGCTTTCCGGTCGGTGCCCTGATCGGCAACGGTTTTTAACGCGGTTACCGCGGTTTTAAGGTCGTCCATCTTGTTTTGGAAGTCTGGCTTGTTCTGCCATATTTCAGGCTTGGCCCGTGTTGTGCCCTTGTCGGATCCGTCGGCGAAGCCACGCATGACATCCAGCGTAGTGAGGGCTGCCAATTGGTCAGCATAGCCGGCCATTTGCATCTCCTGCCAGGGTATCTCGCCCTTGACCATGGAAAGCATAGGGCTGAAGTTCGCAGCCACCAGCGCAAACCATGATTGCCGGTAGGACTGGGGCCCTTCTTTATCATTGTAGTGGGAGATGGCCAGTGGTGAGATAGCGAGTCCCGCGAGCACAATAATTGCGAGGGCTGTTTGACGTCGAAAATGGGGCATATCCGGTTCCTTATTACGATTTTTTGATGTTTATCAGGGCGAGCAGGCATTGTATTAAGGGTTGGAAGCTGCTGACAAGACAAATTTCTTGAGACCTTTAAACGCCACGGGGAGCCCTGACGACCAATTTTTTAAACCTTCTGGTCATTACGGCCATTCTAGGGCTGCAATGCGCGGTGATTACGCTACCATGTACTCGATATTTGTGGAGTGCAAACGATGAGTGCAGAGCAGCAGTGGGATTACAGTTTCGATGTGGTGGTGGTCGGATCCGGCAACGGTGGGATGACAGCGGCTCTGTGCAGTTATGAGATGGGTGCGAAGGATGTGCTGGTCATAGAGAAATCGAATCTCTACGGTGGCACCAGCTCTATTTCCGGCGGTGGCGTGTGGATCCCTTGTAACCGCTATGCCAATGAAGCCGGTGCCGGTGACACATTAGAGAGCGCCAAAACGTATCTGCGTCAACTGATCACAGAAGAGGAGGTGTCGGAACATCAGCTAGATGCCTATCTGGAGAACGGTCCGAAGATGGTGGATTTTCTCCACGAACGCACGCGTATGCGTTATGTGACGCTGGAACACTATCCGGATTACTACACCGATCTCGACGGCGCCATGCAAGGCCATCGCTCGATGGAACCGGAAACCTTTAATGCAGATGAGCTCGGGGAAGAATGGCGACGACTCCGGCGTACTCATCCGATGATGCATTTGGCTGGGGTAATTGGTTTTACTCAGGTAGAGGCTGGACTACTGATTGGCCAGCAGCCGGGCTGGTGGAAAACAGCGATCAAGCTGGTGGTGGACTATGCCGTGGATATTCCTTGGCGCTTGAAGGATAAATTCCACCGTCGTTTAGCCACGGGTTGTGCCGGGGTTGCGCGTCTGCGGGCATCAATGCAGGACCGAGACATTCCGCTCTGGCAAAATACCGCGATGACGAAAGTCGTGGATGTTGACGGCAAGGTGCTGGGTGTTGAAGTGATGCGCGAGGGTAAACCGGTGAGAATTCAGGCTCGCAAGGCGGTTGTTCTGGCCGCAGGTGGGTTTGAACATAATCAGGAAATGCGTGAAAAATACCTCCCGCAGCCTACCGATCATCGCTGGAGTGCCGGCACAAAAGACAATACGGGCGATGCCATCCTCGAAGGAATGCGACTGGGCGCAAAAATGCACCGTCTTGACGAAGCGTGGTGGTGCAATACGATTTCTGTGCCTGGGGAGGATATTCCCCGCTTAAGCATTATGGAAAAGTCTTACCCGGGTTCCATTATGGTGAATCCGGCGGGGCAGCGATTCAGTAATGAATCACAAAACTATATGGCGTTTCAGCAGGAAACGTTCGCAAGACACACCGAGGAAAACCCACTCAATCCGAGCTGGCACATATTCGATGCTAATTTTCGCGCAACGTATTTCGTCGGGCCTCTGTATAACAGCAAATTTCTGCCGGATTGGGCCGTACCGAAGCGCTATGAAGAAGAAGGGTTTTTTGCCAAGGCGGATTCAATTGCTGAACTCGCTCGAAAAATCGATGTGGACGCGGCGGGTCTAGAAGAGACGGTTACTAAGATGAATGAATTCGCTCGCAACGGTGAAGATCTAGATTTTCAACGTGGCGACTCGGCCTACGATCGCTATTACGGCGATCCTCGTGTGACGCCTAATCCCTGTTTAGGACCCATCAATAAGGCGCCTTACTATGCCATGAAGGTTGATCCGGGTGACTTTGGAACTCAGGGCGGTATGGTGACTAATGCTGATGCGCAGGTTATGCATGAAAATGGCACTGTGATTGAAGGTCTTTATGCGATTGGCAACTGTAGCGCGCCAACGTTGCCCTGTTACCCTGGGCCGGGCTCAACCCTTGGCCCAGCTATGACGTTTGCCTACCAAGCGGCTAAGTCGATTACCGGTTACCAGGATTAGCGTTTAGAACTACGTTAGTCTGCCTGCTTAGTTGGCGCGGGCAGCACCGCTCCAGGGTCCGGCTTTTTATATTCCCTACACTCTGTTCGAGCTCCGCGCCTGTGTGGAGATAGAGGTCGACGAGTGGCAGGGGTCGCAAGTTCCAGCGGAACAACTCCCTTACCGTTAGAATTACGAGTTTTTTTTGTAAAAAAGCGGCGCTTAATGAAGTTCAGTATGCCGCTGACTTCCTGAGATGGTTTGCCGAGGAGGCGAAGCGTGTTTACGGCGAGACAATTCCCTCGGCCAGAGCTGATCAGCGTTTTATTGTGCGTTATCAGCCAATTGGTGTGGTAGCAGCCGTGACGCCATGGAACTACCCCATCTCGATGGTGACACGTAAAGTCGCGCCAGCCTTGGCAGCCGGCTGTACGATCGTGTTGAAACCGGCTGAAGCAACGCCTTTATGCGCCATAGCGGTTTTTGACATTTTACATGAAGCGGGCTTACCTGCGGGCGTTGCAAACTTAGTCACCACGTAAGACCCAGCTCCAGTTGGAAAAGAGTTTTGCACCAATCCCAAAGTGAAAAAATTGACGTTTACGGGATCTACCGCCGTTGGCAAAAAGCTTTCTCAAGATGCTGCGCCGCACCTTAAGCGCGTATCACTGGAGCTACGTGGTCATGCCCCGTTTATCGTGTTTGATGATGCGGATCCAATACACGCGGCTAAAGGTGCGTCACTGGTTAAATTTTTAAACACTGGGCAGGCTTGTATTAGCCCAAACAGGATTTTCGTGCAGCGCGGCATTTTAGACTCGTTTATTCAAACCTTCACGGAGAGAGTCGCCAAGATGAAAGCGGGTAATGGTTTAGAGTCTGAGGTGTCTATCGGGCCACTAGTGAATCATGCAGCGGTGGAAAAAGTATCTCGGCAAGTTGAAGACGCGCTAAAAAAAGGCGCTATCTTGCACAGCGGTGGGAAGCCGTTGTCTGGAGGCCAGTATTCGTCAGGACATTTTTACGCACCAACAGTGCTGAGTAATGTGAGCGAGGATATGTTGATCTACCGAGAAGAAACATTTGGCCCCGTTGCAGCGATCATCTCTTTTGACAGTTACGACCAAGTTATCAAAATGGCAAATGATACACACTATGGCTTAGCGACTTATGTTTATACTGAAAACTTATCGCGTGCGATGCATGCGTTTGAGGCTCTTGACTTTGGCATTATTGGAATCAATGATATTAATCCGACCAGCGCAGCAGCTCCATTTGGAGGTATGAGTGAGAGCGGCTTAGGGCGCGAAGGAGCACGTGAAGGGTTAGCTGAATATTTAGAGACTAAACTGGGTGGTTTTTCGATCTAACTAAAAATCGTAATAAGGTAGAGCGGTAAACATTGCCGCTGGTGGGCTATGAAGATCTACTAGGGGCGCGTCCATGAACTCAACAATGCTTTCTTTTAACCGTCGCGTGCGCACCACGCCATACTCTAACCGTGTTGAAGAGGCAGGCGTGACAGCCTATACGGTTTATAATCATATGCTATTGCCCACATTGTTTGACACGCCCGAGAGTGACTATTGGCATTTGTGTCAGCATGTTCAGGTATGGGACGTTTCGGGGGAACGTCAAGTCGAACTGAACGGGCCTGATGCGGCCAAACTAGCTCAGATGATGACGCCACGTGATTTATCTAACATTGAGCTACTGCAAGGAAAGTATGGCCCCATTTGCAATGCGGAAGGCTTTATTTTGAATGATCCCATTGTGATCAAGTTAGCCGAGGATAGATTTTGGTTGTCAGTCTCCGATAGTGACGTTAAATTTTTCGCTCAGGGCCTAGCGCAAGGCTATGGGCTAAATGTAAAAGTATTCGAGCCAGACATTTTCCCCTTGGCAGTGCAAGGCCCCAAGGCCGATGATTTAATGGCAAGAGTATTTGGTGAAATTGTTCGCAAAATCCGTTTTTTTAGAGGTGAAATACTTCAGTTTCGGGGCGTTGAAATGTACGTGGCTCGTTCCGGCTGGAGCAAGCAACGTGGCTTTGAAATATACATGCCTGATTGGTCGCTAGGCGAGGCATTGTGGGACGAATTATTTGCCAATGGAGAAGACCTGTTTGTGCGGGCTGGTTGCCCGCAGGGGAATGAGCGACTCGAGTCTGGCCTGTTATCCTATGGCAACGATATGGACGAATTTGATACGCCATTTGAGTGTGGTTTAGATTCATATTTAGACTTCGATGCAGATATTGAAAGCTTGAGCCTGCCGGCTCTTAAAGCGATGGTCGGAAAGCAGACCCGGAAACTTGTCGGACTAGCATTCGATAGATCGCCACATATGCAGCCTAGTCGCCTAGGTGGTAGTGATATCGAAATCGATGGTGAGATCATTGGTGAGATTCGATCACAGGCATGGTCTTTTAGATACAACAAAAACCTTGCTCTTGCTATGTTGCCACTTTCTTATATAGACAATAATGACAGCATCACCATTGACGGACAGACCAGTATTTTTCATCCAATCCCTTTTAATTTTGATCTATTCGTTTAACGCTAGCGGAGCATTCGTATGGGCCGATCTTCTTATTACCACCCCGATACCATGGCGCTGCACAGCGGTTATGTCCCTGAAAGCGATCACGGGTCGCGCGCTGTACCCATCTATCAAACCACCTCGTATGTATTTGACAGTGTAGACGATGCCTCGTCGCTGTTTAACGTAGAGCAAGGCGGGCATATTTATAGCCGTATCTCTAATCCAACCGTTGCGGTGTTGGAACAACGTCTCGCTGCATTAGAAGGAGGCAGTGGGGCAATTTGCACAGCGTCAGGTATGAGTGCTTTGTTCACGACGTTTATTACGCTTTGTTCGGCAGGTGATCACATCGTTTCTTCGGGACAAATCTATGGCTCGACCGCGACTCTTTTACGCCACACATTGAAACGCTTGGGTATAGAAACGACGTTCGTCTCAATTAACGATCAGGGAGCATTAGAGGGCGCGATCCGTGCAAATACTAAAATGGTGTTTTGCGAATCAATTGGCAACCCCGGCCTGGAAGTGGCTAACCTCCCTCAAATTAACAGCATTGCAAGTCAACATGGGCTGCCCGTTGTAGTCGATGCCACCTTTGCTCCACCGGGGCTATGCAACACTATCGAATCGGGTGCTAATGTGATTGTGCATTCTGCTACTAAATGGATAGGCGGACATGGTGCAGCGGTTGGAGGCGTGGTTATTGACGGCGGTAATTTTGATTGGGAGGCTAGCGGCCGCTTTCCAGAATTAACTGAACCGTATGAGCCATTTCACGGCATTAAATTTTGGGAAGAGTTTGGCCCTAATGCCTTGGCAATGAAGATTCGTGCAGAATCCATGCGTGATATTGGCGCGTGCATGAGTCCAAACAATGCATTTCTACTGCTACAAGGTATTGAAACACTGAATATGCGCATGAAGCAGCATATCGCCAATACCAAGGACATGGTTCAATGGCTGCAATCTCAAGAGCAAGTCACATGGGTTAATCACCCTGACTTACCGAGCAATCCGAGCAACGCAATTGCCAGAGAGTTATTTCCAAATGGCGCGGGGTCAATGCTTTGCTTCGGCGTGGTCGGTGGTCGAGCAGGAGGGGGCGCGTTTATCGACTCGTTGAAACTTGCCTCAAACCTAGCCAATGTCGGTGATTCCAGAACACTTGTTCTTCACCCCGGTAGTACTACGCATTCGCGACTCACTCATGATGCGATGGTGGCTGCCGGTATTAGCGAAGACCTGATTCGTGTGTCGGTTGGCATTGAAGGTATTAAAGATATCCAAGCAGATTTTGCTAATGGTTTGAGAGCTGCCCAGCGTGTGGCCGAGTCTCAATCATGAAACTCATGGTCAACGGCTATGAAGCTCATGTGGCTACCGGAGGCAAAAAGTTCGAAAAAAACTTACCAACCGTGCTGTTTTTACATGGCAGTGGTTTAGACCACCGAAGCTGGGCCTTGCAGACGCGTTGGTTTGCCTATAACGGGTTCGGTGTATTGGCGCCAGACTTTCCAGGGCACTCTCTGTCTAAAGGCGCCCCCTGTGTAACAATCGAAGACTCTGGGAAATGGTTAGCTGATTTTCTCGATGCCATGGGTGTTCGAGAAGCGCACGTCGTTGGCCACTCGCAAGGTTTTTTAAGTGCGTTAGAGCTGTCTAAACTCAAGCCAACGGCATTGAAGTCCCTAATCGGCGTTGGCACTGCCGCTGCCATCCCGGTCAATCCAATGCTAATTGAGACGGCAGAGCGGTCACCCATGAAGGCGGCTGACCTAATGTTGCAGTGGGGTTTCGGGCATCAAACGCAAATGGGGGTCAGCGCGACACCGGGTATGCAGCCGATTGCTATTGGGCGACAAATCATGGGTAACAATCCTCTGGCAGTCGATCTGCAATGTTGCGCCGATTACTGCGGTGGAGTCGACGCTGTGGGGCTTGTAACCGCCCCGTCTGCGATGATATTGGCAGGACAAGATAAAATGACGCCAATCAAAGCTGGCTTGGCAATTGCCGATCATTTACAGGCCAAACTGGTCGTATTGAGAAACTATGGCCACATGCTTCCCATTGAGGCACCCAAACAGGTATTAGTGGCTTTGCGTGAATTTATCCTCAGTGTTGAAAAACAGATAGGCGCAAGCTCTAGCAGTTAGGTGGGTTGCAAATGTCCCTCTAAGTTGACCTTGCTGTAGCCGACACGTCGCCCTATACCATTGGCCCCACCGGTGTAAACCGGTGAGCAATCGCCGAGAGCTGCTAATGCCGCATGTTACGGGCACCGTTGCGCGTGACAAACCAATTCGCTTAGATCTGCTTGCACGTGACGCTATCTGCGCCGCCGAGGCGCCAGCTTCAGCACGCGGCTCTATGCGCTAAATTCATCAATGGATGAGCATAAGATCCTCGTCGCTTGTCTAGTGGCAAACTTAGTGGCAAACTTTGGCCACATTCAACAGCTTATAGTGCTGGAAACCTATTACCGATAACACCCCAAACCGACAGGACCTTGAAGCCTACTGGATGCCATCGACGGGTAATCGGCAGTTCAAACGCGATCCTCGGATGATTGTCGCGGCCCAAGGGGTGCACTTTATCGACGATAAAGGACGCACGATTCTCGATGGCATGTCGGGACTGTGGTGCTGCGGTGCTGGACACAATCGGAGGGAGATTACCGCAGCCGTGCAGGCCCAGATGCAGACGCTGAGTTATGCGCCTGCGTTCCAATTTGGTCACCCGGGCGCTTTTGAGTTAGCCAATAAGGTCAAGTCACTGTCACCGGCTGGTCTAGATTATGTATTTTTTACTAACTCTGGCTCTGATGCTGTGGACACGTCACTAAAAATGGCGAGAGCTTACTGGCGTCAGAAGGGAATGGGGACGAAAACAAAGCTCATTGGACGAGCCAAGGGCTATCATGGGATGAATTTTGGCGGGATGGCTGTCGGTGGGATAGGACCAAATCGTAAGCTATTTGGTCCAGTGATTGATGTCGATCACCTGTCTCACACATTGTCCCGAGACATGGCCTTCAGCCGGGGTATGCCCACTAGCGGCTGGGAGATGGCGGATGAGCTGTCGGGCTTGATTGCGCTGCACGATGCCTCGAATATTGCGGCAGTGATTGTCGAGCCGGTTGCCGGCTCTGCCGGTGTGATTCCGCCACCTGCAGGCTACTTACAACGCTTACGTGACATTTGTACAGCCAATGATATTTTACTGATTTTCGATGAAGTCATAACGGGGTTGGGCCGCTGTGGCGGTATGACCGCCGCCGATGTATTTGGCGTGGTGCCGGATATTATGATTTTGGCCAAGCAGCTGACCAATGGTGCTATTCCGATGGGTGCGGTGGTGGCGAGGGGGGGGATATATCAGACGTTTATGGACAAGGGCGGTCCTGATTACATGGTCGAGTTCCCCCACGGATATACCTACTCGGCTCACCCTGTGTCCTGTGCTGCAGCTATTGCTACTCTTGATATTTTACAGCAGGAGCAGTTGCCGCAGCGGGTGGCAGCGTTGGCACCGTATTTTGAAGAGGCGTTGCATCAATTACAGGGCTTGCCCTATGTGAGTGATATTCGTAACTACGGTTTTGCAGGCGCGCTTGCGCTAGAGTGGTATCCAGGCGAGCCTGCCAGACGTCCCTTTGAAGTGGCGATGCGCATGTGGGATAAAGGTTTCTATGTGCGTAACGGCGGCGACACCATTCAGTTGGGTCTCGCGTTTGTGATGGAGACTGCGCAAATCGATAGTCTGATATCGGCACTGCGCGAAACGCTGGTGGAGTTAGCCTCTTCGTCGGCGACATAATGGAATTCTGCCCCGGGTGTTGTTGAATCGTGTCTTTTGTTGATGCACTCACGCTATTCTATGCCGCCTTGGCAGTGTCTCTGCCTACCTTTGGGTGGGTTATTGTCGGGGTATTACTGAAGCGATTCGGTGTCCTGCCCGAGGCGTTGAACCGAAATTTATCACGATTTGCCTTCAATGTCGGTTTGCCGATTATGTTGTTTGCCGGGGCGGCGCAGGTTGATTACACCACACTGAGCAGTGCGCGGTATCTTCTGGCAGGTATATTGGCGACTTTGTTGACACTGGTTTTGAGTGGGCTCTACTCGCGCTGGCGCGGCCACCCGCGACAGGTACAGGGTATTTTTGTGCAGTCTGCATTTCGTTCTAATCTTGCCATAGTTGGCGTGGCATTAACGTTTTCCGCTTACGGCGAGCTCGGTCCAGTACTGGCGGCACTGCCCATTGCGTTGATGACAGTGTTGTATAACATTCTCGCGGTGTGGGTGCTAAATACCACACTGGGTTCAGGTACGACGATGCGCAGTGTATTACAGGATATTGTGCGAAATCCTCTTATTATCGGGATCGCCGCGGGCGTGTGTCTGGCTATTTCTGGACTTCCGGTGCCAGCGATTCTGGTGCCGGTAAGCGCTGGCTTGTCGGCGTTTTTTCTGCCTCTGGTACTGGTCTGCATTGGTGCCTCGATGAATTTTTCTCGCCTTTACACGGCCGGCATGCTGACGTGGGAGGCCAGTTTTTGGCGTCTGTGTGTGGCACCGTTGATGGGCGTATTGGTGGCTCTATTACTCGGTGTGCAGGATGAGCACCTGGGGGTTTTGTTTCTGCTATTGGCGTCTCCTGTGGCGGCCTCCAGTCATGTCATGGTCGTTGCAGCGAGAGGCGATGGCACGCTGGCTGCTAATATTGTGGTGTTGACCACGCTGTTGTCACTGGTGACGATTACCATCGGGTTCTTTGTGCTATCCGTATTTTCTCTTATCGGACAGACAGTTTAAAAAGTAGCATCGCATAGGTCCTCAGATCCAGCAAAGTCCATGCCAGTATATCTATTTATAGCGTCACCTTCGTAATCACCAGGAAGGCCATCATGCCTGCCTAGTGCGGGTTTTTTTGTGTTAATGTTTTAGACGCCCTGACACTGCCACTTGTCGATGTTCTTTTGAATAGCGGCCTGATGCAGTGTATGAATCTAACGGTGGAGGGTGCGACGACTCCGGCTCTCTAGCACTGCGCTGTTACCCACCTATAACGCTATAAAGGTATAGTTGAATGAAAGAATTTGCAGGTAAAACGGCCGTCATTACCGGTGGCGCCAGCGGCATCGGGCGCGCAATGGGCGCGTTGTTTCTCGACAAGGGCATGAATGTGGTGCTTGCCGATATCGAGCAGAAAGCGTTGGATGAGACCGTTGCTGCGCTGAACTCGGGTAGTGGTCGGTGTGTCGGTGTGGTGACCGATGTATCCAAGGCAGAGGATGTACAACATCTCGCCGATGCCGCTGTGGCTGAGTTTGGTGGTATCCATATCGCTTGCAATAATGCCGGCGTCTTTGCCGGCGGTCTGCTGTGGGAGGAGAGTGTTGCTGATTTCGGGTGGCAGCTCGATGTCAACGTCTGGGGTGTTATTCACGGCATACGCACCTTTGTGCCGATCATGGCAAAGCAGGATAGTGAGTGCCACATCATTAACACGGCGTCTATGGCAGCGCTTACCGCCATGCCATACTCCGGCATCTATCACATGACCAAACATGCCGTATTGGGCCTGAGTGAGTCGCTCTATCACGAATTGGCGTTTCATGTGCCCAACGTAAAAGTCTCTGTACTGTGTCCGGAAATGATTAATACAGGCATTGGAACTTCAGAACGTAATCGACCTAGCGCCTATAGTCGCGACGGCGATATCGTTGAGTCAGAGGCGCGCACGATGGTTTCCCAGGCGATTGCTGAGAGTGTTGCGGTTGGCATCGGCCCCGAAGTCATGGCGCAACGCGTGTTTGATGGCATCGTCGCGGAGCGTTTCTACTTGCTCTCGGAGGAGGCGTGGCGCGAGACGGCACATACCCGGCTAGACGATATCCGTCTGGCCCGTAATCCAACCTTTGCACCGCCAGTCGATCTCTAGATTCGTCGCCTCAGATAACACCTCAGGAGTTTCTCGTAATGTCAGGTACTGCCCAGTCCAGCTTTTCCATTCCGGACGATGATGCGTTCATCGCGAGCGCGCTGGAGGAGGCCAGTATCCCCACGCTGATGATGAGCATGATTCACATGAGTGGCGATGCAAGCCTTCTCGACGGGACTATTCGTCCTGCAGGCGTCTTTATTAACGAGTATCAGGGGTACATGTCCGAAGAAGACAAGGCAACGGTGCGAGCTCGGGCACTAGAGATGATTAAGGACTTTCGTGATGGCGGCTGCAAGCTTCCGTCATCACCTTCACCGGCGACCATTCACCGCATGATGAATTTCATTGTAGCAGGCGATGTGCCTGAAGATTATGTGCCGATGATGCTGGAGGAGATGGAACTGGACGGCATAGACCAGCGCAGTGACGCCTGGAGCGATGAAGTTCCCGCGAAAGCCCGAGCGCAGCATAAAGTGCTGGTCATCGGTGGGGGCATGTCAGGTGTATTGGCAGCCTATCGCTTGCAAGAGGCAGGGATTCCCTTTGTGGTTATCGAGAAGAATTTCGCAGTGGGCGGCACCTGGTTTGAAAATCGCTACCCGGGCGCACGGGTCGATGTCGGCAACCATTTGTACAGCTACTCCTTTGAGCCAGCACACCATTGGACGCAATATTTTTCGCAACAAAAAGAGTTGCAGCAGTACTTTGAAGGGGTTGTCTATCACCACCAGTTGGAGCAGCACTTTCGATTCAATACGGAAGTAACCGGCGCCGTGTTCGATGAGGTGAGCAAGGAGTGGACCGTCAATACTATCGACAAGGATGGTGTTGAAGAGCAATACGTTGCGAACTCCGTTATTAGCGCGGTGGGTCAATTGAATCGCCCAGTGCTGCCGGATATTCCAGGGGTCGATTCCTTCGTCGGACAGTGGTGTCACTCTGCCGCCTGGGACGACAGTATCGATTGTCGTGGTAAAAAGGTAGTGGTAGTAGGCTCTGGTGCCAGTGCGTTTCAGCTGGTTCCAACGATTGCCGGCGACGTTGGACAGCTAACCGTATTTCAACGTTCAGCGCCGTGGATGTTTGAAAACCCGATCTACCATGAGGAGGTGCCACAGGGAAAAAAATGGTGTTTGCAGAATTTGCCTTTTTATACCCGCTGGTTCCGCTTTCTGATTTTCTGGCCCGCCTGTGATGGTGCCTACGATACCGTCTTTGTTGATCCCGAATGGCCACATCAGGAGCGTTCAATCAATGAGATGAACGATTTTGTATACCAGATGTTTTTTGATCATATTAAGGGGCAGGTTGGTGACGATGAGGAACTGCTGAAAAAGGTGACGCCTGATTATGCTCCGATGGGTAAGCGCACCTTGCAGGACAATGGCAGTTGGCTGTCAGCACTCAAACGCGACAATGTTGACCTGGTTACCCAAGGTGTGGCGAGCGTCAGTGCAGGCGGTGTTACGGCGAGTGACGGCACTTTTTATCCTGCAGATATAGTCATTTATGCCACCGGTTTTGAGACCGACAAGTTTTTGTGGCCGATGGAGATTAAAGGCAGAGGAGGGAAGTTGCTGTCCGATAAGTGGGGCATTGAACCTTCTGCATACCTTGGAATAACGGTGTCTGATTTTCCTAATTTCTATTGTATGTATGGTCCTGGCACTAACCTAGCGTTTGGGGGTAGCCTCATTTTTAATGGCGAGTGCCAGATTCGTTACATTATGGAGTGCCTCAAGACGTTGATGCAGTCTAAACATAATTCCATTGAGTGTAAGGAAGACGTGCACAGAGATTACCAGAAGCGCTTTCGCGCATTGCATGCCCAGCTAGTGTGGGAGCATGATTCTATCAAAACTAGTTTTTATCAAAACGCTGAAGGCAAGGTTACCTTGTTGTGGCCGTGGAAGATTCTCGACATGTGGCGCTGGACCAAGGAAGTGAACAGCGCCGACTATCAATTTGAAAATTAGAGAGGTGCTGGTATGTCCCAACTGAAAGATAAAGTGGCTATTGTAACGGGGGCGGCCTCCGGTATTGGTTTAGCCTGCGCACAGCGTTATGCAGCCGAAGGCGCAACCGTCATTGGTATGGATAGGAACATGTCTAGTGATTGGTCCTCTGTTGAAGCGCAGGCGCCAGCTAACCGTTTTCACCAGGTCGATGTGACCGATGGTGAAGCACAAAGAGCGGTAGTTGCAGACACCTTGAGCGAATTTGGAACAATCGATATTTTACTCACTGCTGCGGGCCTCGGCGATGGTGGGCCCGTCGGGATGTTAGATGAAGAAGTGTGGGACCGTGTGATTGATGTCAACCTGAAGGGCACTTTTTTGTCCATCAAAGCGGTGCTTGATGCAATGATGGCACAGCGGTCCGGTAGTATTATCACCATTGCCAGTGTCGAGGGGCTTAATGGCACCGAAGGCGGTAGTGTCTATAATGCTTCCAAGGGCGGGGTGGTTCTGTTGAGTAAGAATGTCGCAATTGACTATGGGCGTATGGGTATTCGGTGCAACGCGATTTGCCCCGGTTTTATCGATACACCCATGCTTAATGGTGTGATGGACCTAATGCCAGAACTTAAGACAGATGTTATTCGTGAGACTAAAGTGGGGCGGCTGGGCAAGCCCGAGGAAATTGCTGGAGCAGCCTATTTCCTTGCATCAGACGACTCCAGTTATGTTACGGGTCATACCCTGGTAGTTGATGGCGGCTATACGGCCGGCCATAGCCACGGAATCGTCCAGATGATGGGACTGGTGTGACGGCCTACGCCTAGCGGCCCAGTATTGAACGAGCGACCAGCTCCCGCATGATTTCAGACGTGCCGCCGTATATCCGTTGAATACGGGCATCGGTGTAGAAGCGGGAGATGGGATATTCGGTGGTGTAGCCGTAACCACCGAATAGTTGCAGACACTGGTCGACAGTTTTGCATTGCATTTCGGTGCTGGCATATTTCAGCATGGCAGCATCTTCTGCGGTCAGCCTTTGCTCTGTATACGCATCAGCACACTTTTCATAGAAGGCGCGGTTGATGGCGATTTCAGTTTTCACTTCGGCTAACGTGAAGCGGGTGTTTTGGAAGCTGGCTATCGTCTGGCCGAAGGCTTTTCGTTCCAATACGTAATCTACGGTTATGTCCAGCGCGCCTTCGGCGGCGGCAATGGCCTGTGCAGCGATGCCCAGACGTTCCCGCGGAAGCTCGGTCATCATAATGACGAAGCCCTTGTTGAGTTCACCCAGTAGTGAGGAAGCGGGCAGGCGAACGTCCTGAAAAAACAGCTCGGCAGTATCGGACGTGTGCTGCCCCATTTTCTCAATTTTTTTGCCGCGCGCAAAGCCCGGGAGTGTGGCATCCACAATAAACAGCGAAGTGCCCTTCGCGCCTTTGCCGGGATCCGTAATGGCCGCAACGATGACAATGTCTGCCAGCATGCCATTGGTGATGAAAATTTTGGAGCCGTTGAGTATCCACTCGTCCCCGTCCTTGACCGCTTTGGTGCGAATGCTCTGCACATCTGAGCCAGCACTGGGCTCAGTCATGGCGAGGGCACCTAGGGCTTCGCCGGTCACCATTTTTGGCAACCATTGCGATTTCTGTTCTTCAGTGCCGAAATGTTCGATGTACGGTGCTACGATATTGCTGTGAATGCTATAACCCGATGCAATGCCACCAAAACCCAGACGAGACATCTCTTCAATAACGGCAAAGGTGACTTCAGGCGTGGTCCCGGCAGCACCGTACTCTTCTGGCATATCGGGACACAGTAACCCAGCCTGCCCCAGCGTATGCCACAATTCTCTGGGAACGCTATGCTGCGCTTCCCACTGCTCAATGTGCGGGGAAATTTCCGCTTCTAGGGCGCGGTGTGCCATATCGCGAAACAGGGTCAACTCTTCGTTATCCATGGCTATTGGTCTCTGGGGGACTGAATAATGTCGGAGATTTTGCGTGATTTCCAGGCTATAGACAACGGCAGATGCCATCTAATTGCAAAAACCACCCGTTGGACTAACTCGGTACTAGTCAGTGGCCCTGAGAGTGCTTAAACTGGGCCGACTTTACAAAGGCTAACTCAGGAGAATAACAATGCGCGAGAACAGGCAGTTTTACATAAACGGTGAGTGGGTAGATCCAGTGTCTCCCAACAGTTTTGACGTAATTAATCCCGCGACGGAAGAGGTCTGTGGACATATATCCATGGGCTCCGAGGCTGATGTTGACAAGGCAGTTGCGGCGGCAAAGGCGGCATTTGAGACATTCAGTCGCACGAGTACTCAGGAACGAATTGAATTGCTGGAATCGTGTATCGCGGTCTACAAGAAATATTATCTTGATATTGCCGATGCGATTCGTGAAGAGATGGGCGCACCCCACACGCTAGCGACCACTGCGCAGGCCTATACCGGGCAGGGACATTTGGAGGAGGCGCTTAGGGTTCTGCGGACTTTTGAGTTTGAGGAGGACCTGGGCGAGCATCGTATCTTTAAGGAGCCTATTGGCGTTTGTGGCTTGATTACGCCGTGGAATTGGCCGATCAACCAGATTTCCTGCAAAGTTGCGCCGGCGCTGGCTGTGGGCTGCACGATGGTACTGAAGCCCAGTGAAGTTGCACCCTTGTCGGCCTATTTGTTTGCACAAGTAATGCATGAAGCGGGCGTGCCTGCCGGCGTGTTCAATATGGTCAATGGGGATGGTCCGGTAGTGGGTACAGCGCTGTCGAAGCACTCTGACGTAAGCATGATGTCTTTTACAGGATCGACTCGTGCCGGCTCGCTAGTGGCTCAAAACGCTGCGCCCACGGTGAAACGTGTGACGCAAGAGTTGGGCGGAAAATCGCCCAATATTATATTAGATGATGCTGATTTGGAGACAGCAGTCGCCGGTGGTGTCAGACATATGTATACCAATACAGGGCAATCGTGTAACGCACCTTCGCGCATGTTGGTGCCTGCGGCCAAGCTGGCTGAGGCTGAAGCTATTGCCGCTAAAGTGACAGAGTCAGTTGTTGTTGGAGACCCGACGGCGGAGACAACGACTATGGGGCCGGTGGTTTCCGAAGTGCAGTTCAATAAGATTCAGGGTCTGATCGAGCAGGGCATTAAGGAGGGCGCAAAGGTCGTCATTGGGGGGCTAGGTCGCCCCGAGGGTCTCGATAAGGGTTACTTTGTTCGGCCGACTATATTTTCTCAGGCCAATAATGAGATGACCGTCGCCCGGGAAGAAATTTTCGGACCGGTACTCACTATGATCCCTTATGATACAGAGGAAGAGGCGATTCGCATTGCGAATGACACGCCCTATGGGCTGGCGGGCTATGTGCAAAGTGGTGACCTTGATCACGCCCGTGAAGTGGCCTCGAGGATCCGTGCCGGCAATGTGCATATTAACGGTGCGTCCGGCGGCTTTAATGTGCCGTTTGGTGGCTTCAAGCAATCGGGCAATGGTCGCGAATGGGGTAGCCATGGTTTTACCGACTTTCTTGAAATCAAGGCAGTGGAAGGTTTCGGCAAGTAGGTATGAGTAAGTTTGTTCTTGGTATCGATCAGGGCACGACAGGAAGTACTGTCGCTCTGATGGATGCCAGGGGGAAATTGCGTGCGCGGGTTAACTATGAGTTTCCGCAAATTTATCCCCGACCTGGCTGGGTGGAGCAGCGCCCGGCTGATATCTGGGCTTCGGTGGGTAAGGGGATTCGTGCGATTTTTCGCAAGGGCATCTGCAAGCCCAGCCAGATAGTTGCGATTGGCATCACTAACCAGCGCGAGACATCTCTGCTGTGGGATAAACAGACCGGTGAGCCCTTTAACAATGCCATCGTATGGCAGTGCAGGCGTACCTCGGAATTCTGTGAGTCACTGCGGGCAGCAGGACACGAAAATGCCGTCAGACGCAGGTCAGGTCTGGTTCTGGACCCTTATTTTTCCGCCAGTAAATACCGCTGGTTGCTTAAGAATACGGTCGGTATATCGAAAGCTGTTACTAACAAGCGGGTGGCCGCAGGTACCATAGACAGTTTCCTGGTTTGGCAACTCACCGGGGGCGACGTGCACGTCACCGATGTATCCAATGCTTCGCGTACCTCACTGATGAACATTAAAACGGGACGCTGGGATCAGCCCCTTCTTTCGCTGTTTGAGGTGCCGCGGGAGATTCTGCCCGCGATCGTCCCGTCCAGTGGAATCCTTGGCCGCACTCGCGGCGTTGTCGGCCTGCCGGATGGTATTCCCATTTCTGGCATGGCGGGTGATCAGCAGGCGGCTCTCTTTGGTCAGGCGTGCTTTGATGTAGGCGATGCCAAGTGCACGTTTGGAACCGGCTCATTCATCCTCATGAATACCGGGGCGGAACGCCTGCACTCTCATTCAGGTCTACTGACCACTGTAGCGTGGCAGTTAGGGGAGCAGGGGAAGTTGGTCTACGCTCTCGAGGGCGGGGCCTTTGTCTGTGGAGCAGCGGTTCAATGGCTGCGCGATGGTCTCAAGATGATCAAACACGCGCCTGATATTGAAGCGCTGGCACTGCAGGTTAAAGACCATGGGGGCGTGGAGTTTGTGCCCGCATTAACGGGACTGGGTGCTCCCCACTGGGCCCCCGATGCACGCGGAACCTTAACCGGCATAACCCGCGGCACACAGAGAGGTCATATCGCCCGCGCAACACTGGATGCGATGGCATTACAAAATGCCGACATTCTGCGTGCGATGGAGCGTGACTTGGGTAAGCGCATGAAACCGTTGCGCGTAGACGGCGGGGCTGCGGTCAATAATTTGTTAATGCAGATACAGGCCGATTTGCTCGGTCGCCGCCTCATTCGGCCACAAGTGATTGAAACCACGGTGGCCGGAGCCTGCTACCTGGCGGGTCTCGGTGTAGGTCTGTGGGAAAGCCCGGCGGAGGTGAAAAAAATCTGGCGGGTGGAAAAAGAATTCTCGCTTACCATCAGTGCCCGTGCTCGACGACAGCGCTTCTCCAGCTGGAATGATGCGCTTCAGCGTACTTTGCTGTAGCCGTATCAAGAGGCGATCATGTCCGACGTTATTCCTTTTCGAAAACCCTCGCTAAAGGAAAAGCACAAGGGCAATACCTTGTGCCGCCATGGTCACCACAAATGGGAAGTGGACAAGACGAAACAGTTTGATGTTAAGCAGGGTAAGCTGGTAACAATTTATAATTGCGTTCGTTGCCGCAAGCAAAAGGTGATGTCGATTTGAGTGGCGAGCGTCTTCAGGATCAAGTGCTGGCCGACAGAGTGGACGCATTAACCCAAATATCGTAGAGTTTCCTGCGGTAATACCTCATTGGAGTAGCTATGCCTGAGTTCCAAATTTCGCGGGAGAGCTTGGAGGCGAGAGATGCAGTGTCAGACTGCGACTCGATAGCGCAGCGTATAGAGTCTTATCGGCATCTTTATCCAACAGATAACCCAAAACTTATCGTTGCTAGTGAATCTGCTGATGCGGCGCCCGTTGAGTGCTGTATACCAGAGGTCACGCTAGAAGAATTGTCTGCTGACTGTTTGCGTAGTGCACTTGCAGAGCACGGCGCTTTAATTGTGCGGAATATGTTTTCACAGGAGGAAGCAGACACTTTGGTCGGGGCCATAGATCACGTTTTAGATGCCTGCGGCAAATCTAGGGTAGAGCGAGCTAATATTTCCGGTACGTACCACAACCCACCAGCAAACATGTTATCCATCATGCCTAATAAGGGAATGGAGCTTGGCAGCTTAAGAATGTTTAACAATGCCAGTGGAGCAGCAATGTGTGTTGAAGCTCCCAGTGTTGCAGAGACATTGCTGCAGCTCTATGAAGAACATGGAGTGCAGAAGCTGGTGGGAGACTATCTGGGTGAACCGGCATGTCTGTCGGTGAAGAAATGGGTGCTACGGCGCTCCAAGTTGCCCGTTGATAAAGCTGGGTGGCATCAGGACGGCGCCTTTATGGGGACCGACATTAATAGTATTAATATGTGGATACCACTGACTGAATGCGGCGGTGAGACAGGAGCACCTGGTATGGACGTCGTGCCGGAGCGCCTCCATAAAGTCGCCTCTTCCGAAGGGGCTACCTTTGGCTGGTCTGTCAGTGACGAATATATCGACAGTAGTGCCTTTAAAAGCCAGCCCGTTGCGCCCGTATTTGGCGCGGGAGATGCGATGTTTTTTGACCATCTATATTTACATCGCACCCAGTCTCGCGATGATTTCACTAAGGTGCGTTATGCAGTAGAAACATGGTTTTTTGGTGCTTCGACTTTCCCTAAAGATCAGATACCTATGGCGTGGTAGTTTAGTGCCGCTGTAAAGTCATGTGAATGGGGTCGTCAGGAGGGATAGCGGCTTCAGGGTGAACTAGGGGCCTTAGAAACCCCGAACACTCTATGGATATAGTGCTTATGGACATTTGACGCCTGGATGACTAGACTTGGAGAGAGTATAGCCTATACAAAGTAGTCATGGAGAGTGCGCTGATGGCGAGAATAGCGATAGTTAAACTGTTTAACGGGTTGAATTTGGCGCCAGCGCAATTGGCAGGTCAACTGTTGGCGGCAGGGCA
>ERZ888423.415-NODE-415-length-43857-cov-6.426145_pt1 | contig 43857 bp, 37 predicted proteins | sample MGYA00520523_ERZ888423 | MGnify/ENA primary metagenome ERZ888423 (study PRJEB32303, sample SAMEA104408611) | aquatic metagenome | biome: Brackish water; feature: Pelagic; material: water | place: Baltic Sea | collected 2014-06-08T10:24:00 | depth 30,27 m ... | reverse complement strand
GGCGAGTCGAATCCGAGCTAGGGGGCGATGGCTCGCTGGCGCAGCCAGTGATCAGCCAGGACCAGCAGGGCCATGGCCTCCACCATCGGGACTGCCCGGGGCAGAACGCACGGGTCGTGGCGTCCCTTGGCGGCCAGGACCGTCGATTCGCCCTCGGTGGTGACGGTCTGTTGTTCCGAGGCGATGGTGGCCGTGGGCTTGAAGGCCACCCTGCCCACGATGTCGCTCCCCGAGGTCATGCCGCCTTGTATTCCTCCCGAGTTGTTCGTGACCAACCGAGGCCGACCGTCGCTACCGGGCTCGAACGGGTCGTTGTGGCCCAGTCCGGTCAACCGGGTCCCGGCGAATCCGCTTCCGATCTCGAAACCCTTCGCGGCGGGAAGAGAGATCATGGCCTTGGCCAGATCGGCATCGATCTTGTCGAAGACGGGTTCACCCAGTCCGGCGGGGACGTTCCTGGCCATGAAGGTGACCACGCCACCCAGACTGTCGCCGTTACAGCGTGCCTGCTCGATGGCCGCGGTCATTCGGTTCGCGGCGGCAGGATCGGGGCAGCGTGTCGGGTCGGCCTCGACCATCTCGAGGGTGACCTGGGTCGGATCGGTCTCGATGGAGATGTCGTGCACCTGGCTGACCCACGCCAACACTTCGATGCCGGCTGCCTCGTGCAGGAGCTTGCGGGCCACGGCGCCCGCCGCGACCCGAGCGATGGTCTCCCGGGCCGATGCCCGGCCGCCGCCACGATGATCTCGAATGCCGTACTTGGCTTCGTAGGTCCAGTCGGCATGACTGGGGCGATACACGTTCTTCAGATGGTCGTAGGCACCGGAATTCTGGTCTTTGTTCCGCACCATCATGGCCATGGCGGTGCCGGTGGTCTGGCCGTCGAACACACCGGAGAGGAACTCGATCCGATCGCCTTCGTCTCGCTGGGTGACCAGGCGGCTCTGACCCGGTCGTCGGCGATCGAGGTCCCGCTGCACGTCGGCTTCGGAGATCTCGAGTCTGGGTGGGCAGCCGTCGACGATGACGCCGACGGCCGGACCATGGGACTCCCCGAAGCTGGTCACACGAAAGAGCTGGCCGAAGGAGCTGGTCACGGCTTCCGAGGTTACTGGCTGGACCTTGGCTCTCCCGACTCGATCGTTCGGCCGGTTCGTCGCCTGACTGGGGGAAGGACGAGACCAACGCGTACCCTCGGGGTGATGGAAGGCAGGAAGTGATGGAAGGCAGGAGTGTCGCGGGCGCTGCTCGGTTGAAGGTGTGGATCGATCAGGATCTCTGCACCGGTGACGGCCTGTGCACCGACCATGCGCCCGAGGTGTTCCGCATCCTCGAGGACGGCATCGCCTACTGCCTGGAAGGGACGAAAGTCTTCAACGACCCGGGCGGTTCGGCGGAGATGGCCGTCGTGCCGAGGGCTTCGGAAGGCTCGGTCATCGCGTCGGCCGCCGAATGCCCCGGTGAGTGCATCTTCATCGAGATCGAAGAAGACGCCGAAGCGCCAGCATTGGCGCCCTGACCTCGGCTGAGGTGTTCGTGTGATCGGATCCGGTCTGCAAGAGTGAGACGATGCATCTTCGGGTCGGCATCTCACCTCCACTCGACATCTTCGATCGTTCACCGGAGCAACGGAGCGGCGATCTGAAGTTGATCGCGGATCTGGGCCTCGATCATGTGCTGATCGCCGATCACGTCAGCTTCCGTGGCGGTAGTGGCATCGACGGGCTCACGTACCTGGCTGCCCTGTCGGGCATCGAACCGCGTTTGGACCTCTATCTGGGTGTGATGTTGCTGGCGCTTCGTCATCCAATGGTGGCGGCCCGCCAGGTCACCCAGGTGGCGCAGGCTGCGCCGGGACGATTCACGCTCGGCGTCGGAGTCGGTGGTGAGGACCGGCACGAGTTCGAGGTCTGCGGCATCGACCCCCGGACCCGCGGGCGTCGAACCGACGCCCAGCTGCAAATCGTTCGGGCGCTCCTGGACGGGGAAACGGTCACGTGGGACGACGAGTTCTTTCACCTTGCCGACGCCACCATTCGTCCCACGGTCTCCCCGGCCGTTCCGATCACGATCGGGGGCCGGAGCGATGCCGCGTTGACGAGGGCGGGACGGTACGGCGACGGTTGGTTGGCGAGCTGGTGTTCGGCGCGACGTTTCGGTGAAGGTGTCGAGCGGGTCGAGACCACCGCAGCAGAGCTCGGACGTAGGCCGCAGTGGCAGCACGGCCTCCAGATCTGGGTTGGTGTCGGCACCGACCGCGACGACGCCCGGCGCCATGTGTCGCAAGGTATGGAGTCCTTCTACCGCATTGCGTTCGAATCCTTCGAGAAGTACACCCCGTGCGGCACGGCCGAGGACATCGCCGAATTCCTGGCCCCCTACGCCGAACAAGGAGCGACGGTGTTCAACCTCACTCCGCGGGGCCCGGATCGGGAGACCGAGGTGGCCACGATGGCCGAGGTGAAACGGATGCTCGTGGCGAACCGTGGCGAACGCCCCGTCTGACGGCAAGTGTCCGCGCCCTCGGCGCCCCTGCTGTGGATTGCAGTGATCCAGACAGCTCGCAACTAACCTGCTGCAGAGTTGATCGAATCGATTGGGTGATACTGCATGAGTGACAACGAGACCGACGATCTTGCTGCTGTTCCGTCGTCGGATGATGCCGCAGCGCAAGAGGCGATGTCGCCCGAGGCCGTTGCCGGTGATGTTGCCGGTGATGGTGCCGGTGCTGTCGGTGGTGAAGCCGGTTCCGGAACGAGTGATGGCCACGCACCTGTCGTGGATGACGACCACGACCAACGGGGACCCGTCTACGCAGGGTGGGCCTACCTGGCATTCCTGTTTGCATTGTTCCTGGGCCTGGCCCTGGTCGCGTACTCCTGTGACGACTCCGATTCGTCGACCTCGACCAGCAATGCGGTCTCGTCATCGACGACGGAAGCCATCGATGCCGAGCTGCGCCCGGTGGCGCTCGAGTTCGCTGTCGACGGTGATCAGGTCACCCTTCGTGGGGCGGTACCCGACGAAGGTGCTCGCACGCAGCTGATCACCTTGGCCGAGGCCCGTTACGGCGAAGGCAACGTCATCGATGAGCTGACCGTCGACGCCGGCACCACGCTCGTCGGTGGAAGCCTGTCGATCCTCGGGACCACGTCCGAAGGCGACGAATCGCCAGAGGGACTCCAAGCCGATGTCGCCGCTGCCTTGGGTTTGGATGCCGGTGCCTTCGATGTGACGTTCGAGGAGGTCGACCTGACGCCCATCGATGTCGAGGTCGCAGTGGCAGCTGAGCAGGTGACACTGCGAGGCGTGGTGCCTGATCAGGACACCGTCGATGGGATGGTCGGGACCGCCAGCGATCTGTGGGGCGCCACCAACGTCGATGGATCCGGTCTGTCGGTCGATGCGCTGACCACCTTGGCCGGTGGCCAGGTACGGCTGACCGGAAGCGTCGATGCTGGCGATGCCCGCCTGGCGGCGTTCGCCAACACGGCAGCAACTGCCTTTGGTGTCACGGTCGACAATGCCGTCGAAGTCGATACGAGCGCTGAGGCTCTGGGCCGACTCGAGACCCGACTTCGCGAACAGCTGGCCGCCAATCCGATTCTGTTCGCCACGGGGAGTGCTGACATCGATCCGGTATCGGACGAGATCCTTCAACAGGCCGCCGATGCCATCAATGCCGCTCCCGACATCGCGGTGGAGATCGTTGGTCACACCGACGATCAGGGCGGTGCCGAGGTCAACCAGGTGCTTTCGGAGGAGCGAGCCGCCGCGGTGCTCGACCGCTTGGTCGAGTTGGGCGTCGACGCCGAGCGACTGACGGCTCGGGGGGCAGGGGAGGACGAGCCGGTGGCCGACAACGCAACCGAAGAGGGCCGGGCCGCCAATCGTCGAATCGCCTTCGAGTTCGCTGGTGCCGGCGACGGCAGCTAGCGCGACACCCCTGCCCGAGGCAGCAACACAACCGTCACGAGACAACCAACAGGGTGAGGAGCCAGAGATGAAGATTGCCAGGTTCAAGGTGGGGAACGGTCCTGCTCAGCTGGGCGCGGTGGCGGGTGGTGATGTCGTGTCGCTGGCCGCGTTGGACCTGGGAGACGACGTCGTCGCTGCGGCCATGCTCGAACCGGCAGCCCGCCAGGCGGCGCTCGACGGCGCCGAGACGTGGGCGCTGAGCGATGTCACGCTTCTGGCCCCGGTCGCTCGACCACCCAAGTTCCTTGCCATTGGACTGAACTACACCGATCACATCGAAGAGGGTGGGCGCCCCGCCCCCGAGTATCCGATGTTCTTCAACAAACAGTCGACCTGTGTCAACGACCCGAATGCCGATGTGCCCATTCCGGCTGCAGCTCCCGATTGCGTCGACTATGAAGGCGAGCTCGGGATGGTCATCGGTGTGGAGTGTCGAGCGGTGTCGAAGGCCGATGCGGCCTCGGTCGTCGCCGGCTACACCGTGATCAACGACGTATCGGTGCGTGATTGGCAGCGGCGAGCCCAGACCATGACGCTCGGGAAGTCCTGGGATGGCCACGGGCCCTGTGGCCCCTGGCTCGTCACCACCGACGAGATGCCGGATCCGCATGGACTGCGGATGCAGACCTTCGTGAACGGCGAGCTCCGTCAGGACACCACGACCGATCTGATGTTGTTCGACTGTTGGGACCAGATCGAGACTCTCAGCACGGTCTGCACCCTCGAGGTCGGTGATGTGATCGCCACCGGGACGAGTAGCGGGGTGGCTGCCTATTTCGATCCGCCGAAGTTCCTCAAGGACGGCGACGTGTGTCGAATCGAGGTCGAGAACATCGGCTGGCTCGAGAATCGCTTCGTCAACGAGTAGCCGACGGCAGCGACACCGCGTGGCGCCGGTCAGGCCGTGTTCACGATGCGGAACGATTCGGCCAGTCGCCCCTCGGCGAGGCCGGCGGCGGCAGCGGTGTCCGATGCCCATTGGCGCAGCATCTGCGGGAGTTCGGTGACGTCGCGAATCTGGCTGCGGTGACAGAGCAGCGCCTCGACCTTCCGGTCGATGGTGTCGGTGATGTCGACGAAGTGGTTCGCGTCGTTTCCGCCCATCAGCCACATCTCGGTCACGGTGTGGGGCTCGAGTTGTTCGATTGCCAGCAGGTCGGGAAACGCGAACGGGTTACGGCTGTCGGGGTAGACGGCCGCTGCAGTCGCTTCACCGGTGGCGAGATGGTCGGGATGGCTGGCGTAGATTCGGTCCCAGTTGCGTTCCGGCGACTGGGCCAGAACCTTGTCGGGCTTCACCTGGCGAATCACCCGGCTGATCGCTCTGCGCAGCGCCAGGTCGGCCACGACGGCGCCGTCGGGGAAGCCGAGGAAGTGGAGTTCGTCGACCCCGACCGCCTTGGCGGCAGCTGTTTGTTCGGCCTGACGGATCTCGGCCATTCGGGCCCGTGAGATCGAGTCGTCGAAGCCACCGGCGTCGCCGTTGGTGACGAGGCAATAGATGACCTGGTGGCCGGCCTCGGTCAAGGCAGCGGTGGTTCCGGCCGCCCCGAAGTCGAGGTCGTCGGGGTGGGCAGCTATCGCCAGGAATCGGTCGGCCATGTCGATCACGGTACTCACTGCGGTGCTCGGCGCCGATGCGAGCCATGATGGGACATGGCATCGATGTCACAACAAGAGCGAGAGGCGTTTCTGGCCCGACCCCATGTCGGTGTCCTCGGCGTGGACGATCCCGGGCACGGACCACTGACCGTCCCGATCTGGTATGCGTACGAACCGGGGGGTGAGGTGAAGATTCTGACCGGACCGGGATCTCGAAAGGCGACGTTGATCGCCGAAGCGATGCGCTTCAGTCTCTGTGTGCAACAGGAGTCGCTGCCCTACCGGTACGTCATGGTCGAGGGACCGGTCACCGATCGCCGGCCGGCCGAGCTCGAAGCCGACGAGCGTCCGATGGCGCATCGCTATCTCGGTGCGAAAATGGGTGATCGCTATTGCGAGGACTCGACCACCGAGAGCATCGTGATGACGATGCGCCCAGAGCGTTGGTATTCGGTCGATTACGGGAGATAGAGCAGATGACTTCACTCACCGATACGGAGTTCGCACTGATCGCCCTGGTGTTCCGGGTGGTGTTCGGACTGGTGTTCGCAGCCCACGGGTGGGCCAAGCGCAAGAACGGCATCGACGGCACCGCCGCCTGGTTCGACAGCATCGGCATGAAGCCGGGTCGGCTCCATGCCCAGGCCGCATCGTTGACCGAGATCGGGGCCGGTCTGCTGCTTGCGCTGGGCTTCCTGACCTCGTTCGCGGCCGCCGCCGTCGTCGGGGTGATGGTGGTGGCCGGCTACACCAGTCACCGCAAGAACGGCTTCTTCATCGTGAAGGACGGCTGGGAGTACACCTTCATGGTGGCGATCACCGCGGTGTTCATCGCCGGGGTCGGTCCCGGCGATTGGTCGCTGGACGAAGCCCTCGGGCTGGCCGATGGCTTCAATGGTTTCGTCGGGGTCGCGGTGGCGATAGGTGTGGGGGTTGTTGCCGGCATTGCCCAGCTGGCCACGTTCTATCGTCCCCCGGAGTGATCAAGGCGTAGTCGGCACCTCGACTGGATCGCGACCCCGAGCGCCGTGCGTTCACGGCGCCATCTGAACGTCTCCTTGGAAGCACGCAATGTTCACCTTTTGTATCCAAACGGTTCACCTTCGATGGATACGGTCCTCCGCGAATGCACACAGCATTTGCAAACCGTGATCCAGGAGAGGTCAACATCATGAACAGCACTGGTGCCCAGCGAGGGCGCCTCATCAAACTCACGTCTCTTCTCGCCGCATTGGCGATGATCGTCGCCGCGTGTGGCAGCGACGGCGGCACCGAGGCCACCACCGACGATGGCGCCGAGGGTGCCGTGACCACTGCTCCGGAGGAAGAGACAGAGGAAGCCATGGAAGAAGAGACCGATGACGAAGCAGCGTCCGGAGGTGAACTGACGGGTGAGGTGTTCGTGACGGGTTCGTCGACGGTGGAGCCGGTCTCGGTTCGTACCCAAGAGTTGTTCAACGACATCAACCCCAACGTGAACATCGCCGTGGATGGTCCCGGTACCGGTGACGGCATGGCGATCTTCTGCGACGGTGAGGCCGACATGACCGGCGCTTCTCGTGCAATCAAGGAAGAAGAAGCTGCGATCTGCGAAGAGAACGGCATCGAGTTCACCGAACTGTTGGTGGGCATCGACGGTCTGGCCGTCATGACCAGCAACAACAACCCGGTCTCGTGTGTGAGTTTCGCCGACATCTACGCCCTGGTCGGCCCGGAGTCGACCGGCTTCACGAGCTGGTCCGACGGAAACGAGATCTCCGCCGAGCTCGGTGGTGCGGGCGACATGCCGGACGCGCCGCTGGACATCTTCGGTCCCGGTGAAGAGTCGGGAACCTTCGATGCGTTCATCGAGATCGTGATGGAAGGCAGCGCCGAGGAACGGGGTCAGGAAGCCATCACCCGTCCGGACTACAGCCCGTCGGCTGACGACAATGTCATCCTCCAGGGCGTGCAGGGCAGCGACACCAGCTTCGGTTGGGTCGGGTACGCCTTTGCCGTCAATGCCGACGTCAAGATCCTCGAGGTCGACGGCGGCGACGGTTGTGTGGCGCCCACCTCCGAAACCGTGGCGAGTGGTGAGTACCCGATCTCTCGGCCGCTCTACTTCTACGCGAACAACGCCCGCATCGACGCCAACCCGGCGGCGTCCGCCTTCGTCGACTTCTACGTGACCGAAGGTCTCGCCACCGCAGTGGCCGAGGTCGGCTACGTCGAGCTTCCCGACGCACTCCAGGCCGAAACCAAGGCCGCATGGGACGGCCGGGGCTGATCCCGGCCAGGCCGAAAGGGCCTTGATCGATGGGTGGGCCGGGTGCAGAGCTCGGCCCACCCATCGACAGGTCGCCGCCCATCGTGAACGAGCAACCAGCCTCCCAACCCATTCGACAGACTGCGTGAGATCATGACCGTGACGCACATGCCCCACAGCGACGCCGAACTCGGATCGTTGTCGGGATCTCCCCGCCGGCTACGGCGAGAAGCCATCATCAAGCAGGTGCTCTTCGGCGCCGCGATCTTCTCGGTCGTCGTCTCGTTCCTGATCGTGTATGCCTTGCTGTCCGAGGCGTGGATCTTCATGCGCGACATCGACTGGAGCACCACGTGGGGCCAGATCGGGTGGTTCCCTCGCCGAGGTATCTATGACGTACCCACTCTGCTCGTCGCAACCTTCTGGGTCACGATCGTCGCCATGGTGGTCGCAACCCCCCTCGGGCTCGGTGCCGCCGTCTATCTTGCCGAGTACGCCCGCCCGGGCGTCCGCAAGATCCTCAAGCCGATCCTCGAGATCCTGGCCGGCATCCCGAGCGTCGTGCTCGGCTTCTTCGCTCTCCTGTGGATCGCGCCGAACGTCGTCGCCAATCTCGGTGGCGAAGGTGGCCGGGGCTCGATCCTGGCCGCTGGCATCGGTGTCGGCATTCTGACCATCCCATTGATCGCGTCGATCTCGGAGGACGCCATGAAGGCGGTACCCGACGCCCTGCGGGAGGCCTCTGCGGGTATGGGTGCCCGCAAGGTCACCACGGTGCTGCGGGTCGTGCTGCCGGCGGCCATCTCCGGACTTGCCGCTGCGATGATCGTCGCGGTGTCCCGAGCGATGGGTGAGACCATGGTCGTGTTCATGGCCGGCGGCGCTGCCGATGCAGCGATCTTCACCAGCTCGCCCTACGACGGGAGCCTCACCATGACCGCAGCCATGGCCTCGCTAGCGAGCGGTACCGACAATGTCGTCGGCGAGGGATTGACCTTCCAGAGTCTCTTCTTCGTCGGGCTGTTGCTGTTCTTGATCACTCTTGCACTGAACATGCTCGCAAACTTCTTCGTCCGCCGAATTCGCGAGCAGTACTAGGAGACTCCGATGGCAATCGTCACCGTGGGCGACGTCGCCCGCAAGAACGCTCAGACGCTCCAGGGTGCGGGCCGCGACGTAGGCGGAACGATTTTCCGCATCGCCGTGGCAGGAACGCTCTATGTCTCGCTACTCATCATCGGTGTGCTCATCTTCGACGTGTTGTTCGACGGTTGGGATCAGCTGTCGACCCGGCTCGGCGGATTCCTGTCGGGAACACTTCGCTCCCGCTCGATCGACGACAAACTCGGTGTTCACCAGGGTCTCTACGGCTCGTTCTGGATCGCCGCATTCGTGGCGATCATCGCCTTCCCGACCGGGATCGCCGCCGCGATCTACCTGGAAGAATACGCGAACCAAAACCGCACGACCCGCTTCATCGAGTTGGCGATCAGGAACCTTTCAGGCGTCCCGTCGGTCGTATACGGGCTCCTGGGGCTGTTCTTGTTCGTCGAGAAGAACACGATTCTCGGCTTCATCGGCCTCGGCTGGCTGGTCGATCTCACCGGGGGCCCGACGCCGATCTCGGCTGGGTTGACCTTGGCGATCCTGGTACTGCCGATCGTGATCATCACGTCGCAGGAGGCGATCCGGGCCGTGCCATCCGGTCTGAAGGAGGGTGCCTACGGCGTCGGTGCCACCAAGTCCGAGATGATTCGAACCCAGGTGTTGCCCTATGCAGCGCCAGGCATCCTGACCGGAACCCTGTTGTCCATGTCTCGGGCCATCGGCGAGGCCGCACCGCTCATCCTCATCGGCGCCATCAGCGGCGGACTCACGGCGAACCCCAGTTTCGTCGATGTGACGGCGCTACAGGATCGGTTCACGGCACTGCCGATCCTCATCGTGACCTGGGTCAGCCAGCGTGGTCGCGACGAGGGATTTGCGACCGCCGCAGCAGCTGCGATCGTGGTGCTGCTGGTGGTGGTCTTGTTGCTGAACATGACAGCGATCCTGCTGCGAAACCGGTTCGAGAAGAAACGTGGATGACGATGAACACGACAGGAAATGAGACAATGGAGAACGTGGTGAGCGAACAGCAATCCAAGTCGCCCGATACCGGCACCGATACCAGACGTGCCGAGGGACCCAAGGTCGAGGGCGATGTGGTCTTCGCACTGTCGAACGTCAACGTCTTCTACGGTGCCTTCCGCGCCGTACGAGATGTGAATCTGCAGATCCACGAGCAGGAGATCACGGCGTTCATCGGCCCGTCGGGCTGCGGAAAGACCACGGTTCTTCGCTGTCTGAACCGTATGAACGACCTGATCGCAATCGCTCGCGTCGAGGGTGATCTGCGCTATCACGGGATGGACCTCTACGCCAACGGTGTCGACGCCGTCGAAGTTCGTCGACGCATCGGGATGGTCTTCCAGAAGCCCAACCCGTTCCCCAAGTCGATCTACGACAACGTGGCCTACGGCCCTCGCATCACCGGTATGGTCAAGAAGAAGAAGGGTGGCGACCTCGACGACATCGTGGAGAACGCACTTCGCAAGGCGGCGATCTGGGACGAGGCGAAGGATCGTCTCGACAGCTCTGCGCTCGGTATGTCGGGCGGCCAGCAGCAACGCCTCTGCATTGCTCGCGCCATCGCCACCAACCCCGACGTCCTCCTCATGGACGAGCCGTGCTCTGCGCTCGACCCGATCGCAACTGCGCACATCGAGGACCTGATGCAGCAGATCAAGTCCGAGTACTCGATTGTCATCGTGACTCACAACATGCAGCAGGCGGCGCGGGTCAGCGACCGCACCGCCTTCTTCTCCGTCGAGGTCAATCCCGACAGCGATACGCGCACGGGTGTCCTGGTCGAGTACGACCACACCGATCGAATTTTCTCGAACCCTGCCGACCCGCGGACCGAGAGCTATGTGACTGGCCGGTTCGGCTGAGCCGGAACGGGCGTACAGGTGGTTTCACGCGGCTCGCGAGATCTAAGGTCGGCCAGCCGGCGTAGTTGCGCCGCCGGTGAGCTTGGCCAAAGCCCTGAGCTTGGCCAAAGCCCTGAGGTCGGGCTCGAGGCCCAAGCCATCCCGGGGTGATCGAGCCGTAGTCAACTGGTGGTGGTCGTGGTTTCGAGGCGTCGCCGCTCGATGAAGTAGAGGTCGATGGTCACGTTGTCGCCGACGATCTCGGTCAGCGCCTCGACCAGGAAAGTCGTGTCCGGTTCGATCGAACCGGCGAACTCGATGGTCACCCGCGTCTCGGTGTGTTCGAAGTCGAGGACGGCGAGATCGTTGGCGACTGCGAAGAACTGGGCTTGCTGGCTGAGGGCATCGGTCTGGACCTCGAACGGTGTCGGAAGGCTGGTTCGCGGGGACACGATCGAGCGCGGCACCCAGGTGAGCGTCACGCCGAGATCTTCATCGAGTTCGGAGACGAGTCGAGTGACGAGATCCTCGACCGAGGGAGGGTCACCGACGCCGACCACGTCGACTCGCAGGCTCTGACCGTCCAGGAAGACGGCCTCCAACTCGTATCTGACCGAATCGACGGTGGCGTCGGCCAGCCAGGCCTCGACGGTTCTCGTCACCCGTTCGTATCGGAGTTGCTCATCGGTCGTCGTCGGAGGTAGATCGGGAACCGTCGTGGTGGTGGTCGCCTGCTCGGTTCGCGTCCACTGCACGCTTGCCAGCGTCCCGGGTCCGAGGATGGGGATCAAGAGCGCTTCGAGGTCTGCCTGCTCGGAGGGCCGGTCCAGACCGGTGACGGCAACCGAGACCCGTCGCGCTTCGGCGTCCACGCTGATGTCGGCGATGTCGAGCCGGCGGCCATCGATCCACGATATGACGGCGACGTTCACCTCCTGGAGCAACTGTGCCGACTGGCCGACCGTGACGCTTCGCTGGATGAGCGGAATGGCGAGGGTGACGACGACGGCCGTGGTCAAGAAGGCGCCGCTCAGGATGGCCGGGGTCGTCTTGGCCAGACGGCGGGGCGGGACGAAGCCGGTCGCCACGAAGACGAAGACCCCGGCCAGGATGATGGCTGCCAGGTTGGCCCCGTAGAGAAGCAGGGCGCCGGCCGCCAGTTCGGGGCGTCCCGCCTCGAGTGTGATGCCGACCGCGGCGAGCGGTGGCACGAGAGCCACGGCGACGGCGACGCCGGGAAGCGCCGACGACGCGTCCCGCCGCACGGTGGCGTATGAACCGGCGAATCCGGCAGCGAGGGCGACCACCAGGTCGCGCACGTCCGGACTGGTACGAGCGATGACCTCGTTGGACAGTGGCTGGTCGGGGATCAAGGCCGAGATGGCGGTCGCGATCGCGACACACCACCCCGTGGCGGCCGAGACGCGGGCCACCGACACGATCGACTTGTTGGCCAGGCCCATCGACAGTGCCGCGGCCAGACCCAGTACCGGTGTCATCAGAGGGGCCAACAACATTGCGCCAATGACGACGGCGGCCGAGTTGGCTGACATGCCCATGACGGCAACCACCACCGACAACGTGAGCATGGTGGTGAACCGGAAGGTCCACGACTCGACTCGGGTCAGGGCCAGATCGGCCATGACCCGTCGACGCTCCTCGGGCTCGAGGTGCCGATGCCACCAGGCTCGTTGCGGTCGAGTTCGACCCGGTTGGGTTGGGGCCGTGTCGACCATCGGCCAGAGTCTACGGTGCGAGACCGTCCCGATTGCGGTCCCTCGGTTCCCGTCGATGTCCACCAACAAGCTTGTCGTACCATCTAGTGTGACGCACAGTGTTGGTCCCGCCACTTCTCCTTGGCGCACCGACTCCCGAGGTCGTCACGCCGACTCGACTCCCCCCTCCCTCGCTGCGGGCGGCGTGGCGGCCTCGCTCCTCGGAGCCGTCGACCTGCTCCGGGTGTTGCTCGAGCCATCGGCCGATCAGATGGTGAGCCCTCAGGTGGCGATCGCAGCTGCGACCGCCTCCACCAGGTGGCCGACATCCCGATCGGTGGTGGCCAGGTTCATGCATCCCAGCCCGTATCCCGGTAGGTAGACCTCTCGTTCCAGGAGCCGTTTCTGCAGTCGGTCCATGATTGCTTCCTCGGCATCGGAGAGATGGGCGTCGCGGTACGAACGAATGGGTCGATCGTGAGGATGGATCCGAAACAGCGAGCCTCGCCCCGTCACCTGCCACGGTCGATCCTGCTGGGCGAACACAGTCCGTAGTCCATCGCGAATCGAGTCTCCGATCTCGTCCAGACGGGCGAACGAGGCGTCACTGAGCTGGGCCATGCAGGCAGTTCCCGCCACCATGGTGATCGGATTGGCCGAGAACGTTCCCCCCGAGGGTACGGCCGCTCGTTGACCATCGATCGACGCGAAGACCTCCATCACATCGGCCCGACCTCCGGTGGCCCCGACCGGAAAACCACCGCCGATGATCTTGGCCAACGCCGTGAGGTCGGGCTCGAGTCCCAACCGACCCTGATTGCCTCCGATACCCAACCGGAAGCTGATGACCTCGTCCATGATGACCAAGGCCCCGACGGCGCGGGCGGCAGAGAAGACGGACTGCAGGAATTCGTGATCGACGATGGGAAGACCGACCCGGCTCGGCAGCGTGTCGATCAACACCGCGGCCAGACGATCACCACACCGATCGATGATCGAACGGGCCGCCGAAGGATTGTTGAACGGAAGGACCGCCACTTCGTCGACCACCGAACTCGGCGTGCCGGTGGCGTAGGTGACCGAGGCCGGGGCCTCACCGTCGCCCCAGTCCTCGGGACTCGCCCCCAACGACGTCTCGACGTGATCGTAGGTGCCGTGGTAGGCGCCCTCGACCTTGGCGATCATGGGTCGACCGGTGAAGGCTCGTGCCGCCTTGATGGCGCCCATGACCGCTTCGGTTCCCGAGTTGCAGAACCGAACCCGTTCGATCGAGGGGACTCGGGCACAGATCAGCTCGGCCAGTTCGATCTCGGGTTCGGTTCCCATGGCGAAGGCGGTGCCGTTGGACAGCTGGCGAGCAACGGCTTCGTTCACCAGCGGGTCGGCGTGGCCGAGAATGATCGACGTGAAGTTGTTGTTGGCATCGAGGTAGCGGCCGCCGTCGACATCGGTGACCCATGCTCCCTGACCGGAATGCACATAGATGGGGTGGGGCCGAATCAGGGCCAGACTCCGAGAGGCGCCGTCGGGGATCGAACGACGAGCCCGGGCGTACAAGGCTGCAGATCGGGAATCGGGGTTCGGATACGGTGCCATCAGTGCTGCTCCAGCCAGAGACGTACATCGGTCAACGAAGGTGCGTTGATCTCGTGTTGCATGTTGTATTCGTGATATTCGAGTTCGAGGTGGTGGCGCTCGAGCACCTGGCGGGTGTGGCGCGCCCGATCGATCGGCACCACGTGGTCGTCCAGACCGTGTTGGACGTAGGTGGGGGGAAGATCGGACGCCGTCCAGGCGTATTCCAGCCAGGGAGGTTCGGGAATCGAACCCGACAGCCCAGCGATGGCGGCAGGTCGAGGACGAGTGCTGTCTCGTAACCCGAGGGCGAAGGTCATGGCTGCCCCCTGCGAGAACCCGATGACCACCATCGTGGCCGGGTCGAGTCCGGTCTGGGCGGTCGTGGCATCGACCAGTTGATCCAGCAGCACCAGTGCGCCGCAGAAGCTGGCCTGGTCGATGTCGCCGTTGGCATCGCGGTGATACCACGCGGCTCCGGTGCCGGATTCGACGTCGAAGGGTCCGCGGGGACACAACGTGAGGAAGTGCCCGTCGGGGTCGATCATGTCGGCCAGTGGGGCCAGATCGTGTTCGTCGGCCCCGTAGCCGTGCAGGAGCAGGAGCAGCCGCTGACCGTGGTCCCGGGCAACGTTGACAACGAGTCCGTGGTGATCGCTGGCTGGCATCGACGCATCCTGACACAGGTCGGTCCGCAGGACACGCTTGTCGGCGGTTCACCGATTCGGCCAAGCTGGACGGCATGACCACCGCAACCTTTCCCGTCGCCCCTTGGCGCATTGGCGTCGATGTCGGCGGAACGTTCACCGATCTGGTGCTGGCCGATCAGCATGGCGAGACCTGGGTGGCGAAGGTGCCTTCGGTGCCCAGCGACCCCAGTCGCGGAGTACTGGCCGCCATCGAACGGCTCGCTCGCGATCTGGACTCGACCTCGGTCGACATCCTGCAGGGCTGCGCGCTCTTCGTGCACGGCTCCACGGTCGCCACCAACACGATTCTCGAGGGAAAGGGGGCCACGGTCGGGTTGCTGACGACGGCCGGATTCCGGGATGCGCTCGAGATCCGACGGGGCCTGCGCCAAGATCAATGGAACCACCGTGAGCCGTATGCCCCCGTCCTGGTACCGCGGTATCTGCGTCTGGGGGTCGGTGGTCGCGTCGATGCCGAGGGCCACGAGATCGCACCGCTGTCGACCGACGACATCGACGCTGCCCTCGAGGTGTTCGAGACCGAAGGAGTCGAAGCGATCGCGATCGCCCTGTTCAACAGCTTTCTCGACGATCACCACGAAGTGGCCGTCGAGGAGCGGGTCCGCGAGCGCTGGGACGGCGACTGGATCACCCGCTCGGCCCACATCAGCCCGACGATGGGGGAGTACGAGCGAACGTCGACCGCAGTGGTGAACGCCACCCTGTCACCCCGGATCGTCGACTACCTTCAAGCCCTCGACGCCGAGCTGGCTCGGCTCGGCCTGGCCCGACCTCTTCTGATGGTGCAGAGCAACGGCGGGGCGGCCTCGGTCGAGACCATCGGGCCCCGCCCCGTCAATCTCCTGCTGAGCGGGCCGGCTGCCGCGGTGGGTGCGCTCAATCGGTATCGAGTCGGGGTCCAGGCCCTGGCATCGTCGGGAGACCCCGGTGACGCCGCGAACGTCGACAACGACGGCAACCTGATCTCGATGGAGATCGGCGGGACGTCGTGCGATGTCCTGCTGATGTCGGGGGGGCAGGTCGCCACCCGAGACGACCTCCAGATCGCCGGCTATCACGTCTCGACGCCGGCCATCGACATCCACACCATTGGGGCCGGTGGCGGAACGATCGCCGGTGTCGACTCCGCCGGCCTGCTGTTCGTCGGCCCACAGGGGGCGGGGGCCGATCCGGGCCCGGCCTGTTACGGCCTGGGTGGAACCGAACCCACCGTGACCGATGCCCAACTGGTTCTCGGACGACTCCGGCCCGGCCCGTACGCCGGTGGCTCCATCGACCTGGATCTGGAGGCAGCGAGAGAAGCGATCCGATCTCGTGTCGCCGAGCCTCTCGGCCTCTCCATCGAGGATGCAGCGGCCGGCATCATCACGCTCCTGGAACAGAATCTCCTGGGCGCCGTCGAGTACATTTCGATCGAGCGAGGTCACGCGCCGGACCGATTCACCTTGGTGGCGGCGGGCGGCGCCGGTCCAATGCACGGCGAGACCGTTGCCCGGGGACTGGGATGTCCCAATGTCTACATCCCCCGAGACGCTGGAGCGCTGTGCGCAGTCGGGATGCTCCATGCCGACGTCCGGCAGGACTTCCAACGGTTCCTCAAGGGTTCGCTCGACGAAGTGGCGGGAGCCGACGTGCAGGCCGCGTTGGCCGATCTCGAACGTCAGGCCATCGCGGCCATGGAAGCCGAGGGATTCGGTTCCGACGAGCTGGTCCTGCGTACCGAGCTCGATCTCCACCATCCCGGGCAGCTGTGGTCCATCAAGATCGAGGTACCCGGAAGCGCAGGTGACTTCGACCCGGCGGCCATTCGCGCCGCCTTCGAACTCGAGTACCAGCGGATGTACGGACACGTGCAGGAGCAGGGCACGATCCTGATCTCGTCGGCCCGGGTCGTCGCCCTGGCTTCACCGGGCGAGTTGGCCGAGGTCGACCATGCGTTGTCGGCCGAGGTTCCCCGCCCGATCGAGAGTCGCAAGGTGTGGCACGGAGCCCACGGCTGGCTCGACACCCCGGTGTTCGGCGGTGCGAGCCTGCAGACAGGGATGCGGATCGAAGGTCCGATGCTGGTCGAGGAGCTGACCACCACGGTTCTGGTCGGACCGGGAACCCTGCTCTCGGTCGACACGTCCGGCAATTTCGTGCTCGACACCGGGGCCCGCGACTCGATGCCCGTCACGTCGCTCGTCACCGAGCACGAGACCAGCGAGACCAGCGAGCTGGATCCGGTCGTGCTGTCGCTGATGCAACACCGCCTGGATCAGATCAGCCGGCACATGGGTTGGGTCATGACACGTACGGCCCGCTCGACCATCTTCAGTCAGAGTCATGACTTCTCGTGTTTCATCACTGACCCGGCCGGCACGCTGATTGCCAACGCCGACGGGATCCCGATCCACACCAGCGGTGGTGGGTTCGCGGCTCGCGCCATCGTCGCCCGATGGGCTGGCCGGATCCATCCCGAGGATGTCTTCATCCTGTCCGACCCCTACGTGGCCGGTGGAAATCACCTGCCCGACTGGGTCATCAGCCGGCCGATCTTTCTTCCACCGACCGATGGGGTCGAGGTCGATCCCGCCGACCCGAACAACGGATGGCGACTGGCCGGGTTCTGTTGCAATCGGGCCCACCAGTCCGATATCGGCGGGGGACTGGCCGGTACCTACAACCCCGAAGCGACCGAGATCTGGCAGGAGGGCATCCGGTTGCCGGTGATGAAGTTGTATGACCGAGGTCAGGTCCGCGACGACGTCTGGCAAATGCTGCTCATCAACTCTCGCACCCCGGAGCTGCTCGACGGTGACCTGCTGGCCATGGTCGGTTCGACCGAGATCGGTGGCCAGCGAGTGTCGGCCTTGGCGACCGAGCTGGGGCTCGACTCGTACTTCGCCCACCTCGGAGGCATCCTCGACCACGCCGATCGGCGCATGCGAGAGGCGGTGGCGGCGTTGCCCGACGGGGTGTACGAGGGGGCCGACCTCTCCGACAACGATTGCTTCGAGAAGATCGATACCTGGATCCGGGTGCGATTGACGGTCGCCGGTGACGAGATGATCCTTGACTTCAGCGAGTCCGATCCGCAGATGAAGGGCTTCAAGAACTCATCGTTGGCCAACACCTACTCGGCCGCCTATCTGGCGCTGTCAGCGTTCTTCGATCCTGCCATTCCCCGCAACGAAGGTACGTACCGGGGGTGTCGCATCATTGCCCCCGAGGGCACGATCGTGAACGCCTTGCCCCCGGCGCCGATGACGATGAACACCGTCTTCGTGGCCCATGAGATCGTCCATGCCACGTGGAAGGCGCTGGCTGCGGCCGATCCGTCCCGGGCGCTTGCCGGTTGGTCCAAGACCATGCACGGTCATGTGACGGGCACCGGCGACGACGGCCGAACCTGGGTGATGTACCACTGGCATGCAATGGGTACGCCGGGCGCGACCGCGGAGCGGGATGGTTTCAACCAGATGGGGCATCTCATTTCGCTCGGAGGCCTCGACATCGCCAATCTGGAGTTCCACGAACAGAACTATCCGGTGCGCTACCAGCGCTGGGAGTTCCGGACCGATGCTGCGGGTCCAGGTGCTCGTCGTGGCGGTAGCGGTGTGGTGTACGAGGCTGATGTCCTTCGGCCGGCTGCGTGGTCGTTCCGGGCCGAGGGACTCGACACCCCGTCGGGCTACGGCGTGATGGGCGGAGGCGACGGCATCGTGGGGGAGGAATGGATCGAACCCGTCGATGTCGAGGCCGATGGTCCTCGCTTCGTACCGCCCAAGTACGGGGTGCGTCGGCAGGGACCGGCCCGGATGATCGCCCACACGCCGGGCGGCGGCGGATGGGGAGACCCCCGCCAGCGGGAACCGGAACGGGTCTTGCGAGATGTCCGGGACGGGATCGTCAGCGTCACCGCAGCGGCCGACGTCTACGGGGTGGTGATCGTGGGCAACTCGATCGACGACGCCGCCACCGCGGCACTTCGTGCTTCCTGAGCGTTCCGTCAGGGGTTGCGCGACGAGTCGAGAAAATATCCGAAGATTCTCGCGACCTTCTCGCAACTCGCGGCGTCTCAGTATCCGTGACTTGGTCGGGCGACCCAGTCACACCGGCCGTCGAACGAGAGTTCGCAACCGCCGCAATGGGTCCGAACGCCACTCCCTCCGGCGTTCGGACCCTTTCTGCGTCTCGGGGTCGGCTCCCGTCTGCTGATCGCCCGTATCCTGATCGCCAATGATCGTCAGCTGCGGAGAAGCTCTCGTCGACCTCGTGCCCGAAGCCGTTCCCGGTGGTGGCCCGATGAACGTTGCCGTTGCCGCGGCCCGTCTCGGCGTGCCCTCGGCCTTCGTCGGCGGCGTGTCGAACGACGAATACGGGCACATGATCTGGCAGCACCTGGTCGACAACGGCGTCGATCTCCGGGCCGCCCAGCGTTTCGCAGCCCCCACGGCCCGGGCAATCGTGGATCACGTCCCACATCTGGTCTTCCGTTTCGAAGGTACGAGTACTGCAGACACTCAGGTCCGCCAGGTCGATCTGTCACTTCTCGGGCCGGGTCCCCATGTTCTCCATGGCGGTACCCTCGGCCTGTTCCGGGGGGACACGGCCGAGACGCTGGCTCGTCTGGTCGAATCCCATTGCGGCATCGTCTCGCTCGATCCCAACATCCGACCCCAGATCATCGAGGATCGAGCCCAGTGGGAACACTTCCATGACCGTTGGCTCACCCACACCAGCATCTACAAGGGGTCGGACGAGGATCTGGCATGGATCTGGCCGGGACGTTCCCCGGACTCGATAGCCGAAGAACTCGTCGCCGGTTCGGTCGTTGCCGTGCTGATCACCCGAGGGGCCGATGGTCTGTCGGTCATCACGTCCCGAGGCGAACAACGGGTGCCATCGCCCGAGGTGACCGTCATCGACACGGTCGGGGCCGGCGACACCATCGTCGGAGCGGTGTTGGCGACGCTGTGGGAGTTGGGTGATGGCAACGGTTCGCTTCCGCTCGGCGCAGTGGACGAAGCATCGTGGGCATTGGCGGCCAGGCGAGCCGTGGCCGCGGCCGGGGTGACCGTCTCCCGGGCCGGTGCCGATCCACCGACGAGGGACGAGATCGCGTGGTGACGAACCGGACCGGGCAACAGCCCGAGCCCACGATCCCGGCACCGAACGACAACGCCAAGTTTCAACCCACGGCGGTAGGGAGCTAGACCGGTCTCCATGGATATCAGCATCGCCGGAATGTTCGGGAACTCACCAAAGCGGGATGTCGGGTTCGTGCGGGCCTTTGCCCAGGCGGCCGAAGAGCTCGGCTTCCGAGCCCTCTCGGTCCCTGAACACGTGGTGTTCTTCGGCCAGTACGAGTCGTCGTACCCCTACAGCGAAGATGGCTCGGCCAACTGGGGACCGGACACCGGGATCTACGATCCGTTGTTCGTCTGTCAGGTGGCGGCAACCGTGACGACGAGGCTGCGATTCGTCACCGGGGTGTTGATCCTGCCCCAACGCCCGGCCCTTCTGACGGCGAAGGAGGTGCTGACCCTCGACCACTTCAGCGACGGGCGTTTCGAGCTCGGCGTCGGATCGGGTTGGTCGTGGGAGGAATACGGAGCGCTCGGTGTGCCTTTCGAACAACGTGGGAAACGTATGGACGAGTACATCGAGGCCATCCGGTTGGCGTGGACCGAGGATCGGGCGACCTATCGGGGCGAGTTCGTCCAGTTCGAGAACGCCGTGCTCAATCCGAAGCCGCTGCGGCCGGGCGGACCCCCGATCATCATCGGCGGCGACTCGAAGCCGGCCATGCGACGGGCTGCTCGGGTCGGGGACGGCTGGTATGGCTGGTGGGCCCAAGTCGATCTGGCCGAGCACGTCGAGACGTTTCAACAGATCATGGCCGATCATGGTCGTTCGCCCGACGACGACGACTTCAGCTTCAAGATCGGTTTGCCACTGGCAGCAGAAACACCCGACGAGGTATCGGCAAAGTTCGAACAAGCGCGGGACCTGGGCGTCGGCGAACTGGTGCTGGCGGCACCGATTCCGGCGTCGAGCTGCGAGTCGACCCTGCTTCGTTACGCGCAAGCGTGCGGTCTGTCGTCCTGAGGGCTCATCCACCAGACTGGGCCGACCATGGTGGAGTTGATCGACGAGACGGCGACCAGTGAGATCGAGCTCCGGCGCGGCCCCAGCGAGGCCACCCGCCGGGTCGGGACCGCCGTCGCTGCGGTCCTGGTGGTGGGATTCGCCGTTGCCTCCCTTAGGACGTCGCACGCGGTGGTCCCCGTGGAGGAGGACCCGGAGTCTCCGATCCCACTGGTGTGGCCGGCCGAACCCGGCCTCCCGACGGACACGACCGAAGACACATCGTCTTCCTCGGTCGATCAGCGGATCATTCGCCTACCGCCTCCGCTGGCCGTTCCCGAGTCGGTGGACATCTCGCCGGCCAGTCAGCGACCACTCACCCTCGTCGGCCAGAACGAGCGGGGGCAGATCGTGGCCGTGGATCTGTTCGATGGCGCCGTCCGAGAACTCGACCCCACGACAGGACAGCACTTCATCGCTCGTCGGGCCTCGGACCGAAGTGTCGCCGGATTCCGCGCCTATCTGAACGAGACCATCCTCGTGAGGGCCGACGGAGTCGTTCGCACCATGCCCGTCATCGAGATGGAGCTCCCCGTCGTGTTCCCGGCCGCCGACGGTGACGGCTACGTCGTGCACACCCTCGCCACCAATCGCCTCATCACCGTTGACGAGAATGGGCAGCAGATCGACGAGCCCCTCGAACTGGCCGCTGGGCTCACGGTGGAGGCCGTGGTCGCAGACGGGTTGATCGTTCGTTCGCTCGACGAGATCGATCGCCGTTTCGACCCCGAGACCCGACGGTTCGGGGACGCGTTGACCGGGCGTGTCATCGACATCGGAAGGACACGCTACGTGTCGCTCACCTGCGACGAAGGTGTCTGCCGGGTCGAGGCCCGGTCGTTGACCGACGACGGCCGTCTGGCCGAGCTCGGAATCGACAGCGAGCGGGTTCCCGAACGGCTGAGGATCTCGCCGTCCGACACCTATCTGGCCGAAGTGGGAGGCGGCGTTGTCACCATCCACGATCTGTCCACCGGTGCGGTCGTTGCCGAGCTGACCGCCGTGGGAAACGGCGACTTCGTGTGGGGGCCCGACGACACGCTGGCCCTCTGGTCCGATCACGAAGACGGGAGTTCACGTCTGGTGCACTTCTTCACGCCGGGCGATGATCCGGGCCTCCCGCTGGATGCAGTCGAGTTGCCGAGCTCGATCCTCGACATCCGCAACGCCGTGCACCTGCTTCGGCCCTCGTCATGACCGCCCGACGGGACAACGCAGGCATCGTTGCGCCGATGAGCGCCGATCAGTTCTGCTGGTTCACGGTGAGGGTGAGGATGTCGGTGCGGAACGATTCGTTGCCAGCGGCATCGAAGGCCTTGACGTAGTAACTATAGGGGCCGGGAGCAAGTCCCATGAGTTGGGTGTACCGGCCCGTACCAGCGGCGATGGGCAGGTCGTTGCTGGCGTTGAAGAGGCGATAGCCGGCCACCCCGATGTTGTCGGTCGACTCACCCCACCACATGGTGATGGTCGAGCCCGACACCGATCCGTTGAGCCCGGTCGGTGTGGTGGGAGCTTCGGTGTCGACATTGTCGGAGATGGTGAAGGAGGTGGGTCCGGTTCGCCACGAGACGTTGCCGGCTGCGTCGTAGGCTCGGAGGTACATCTCGTAGGGGCCGGTGGGGAGGCTGAGGGTGGTTGCTGTGCCGCTGACGTCGGTGACGAGTGTGTCGTTCGACTGGTTGTAGAGCCGGTAGCCGACGACGCCGACGTTGTCGGTGGAGGCCGTCCAGGTCAGGTCGACCTCGCCGGATCGCAGGGCGGCGACCTGGGGTCGGCTGGGAAAGCTCGGCCGCTCGGTGTCGACCACCCCGATGGTGAAGGAGGTGGGTCCGGTTCGCCACGAGACGTTGCCGGCTGCGTCGTAGGCTCGGAGGTACATCTCGTAGGGGCCGGTGGGGAGGCTGAGGGTGGTTGCTGTGCCGCTGACGTCGGTGACGAGTGTGTCGTTCGACTGGTTGTAGAGCCGGTAGCCGACGACGCCGACGTTGTCGGTGGAGGCCGTCCAGGTCAGGTCGACCTCGCCGGATCGCAGGGCGGCGACCTGGGGTCGGCTGGGCACGGACGGGCGCTCGGTGTCGGGTGGCAGGCCATCGCACAGTCGGGTGATCCCGAACTGGGGGACCCCGGCCGCAGCGGTGATGGCGCCTCCGAACCAGACGCAACCATTGCTGGTGGCCTCGACGGCCCAGATGCCGGCCCCGGCCGTGGCCAGGTTGGCGTAGAAGGCGGTGTCGTGGAGTCCGGTCGATGCGTTGAAGGCACTGACCCAGGAACTCGGGTTGGAGGCAAAGATCGGGGCGTCGGATTGACCGGCCGGTGGCGGGCCGACCCAGAGCACACCGCTGGCACTGGCCAGGGTGGTGCCCTGATAGGAATGCGAACCGGCATACACCCGACTGCCGATCTGAGCCACGGTCTGGAAATCACCGCGAGGGCTCGAACGATGGAACACCTCGAGTGACAGGTTGCTCTGGTTCAACACCTGCAGGTGATGCTGGCTGCCGGCGACGAAGACCTTGTTGCCCACTTCGAGAACGTCGTAGGCGAACTGTTGGCTCACGTTGGTCGTATTGACCGACAGGGTGCCGGCGACGTTGGTGGCGGTGGTGGCACTGACCGCGCCGAAGCCACCCGGTCGAGCCTCACCGTTGATGGTGTCGAAGTTGCCGGCGAAGTAGACCCGACCGGATGCCGCCGAGACGTCGATTCCCCAGACGGTTCCGCCCGCGATGTTGGGCTTCCATGTGGCGTCGTGGGTTCCGTTGGCGAGGGTGAATCGAGCGGTGCGGAACGCACTCGTTCCCCCGGCCGCGCTGCTCATCGATGTGAATCCGCCACCGGCATAGAGGTAGGTGCCGTCGACATCGAAGTCACGAACGACCTGATAGCCGCCGACGGCGCCCGTCCAGCCGCTGGAGATGGCCCCGGTCGTGGGATTCAAGGCGACAAGCGGTCCGGTCGGGGTGCCGTTGGTCGTGGTGAAGTCGCCACCGACGAACAGTCGGGTGCCGTCGGGCGAGGCCTGGAGGGCATAGACGGCGCCGTCGAGTGTTGGCGCGAAGCTGCTGATCCAGCTGCCGGTGGTGGCGTTGAAGGCAGCGATGGCCGGTCTGCTCTGGGACGTGTTGCCGTTGGTGACCGTGGTGAATCGACCCCCGACGTACAGCGTGTTGCCGATGATCTCCATGGCGAACACGTTGGCCTTGATGCCATCGGTCTGGGTGCCGGTCAGCAGTCCACTGACCCCCCACGAGGTGGTGGGGGTCGACGACAGTTCCGCACTGGCCGGGCTCGTCGAGTTGAGAGCCGTCAAGAGGGCGACAACGAGCAAAAACGCAGTCTTGGTCCGCCTGGACATCATCTTCTTCTCGTCTCCGGACGACCCCGCAGTCGTCGCTCGAAACCGAAGGTACCGGGTCGTCAGGCCCCTTTGCCAGGGTGATTCGCCTGGAGAAACTCGAGGACCGAGTTGATGAAGATGTCGTTGCGATCCCCGGCCACCATGTGGGCCGCGTCACTGACATTGGCGTAGACCGCGTGCGGCACCTGATCCAGGAAGGATCGTGCCCCTTCCTCGGACAGGACATCGCTGAGACCGCCGCGAACCAGCAGCGTCGGCAGCGTCAGGTTGGCGGCCGCTGCCTCCTGGCGTGGGATCCGATCGGCCAGTGCTGCCTTCGGGCGCTGCATGAACGCAGGGTCCCAATGCCACCGATATCGGCCATCGGGCCAGAGGCGCACGTTCTTGGCCAGTCCGTCGAGCTTGCGGGGTCGGTCGCGATGTGGCTGGTAGTTGGCGATGGCATCCGCCACTTCTTCGAGGGTTGCGAACCCATCGGGAGCCTGGCTCATGAAGTCCCGGATCTTGCGGACACCGCCGGCCTCGATCCGGGGCGCGGTGTCGACCAGCACCAGGGCAGCGGCCTCGACCTCACCCTCGCCGACCGCGGTCAGCGAGGTGCCCCCGCCCATCGATGCCCCGACCAACACCGGGATCTCACCGAAATGGTCGACCACGGCGACCAGATCGGCAACCAAGGCCTCGGTCGTGTAGTCGCCGTCGGGTGCCCAGTCACTGTCGCCGTGACCCCGGGCGTCGATGCTGACGGCTCGGTAGCCGGCGCTCGCCAGCTGTTGTCCGGCTCCCTTCCAGGCGTGACGGGTCTGGCCGCCTCCATGTTGGAGCAAGACGAGCGGGCCGCCATGGCCGAAGACATCGGCCGCGACGCGCACACCCCCGGCGGCCTCGATCATCAGGTCTGGTTCGGGTGTTCCTTCGAGTCGCTCGCCTCGTGATGCCATGCTCAGCCTTCCCGGTCTGGTTCGGTGGAGGTGTCCCGCTGGCGGATCTCCTCCTGGAGACGCTTCCGCTCGGCTCCGGCATCAGCCAGGAGCTGTCGATTGTCATCGCCGACGTGCATGAATCGTTCCCGCCAACCGTCGGGGTCGACGTCGTCCCATCGGACCGGTGCCTGCACCGTGGTGCGGGGTGCGAACGCCTTCTCGAGGGAGTCGAGGGCAAGGCCCACGATCGAGTGTTGCATGGCGACCTCGTCGGGCTTGCCACACGGATTTCCGAGCGGGAAGTCGACGAACACGAAACGCGGCACCCCGCACTCCTCGACGATGTCTCGGGCCGAGCCGATCACCACGGTGGGGATGCCGGCTTCTTCGATCTGACGTGCTCCCAGGCTCACGGACTGGTGACACACGGGTCAAAGCGGAACCAGCAGGGCGACATCGACCTCGTCCTCCTTCATCCATTCGAGGACTCTCGGGGTGTCGCGCCGTTGCGTCTGGCGATGACTGAACTGGGTCGGCAGGCCGTAGAAGCGATCGGACACGGCGCCGATGCGGCCTTGGGTCACGTACTCGTCGAGGCGGGCCAGGGGCAGATAGCTCTCCCGGTCACGGGTGTGGGTCTCGTCCTTCGCCCAGGACAGGTACTGGTTGTCCAGTCGGGCGGTGTCGTGGCGGGAGGCGACGTAGGGCAGACGAGGCAGATCGGAGGGAACCCGGTAGACGAAGTCGTCGGGCAAGAAGTAGGACGTGGTGACAACACCTACCTTGCACTCGAACAGCGGCTTGGGCAGCGCCGTGAACGGTGCGTCGTCGTGGGCCGCCCAGTGGTAGGGCTGTTCGTAGCCGTGGGCGGCGTAGAACTCGCGTGACTTGTCGATGTAGCTCACGTGGGAGCGATGGGTTCGCTTGGTCTCGGTCATGCTGGTCTCCTCGTGGATGGCCAGAGCGTACGTGGTTCGCCTGGTGCGGTCAGATTCGGGTTGACGTCGTTCGACACCTACCATCGGTTCGGTGCAGACGATCTCGTGTCCCGGAACCGACGGCCTCACCCTGATCGCCGACGAGTGGGGGCCAGCCGGCGGGCCGCCGGTGTTGATGCTGCACGGCGCGGGCCAGAACCGCCACGCGTGGCGGGCCACCGCTGCGGTGTTGGCCGAGCAGGGCTGGTCGGTGCTGACGGTGGACGCTCGCGGGCACGGTGACAGCGACTGGTCGCAGGAGGCTCGCTATGATGTCGAGCACATGGGTGCAGATGTCCTGGCTCTGCTCGATCGGTTCGATCAGGAGCCGGTCGTGATCGGTGCGTCGATGGGTGGGATGGCGGCGCTCGCGGCCCAGTACGCCAGCGAGGTGCCGCTGTACCGGGCCGTCGTGCTGGTCGACATCGCGCCGAATTTCGCGGTGGAGGGCGCGACCAGAATCGTGACCTGGATGGCCGGGAACCCCGACGGTTTCGCCACCCTCGAGGAAGCATCCGATGCCATGGCGGCCTACAACCCGAATCGACCTCGCCCCAAGGATCTGGGTGGTCTGACCAAGGTGCTGCGAGAAGGTCCTGACGGGCGATGGCGGTGGCGGTGGGACCCCGACTACATCTCGTCCAAACCGGGATTCGTGACCGGTGACCACGAGGTGATGCGCCAGAGCATGGAGCGAGTCAGCGAGATCATGCTCGACGGAGCGCGCCGAGCGGGGCGCCCCGTGCTCTTGGTCCGGGGAGGCAGGTCCGATCTGGTCACGGCCGAGTCGGTGCAGTTGTTCCTGGACCGCGTTCCGACGGCGGAGTATCTCGACGTCGCCAATACCGGCCACATGGTGGCCGGCGACGACAACGATGCCTTCACCACTGCCGTGCTCGAGTTCCTGGGTCGGATGCCGTGACCATGTCGTTTGTTGCAGTTCGTTGACGTAAGTGACCTCGGTCACGAGATCCGGTTTAGGTTCGTGCTCGTTGCCACGGGGGTGGCAGCGAAACGCAAACCTTTAGGGGGAACGGAATATGGGGACCGATTTTCGTTGGTCGAGGGTCATCGCGCTCTTGACCAGTTTGGGCATGCTGGCTGCAGCCTGTGGCGGTGGGAGCGACAGTGCGAGCTCCGACAGCGGCAGTGATGGTGGCGGTGACACCGCGGCCGAGGGTGAGGCCGAAGACGCCGGGAGCGATGCCGGGAGCATCGACACCGATGAAGCCGAGGACGCCGTGGCCGAGGCCGCGAGCAGCGAAGCCGGTTCGGACGCCGCAGGTTCCACGGCCACGAACATCGAGGAGTTGGAAGCAGAGTGGGCCGCGACCCGCCAGACACAGATCGACATGCTGACCGCCGGCATGGAATCCGGAGAGTACGGCATCGGCGACGACAACATCCTGCGTGGTCCCGGAGGTTTCGAGATCGATCTGAACAACTGCCCGAGCGACTGGGTGGACACCGAGGGCATCGCCGAGACGATCAAGGTCGGGCATCCCGGCCCGCAGTCGGGCAACCTGGCCGCCTACGGCAACATGGGCATCGGCTGGGAGACCTACTTCGACTACGTCAACGAGACCGGAGGCATCGGGGGTCTACCTCTGGAGCTGATCCGCAAGGACGATCAGTACGTGGCCACGGTCACGATCGAGTTGGTCGACGAGTTGTTGCAGTCGGAGAAGCCGTTCGCCTTCCACACGCTCGGATCGCCCAGCACGTTGGCGGTGTACGACACCCTCAACCAGCAATGTGTCCCGCAGATGCTGGTGGCGACCGGTCATCCGGCCTGGGGTGACCCGGTGGTGCATCCGTGGACGACGGGCTCGCAGCTGGGCTACCTGACCGAGTCGATCCTGTGGGGTGCCTGGATCAAGGAGAACATGGCGGACCAGTTGCCGGTGAAGGTGGCCGGCCTGGTCATGGACAACGACTTCGGCCTCGCCTACGAGCAGGGCATGGAGCGGTACGCCGAGGAGAACCCCGACGTCATCAGCGAGTTCATCTCTGTCCGGTTCGATCCGGCGGCACCGACGGTCACGAACGAGATGACCACCATCGCCGCTGCTCAGCCCGACGTCGCACTCGGCATGATGGCCGGCAATCCGTGTCTGCTCATGGTCGAAGAGGCGGGCCGTAACGGCCTGAAGGACTCCGGTGCCGTGTTGTTCATCTCCTCGACCTGCAAGGATCCGAACTCGTTCATGATCCCGGCCGGGGAAGCCGCCGATGGTTGGCGCATCGTCGGTGGTGGCCAGAAGGTGAACACCGACCCGCAGTATGCCGATGATGCCTATGTACAGTTCGCCAATGGCTTGTTGACCGACGCCGAACTGGACATCAACATCGGCTTGTACTTCACCGGCTTCTTCTATGCCTGGCCGTTCGTCGAGTCGTTCCGGGTGGCCAACGAGCTTCCCGGCGGTCTGACCCGGACCAATGTGATGTTGGCCATTCGCAGCCTGGACGTGAATCATCCACAGCTGATCGAGGGGGTGACGTTCGCGATGAACGGCAACGAGGACTCCTACTTCGTCGAAGGGTCGGACTTCAGTGTGTACGACGCCGAAGCCGAGACCTGGATCCAAGAGGGCGGCATCGTCGACCTGAACGGCAGCTCGCCCAACTGCACCTGGACGGATACGGGCTGCGCCTGATTCTTCCCGTCAGGGGGAACCGACGGGGAGAGTAGGGGGAGTCGAGCGGAGGGGATTCGGAGTTTCCGGAGCCCCTCCGCTCGACGTGTGCTCTGCCGGTCGGCTAACACGACGCCCATGGAACATTTCGAAGGACGAGTCGCCGTCATCACCGGTGGAGCGAGTGGCATCGGTCTGGGTATGGCCCGAGCGTTTGCCGGGGCGGGGATGAAACTCGTCATCGGCGATCTGGACGACCTGGCACTGGCCGCAGTCGACGACGAACTGACCCGAGCCGGCGCCAAGGTGGTGACCCGTCGGTGCGACGTCTCGCAATTGTCCGACATCGAGGCCCTGGCCGATCAGGCCGTCGACACCTTCGGCGGCGTCCATGTCCTGTGCAACAACGCCGGCATCGGCATTCCGACACCGACCCACAAGCTGAAGCTCGATGACTGGAAGTGGATCATCGATGTCGATCTGTGGGGGCCCATCTATGGCGTGCACGTGTTCCTTCCCCTGATCGAGGAACAGGGCGAGGGTCACATCAATGCCACGTCGTCCATGGCGGGTCTCATCGCCGGCAACATGATGGGCGCCTACAACGTGGCCAAGCACGGTGTCGTCGCCCTGATGGCGACGCTCGAGCGGGATCTCCGCGGTCGGAATTCGCCGATCACGGCATCGGTGTTGTGCCCCGGTCCCATCAACACGAACATCAGCCGACACTCCGTGGCGTTCCGCCCGAGTCAAACCAAGCCCAAGGAGGACGGTGCCACGACGGGGCGGGTGGCCAGCAACATCCAGGCCATCCTCGACAAGGGCATGGATCCCGATGAGGTCGGACGGATGGTGTTGGAAGCCATTGGCTCGGATCGCTTCTGGATCCTGACCCACCCTCGTTGGACCAAGGCCATCCAGAACATGCTCGACGCCATGAACGAGGATCAGACCCTTCCCCAGGCTTGACACCTTTCCTCCAGGCCCGTCCTCCAGGCCCGACACCCGTCGCTCGCCCCCTCTTCGTGAGCGAACGCGGCATTCCGTGTCGCTCTGGCAGTCAAGGTCGGCAGGCGGCAGTCGGAGAGGCTAGAACGTTGTCATGAGGGTCGAACTCAGGAACACCGTCGAGTCGGGTCTGCCGCCCGATGATCAGCACCCGTACCGCTCGGGGCCGTGGCGTCCTCAGCAGCGGGAATACGACGCCTGGGACATGGACGTGGTCGGGCGAATCCCCGACGATCTGAGCGGGGTCTATCTGCGCAACACCGAGAACGCGCTGTTCGAACCGATCAAGCGTTACCACCCCTTCGATGGTGATGCGATGCTGCACTCGATCTCGTTCTCCAATGGTGAGGCCCGGTACGCCAATCGTTTCGTGCGCACGGATGGTTTCCTGGCCGAACAGGAGGCGCGACGTAGCCTGTGGGCCGGCATCACCGAGCATCCGTCGAACGCCATCGCCGATCACGGCTGGGGTGTGAGAACCATGATGAAGGACAATGCCAGCACCGATGTGGTCGTGCACGGTGGGAAGGCACTGGCCAGCTTCTATCAGTGCGGCGAGCTCTATGCCGTCGATCCGGTGACCCTCGAGGATCGCGGCAAGACGACCTGGAACGGTCGATTCCCGGCCGAGGGAGTGTCGGCCCATCCAAAGCTCGACGAGCACACCGGTGAACTGCTGTTCTTCAACTACAGCCAGCAGGCGCCCTACATGCACTATGGGGTCGTGAGCCGCGACGGCGAGTTGACCGACTACGTCGACGTTCCGCTGCCGGGCCCTCGACTGCCGCACGACATGGCCTTCACCGAGAACTGGACGATTCTGAACGATCTCCCGCTGTTCTGGGACCCGGCTGCATTGGCCGACGGGTTCTATTCGAACCGCTTCCATCGGGACATGCCGAGCCGGTTCGCGCTGATTCCGCGCCACGGCACGACCGAGGACATTCGCTGGTTCGAAGCAGACCCGACCTTCGTGTTGCACTGGACCAACGCCTACGAGGATGGCGACGAGGTGGTGCTCGACGGGTTCTTCCAGCACAACCCGACCGGCCGGGGCGCCAAGCAGGTGCTGCCGGCGGAGTGGAAGGGATTCGAGACGCTCGACCTGAACGTCCTCGATGCACGCGCCCATCGGTGGCGCTTCAACCTGGTCACGGGTGAGACGACCGAAGAGGAGATGAGCGACCGCAACGCAGAGTTCCCCATGATCAACGGTCGGCACGCCGGTCGCCGGCACCGCTACTCCTACAACGCGCTGGGGGCCGAAGGCCTGTTCGTGTTCGACGGTCTGGTCAAGCACGATCTGGATACCGGCAACGAGGAAGAGGTTCGGTTCGGCGATGGTGTCGTTGTCAGCGAGACCGTGATGGCGCCCCGTGACGGGTCGACGGCAGAGGATGATGGCTACCTGATCACCTTCAGTTCCGACGTCGTCAACGACCGGTCGGAGTGCATCATCCTGGACGCAGGTCGGCCCGGTGACGAGCCGGTTGCCCGCATCCGTCTCCCGGAACGGATCTGCAGCGGTACCCATGCCACCTGGGCTCCATTGGGGGATCTGTAGCTCATGAGTCGTCGGTGAGGACGTCGACCCGGCAGCCGGAGAACCCGGCGGCCCCGATCGATCGGGTGCCCAGTCATGCCTGATGCAACGCAGGGCCCGGACCGCGACTTCGTCGGCTACGGGGGTCTGCCTCCGTCTGCCAACTGGCCCGGAGGCGCCCGGTTGGCCCTCAACTTCGTGCTCAACATCGAAGAGGGGTCCGAGCCATCGGTTCTCGATGGTGATGGCTTCACCGAGAACCGATTGACCGATTCGTCCGTCGACCTGGGTTCGACGCGGGATCTGGCGGCCGAAGGGTTGTTCGAATACGGAAGTCGCTCGGGATTCTGGCGAATCCACCGGGCTTTTCGATCTCGCCGACTTCCCCTCACTGCGTTTGCTTGCGCAGTGGCGTTGGAACGCAATCCGCCCGTCGTCGCCGCAATCCTCGAAGCGGGCTACGACGTGTGCAGCCACGGCTACCGGTGGGTCAACCACCGCCAACTCGACGAAGCATCGGAGCGAGAGCAGATCTCGATGGCGATGCGGAGTTTCGAACAGACGCTGGGTTTCGCTCCCTCCGGTTGGTACTGCCGCTACGGGCCGTCGGTGAACACCCGTCGACTCCTGGTCGAACACGGTGGCGTGCTCTACGACTCCGACGCCTACAACGACGACCTGCCCTACTGGACGAAGGTTGGCGAGGTTCCCCACCTGGTGCTTCCCTATTCGCTGACCACCAACGATGCTGGGTTGTTCAACGCGTCTCCTCGATCGTGGGCGGCGACGCTGATCGACGCCATCGACGCACTTCGAGCCGAGGGGGCCGAGAACCCGGTGATGATGTCCATTGGTCTGCATTGTCGGATCGTCGGCCAGGCTGCTCGGTTCCCGGGACTGGCACGGGTGCTCGACCACGTGCTGGCGCTGGACGATGTGTGGGTTGCACCCCGGCTGGCCATCGCCGAGCACTGGGCTCGGGAACACCCGGCACCATCGTGATGGTCACGGCCCTTCCGATCACGGCGAGTGCCTTTGCGCCGTTCGGTCAGCTCATCACTGCTCCCGACGAGGTCGGGGGCCGGTCCCCGACCGGGGGCCTGTCGTTCGATCCGAACCGCCCGGTGGTGTTGTCGACGACACATGCCCGGCGGGTCGAAGAGCCGGTCGTCGTTCGGGAGCTGGAGCGTCATCCCCACTCCAGCCAGACCTTCCTTCCTCTCGAGGTGCGGCGCTGGATCGTCATCGTCTCGCTGACGTGCAATGCCACGGGGGTGAAGGCCTTCGAGGTCGGACCTGGCCGAGGGGTGACCATCGCCCGAGGCGTCTGGCACCACGGCCTCACGGTGCTGGACGACGATGCCCGGTTCGCGGTCCTGATGTGGAAGGACGGCCGGACTGACGACGAGTTCCGCCCGATCGATGCGATCGAGGTGTCCTGTCCCGCCCGATGACGGTGGCGAGACGAACGGTGGTCAGGGCTTGGTGGCCACGACTTGGACGACGGCACCCTCGCCGGTGTGTCCCCTGCCCTCGACGACCGCTCGCAGGGTCTCGAGTCCCGATTCGAACGAGAGCCCGGTGAGTTCGGTTCGTAGCCCGGACAATGTCATGGTCAGTTCCGGAACCGGTGGTCCGCCGGTGCCTCGACCGATTTGATCGGGCGTGTAGGCCTCGAGAACGAACCGGCCGCCGGGGCGAAGTGCACGTGCGATCGATCCGTGGACGCGCCGGCGAATCGGGGGTGGAGTGTGAGCGAAGATCGACACGATCAGGTCCCATCGGTTCTCCCCCAGGTCGTAGTCGGAGAGGTCTGCCACGACGGTTGTCACCTCGACGCCGCGGAGCTCGGCCAGTCGATCGGCCTTGGCCATTCCCGACACCGTGAGGTCGACCGAGGTCACGCGGTGCCCCCGTTGGGCCAGGTAGACGCCGTTACGGCCTTCGCCATCGGCCAGACAGAGAGCATCGCCGATGGGGAGGTCGGCGCTGGCGGTCACGAGGAAGTCGTTCGGCTCGGTGCCATAGAGATAGTCGTCGATGTCTGCATAGCGACCCTCCCATGCCTGGGCCGGAGTCGGCGCTGGCTGTTGTGAGCTCACGGTGTCACCACCGGGAGGCCAGCGTCGCTCCAGGCCAGAATGCCGCCGTCGACGTCGACGACGTCGACGAAGCCGAGTTCGCGCATCATGTCGGCGGCTTGCCCGCTCCGGTTGCCGGACCGGCAGTAGAGAACGTAGGGCACGGACGGGTCGAGGTCAGCGAGCTGTTGGGCGAAGTCGGCCTGGTAGAAGTCGATCAGCTGAGCACGGTCGAGATGTCCTTCGGCGAATTCCTCGGGAGTCCGGACATCCAGGATGACCAGATCGTCGGGCGGCGAGGCCACGATGGCGGCGGCTTCGGTCGATGAGACCAGGCGGACTCCCGTGTCGGTCTGCGAACCCTCGTTCGTGTCCGACGGTGGGGAGTCGGATGTTGCAGCAGCGGTGGGGGCCGTGGCTGATCGAGTGTCGCTGCCACAGCCGGCGATCACGAAGGCCGTCGTGGCCGTCAAGGTGAGGAGGAGTCGTTTCATGGTCTTGGTTCGGTCCTTGCTACGGGTTGTGTGGGTTGGTCGTTGGTTGGTTCGGCGCTCGGTTGGCCAGGGCGAAGAGGTAGAGATGACCCATCGTCCAATTGTACGGACAAACGGAGAAACGACAACGTCGGTTCGCAGTGCTGCTACGATCGAGCGCTTCGAGGGTCGAAGGGCCCCGACGCAACGTGCGGAGAACGGCAGGAGTACATGGCGTTGACGCCCCTGGATCGCAACAGTCCCATGCCGTTGTGGGCACAACTCGAAGCCGATCTGAGGACTCGGCTCGAGGCCAACGAGTTTGCCGAGAGTTTTCCGACCGATCTCGAACTGACCGAGGCCTACAAGGTCAGCCGACACACGGTGCGCGAGGCTGTCCGGCATCTGAACAAGACCGGAGTGCTCAAGCGGGAGCGGGGCCGGGGTACGGTGGTGAACCGAGCGGAGTTCGAGCAATCGCTGGGAACGCTCTACAGCTTGTTCCAGTCCGTCGAGTCGGCCGGGGTCGAGCAGACGAGCGAGATCCTGCGCCTCGAGGTGACGACCGATCGTCTTGCGGCTGCTCAGCTGGGCATTCCCGAAGAGGCGCAACTGGTTCTGGTGGAGCGGCTTCGTCTTGCGGGCGGCGTGCCACTGGCTGTCGACCGGGCCTGGTTGCCCCACGAGTTCGCCTCGACGCTGCTGGATGTCGATTGGTCCCACACGGCGCTCTACGCAGAACTCGCCAAGGCCGGGGCACCGGTGCCCAATCAGGGTTGGGAGCGTTTGACCCCCATCGTTCCGTCATCGGCGGATCGAGCCATGCTCGGTCTGCAGAAGTCGGACGCTGCGTTCTTCCTCGAGCGTCTCGGTTGCCGGGATCAGCGTCCCATCGAGTGGCGGACCACGATCATTCGGGGCGATCGGTATCGGTTCGTGACCGACTGGTCGGCCGGGACTCGTAGCGAACTGCGGCCGACGGCGGACTGATCGAGGCGGGCGTGGTTGCGGTCGTTGCGCCGATGCCGAGCGGACAGGGTGCTTGACCGATTATCCGAAAGACCGTACATTAGGCAGATCTAGAGGTGTCGTTGGTCACGCTCGATCTCGTGCGGAATCTGCGACAGACCGACCTCACCGAACCAAGGGGGTTCTCCATGGCCACGACCGCACACCACGACGTCGTCATCGTCGGCGGAGGCTCTGCCGGCATCTCGGTCGCCGCTCGACTCGAGGGCAAGGTCGACGACGTCGCCGTCATCGACCCGTCGGACAAGCACTACTACCAGCCATTGTGGACCCTGGTTGGTGGCGGTTGCGCCAAACGTGAGACCAGTCAGCGGGCCGAGTCGTCGGTGATCCCCAAGGGTGTCACCTGGGTCAAGGATGCCGTCATCGAATTCGCTCCCGACGACAACCAGGTGGTCACCGTGGGTGGAGCCACGATTGGCTACGACGTGCTCGTGGTCTGTCCGGGGATCCAACTCGATTGGAACAAGATCCCGGGAGTCAGCGACACCTTGGGCATCGGTGGTGTTTCGTCGAACTACACCTACGAACTCGCCCCCAAGACGTGGGAGTTCATCCAGGGAACTCGTTCCGGCGTGGCCGTCTTCACCATGCCGAGCGGCCCCATCAAATGCGCCGGCGCGCCGCAGAAGATCGCCTATCTGGCTGCCGACTACTGGCGCTCCCAGGGAGTGCTGGACAGCATCGATGTCCATCTCGTTCTTCCGACCCCGGGAATGTTCGGCGTGAAGGAGTTCTCCGATGCCCTCGACGAGGTCGTGGCCGACTACGGCATCCAGGTCCACTTCTCGTCCGAACTCTCGTCCGTCGACCCGGATGCCCGGACAGCAAGTTTCACCTCGATGGCCGAGGACGGACCGGGATTCGAATTGTCCTACGACATGATGCACGTGGTCCCGCACCAATCCGCCCCGGATTGGGTGAAGTCCAGTCCGTTGGCCAACGACACCGCAGCCCGTTACGTCGACGTCGACAAGCACACTCACCAACACGTTCGTCACCCCAACGTCTTCGCTCTGGGCGATGCTGGATCGACACCGAATTCCAAGACCGGGGCCGCCATCCGCAAGCAGGCTCCGGTTGTGGCGTTCAACGTCATGCAACAGCTTTCGGGGAGGGCTCCCTCCGCCGAGTACGACGGTTATGCGTCGTGCCCTCTCACCACGTCCCGGCATGCCATGCTGCTGGCCGAATTCGACTACTCGCTGCGGCCGGCGCCGTCGTTTCCCGCGTTCATCGACGCCCAGAAGCCCCGGCGGGACATGTGGTACCTCAAGAAGTACGGGCTCCCCTTCATGTATTGGAACCTGATGCTGAAGGGCAGGGCCTGAGACGACGAGGAAACGGTTGCCTTTCGAGACAAATGTACGTATATTCGTATAAAGGTCCACGTTTGGCCGACACCTCGGCTCCCGGTAGGTGAAGGAAGAAGACATGATTTTCACCCAGTACTACCTCGATTGCCTCTCGCAGGCGTCGTACCTGATCGGCGACGAATCCACGGGGCGGGCTGTCGTGGTCGACCCCCGTCGCGATGTGGAGGAGTATCTGCGCGATGCCGAAGCGGCCGGGCTCACCATCGAACTCGTGCTCGAGACCCACTTCCACGCCGACTTCCTGTCGGGTCACCTCGAGATGGCGGCGGCGACGGGTGCCGAGATCGGCTACTCGGCTGTCGCCAGCACCGAGTTCCCGTCGCGTAAACTGGCCGACGGCGAACGCATCTCGTTGGGCGAGGTGCAGTTGGAGATCCGCCACACCCCCGGGCACACGCCCGAATCGATCAGCATCGTGGTCTGGGAACATGCTGACGACGACACCCCCTATGGCGTCTTGACGGGCGACACCCTCTTCATCGGCGATGTGGGTCGGCCCGACCTCCTGGCGTCGGTCGGAGTGAGTCGGGACGAGCTGGCCGATCAACTGTACGACAGCCTGCACACCCAACTCCTGTCGCTGCCCGACGTGACTCGGGTGTACCCGGCGCACGGTGCCGGGTCGGCTTGTGGCAAGAACCTCTCGACCGACACCGTGTCCACCATCGGCGAGCAGCGGCTCAACAACTATGCGCTCCTGGCACCGGACAAGTCGACGTTCATCGGTCTCGTGACCGAAGGCCAGCCTCCGGCACCCGGCTATTTCGCGTTCAATGCCGCCCTCAACCGTCAGGACCGGGAGCTTCTGGACGAGACCGAGATGCCAACTGCGCTCGATCTGGCCCGCGTCGACGAGTTGGTCGGCCTCGGGGCCATGATCATCGACGGCCGAACCCCAGAGGAGTTCGCCCTCGGACATCTCGACGGCTCGGTCAACGTGGGATTGAACGGCCGGTATGCCGAGTTCGCAGGGTCGATCGTGCCCGACGACATTGACATCGTGTTGGTGGTCGACGAAGGATCCGAGCTGGAAGCCAAGAATCGCCTCGGACGCATCGGCTTCGATCGAGTGGTCGGATACCTGGAGAACCCGCTGGCGATCATGGCAGCCAATCCCGCTCGCGTGCGACGCGCTTCTCGCATGACCGTGACCGAGTTCCGGAGTCGTCGTGACGACGTCGACGGATTGCAGCTGGTCGATATCCGCAACCCCGGCGAGTTCGCCCTCGGAACCATCGACGCCGCCCAGTCCATCCCGGTCGGGCAGTTGGCGCAGCGGCACGGAGAACTCGATCCCGCTCGACCAACCGTCGTCTTCTGCGCCGGCGGTTATCGTTCGTCGGTCGGGGCCAGTCTGCTTCGACGCCACGGGTTCAGCGACGTTTCCGACATCATCGGCGGGCATGGCGCCTGGGTCGCACTTGCCAACGCACCCGTCTCGTAGAACCGCACGACACGACACCGCACGAACTGGTCATCAGGTCTGGTCAAATCGACCAGGTCTGGTCAAATCGACCAGGTCTGGTCAAATCGACCAGGGCCGACCCTTTCCTCGGGTGCGGGGCAAACCCAGCAGAAGGACCGCTGCGGTAGCCAGCAGAATGACGACCTCCTTTCCGATCTGCCCGACCTGGCCGACGGACGTTGCCGTGATCATCACGGCCACACACGACATCAGATAGACCCGGAGGCTCCGGGCGCCCATCCGGCGGAACGGGTCGAACAAGTGCGAGAAGCGAGACTCGAGCAAGCTCAGGCCGACATAGAGCGACAAGCCGAAGGGCACGACGAGCAGGAGCTGTTCCGGTGGCAGGAATGCCTTGTCGAACAGGAGCTCGTCCTCGAGTCTTGCTCGCCATTCCGGGGTCCCCGCCACCAGTACCTCGGTCAACGCGAATGTCGCCCGCAACGTGAGGATGCCGAGCAGCACGGTGGCACCGGCACCGAGGGCGAACCGTCGTCCGACCCTCGATCGCAGGCCTGCCCGAAATCGCCACCAGTTCAGGCCGCACAGGAGACCCCCGAAATAGAGCAACTGCCACGCGCCCACGATCCAGACCACCTTCTCGTCCTCGCCCGCATGCAGGCTCGAGAGCTCGGGCCGCCATTGACTCACGAGATAGACGGCCATCGAGGTCACGGCGACGGCCCACTGGGCAGCCCGGGCTCGAGAGAGCAGCGCCAGCGGGGTGAGGACGAGAAAGACGACGTAGAGGGCGAGCACGTCCATCAGACCGACGAGTTCCCGGAACAAGATCACGTCCGTGAGCAGTCGCATATCCAAGGATCGCTCGGGAACGAAGGACGGAAAACCGACGACTCGGAAGACGGCAATGGCCCCGATGGTCAGGATGACGTGAAGCAGATAGATGAACAAGGCCCGACCGAGGAGCCAGCCGTTACGGGTTGACGTCGACTGACGACGAGACCGACGAGCAGTGTCCGCAAGCGCGACGGAGACGCCGGAGAGGAACACGAAGCCCTGAGCCCCATCGATGAACAGGGGCAGATGAACCATCGTGTTCACGGCCGAGCCACCCCCGAGCGAGATGGCGATGTGCCCAACGGTCATCGAGGTCAAACAGAGGCCTCGAAGAACGTCGATGGCAGTGTCCCGACCGACATCCTTCGTCGAGGTGACGCCAACAGAAGCCTCGCGTAACAGCACCTGGTGACACCTCTTCCAACCCGACGTGTTCAAATCCGACGTGGCGAGTCGAGGGACGACCATCACTCGCGGTAGTGAAGACAAGGATCTTAGCGGGCGGTGAAGCCCGTCGGGTGGACCCCGGCACCACGACACGGTCACGATTGCGGTCAGGGCCGTCGGGACCAACGGCCCTGGGAGCAGTCTTCGACGATCCATACCTTCAGGCCATGACGGAACCTGCTTCGACCGACCCCACCGACGAAGACGGCACCGATGATGTCGGAGCAAACCGACTTCGCACGTCCCGAATGGTCGTCGATCTCACCCACATCGATCGAGGAGACGTACGGACCGCAGGCGGCAAGGGCGCCAACCTGGGGGAGATGATCGGCGCTGGGTTTCCGGTCCCCCCTGGCTTCGTGGTGACGTCGGCTGCCTACCTGTCTGCGATCGATCAAGCCGGTGTCCGGGATGAACTGATGGCGCTCGAGCGCCGAGCTGGTGATGCAGGTCCCGACGAACTCGAAGCCATTGGAAGCAAGGCCCGATCGATTCTCGACGCGGTGCCGCTACCCTCCGAGGTTCGCCGCGCTGCCTCGGACGCCTATCGGGCGATGGGTGAGGGGTTCGTTGCCGTCCGTTCGTCGGCTACTGCTGAGGACACGGCGGGAACCTCCTTTGCCGGGATGAACGAAACCTTCACGAATGTGACCGGAGTCGACGAACTCCTGGACCATGTCAAGCAGTGTTGGACGTCGTTGTACGGCGATCGAGTGATCGCCTACCGGGCCGAGCAACGACTCGTGGACGAGCCGGTCATCGCCGTCGTGGTGCAGCGCATGATCGCCTCGGACCGCTCGGGTGTGATGTTCACCGTCGATCCTGCATCTCGGGATCAGTTGGTGATCGAGGGAGCCTTCGGGTTGGGCGAGGTCGTAGTGTCGGGTCGAGTCGAGCCCGACAGCTACCTGATCGACCGCGACTCACTTGCGATCCGCCAGATCCGGATCGGGCACAAGACCCTCAGGATCAACAGTGGGCCGGCAGGCGACGAACTCGCGGACGTGACCGGACCGGAGGCCTGGGCTCGAGTACTCGACGACGTTGAGATCACCTCGGTGGCGAGAGTCGGGAGGCAGATCGAGGACCACTACCAGGCCCCGCAGGACATCGAGTGGGCCTTCGCCGACGGCGAGCTGTACATCGTCCAGTCCCGGCCGATCACCACCATCGGGCTCATGGGCGACGGCGCGGCCGACGGCGCGACAGCGACCGAGGCCGACCTCGGAGCCGCGATACTGCACGGTCTCGGCGTGGGCTCCAAGGGCAGTAGCGGTGTCGTTCGCGTCCTCACTTCGACGAAGGAGGGCTCGACCTTCCTTTCCGGCGAAGTCCTGGTGGCGCGAATGACGTCACCCGACTGGGTGCCCATCATGCGACGTGCCGCCGGGCTCATCACCGATGCCGGGGGAAGTACGTGCCATGCCGCCATCGTCAGCCGAGAGCTGGGGGTTCCGGCCGTCGTCGGGACCCGGACAGCGACCGCTGAACTGCGTGATGGCGATGTTGTCACCATCGAGCCGTCCTCGGGTCAGGTCTTTCGCGGCAACCGCACCTCGTTGGTGCCCGCTGCCCCGGCATCGTCTCCCCCGGGCGGCACCGAGGCATTCGTCCCGCTGGCGACCAAGCTCTACGTCAATCTGGCGATGGCGGATCGGGCGGCCCAGGCTGCGGGGCTTGCCGTTGACGGGGTGGGCCTGCTTCGCGGTGAGTTCATGGTGACCGATGCCCTCGGGGGACGGCATCCACGGGCGCTGATCGCCGACGGAAAGGGGGAGGAATTCGTCGCCCGCATGAGCGCTTCGTTGTCGACCATTGCCGCCGCGTTCGGCTCCCGACCGGTGATCTACCGTTCGATGGATTTCCGGAGCAACGAGTTCCGCCAACTCGTCGGGGGTGAGGCCTACGAGCCTCATGAAGAGAACCCGATGATCGGCTATCGGGGCTGCTATCGCTACCTGAAGGATCCCGAGACCTTCGCCCTGGAGCTCTCGGCCTTGGCGCGAGCGCGAGAAGCCCACCCGAACCTCCATCTGATGATCCCGTTCGTGCGGACCCGTTGGGAACTCGAAGCCTGCCTCGAGGCCATCGATCGCAGCCCGATCGGACGACAGACCGGCATGAAGCGGTGGGTGATGGCGGAGGTTCCCTCGATCATCCCTCGTCTCGGCGAGTACGCGAGCCTCGGTATCGACGGCGTCTCGATCGGGAGCAACGATCTCACCCAGCTCATGCTGGGAGTCGATCGAGACTCGGCAATCCTGAGCGACTTGTTCGATGAGACCGATGATGCGGTGATGTGGGCCATCGAGCAGATCATCAGCAGCTGTCGAGCCCTCGGTCTCACCTCTTCTCTGTGCGGATTGGCGGTGAGCAACGACCCCGAGTTCGCCGAGCGGTTGGTGCGCCTCGGCATCGATTCGGTCTCGGTCGAGGCCGACGCGGTCGTGACGACTCGTCACGTCCTGGCCTCGGCAGAGCAACGGCTGTTGTTGGAGGCCGGTCGTCGCTGATGGCCGAGGCTGAGCGCCCTGACCCGGTGCGGCGTGCCGAGACAGCGATGAGGGCAGACCCGGTGATGGGGGCGTCCATCGTCACCTTGACGCTCAATCCTGCCCTCGATGTTTCCTCGTCGGTCGGTCAGGTCGTGCCCACCCACAAGCTTCGTTGTACCGCGCCCACGATCGAACCGGGCGGTGGTGGCATCAACGTGGCCCGGGTGTGTCACCGAATGGGAATTCCAACGTTGGCCGTGGCGACCGCCGGCGGAACCACGGGAAGTCGGTTGGCCGACCTACTTCGGGACGAGGCGCTGCCGACGGTCCTGGTCGAGATCGACGACGAGACTCGTCAGAGTCTTGCGGTGTTGGAACAGGTTTCGGGCGATCACTACCGGTTCGTGCTGCCCGGGCCGTCCCTCTCCCCGGTCGAGATCGAGCAGTGCTTCGACCGTGTCGTGTCGGTGTCCGCTGCCGCCAGCTGCGTTGTCGTCTCGGGCAGCATGCCGCCCGGTCTCGACGGGGGGATCATCGCCGACCTCGTTCGCTCCCTGCGACCGGTAAGTGTCATCGTCGACACGCAGGGACCGGCCTTGCGGGCGGCGATCGAAGCTGGCTGTCATCTGGCCAAACCGAACGTTCGTGAGCTCGCGAGCCTGGTGGGGCGCCAGCTCGAGACCGAGATCGACATCGTTGCGGCATCGGACGAGCTGATGGCGTTGGGCTCCATCGAACATCTGGTCGTGTCTCTCGGCGAGGACGGAGTCCTGGCCAAGTCTGCCGATGGGACGACGACACGGATGCGGGCCCCATCGGTCGACGTGCAGAGCGCGGTCGGGGCAGGCGACTCGATGGTGGCGGGATTGGCGATCGGCGTTCACCGTGGAGTGTCCACGATGGAGATGGTGGCCCTGGGAGTGGCCGCTGGCACGGCTGCAGTCCTCACTCCGGGCTCGGAGCTGTGCCGGCCGGCCGACCTCGAACGGATGCATCGTCTGCTCATGGATCGCTGACGGTGACGCGGCGGAGGGGTCGGCGAAGAACAGGAGTGACGAACAGGACGAAGGACCCTTCCTCCGGATCGCCGTGTGGTGTCTGCTCAGCATATGGACAACCGCACTCCGGTCGCGCTCGGTCGACTCGAAGCTCAGGTGGCGTGAAGCTGATGGCCGATGGCGAAGCGACCTCGACGGTGGCCGAGACGCACATTTCCCGTGTCTTCTTCTCCGACGATCGCGCCTACAAGATCCTCAAACCACTGGCGACCAGCTTTCTCGACCACTCGACAGCGGCCGCCCGCCTCCGTGCCATCGATCAGGAGTTGGCCCTCAACCGACGTCTGGCCCCTGACGTCTACCTCGGTACCGCGGATGTCGTCGAGGACGGCGACGTGGTGGATCGCATGTTGGTCATGCGTCGCCTTCCCTCGGATCGTCGGCTCAGCAATCTGATTGCTCGGGGACGGGACACCTCGGAGTGCGTCCGTTCGATTGCCCGGGCGATGGCGGCGTTCCACAGCAGGCAACAGCCGGACCTGACCGCGGGCCAGATCGCCAGTCGCGATGCGATGCGCAAGAACTGGCATGACAATTTCACCGACATCCAACCCGTCGTGGGCAGCCTGGTACCCGAAGTGGAGAGCGTGCTGGTTCGCCAACTGGCCGACGACTACCTCGACCATGGCCAGGTGTTGTTCGATCAGCGTCTGGCCGATGGTCTCGTGCGCGATGGTCACGGTGACCTCACCGCGGAAGACATCTTCTGCATGGATGATGGGCCACGGATCCTCGATTGCCTGGCCTTCGATCCGAGGCTTCGTATCGGAGACGTTCTCCTGGACGTCGCCTTCCTGGCCATGGACTTGGACCGTCTGATCGACTCCGAGGCGGCCCAGGCGTTCATCGATGCGTACTGCGAGTACGGAAACGAACATCATCCGGCATCGCTGGCCCACCACTTCATCGCCTACCGGGCCAGCGTTCGGGCCAAGGTCGCAGCCATTCGCTATGCCCAGGGCGACACGTCGCAGGAAGATCTCGTTCGGACCTACCACCAGTTGTGTCTGCGGCATCTGCAAGGCACAGTGCGACACCTCGTACTGATCGGTGGGACACCGGGTACCGGCAAGAGCACCCTGGCACGGGCGATGTCCGATTCCCGGGGCTATGTGACGCTCGGTTCCGATGAGCTGCGGAAAGACCTCGTCGGACGAGGTCATCTGGAGACCTCGCGCCCCGCGCCTGACGAAGGGATCTACCGTCGCGACATCACCGAGCAGACCTATGGCGAACTGCTGACTCG
>ERZ888423.414-NODE-414-length-43874-cov-10.284123_pt1 | contig 43874 bp, 37 predicted proteins | sample MGYA00520523_ERZ888423 | MGnify/ENA primary metagenome ERZ888423 (study PRJEB32303, sample SAMEA104408611) | aquatic metagenome | biome: Brackish water; feature: Pelagic; material: water | place: Baltic Sea | collected 2014-06-08T10:24:00 | depth 30,27 m ... | reverse complement strand
TCAATATATCAATAAATTTATATTTGACAGCCCAATTAATAATATCAAAAATCAATTAATTTAATTTCACCCAACGGGTTAGTGATAGTAATTCTCTATGAAGAAATGGTTAAACTAATAAGAGGAAAGAAAAAAGAATAGTTAACAGCGATTATTGACTAAAAAAACTCTTTACAAAATGATGTAAAGAGTTTTTTTTAATTAAAATATAACATTGTCAAAATCTAAAAGCCAAAAGCTAACAGTCAAAAACTAATGGCTTAAAATCACTTGCTTATAAGCACCATTTTCCAATTTTTCTCTAATTGCAGAAAAAGCAGTAATGGTTTCGTCAATATCTTGCTGAGTATGCGTTGCAGTTGGAATTAATCGTAAAATAATCAATCCTTTTGGAATTACTGGATACACCACAATTGAACAGAAAATTCCGTGATTTTCTCTTAAATCATTGACCATTGCCATTGCTTCAGGAATATCACCATTCAAAAAAACAGGGGTAATACAAGTTTGAGTACTTCCTAAATCAAAACCTGCAGCTCGCAAACCTAATTGTAGTGAATTGGTATTTTGCCATAATTTTTCTTTCAATTCTGGCATTGTACGAATCATATCCAAACGTTTTAAAGCGCCTTTTACCATTGCCATCGGCAACGATTTTGCGAATATTTGTGAACGTAAATTATATTGCAAATATTGAATTACGTCTTTATTACCAGCTAAAAAAGCTCCAATTCCAGCCATTGATTTTGCGAAAGTTGCAAAATAAACATCAATATCATCTTGCACACCTTGCTCAAAACCTGTTCCTCTTCCGTTTTCACCAAGAGTTCCAAAACCATGTGCGTCATCTACCATTAAACGGAAATTGTATTGTTTCTTCAATGCAACAATTTCTTTTAATTTTCCTTGTTCACCTCGCATTCCAAAAACACCTTCAGTAATTACTAAAATTCCACCTCCAGTTTGCTGAGCCATTTTCTCTGCACGTTTGATGTTTTTTTCAAAACTTTCCATATCATTATGTCGATATACGAAACGTTTTCCTGCGTGCAAACGAACACCATCAATAATACAAGCATGCGCATCCATATCATACACGATAATATCGTGTTTTGTTACTAAAGCATCAATTGCAGACATGATTCCTTGGTAACCAAAATTTAGTAAATAGGCATTTTCTTTGTGAACAAAAGCAGCACATTCTTTTTCTAATTGCTCATGAAAAGGGGTGTGACCAGACATCATTCTTGCTCCCATTGGATAAGCCATTCCGTGTTCAATAGCTGCTTCCCCATCTGCTTTTAAAACCTCCGGATGATTTGCCAATCCTAAATAATCATTGATACTCCAGGTAATTACTTTTTTTCCTTTGAAAGACATTCTGTTTAATATTGGTCCTTCAAGTTTAGGAAATACATAATATCCTTCAGCTTGCTCAGCCCATTTTCCTAACGGTCCTTTATCTTGTCTTATTCTTTCAAATAAATCTTTTGTCATGATTCAAAATTAATTATTAATAAATACAAATTAACCAATTTTTTAGCAGTTAATCAAATGTTATAGAATGGTAATTTTTTAGTCAAAAAAACCTTGCTGTTCCATCCAGTTATCGTTATAAATTTTGCTCATGTATCGTGAACCATGGTCAGGAAATATCAAAACAACCATGCTATTTTCATCAAAATAATTCATTTCAGCAAACTGTTTTACAGCTTGCACAACTGCACCAGAAGTGTAACCTGCAAATATCCCCTCTTTTATTACAATATCTCTAGTAGTAAATGCCGCTTCTTTGTCAGTTACTTTTTCAAAAACATCGATCACATCAAAATCTGTAGCTGTTGGAATTAAATTTTTGCCTAAACCTTCGATTTTATAAGGACTTATTTCACCTTTATCAAAAACACCTGTTTCGTGGTATTTTTTTAAAACTGAACCCATAGCATCAACACCAAGAATTTTAATATTTGGATTTTGTTCTTTTAAGAATTTTCCAGAACCAGAAATGGTGCCTCCAGTTCCGCTTGCAACAACTAGATGAGTAATTTCACCAGAAGTTTGCTGCCATATCTCAGGTCCTGTTGTTCGATAATGTGCTTCAATATTTAATTCATTAAAATATTGATTAATGTAGACTGAATTTTTAGTTTTTCTATGAATCGCTTTTGCAACTTCATAATAAGATCTTGGGTCATCAGGAGCAATATAAGAAGGGCAAATATGCACTTCGGCTCCCATAGATTTCAGCATATCTATCTTATCAATTGATGATTTATCACTAACCGCCAAAATACATTTATAGCCTTTTACAAGACTAATCATTGCCAAACTAAAACCTGTATTTCCTGAGGTAGTTTCAACAATAGTTGAACCTTTTTTGATAATGCCTTTTCGCTCAGCGTCTTCAATAATATGCAACGCAATTCGGTCTTTGGCCGAGTGCCCTGGATTGAATGCTTCCAGTTTGGCATAATACTTTCCTGGTAACTCTTTTGTTATTTCATTAAGTTTTACCAATGGTGTTTGACCAACGAGTTGTAATATGTTTTCGGTGATTCCTTGGTTTCTTGTCATTGTATTGTTTTCTAAAAGTACATCAGTGCAAAAATTCTTACTTTTATCAAGCAGAACGAACTCTTTAAAAAAGTTTTAGTTTTCTTTTCAATACTTCAAAACCGTCAAAATGAGACCATTCAAACGGTTTTTAAATTCGTAAAAAGTAAAAACAGCTTATGTTCTTTCGAATGTAAAAATACACTTGTTTGTTGAATTAAAAAATTGAATTACAGCTTAATTTTCTCAGCTGTAATTTTGTTTTCCAACGCTAAGAAAAAAGTAAATTCTCTAGCAGTTTCCTTTAGCGCTTCAAAACGCCCCGAGGCACCTCCATGCCCCGCTTCCATATTGGTGTACAAAAAGAGTAAATTTTTATCAGTTCTCAATTCACGCAATTTCGCAATCCATTTTGCTGGTTCCCAATATTGCACTTGCGAATCGTGAAAACCTGTTGTAATTAACATATTGGGGTAATTTTTTGAACTTACTTGGTCATAAGGAGAATAAGATTTCATGTAATCATAATATTTTTTCAAATTCGGATTTCCCCATTCGTCATATTCGCCAGTGGTTAATGGAATAGTATCATCCAACATTGTTGAAACAACATCCACGAAAGGAACTGCTGAAATAATCCCGTTATATAACTCAGGATTCATATTCACAACTGCTCCCATTAATAAACCTCCTGCTGAACCTCCCATTGCATATAAATGTTTGGATGAAGTGTATTTATTGTCAATTAAATATTTTGAACAATCAATAAAATCGGTAAAAGTATTTTTCTTTTTCAACATTTTTCCATCTTCATACCATTCACGTCCTAAATATTCTCCACCTCTAATATGTGCTGTCGCAAACACAAAACCACGATCTAACAAACTCAAACGAGTCGTTGAAAATCCATCAGAAATAGTAACTCCATATGAGCCATAGCCATATTGTATCAAAGGTGTGTTTTCATTTAATTTCGTGTCTTTGTGATAAACCAACGAAATTGGCACTTTTTTTCCATCTCTGGCAGTTGCCCAAACCCGCTTGCTGATATAGTTTTCTCTCTTGAACTTCCCTCCCAGTACTTCTTGCTCTTTCATCACTTTTTTGGTTTTGTCTTTCATATTGAAATCAATAACAGAAATTGGCGTTGTAAAAGAATTGTAAGAATATCTGATAATATCTGTATCAAAATCAGGAGTATCATAAACGCCTGCTGAATAAGTTTCTTCATCAAAAGGCAAATAATAATCGTCTTTATTGTCCCAGCGTTTGATGCGAATTTTGTTCAAACCATTGGTGCGTTCTTCCAAAACCAAATAGTTTTTAAAAATAGAAAAATCCTCTAATAGAGTTTCTTTTCTGTGTGGAATCACATTTGTCCAATTTTCTTTGGATGTAGCTGATATTGGCGTTTTCATCAATTTAAAGTTGGTTGCCTTGTCTTTATTGGTCAATAAGTAAAAATGATCTTTATAATGCGCCACATTATATTCTAAATCTCTTTCTCTTTTTTGCACTATTTTGAATTTTCCTGTTGGATTGTTGGCATCCAAAAACTGCGCTTCAGAAGAAACTGTGCTGTATGAGGAAATTATCAAAAAACTTTCTGATTTTGATTTGGCCACATAGGTCCCAAAAGTTTCGTCTTTTTCATGATAAACCTCAACATCTTTTGAGGCTGATGAGCCCAGAACATGTCTATAAATTTTCTCTGATCTTAATGTTGTTGGGTTTTGCTTTGAGTAAAAAATCGTTTTGTTATCATTTGCCCAAACTGCGACTCCAGAAGTATTATCGATAATATCTGACATGATTTCACCAGTTACTAAGTTCTTTATTCTTAGGAAATACTGTCTTCTACTCACAGTATCCGTTGCAAAAACAGCATATTTATTATCAGGAGAAACACTCAAACCACCCAATTGAAAATAATCATATCCTTTCGCCATTTCATTGACGTTAAACATAATTTCTTCTTTGGCTTTCAAATTACCTTTTTTACGACTATAAATTGGGTATTGTTTGCCCGTTTCAAAACGCGTAATATAAAAATAGCCGTTGTCTTTATAGGGCACTGAGGAATCATCTTCTTTGATACGACCTTTCATTTCCTCAAAAAGTTGATCTTGAAATTTCTTGGTATAAGCAGTTACAGTTTCATAATAGCTATTTTCTGATTCTAAATAATCAATCACTTTTTGAGCTTGTGCGTCTTTTATAGGTGCTACTTTCTGCTCGTCAGAAAGACGCATCCAAAAGTAATTATCAATTCGCACGTCTCCGTGTTTTTCTAATTTTGTAGGTTGTTTCTCAGCTATTGGTGCGTTTGAATCATTACTTTTCATAAGTTTTGTGTCATTTTTACAAGCGATTGCAAAAATAGTACTTAAAAGCAATGTACTTAGGATTTTTTTTTATTTTTCATGTCCGAATTAATTCTCGTTAAATTTACTAATTTAGGGCAAACAAATACTTAAAAAACGATAAATTATGTTTGGAGACCTTACAGGAATGATTCAAAAGCTTTAAGAAACTCAATAAAAAGTTGAAGAAACCAAGAAACGACTTGATACTTTGCTGATTGATGAAGTTTCGAGTGATGGAAAATTGAAAGTAACTGTGACTGCTAATAGCAATATCAAATCAATTTCAATCAATGATTCATTGCTTTCTGATAGGGATGAATTGGAAGATTATTTGATTTTGACACTCAAAAAAGCGCTTGAAAAAGCGAAAACCATCAATGAAAATGAATTGACAAGCGTTGCTTAAATAGGAATGCATAAATCCCTGGAATGAATTTTCAAAATCTAGTATATTGTATAAAAAAAGGAAGCAATTTTCTTCCTTTTCTTATGAATTGATTTAATAGTTTTATATCTCAAAAACACCCAACATACCAACCACAAATGCCATAGCATATAAAGACAAAATAATGATTGTAAACACCCCAATAAATTTGTAATGTGATTTTAACATTTCAAAAGATGCAGTCAAGTCAACATCATCAGTATTTGCTAATGCTGCTTTCATTTTATTAGCAAATTGCATCAAATAATATACTGGAAATAAATAGATTGCAGCCATCACTAGATAAATAATGGTAATCATTTTGCCAATATTAAAAGGATACACTTGAGATTGCATTTCTTGAATTGAATTGAATATAGTTGATGCAAATAACGCCACAATTACTAATAATGCAATTCCAACAAATCCAACAATAGACAAGAAAAAAGCCCATTTGGCGGTTTCTAGCAAATAAGATTTTGCTTCGCTATTCAATTTTAATTCGGCTAATTGTATAATTGGTTCTGACATCGTTGTTTTTTTTTAAAATTATTGATATTCAAATATAACAGTTATTTATGAAAACTGGCAATCGTTTTTTTGATGATTTCAATACATTCATATAACTGATTTTCAGTCATAACCAATGGTGGCGCAAATCGAATAATATTTCCATGCGTTGGTTTTGCAAGCAAACCATTATCACGTAATTTCAAACAAATGTTCCAAGCTGTTTCACTTTCTTCGGTATCATTGATAACAATTGCATTCAACAAACCTTTTCCTCTAACCAATTTTATCAAAGAATGTTCTTTTGCAAATTCTGATAATTCCGCTCTGAAAATTTTGCCCAATTTATATGAATTTTCTGCCAAATTTTCATCACGCACTACTTCCAAAGCAGCCATTGCCACTGCAGCAGCAATTGGATTTCCACCAAAAGTAGAACCATGATTTCCTGGTTTCATGACATTCATAATTTCATTATTTGCTAAAACTGCTGACACTGGATAAGCTCCTCCGCTCAAAGCTTTTCCAAGAATCAAAATATCTGGTTTCACTTCTGGGGTGCCTGAACAGTTTTTATCTGCACAATTGCAATTGCCACAAGTTGCTAACAAACGCCCTGTTCTTGCAATTCCTGTTTGAACTTCATCTGCAATAAACAACACATTGTGAGTTTCGCAAAATCGCTTTGCAGCTGACAAATATCCTTCAGAAGGAACATAAACTCCGGCTTCTCCTTGAATTGGTTCTACCAAAAAAGCAGCAATATTTGGATTGTTTTGCAACACATTCTCTAATGCTTGAATATTGTCATATTCAATATTGACAAATCCTTTCGTAAATGGTCCAAAGTTTTTACGTGCATTTTGATCATTTGAAAAAGAAATAATAGTGGTTGTTCGTCCGTGAAAATTGTTTTCGCATACGATAATTTCAGCCTCATTTTCGTCAATTCCTTTTACTTCATAAGCCCATTTTCGAGCGATTTTTATTGCAGTTTCTACAGCTTCTGCACCTGTATTCATTGGTAACAATTTGTCAAACCCAAAAAAATCAGTGGAGAATTTTTCGTATTTGCCAAGCATGTCATTATAAAAAGCACGAGAAGTCAGTGTCAAAGTTTGTGCTTGTTGCACCAAAGCATTCACAATTTTTGGATGACAATGTCCTTGATTTACTGCAGAATATGCAGAGAGGAAATCAAAATATTGTTTACCTTCCACATCCCACACATACACGCCTTCACCCCTACTCAAAACTACTGGCAATGGACGGTAATTGTGCGCACCATAGTTATTTTCTAAATCTATCGCTTGTTGCGACGTAAGTTGCTCTAAAACAGTCATTATTTATTGTTTTAAAATGAATAAAATAACCATTCCTGTTCTACCTTTATCCTTCTAAATCCCGATAATTATCGGAACAGAAATTCAGCGTGGGAAAGAAATCATCCTCGAAGTCGGACAAAAATACGAAAAAAGTTTAAAGATTTTAAGGTTTCTGTGGTTTAACGGTTTCTATTGTTTCATTGATACATTTATACATTGCTACATTGCTGCATTAATTATTTGTTTAATTTTACTGATTCAAAAAAGAAGTATGCCAACTAGAGAACTCAATCCTTTTGTTAAAAGAAATCAAGTTTTAGAACTCCTTATCGAAGATTATGCTTTTGGTGGAAAGGGAATTGCGCGTATTCGTTCGGAAAAAGGCAACTTTGTGGTGTTTGTGGCAAATACATTGCCTGGACAATTGGTGAAAGCACAGATTGTAAAATCGAGCAAAAAATTTGCTGAAGCCAATTTGGTTGATGTGATTACACCTTCTAAAGACGAAATTGACATGCCTTTTCAAGACATTCCTGGGGCACCTTTCATTCAATTACCTGTGTCTTTGCAAAATCAATACAAAAAAGAAAGCACGTTGTCTTTGTTTCAACGTATTGGAAATGTTGCGAATATTGGAGATTTATTTGATGAATTTATTACTTCTCCCAACGATTTTCATTACCGGAACAAAATGGAATACGGTTTTTCTGCTATTGGATATGACCGAATCAACAAAACCGATATTGATATTTTCACTTTGGGTTTCAAAAGACGTGGAGTTTGGTGGATGGGAGACAACTTAGAAAAAGACTCAGGGTTGTTTGACAAAGAATTGGAAGACAATATCAGAAATATCCGTATTTATTGCGAAAAAACAGGATTACCACCTTGGCATGGACCTAAAAAAGAAGGCTTCTTTCGATATTTTGTGGTTCGAAAATCATTCAAAACGAATGAGTTTTTGTTCAATTTGGTAACCACTTCCGATGGATTGGATGCCTTTTCAATGCCGCTATTTATTGCCTATTTACAAAGTCTTTTTAGCGAACGAATGGCAGGTTTGATTCATACTATCAATGATGAAACTGGCGATAGAACGATTGCTACTGCTGGCAGCGAACAATTGGTGTATGGCAAAGACAAAATCGTGGAAGAATTGTTGGGTTTGCAGTTCGAAATCAGTATGAAAAGCTTTTTTCAGACGAACCCAAAAGCCGCTGAAAAATTGTATAGCAAAGTGGTTGAATATGTGTTAGAAGACCAAACCAAAGTAGACAATACTGTTGTGATGGACTTGTTTTGTGGCACAGGAACAATTGGGCAAATTGTAGCTGCAAAAAGCAATAATGCTAAAATTATTGGTGTTGATATTATTGCCTCTGCTATTGAAGATGCCCAAAAAAATGCCAAAAGAAACGACATCAAAGGCGTTAAATTTTATACTGCGGATGTAGGAAAGTTTTTAACGGCACATCCTGAATACATCAACAAGATAAAAACCATTATTTTAGACCCTGCAAGAGCAGGTATTATGCCAAAAACATTGAAAAAAATCATTGATTTAAATGCTGACAGAATGATATATGTTTCTTGCAACCCCGCAACCCAAGCGAGAGATACTGAACTTTTACGCGAAGCTGGCTATGAACTAAAAAAAATCAGTTTGGTAGATCAATTTCCGCACACAAGCCATATTGAAACGGTTGCCTTATTCGAAAAATAGCCAAAATCGAACTTTCTTTTCGAAATATTGAGCATAAAAAACTTCTGTTAAAGTCAGTGACTATTATTTTGTGTTACAATGTTTTTGCAGAATATTATGTTGTGGTTTCGGATTATTAAAAGTAACTTGCGAAACGTTGCATTGCCTTTATCTCACTATATAAGACATTATCTCAAGTTACATTGGCTTCATCTCACAATACAATAAAGTTCTTTAATGTAACATTTACTTTATTTCAAGATGTAATGTAATTATTTTAAAAAACATTTACTTGATTTCAAAATGCATTGTCACAATTTTACGTTGCATTGTATTCGTCTAATTATGAACTATATTTTAGGAAAGTGTTATGTCATTTTTTTTATTTAACATTTGTGGTTTAAGTCGCCAAAGGAAACAAAGCCCGTTAACATTAAAATAAAAAAAATAAATCCCTTTCTCACTTCTATACAAATCCTATTTTTCCTTTTGTTTTATAACCACTGTTGAAATGTAAATTCCAATTATAATTGAAACTCCAATAAATAGCAACGAAAACCATTCTGGAATTTCAAGAAAACTTATGGACATTAATTTGAGTGAAACAAATAAAAGTATGGCAAATACGCTGTATTTTAAGAATACGAATTTCTCTAACATATTAGACAAGAAGAAGTATAAAGAACGCAAACCCATAATGGCAAAAATATTAGACGAATAGACAATAAATGGGTCTGTAGTCACTGCGAAAATTGCAGGAATACTATCCAAAGCAAACAATAAATCTGTCAATTCTATGGTAATTAACGCTCCTGCAAGTGCCGTGAAAACTGTTTTATTGTTCTCTTTAGCAATGTATTTTCCTCCATGCAAATCATTACTAAATCGAAAAAACTTTAAAAGGCCTTTTGGTTTTTCTGCTTCAGGAGAGTGTTTGGCTTCTTTTTTTAGCATTTTTAAAGCTGTGAATAAAAGAAACAATCCAAAAACAATGTTCATTCCATGGATTTTGTTAATCAAAACCAAACCAACACTGATTAAAATGGCTCGAAAAACAATTGCTCCAAGAATTCCCAAGAAGAGTAAATTGTGTTGGTATTGTCTAGGAATTTTGAAAGAAGTGAAAATAATAGCAATCACAAAAAGGTTGTCAACACTCAATGACAACTCAATAATATAGCCTGTCAAATATTTGATAACAGCGTCTGTTGGCTTCAAATTACCAGCATTCTCAACCATAGAAGCATCATAAAACCAATAAATTAAAACAGTAAACAGCAAAGCATTACTGATAAAGAAAATGGTTTCAAAAATGGCTCTTTTAACAGAAGTGACACGATTTTTTTTATGAAGTATGAAAAAATCTATCGACAAAAGAGTCATTACATATACTATTAAAATAATCCAAGGAGTACTATTTTCCATAAATTTCTTTAAAATTCATTAGTTGGTTTGATGATGATACCAAAATAAGCAAGGTTTTCCTCGCAAATTTTCAAAAATGAAACCCTTTCTTTTCGAACACGAAATTAATACTTTTTTGAGAAATCTTTGTGAAAGAAGAAAAATATTAGAAGAAAGTTGTGAGATATAAGATATTAGAAGTTGGATATTAAAAGTTATAGGTTTGATGTTATTTTAAAACGTGATGTGCTAAAACTTTTTGAACTTCATATACATTCACCGATTTATTTATTTGCTAGTTAATAGTTGGTTCTTGATCTCTTGAAATCTGAATTTTAAGTTCTGCATATAAATCAGAAGCAACTACGGTTTCAAAGCTAAATCTTGAAATACTTTTGTGTGTAACTGATTTTTATTCAGTTTTACTAACTGTAATTCGTTTAACACCATTTTATTTGTAAAAATAAAAGTATCTCTAATCAATTTAAAACCCAATTCAATCACTTCGCTATTGATCAACAATTTGCTATATTTATAAACTAAATCTTCTTTACTCATTTAACCTGCATTCCTTAAAATTACTGGAAATAATCCCATGTTTTTTTATTCAAATTTAGCTATTATTATTTTGAAAAAACCAAAACCCAAAATTATTTTATTCCTCTTTTAACAACTCAGGAAATTTCTTTTTAAAACGATTAAGTCTTGGAATTGAAACTGACAATACATAATTTTGATTCGGATTTCGCTTTTCAAAATTTTGATGATACTCTTCTGCTTTGTAGAATTTGGTAAACTTTTGAACTTCTGTAGCGACTTTGCCATCGTAAACGTCTTTGTTTAGCTTGGCAATCATAGCTTCAATAATTGCTTTTTCATCCCCATTACTATAAAAAACTATGGAACGATATTGACTCCCATAATCTGGATGTTGACCGTTTTTGGTAGTTGGATTGTGTGAACCATAATATACTTTCAACAAAGTTTCAAACGAAATAATTTTCGGATCATAATATACTGCAACCGCTTCAGCATGACCTGTATCTCCTTTTCCTGTTGATCCATAAGTAGGATTTGTGGTGTGTCCTCCTGCATATCCAGAAACTGCTTCCTCTACTCCTTTTAAACTCTCAAAAATTGCTTCCACACACCAAAAACAGCCACCAGCAAAATAAGCAACTTTGGTATTTTGTGATGGGGCATTGTCTTTTTGAATGTTTTCTTCCTTTTTTGAAAATCCTAAACAAGATATAAAAGTGAATAAAGTAACTGTAAAAAAAAAGTTGGTGTGTTTCATGGTTGTTGGTTATTGGTTGTTGGTTGTTCGAAATTGAGTTACAAATTTCTGAACTTTTTACATTTCAAAAAATAAATCCATGTTAATTGTCGTGTTAAAATTTTGTTTTATACATTTTGTTTACAACTTTCACAATTTATTAAGAAAGCATCTTGTAAAACACACCTTAGATATGTATTTTTGTTAAGTTAATAAACTAAAAAATGGAGCCTTTTATTGTTTCTGCACGCAAATATCGTCCTCAAAATTTTGAGGATGTTGTTGGGCAACAAGCAATTACGAATACTTTAGAAAATGCAATCAAAAGCAATCATTTAGCACAAGCTTTATTATTTACAGGTCCACGTGGCGTTGGAAAAACATCTTGCGCAAGAATTTTAGCGAAAAAAATAAATTTGCAAGGTACTTCAATTCCTGAGGATGAAGATTTTGCTTTTAATATTTTTGAGTTGGATGCTGCTTCCAATAATTCTGTGGATGATATTCGAAGTTTGACAGACCAAGTGCGTATTCCGCCTCAAACAGGAAAATTTAAAGTATATATTATTGATGAGGTTCACATGCTTTCGCAATCGGCTTTCAATGCTTTTTTAAAAACCTTGGAAGAACCTCCTGCGCACGCTATTTTCATTTTAGCAACTACCGAAAAACATAAAATTATTCCTACAATTTTGTCTCGTTGTCAAATTTTTGATTTCAAACGTATTGGCGTTTTGGATGCAAAAAACTATCTGAAAACAATTTGCAAAAACGAAGGAATCACTGCTGATGATGATGCTTTGCACATTATTGCTCAAAAAGCGGATGGTGCTATGCGTGATGCATTGTCTATTTTTGATAGAGTGGTAAGTTTTTCAGGAAAAAATTTGACAAGAGAAGCTGTTGCCGAAAACTTGAATGTCTTGGATTATGACACTTATTTTTCAATGACGGATTTGCTAGTGGAAAATAACATTCCTGACGTTTTGAATTCCTTTAATGAAATTTTGTCAAAAGGATTTGAAGGACATCATTTTATCAATGGTTTGGCAAGTCATTTTCGAGATTTATTGGTGGCAAAAGATAAAATTACGATTGATTTATTGGAAGTTGGTGACACCGCCAAACAAAAATATTTAGTGCAAGCAACCAAAGCAAGTCTTCCATTTTTGATTGATGCCATTCAAAAAGCGAATGATTGTGATTTGAATTATAAATCTAGCAAAAATCAACGATTGCTGGTCGAATTAACATTAATGCAAATTGCCTCTATCACTTTTGATGGAGAAAAAAAAAAGCCAGCTAACTTCATAATTCCTGCAACCTTTTTTCAAGCATTGATGCCTGCGAAAAAAAAGGAAGTCATTGAAGTTCCAAAAAAAGAATTTGAAATTCCAACAATTGTATCAGAATCTATTCCTGAGAAAATTGCTGAATCTCCAAAACCAGTTTTAGAAATTGCCAGAAAAAGAGACAGTTCTTTGTCTTTAAAAAGTATTTTTCAGCCAAAAGAAGTTGAAAAAACTGGCATTAAAGAAAATTATGATGACTATCCAAAAACAGTTTTCACCATAAAAAAATTGGAATTGTATTGGAAAGAATATGCTAATTTATTAGAAAAAAAAGGGGAACAAAGCATGGCAGCCATAATAAGCATTGGAAAACCTGTTCTGGGCGAAAATTTTCAAATAAGTTGTGCTGTTTCCAATTCTTTGATGCAAGATCAATTCTTAAGGACAAGACCTAATTTATTGCATTTTTTGAGAGAAAAACTCAATAATTATGGCATTGATATTTTGGTTACTTTGGATGAATCTATCTCAAAAAAGTTTGCATATACACCTCAAGAAAAGTTTAATAAACTGAAAGAGAAAAACCCATTGATTGAAAAATTACGTCAAACTTTTGAATTGGATTTGTAATTTTTTAAACAATTTTCTTACCTAAATAAGAAATGATGAGCTCTTTTTTGGGTAGTTTGTCTCTTTCATATTCAGTAATTAAATACAATCCTGTTCCTTTTTCTACAAATAATGGGATTGATTTTTCTTCTGCATACAAAACACTTAAAACTTCCTTGTACTGCTTTTCATCTTTAATTTTTACTTGATGAATTATTGGGTTTTCTCTGAAGGCTTCACTTAGATTAATGTAATCGTCTTTCGGTGTGAAAAAATGTAATTTTTCTTCAACTGTAGCCTCATTAATTTCTGTTGAGGATGCTATTTTAAAAGAGCCATGCTCACCAAAAACTCCAGAAAAATTCTCTAAAGCCTGTTTGTTTACTGTATCATTTGCTGTAAGCGCAATTAAATAACCCACATCATTCAACTCGATATTATCAGTCAATTCATCATCATAAATATTGACATTCAATGCTTCTAAATTGTCTTCCAAAGCTTGCTCAATAAATTGTTTATTGGAATCAATAATGACAATTCTTTTACCTTTATCTCGCAAATAACTTGCAATCAATCTTGCAGGATTTGATGCGCCAACTATTAAAATACCATTTGACTTTTTTAGAAATACTCCTATAATTCTTGCAAAAAAACGAGCCGTAGTTGCATTTAAAAGAACAGTGCCTAAAACAATCATAAAAACCAAAGGCGTTATGTATTCTGCACCTTCCACTCCTTGTTTTAATAATTTACTTCCAAATAACGATGCGATTCCGGCAGCCACAATTCCCCTTGGTCCTACCCAACTTATAAAGATTTTTTCATTGAATTTGAGTTTCGAATTTATGGTACTTGCAAAAACAGCCAAAGGACGAATTACAAAAACAACAATCGCAAATAAAGCCAGTGTTTTCCATGAATATAAAAGCATCAACTCATCAATATTCATGTTAGCTGCTAATAAAATGAAGAGAATTGAAATCAATAAAACACTCAAAGATTCTTTAAAATAGAGTAATTCTTTGATGTTTTTCAATTTGCCATTTCCCAAAACCATTCCCATTACAACTACTGCCAACAATCCAGATTCATGCGCAAAAATTTCTGATTCCACAAATACTAAAAGTACTGTGGAAAGTGAGACAACATTTAATAAATAATGAGGAATCATTTTTTTATTAATCACATATGCCAAGGCATTTGCAAACGCAAATCCAAAAGTAGTCCCAAATAATATAATTTTTCCAAACTCAATAAAAGCAGTTTTTGTAAAACCACTTTCACCCCCAACTGTAATAAATTCAAATACTAAAACGGCTACTAAAGCTCCAATAGGGTCTATCAAAATTCCCTCCCATTTTAGTACGGTAGAGATGTCTTTTTTTAAAGGAATGTTTCTTAAAATAGGTGTAATTACTGTTGGCCCTGTAACAATAATCAATCCTGAAAACAAAAAAGAAAGTTCCCAACTTAAATTGAAAATTTTATGAGCTACAATACCTGCACCAAAAAAAGTAATGGCTGCACCCAAGGTAATCAGTTTCGTAATAACAGGACCTACATTTTTTATCTCCTCTCTTTTCAAGGTCAAACCACCTTCAAATAAAATAATACTGATGGCTAATGAGACAAAATTATACAGATAATCTCCGGGGAAAAGTCCTTTTTCACCATTCCAAATAGGTTCAATCCATTTGGAACCATCTTCGGTAATATAAGTAGCAGCAATAGGTCCAACCAATAATCCAATTAAAATTAAGGGAAGAATTGCAGGGATTTTAAGTTTCCACGCAACCCATTGTGCCAATATTCCTAAAATGATAATACCTGCTAATTCTAACATTGTGTGATATGAAACTATTGTTCGTAAAATTAAGAATGTTTATGGTTCATAAAAATTTTATGGCTGTTTTTTTTAAAAAAAAAGAAATAAAAACATAAAGATTTTGTGAGAACTGCTAATTTTGCATAGCCGTAAAAAATTCCAAACAAAATATTTAAATCTTTATATACTGATACTGCGTTATCAATGAAAAAATTAGCACTTTCTAAAAAACAATTAATAAAATTTACGCTTATAGGAATATTCTCAGTAATTATTGATTTAATTTTTTACTACACATTTTTAAATATATTACCTGAAACTTCATTCTTTTTCATCACTAAAGAAGAAATCTCAAAAGCGATGTCTTTTTTGTGTGGAATGACTTTTTCATATTTTTTAAATAAATTTTGGACTTGGAAAAAGAAAGATCGTTCAAAAAGAAGAGTTGCAAAATTCGCTTTGATTTACGGAATTTCACTCTTAATAAACGTAACAGTAAATGCTCATTTGATTTTTTTACTTCACAACTATAAAAATTTGATTGATTTACCCAATAAATATCTCATTGCATTCATTGGAGCCACAGGTGTTAGTGCATTGTTAAATTTTGCAGGACAAAAATTTTGGCTTTTTAAAGCTGCTAAAACTAAAAAAAACTCATTCAAAGTTTAACTCAAAAAACTTTATAATTTTCATTAATTTTACAAAAAAATCATTTTTAATGTTAGGATTACAATTCGAAACTACTACTTCTTGGGCAGATATTGCCAAAGATAATTTATCACAAATACTTACTGATCACGCTTTTTTAGAGCAAAAAGCCGCTTCAAATGCAGTATCAATTATTATCAATTATTCCGAAGAAACTGAACTTGTTAAAGAAATGAGCAATATTGCCATTGAAGAAATGCAACATTTTAAAATGGTTCATTTACTTATGGTAAAAAGAGGATTCGTTTTAGGTAGAGAACAAAAAAACGATTATGCTGTGCAGTTGCAAAAATTCTTTCCTAAAACCAAAGACAGAACTGATGCTTTGATTCAGCGTTTGCTAGTTGCAGCATTGATTGAAGCCAGAAGTTGTGAACGTTTCAAGGTTTTTTCTGAAAATATGGAAGATGAAGAATTGAAAAAGTTTTATAAAAAATTGATGATTTCTGAAGCCAATCACTACGCCACTTTTTTACAATTTGCACGAGAATATCAAGACAGAGAAATTGTGGATGCAAAATGGAAAGCTTTATTACAATTTGAAGCTAAAATGATAAAAGAAAGAGGAACTTTAGCAAAAATTCATGGTTAATGAACCTTAAACCCTAAACCCTGAATTAATACAACATGTTCAGCAAAGAAGAAGCTACTTTATTGCGTAAAGAATTTTGGACAAGTTTTGGAAAATCTTTTCCCAGAAAGTGGTTGTTATACAATACCAAAATAAAAGGCGTTGCTTTTAAATTCGTCACCGACAAAAAAGGAGCAATGATTTGTTTGGATATAGAACATTCTGACGAATTGATGAATTTGTTGTATTATGACCAATTACTTTCACTGAAATCGCTTTTAGAAACGGAACTTCCTGAGATCATTTATGATGATGCGTACGAATTGGAAAATGGCAAAATCATACACCGAATTTATGTTCCTTTTGATAAAAAGTTCAACATCCATAATAAAAATACATGGAGAGCTTGTTATGAATTTTTTGTAGAAAAGATGTCAATACTTGAAGGTTTCTTTTATGAATATGAGGAAGTGATTAAAAATGTATAATTTTTAATAACCTATTTTATAAATTGAATAGAAAAAGGATAATGTATCATTTCGCCATTACTCGCTTTTACAGCATTGATTATAGGAAAAATCAAATAAAAAATTCCTAAAATAATCAGTCCAATAAATCCAAGTCCAAAGAAAATAACAAAAGGAATACAAATTAATACATACAAAAACATTGAAATACGGAAATTTAAAATAGCTTTTCCGTGAAAATCCATTCTTAAAACCTACTCTTTTTTTAGAATCCATAAAATTAAAGGAACTACAAATCCCCCAATTCCAGATACAAAATCCAATAATTGACTTAAATGAGTAAGCATTAAAAGCTGTCTATCTTCTCTCATATTTATTTTATTTCATGTAAATGTTTTACAAATATGAATAAAAATATTTTAAAATATTATGAATCATCAGAAAAACACAAATTACTCATTGAAATTCTAGATAATCTTTGTGTATTTTTGTCCGATGATTCAAAACGATACTATCATTGCGCTAGCAACACCTTCTGGAATGGGAGCCATTGCTGTAATTCGACTTTCGGGCGAAAAAGCAATTGACATTGTAGATGTTTTTTTTAGGTCTACACGAAAAAATAAATCGCTAAAAAATCAAAAAACACACAGTATTCACTTGGGATTTATAGTTGATAAAGAGCATATCATAGATGAAGTATTGGTGTCTATTTTTAAAAATCCCAATTCCTACACTGGCGAAAATGTGGTAGAGATTTCCTGTCATGGTTCTACTTTTATTCAACAAGAAATCATACAATTATTTCTCAAAAATGGGAGTAGATTGGCGGATGCTGGCGAATTTACCTTACGTGCTTTTTTGAATGGAAAAATGGATTTGTCACAGGCTGAAGCTGTGGCTGATTTGATTGCGTCCAATTCAGCAGCAAGTCATCAAATGGCAATTCAACAAATGCGTGGTGGAATTGCTAATGAATTGAAATTATTGAGAGCGCAATTGCTTGATTTTGCTGCGTTGATTGAACTAGAACTCGATTTTTCAGGAGAAGATGTAGAATTTGCTGACCGTACAAAATTCAAAGAATTGGTTGCAAAAATTACCCAAGTTTTAAAAAGATTAATTGATTCCTTCTCTTTTGGAAATGCTATGAAAAACGGAATTCCCGTGGCAATTATTGGTGAACCGAATGTAGGAAAATCAACGCTGTTGAATGCACTTTTGAACGAAGAAAAAGCCATTGTTTCTGAAATTGCAGGAACTACAAGAGATGCTATTGAAGACGAAATTGTCATTGAAGGTGTTGCTTTTCGTTTTATAGATACCGCAGGAATAAGACATACAGAGGATATTGTTGAAAATATTGGTATCAAAAAAGCTTTTGAAAAAGCCGAAAACGCCCAATTGATTATTTTTTTGTTAGATGCTGAAAAATTTGCTGTAAATCAACCAAAATTTATGGCTGAAATTGCACAAATAAAAGAAAGATTACCAACCAAAAGAATATTGGTGATTGCAAATAAAGTTGACAAATTGAACCCGACTGAAATTGAAACGATTCAAGCTGAAATCGACAATTTGATTTTGTTATCTGCAAAAAATAACATTGGAATTGATACTCTAAAATCAGAACTCACTTCACTAGTTAATATTGGTGCACTCAGCAATAATGAAACGATTATCACCAATTCTCGTCATTTTGAAGCGTTGAATAATGCTTTACAAGCCATTATTTCTGTTAAAATTGGCATTGATAGAGAGATTTCAACGGATTTATTTTCTATAGATATCCGCGAATGTTTACTTCATTTAGGAACTATCACTGGAGAATATGATGTGGATAAAGATATTTTAGGGCATATTTTTTCCAACTTTTGTATCGGAAAGTAATATATTATTTTCAATAAAAAAACATGATTATAACCAACAAAAATGAGTTAAAAATAATTGCAACAGGATTTTAAAAACCGATTTTTTCAAGTGTATTTTTCCGTTGAATTTTTCCAGATGCTGTTTGATTAAAATGATCTAAAAAATATATTTCTTTAGGAATTTCAAATTTTGAAAGTGTTTTTAAAGACTTTATTTTTGAAAATAGTTCCTTTTTTATAAAAGTTTCATTTTCAATTTTCACTAAAGATTCTATCAATAAAACGAGCTTTTCTCCCAATTGCTCGTCTTGAATTCCAGCAACAAAAAAACGATTTTTAGTAATTTTTGCTAATTCTTCTTCAATCATTTCAGGATGCAATTTGATACCTCCAGAATTGATTACATTATCAAAACGACCTAACCATTCAAACTTTTTATTTGAAATTAATTGTACAACATCATTCGTAAACACTGTTTTTTCAAAAATATATTTAGCCTTAATTACCAAACAATTTCGTTCATCTTTATAAATAGAAACATTGGGCAGTACCTTATAAAAATTCGGGTATTTATGGACATGATTTAGTTTTTTAATAGCAATATGCGAAATGGTTTCTGTCATTCCATACGTTGCAAAAACGTGAGAATTAATGTGTTGTAACTTTTCTTGCAATTGATTAGAAACAACTCCTCCACCAACAATTAGTTTTTTTATACGATGCAAATTATCTAGAGAATTTTCAAGTTGTAAAGGAACCATTGCCGAAAAATCATAGCTTTTTAAAATCCCATCTAAAGGTTTGGAAGTTGCCTTAACAACATCCAAATGCCAACCTAAAGTTAGCGCTCGAACTAACATCATTTTACCAGCAATATAATTGATTGGCAAACATAATAATGCTGTTGTTTTTTGAGGCAAAACAAAATAACTAGCAGTTGCTAAAGCAGAATTTACCATAAATTCTTTTCTCAATTCAATAATTTTTGGAACTCCTGTAGAACCTGAAGTTTGAACAGAAATTGTTTCTTGATTCGAAAACCAATCCTCTAAAAAAGAATACATTTCTTCCGAAAATTCTGAGGCATATTTTAAAAGTCCTTCAGTTGAAGAAAAAGAATAATTATTTAAATTGAACTCTTTATGAAAAATAATTTTCATCAATTTTTAGGATTCAAAAACTTCAGATTGGTTGATCATCAGCGGTTTCTCTACTTTCCCAGTGAGTTTTTCTTTCCAATTTATCCAACCATATTTCTTTGAAAAAACGAATAATAATATTGGAAAAACAATAAAAATTGGAACATAAACATCAGCGCCTAAACTTGGTGTTGAAATATCAATCAAAATTGAATCTGTTTGAAAAGCAGTCCAATTTGCAGTTACCAATAAAGCTGTAATCAAATTATTTGCAGCATGAAAGCCAATTGCCAACTCCAAACCTTCATCCATCAAAGTTAAAATTCCTAGAAAAAACCCTGTACCTATATAATACACTAAAATTTCATACCCCAATTTTTCAACTTCTGGATTTGCAATATGCAATAAACCAAAAACTACAGAAGTAACAATCAAAGGAATCCATCTGTTGTTTACTGCAATTCCAAGACCTTGCATCAAATAACCTCTAAAAAAATACTCTTCAAAACTTGTTTGTAATGGAATCAATAAAACACCAATTAATAACAAATATAAAAATGGCTTTAACTGAAAATTGATGATATAATCTTGAGGAGATGATTTATAATCAATAAAAACAAACAATACTGTAATAAAACCCCACAAAGAAAATGCGAAAAAAACTCGTTTCCAATCTACTTTTTTTCGTGAAGTTGTAAGTGTTCTAATTCTCTGATTATGAACATATTTTACCCAAAAAAAAATACCTCCTAAACCAATTGCAAACGGAACTAAATTTTCAATCAACACAAGATTAGTCCCTTTTTGAGCTATTTGATCTTGCATTAGTTTTTCAACATCAATATCAAGCAAATAAATTGCTAAAAAATTCAAAGCCATAAATCCGAAGAAAAAAATAGAAACAATTAAGTATTTCCACAATCCTAGTTTTCCTGTATACCCTTGTTGTATAAAATTCATTTTTATAAATTAAATTTCCAATTTAATGATTTGTTATAATGTAAATGTCCATTTTTAATTTCTAACGGACTTTCAAAATTATTACTAAATAAACTTCCAGTTCCCAAACCTTGAGGCAATGGATTTTTCAGATGATACGTGAATTGCGCAATCGCATTCAACCCAATATTGCTCTCCAAAGCTGAGGTAATCCACCAATCACAATTGTTTTGCTCTGCTAAAGTAATCCATTCTAAACTATTGGCAAAACCTCCTAAAAAACTTGGTTTTAAAATGATGAATTGTGGCTGAATTGTAGCCAACAATTCTTGTCTTTTTTGAGTTGAAAAAACACCAATCAACTCCTCATCCAATGCAATTGGAACTGGCGTTTTTGAACACAAAGCTGCCATTTCTTCTATTTGACCTTGTTGAATAGGTTGCTCAATAGAATGAATGTCAAATTTTGATAATTTTTCTAGTTTTTCAAGCGCTTCATGTGGTTTAAATGCACCATTAGCGTCTACTCTCAATACAATTTCGTTGGCTGTATATTCTTTTCTGATGGCAGCTAACAATTCCAATTCTGTATCAAAATCAATCGCACCAATTTTCATTTTAATGCACGAAAAACCTTGTTCTAATTTTTCTTTGATTTGCGATTTCATAAACGCTTTATCTCCCATCCAAATCAAACCATTGATATTAATTGCATCTTTTCCGTTCGTAAATTTTGTAGGAAATAATTCAGAAGGAGTTTGACTTTTTAAAGACAAAAAAGCCTGTTCTAACCCAAATTGAATGGAAGGAAAATGAGTGAGTTCTTCCAATAAAACATCCAAACCAAGATGAATATTTTGACAAGTCCACGCAATTTTTTCTGAATAATTTGAAACATCGTCATAACTTAACCCCCGAAAAAGTCCTGTTTCGCCAATACCAATTTTGTCATTTTCTTGCAACATCAAAAACCAGGTTTCTTTGGTTTTTAAAATTCCACGAGAAGTGCCACTTGGATTTTTAAAATGGAGAATGTATTTTACGGTACGTGCTGAAATAGACATTGAACAATTATTGCTCTATAAAAGCTTTAAAATTGGTTAAATACTTTTGGTCTTGTTCTTTAAAAGTACTTTTAAAATATGGAAAAACACATGCTAAAATGTAAGAACCACTTCTACAAGATGCCTTCAGAGTAATATTTGTAACACCATTTTTTTCTGTAAAAAAATAATCATTTGTTTTCAACATGTTGTTTACATTGTAAAAAATAGTCACTTTTTCGTTAGGAATAAAAGCCATAATTCTCTCTGAAATGGTGATGTTTTGGTCTTTATTTTTGATAACCATTTGGTATTCACTTCCTGTCATTCCAGTATTTTGATTGATAATCTTATAGGATTTAATTTCTGGAATCCATATTGTTTTGTTTTCTAAATTATTAAAAGCAGCAAAAACATCACTAATTTGTTTATTTACAGAAACTTGAGTAGTATAATTTGTCTCCTTAATGATTAGACCTGTTGCAAAAAAAACAATAATAAACGTTGAAATAATTCCTAAAATAATTTTGATTGTCTTCATAAATTTATTTTTTTACTAAGCCATTTTTTTACCAAAATATATCCAACAATAATCAGCAATAAAAATGGCCAAAGTGAAATAATTCATGTTAAAAAAGATTGCAAAGTTTTAATTTTTTTTTGAAACTATCCCCGATTTATTGAAAAAAAACAGCTTTATAACTTAATTATTTGTATTATAACTCACAAAGTTTTGTAAAAGAAACTTGATTTTTTAAGTAAATTAACCTTCCTTCAGTTGATTCAATTTATTCACGCAATTTACCTAATTCTCTTTCAACATTCAAAATATCTTCCACAGATTTTGCTTTCTGTTAAATCTCCAAATATCTTTTTTCAAGTTCTTTATTATTTTTTAATCGCGATTCAATGTCTAAATATTATTCTGTAACATCAGAAACTTGGATTTCTTTGGTATCAAATTTTGAAACTTGATTTGAAATTCCTGATAAAGTAGTATAAAAATATTGAGCTGGAATTCTGATATTTAAATAATAATTTTCCTTTTCATCAAACTCATTTTTTGAATCTGAGGAAATATACCCATTGTATTTTTTTACCAATGAAATGACTTGATTTTTTGTTTTTTCTAAATCATCTGTTTCAAAAACTACCCTTCCATTTTTGATTAATTTCCTTGAAATTGTTTCAGATACCTCAATATTTTGATTGCTTTCAGACTCAAAAAATACTTGTTTACTGTTTGTTGAAGCAAAAGTTTTTTCGCTTTCATCATTCATTTCAAGCATTCCAATCGAGTTCGGATTTTCGTTTTTAAAAGCAAAAACTAACATTCCAAATACTAAAAGTGTTCCTAATTTCTTAATACAAAAAAGCTATAAAGTGTTCACAATTCCAAAAATAACTGCGAATAAAAAAGTGCTCAAAGCTACTTTTTTTAATTCACCATCCAATTCAGATGGATTGTTATTTTTGGCTACTCTAATTAAATTTTTTATCAATGGAATAAACGCAATTAAATATGAAAACTGAATTGCAGATTGATAATTCATGATTACGAAAATATTGCTAACAAACAACGCACCAAAAATTAAAAAGAAATAATAATTTTTTGCTGTTTTAGTTCCTAATTTGACAACCAAGGTGTTTTTTTGATTTATTTTATCCTGCTCTTCATCACGTAAATTGTTTAAGTTTAAGACAGCTGTACTCAAAAATCCAATCGCAATTGCAGGTAAAAATAGCTGAAAATTAAGTTGTTTGGTAATTAAAAAATAACTCCCCAAAACGCTTAACAACCCAAAAAAAAGAAACACAAAAACATCACCAAAACCAATATAACCATAAGCTGCATTTCCAACAGTATATTTAATGGCGGATGCTATTGAAGCAATTCCAAGTAAAAAAAACAAGATTGAATATCCAAAATTTTCTTTTCCAAAAGAAATATAAATCAGAAATAAAGCAACAATTAAGGTAAAAATTGCGGTGAAAATAATCGCCTTTTTCATTTGTTTTGGGGTAATTTTTCCAGAAGAAACCATTCTTGTTTCGCCAATTCTATTTTTATCTGAACCTTTAATTCCATCTCCGTAATCGTTCGCAAAATTTGACAACACTTGAAAACCAATAGTTGTGATGATTGCCAACCAAAAAATTGGAGATGCAAAAACAGACTGAGAAACAGCATCAATTTGTGAGTTCACAAAATGATTTCCCAAAAAACTACCAACAATAATGCCTGAAATCGATAATGGAAGCGTTCTGAGACGTGCAGCTTTTAAAAAAGAAATTATCATTAAAAAAACATGATTTTAAAATTCAATTTGTTTTTTTTAAAATTTTAGTGTTATAAATGATTTGCTTCTGCGATTAATTCAGCAATATCTTTCACTACGATTTCAGACTCTTTTTCTTTGAATTTTACACCATCAGTCATCATAGTTTTGCAATAAGGACAACCAGTTGCAATAATTTGAGGGTTGGTTTCAAGAGCGTCTTCAGTTCGCAAAATATTCACTTCTTTATCTCCTTTTTCAGCATCTTTAAACATTTGGGCGCCTCCAGCTCCACAGCACAGAGCAGTAGATTTGTAACGTTTCATTTCTGTTAAATTAACGCCCAATCGTCGAATTAAATCACGTGGAGATTCATATTCATCATTCGCTCTTCCTAAATAACAAGGATCGTGAAAAGTGAGTCTTTTTCCTTTTAAAGTAGTTTCATCAATTTTTAATCGATTTTGAGCAATCAATTTTTGAATAAACTGTGTGTGATGAAAAACCTCGTATTTTCCGCCCAAACTTGGGTATTCATTTTTAAAAGTATTGAATGAATGAGGATCACAAGTTACAATCGTTTTCACTTCATAAGCGTTTAAAATTTCGATATTCATCATGGCTTGCATCTGAAATAAAAATTCATTACCTGCTCTTTTTGCAGCATCTCCAGTAGATGATTCTTCTGTTCCTAAAACCGAAAAATCAACATTTGCTTGGTTTAAAATTTTTACAAAAGCCCTTGTGATTTTCTTAGCTTTATCATCATAACTTCCAGCAGCACCAACCCAGAATAACACTTCTGGTTGCTTTCCTTGCGCCATCATTTCTGCCATTGTCGTTACTTTCATTTTGTTAGTTTATGGTTTGTGGTTGTTGGTTTTGCTTTAAGTAATAATTTTTAAAATTTTAAAATTGTTAAATTGTTACATTAATATATCAATCTTCATTCACCCAATTTAATCTATCTTGCTGACTATATTGCCAAGGAGCACCATTATTTTCGATATTAGTCATCATCATATTCAATTCTTTTGGAGCTGCACTTTGTTCCATCACCAAATATCTTCTCATATCAATAATGATGGATAGAGGATCAATATTTACAGGACATTCTTCTACACAAGCATTGCAACTTGTGCAAGCCCACAATTCCTCAGGAGTAATATAATCGTTTAATAATTGCTTTCCATCATCTTTAAAAACACCTCCATTTGCATCGATATTTTTTCCTACCTCTTCCAAACGATCTCTAGTATCCATCATGATTTTTCTTGGAGATAATTTTTTGCCAGTCAAATTTGCAGGACAAGCTGACGAACATCTTCCACATTCTGTGCAAGTGTAGGCATTTAATAATTGAACCCAACTTAAATCTGAAACATCAGAGGCTCCAAATTTTTCAGGAATCTGATTTTCAGTATTTTCTATTGGATTTGCATACGGATCAGCAGCAGGATCCATCATTAATTTTACTTCTCTAGTTACTGCTTCTAGATTGGTAAATTGTCCTTTGGGATTTAGATTTGCAAAATACGTGTTTGGAAACGCCAATAAAATGTGCAAATGCTTTGAAAAATATAAGTAATTCAGGAAAACTAAAATACCTAAAATATGAAACCACCAAGCAGATCTTTCAATAATGTGAAGTGTTTCCCTAGAAAAACCATCAAAAATTGGTGATAAAAATTGACTGATCACATTTCCAACTCCAGCTTCTTGAAAAGGAACATCAGTGGCATTCATTGTCAAAAATAAAGTCATTAAAACAACTTCAAAGTACAAAATATAATTCGCATCATTTTTTGGCCAACCTTTTATTTCTGCACTTAAAAAACGTTTGATTTTTGAAACATTTCTTCTCGTCCAAAAAACAATTACTGCTAATAAAACCAAAAGTGCCAAAACTTCGAAAGTACCGATAAGAAACCCATAAATATTGATTCCAAAAATACCTTGAAAAATTCTGTGGGTTCCAAATAAACCATCAATAATGATTTCCAATACCTCAATATTTATAATGACAAAACCCACATAAACTATCAAGTGTAAAAATCCTGATAATGGTCTTTTTACCATTTTTGATTGCCCAAAAGCAATGATTAACATGTTTTTTAATCGTTCTGATTTTTTATCAGTTCTATTAACGTCTTTGCCTAACTTGATGTTTCTGAATAGTTTGCAAACGTTATTAGCAAAAAAACCTATCCCAATAATTAAAGTAATCGCAAATAAAATGTTTGGTAAATAGTACATTTAAAATATATTTTCGATTATTCTTTGATTTCTTGTTTTACAATCGCAGGTTTGTATGGGGCTGGTTTTTTTCCAAATAAAGAAAAATGAACAAATCTCTTAGGATTCAATTTCATATCTCGTAATAATTCTTCCAATTCTTGAGACATGGCTGTCAGGTTTTTGTAAAGTTCATCATCATTTAACAATTTCCCAGCAGTTCCATCTCCATTGTTAATTCCGTCTAGAATTTTGTTCATAGATGTCAATGAATATTGAGCTTTTCTCATAATTTCTCCCAAATTAGCATTGGCTAAAGTATCTGTAACTTTAGACAAATTTTGAGTAATTTGATTTGTATTTTTCAATGTTTCATTTAAACTTTTTGCATTTAAATCAACAACTGCGTTTAAAGCAGTAATCGTTTTTCGAACATCAGCGATGGTTTTTTCGATTTCTAAAACTGAAGTTTTTACGCTATTCACTGTTTTTTTATCCAAAACATTGTTAATGTTGTTGAATAAATTATCCGCAGTTACTAAAACACGCTCTAATTTTATTTGAATTGGATCTAATCTTGCGCCTAAAGAAGAGAATAAACCTTCGTCAACTTCGCCAGTTAAATAATCGCCACTTTGTGCTTTTTCTCCTTCATTACTAGGAAGTATGACTAAATTTGATCCTGATAAGGGGTTTGGAGAATAAATTTTTACTATACTCTTTTTAGAAAACTGAAAACTATCATCCATTGAAAATTTCACTAAAATTTCTCCTTTTTTATTTTGATTAGTATTGAAATCAATACCATCAACGCCACCAACTTTCAAACCATTGATAAAGACAGAACTAGCTTCTGTAAGCCCACCAACATTATTATATTCAACATAAAACTGACGTTTAGTTGGCTGAAAAATATCTTGACCTTTCAAAAAATTGAATCCCCAAATAAAAATTATGATGATTATAATTGTAATAATTCCTATTTTTATTTCTTTAGACATACATTAAAATTTTATCACAATATTACTAATAATTTTGTTAGAAGCGATGACTATTTATTGCATTTTCATTGACTCAGTAATTGAGATTTTTTCGTTGTTTTTAAATGCAACTAAAAAAGCAGAATCATAACCCGCACTTTTTGCTGTTTTTAAACTTTCTACAGCTTCATTATAATTTGTTGTAACGCCATAATAATATTTAAAAAAACCTTCAACTTCTTCAATTTCAATGTTTTTCAAACCTTTAAAATTATAAGGTTTTGTTTCTATTTTATTTTTACCTGAAGCAATTTGAATTTTGAATTCAACTTCATTGTTATTTATTACTGTGTTATTATTAATTACAGTATTAACTTTATTGAATTTTTCTTCTTTGACAGTATTTAATCTCAGATGATCAACATAATCTTTTATTGCATCTGCAATTGCTTTGCCCATTTGCACTTGCCCATTTATTGAATTCAGGTATGCTCCCTCAGGTTTATAAGTCAAAAACCCTAATTCAATTAAAACACTTGGCATAATTGTTTCTCTCAAAACCTGAAAGTTATCTTGTTTTACTTTTCTGTCAACTCGATGTAATTTTTTGGTGAAATTTTGTTGAATCAAATTGGCAATTTCAAGACTTTTATCAAGATTTTCTTCTTGCAAAAGAGATAAACCAATGACAGATTCAGCTGAATTTGAATCAAAACCCTCATATTTTTTTTTATAATTATTTTCTAAAAAAATTACGGCATTTTCTCGTTTTGCAATTTCAAAATTTTTCTTGTTTCCTCTTAACCCCAATACAAAAGTTCCTGCTCCATGAGCATCATTAGTATGAGAATCGCAATGGATGGAAACAAAAAGTGTTGCTTTCGCATCATTTGCAATAGCACCTCTTTTCCATAAATCAATAAAAACATCTTCTTCTCTGGTGAAAATTACCTTAAAATAATCGTGTTTCTCTAATTCCTTGCCAACTTCTATAGCTATTTTTAATGAAATTTCCTTTTCAATAAATCCATTTCCAAGATTACCTGGGTCTTTTCCTCCATGACCAGGATCTAAAACTATTGTATATGTTTTTTGTGAAAAAGTTTGATGTGTAAAAAACACGAAAAAAATCATTGAAAATGTTAAAAAAAACAAGTTCTTTGATTTCATTATAAATTTGTTGTTTTGCAAAAAGTTCATGAATAAAATTTAACTAATTTTGACGGCGATATTTTGACAATCCAAATATTGAGCCACGATTTAATTTAATACAAAAATAGTATTTATAGCCTTGCAATCAAACCTATCTTACATACTTTTATTTTACACTTTCTTTTTTGTAAGGATTGGTTTTGCGCAAGATATAAAATCTACTCAAAAAACATTGATTCCTTTCGGTAAAAAGGATTCAATTACTCCTAAAAATATCTTAAAAAAAGATTCTTTAATATTGAATAAAAAAGATTCAATATTGAAAGATTCACTTTTATTAAAGAAAAATGACACTATTGCAAAAGATTCTTTAAAACCAAAAGAAACAATTGAAGATATAATTACACATATTGCAACTGATTATACCTTTCAAGACGCTAAACATAAGACAGTTACACTTTATAATGAAGCAAACATAAAATATACTGATATTGACTTAAAATCGGGAATTATTGTTGTTGATTATAAAAAAAATACGCTTTTTGCAAAAGGAATTATTGATAGCACAGGATATACCCAAAGGCCTGTTTTTAAACAAGGAAGTCAAGAGTCTGAGCAAGATTCTATGATTTATAATTTTAAGAGTAAACGCGCCATGATTTACGGTTTAAAAACCCAACAAGGTGAAATGTATACTTATGGAACCAAAACAAAAAGAGAAAACGATTCTACAGTTTATATCCGGAAAATTCGTTTTACAACATCTGATAAAGAAAATCCAGATTATTATATTGCTACAAACAAAGCAAAATTAGTTCCCGGAAAAAAAATTATTGTAGGCTTAAGCAATTTAGTATTAGTTGATATTCCAACACCATTATTTCTTCCATTCGCGTATTTTCCAATGACAGAAAAAAGCATGTCAGGTTTTTTAATACCTGCATTTGACACAGGAAGTAGTGCAAGGGGAATTGGTTTTCAAAATGGTGGGTATTATTTTGCCATCAGTGATTATATAGATTTGACTGTTTTAGGTGATGCATATTCAAACGGTAGTTGGGGAACAAGAATTTCATCAAATTATAACAAACGCTATAATTTTAACGGGGTTTTTAGTCTTAATTTTGAAAATATTATCAATGGTATTCGTGGATTTGATGACTATGCAAAATCAAACAACTTTAATATCAGGTGGAATCATAATCAAGATTCAAAAGCAAGTCCAAATTCAAGATTTTCAGCCTCAGTAAACCTCGGAAGTAGTCGTTTTTTTAGAGAATCTCTGAATCAATTCAACATTGCTCAAAATCAAAATAATTCGTTTAATTCATCTATAAACTATAGTAAAACTTTTGTTGGAACTCCATTTAACATGGCAGTAACAGCGTCACATCAACAAAATACAAATACCCAAAGTATTACAATGACTTTGCCTTCTTTAACTTTAAATATGGATAGAATTTATCCTTTCGCTGGAAAAGGTGGTATTAAAAAAAATGCCATTCAAAAAATGGGTTTTAATTATAACATGCAAGGTCGGTATCTGATAAATACAACTGATGAGGAGTTTTTTACCCGCAAAATGTTTGAAACTGCAAGAGCAGGAATTGAACACAAAACATCAACCAATACGAATATCAAAGCGTTTAAATATTTTACGCTTTCACCAAGTGCAAATTATGAAGAAGTTTGGCAGTTTAACTACATCCAAAAAGATTATGATGCAACAAGAAATGTGGTTGTTACAGATACTTTAAGAGGTTTTAAAAGTTTCAGAGAATATAATATTGGTTTAAGTTTATCAACCAATATTTATGGTGATTTCTCTTTCAAAAAAGGACGTTTAAAAGCAATTAGACACACATTAAGACCAAGTATTTCTTTTGGCTATAGGCCTGATTTTAGGCAAAATCATGTGAGACAAGTACAACAAAGTGCAGATCCATTTGATTTGCAGGAATACACCGTTTTTGACCAAGGAATTTATGGTTCACCATCTTCAGGGTTGAGTAATTCAATTGGAATTTCATTGAACAATGTTTTGGAAGCAAAAGTAGCTCCAAAAGACCCTGATAGTGACAAAGAAGATGAAAAAATCATGATTTTAAACAATTTGAATTTTAGTAGTTCTTATAATATTGCAGCTGATAGTTTACGTTGGTCAAATGTTTCTTTTAGTGCTGGAACACGCTTGTTTAAAGATAAATTAGCATTGAATTTGAACGGTTCATTAGATCCTTATCAAGTGAACGAAAATGGACAAAAAATCAATAAATTTAATCCAGGAATTTTCAGGTTGACAAACGCAAATATGACTATGAATTATTCAATTACTAGCTCAGATTTTGACAAAAGTAAAAAGAAAGATGAAACTGAAAACAAAAGTGGAAATGGTGCCAATAATCCTCCTGATACAATGGGTGCAGATATTGACCCTACAAATAGATTTGGAAGGCAAAACGCGAAATCAGAGAAAAATGAACCTGTTGAAACAGAACTTTACAAAGCTAAAATTCCATGGACATTGAATTTGGTTTATTCTGCAAATTATACTAATAATGGTATTCTACCGGGAACTGTTGGTGTTCATACAGTTGGATTTAGTGGAGATATTACTCTAACACCTAAATGGAAAATTGGATATTCATCAGGGTATGATATTAAAAATGGAGCGTTTTCATTTTCAAGATTTAATTTTTCAAGAGATTTGGACAGTTGGCAATTTAATTTTAATTGGGTTCCTTTTGGTGCAAATTCTTCCTACACATTTTTTATTGGTATAAAATCTTCGATGCTAGCCGATTTGAAATGGGATAAAAATAAACCACCAGACAGAAGACTTTTTTAAAAAGTTTTAGGTTTTAATGCTAAGTTTTTAGTTAAATTAGAAACTTGTAAAAAAACTTTTAAACCTAAAACTTTTAAACTTAAATATATGAAAAAAATAATTAAAACCGACAAAGCTCCTTCGCCAATTGGACCTTATAATCAAGCAATATTAAGTGGAAATACACTTTATACTTCAGGACAAATTGCCATAAATCCAACAACTGGAGAATTGGTAATTGAAGACATCACTTCTGAAACAACTCAAGTTATGGAGAACATGAAAGCTGTTTTGCAAGCCGCTGAAATGACTTTTGAAAACGTTGTAAAAACATCTATTTTTATTTCAGACATGAATAATTTTGGCGCAATAAACAGTGTGTATGCAAAATATTTTAACGAAGAAACTGCACCCGCAAGAGAAACCTTTGAAGTTGCCAAATTACCGAAATCAGTAAATGTTGAAATTAGCATGATTGCCATCAAATAATCATAAAAAAAACCTGATATTATTATATCAGGTTTTTTGTTTTTATAAGATTACTTCAATATTAAACAGAAGCAGCATATTCAATTAAATCAACTATTTTTGTTGAATACCCCATTTCATTATCATACCAAGAAACTACCTTTACAAAGTTATCATTTAAAGCAATTCCTGCATCGGCATCAAATATTGATGTTCTTGTGTCTCCAACAAAATCTTGGGAAACAACTAAGTCTTCGGTATAGCCTAAAATCCCTTTCATTTCATTTTCTGAAGCATGTTTCATTGCTGCACAAATTTCAGCATATGTAGCAGATTTTTCTAATTTTACAGTTAAATCAACTACTGAAACATCCATAACTGGAACTCTGAAAGACATTCCAGTCAATTTTCCATTCAAAGCAGGAATAACCTTTCCTACAGCTTTTGCAGCGCCTGTTGAAGAGGGAATGATATTGTGAATTGCAGCTCTTCCACCTCTCCAATCTTTCATTGATGGACCATCAACTGTTTTTTGAGTTGCTGTAGTTGCATGAACAGTTGTCATTAATCCTTCTACAATTCCGAATTTATCATTCAACACTTTTGAAATTGGTGCCAAACAATTCGTTGTACATGACGCATTTGAAAATATTTTGATATCAGAAGTCAATTCTGTGTGATTTACACCCATTACAAACATTGGTGTATGATCTTTAGAAGGCGCTGATAATACAACTCTTTTTGCACCGGCTTCAATGTGCTTTAAAGCAGTTTCTTCAGTTAAGAAAAAACCTGTAGATTCAATGATATATTCTGCACCAACTTCTGCCCATTTCAAATTTGCTGGATCTTTTTCTGCAGTGATTCTGATTTCGTTTCCGTTAACAACCAATTTCCCGTCTTTTACGGAAACATCACCTTTAAATTCTCCATGAACTGAATCATATTTCAACATGTATGCTAAATAATCTACATCAAGTAAATCATTAATTCCCACTACTTGAACATTATCTCTTAATACTGAAGATCTGAAAGCCAATCTTCCTATTCTTCCAAATCCGTTAATTCCTATTTTAATCATATCTATTAATATTTAATTTAGACAGACATTATGTCTGATACTCTTATCAATTCTTTGTTTATTTTTGATTGTCCTTTAATGGCATTTTCAAGTGGTGTTAAAGCGATTTCATCGCTAATCAATCCAACCATTAAATTTGATTTTCCCTCTAACAAAGATTCTACAGCTGCAACACCCATTCTACTTGCTAAAACCCTATCAAAACAAGAAGGACTTCCCCCTCTTTGTAAATGTCCTAAAACAGAAACTCTAACGTCATATTCAGGAAGATTTTTATCAATGTAATCTTTAAGTTCAAATACGTTTTTCCCTGATTTATCGCCTTCAGCAACAATTACAATACTTGATGCTTTTCCTGATTGTTTGCTTTTTTCAAGAGATTCTAATAAGCGCTCTAATCCAAGATTTTCCTCAGGAATCAAAATCTCTTCTGCTCCTGCTCCAATTCCAACATTTAAAGCAATGTGTCCTGCATCTCTTCCCATTACTTCAATAAAAAATAATCGGTCATGAGAACTTGCAGTATCCCTAATTTTATCAACGGCATCAACAACAGTGTTTAAAGCAGTGTCATACCCTAAAGTATGCGATGTCCCAGCAATATCATTATCAATTGTCCCTGGAATTCCAATTACAGGAAAGTTAAATTCTCTGTTAAAAATAATTGCACCTGTAAAAGTTCCGTCACCACCTATAGTAATCAATGCATCAATATTAGCAGCTTTTAAATTATCAAAAGCTTTTTGTCTGCCTTCTTTAGTCATAAACTCTTTTGATCTTGCCGATTTCAAAAAAGTGCCTCCTTTATTAATAATTCCTTTTACACTACGCGCATTTAATTCGATAAAATCGCCAGCTATCATTCCTTGATAACCATGATAAATACCAATACACTCTGTTTCGTAATATGCACACGTCCTAACGACAGCTCTTATAGCGGCGTTCATCCCCGGAGAATCTCCTCCTGAAGTCATAACGCCAATTCTTTTAATTTTGTCCATAATGTAATAATGTAAAATTAATGCTTTTTAATGATTTCTAATAAAATAATTACGAAATCGTTTTAGACTAAAATCCCTTTATTTTATTGATAAAATGATTTTTTTCTACCTTGAAAATCACTTTTTAAAACACTCTTTTTTGTTTTTTTAATCTCCAGAATTATCATCTATTTTGTTCAAATCTTTTTTAATTTTTTTCATATTTTTGACTTTTTCTTCAACAGCTTCTTTATTACTTTTATTTATTTTTCTTTTCAATTTTGTAATCAAATCATTTAAATTATTAAAATTGACTTGATATGTCAATGCACCTCCTTGTGTATAACCAATTTCATCTGTTGAATATTGAATTTCATTTTGACGATTAAAAATCACTCCTCTAAAATTTCCTTCTTTGTTTAATAAAAATTCAATTTTCACTTCGCCTATAACACTTGATTGCGTTTGAGCCCCTAAAGGCACTCCAATTTCTCCGTTGATAATTACTCTATCACTCAATTGAGTGCTAAACGACACATCTACTTGATTGTCAATTAGTAATCTATTCAAATTATTTCCCCTATCTCCTTGAGTGTAATTTACTCCAAATTGAAATTTACTATCCGGACTGTTTAACAAACTCGAAAATGCTGATGCAATAGCACTTGAAGCTGTACCTGAAAGGGTGTTATTTACATCGAAACTGATACGATCAGGATTTCTAAAGGTACCAAATGCTAGCAATGAAATGAACTGTGTTGTTTTTTCATTGATATTATTGTCGTTCAAAATAAATTCTAATTCGTTGGCAATTGTTGGATCAACATTGGTTAATTTAATATCCAATTCTTGTTTTGAACTAAACAATCCTCCTGAAATTCTTGTCACCAAGTCTATATCTTCTTTTCTTGTAGAATTGAAATTTTCTAGAAGTACGCCTGGATTTGCTTTAGCTTTGTATATTGCTGTTACATCTAAATTTGCTTCATAAGGATTTCCATTCCAAGAAATGGTACCTCCTTTTTGGATAACAAAAGGTTTATTGATGATACCTCCGTATTTAAAATCATACACTCCATTATCAATCGTAAAATCTCCATACATATTAAACATTCCTCTTGTATTGATAAGAATTTGCAGATCTCCTGAACCTCTTCCTGTCAATTTACTTCCATAAATTTCATCAATCACAATTTGCGCTTCTGCATCTTTTGTAAGTTCTAAATTGATATCCAAAGTCAATCCTTTCATTGCATACTCTGCAATTTCACGTTGTCTTTCTTCAATCTTTAAAGCATCTGATTTAAAAAGAATTAACTTAAAATTATCTACAGTTTCAATATCTTTTAAAGGAACTACAAAAGTAGTTTTTGGATTCGTTTTCGCATTCACTTCAATGCTTAATTGATCTGTCAAACCAGAAATTGAAGCAGTTCCATCCATAAAAGCTGTTCCATAAAAAACCACTTCTTCTGAATTTTCTTTATCTAAAACTAACAAGTTTTTAGTAGAAATTTCTAAATCTAAAAACCATTGTTCAAAATTTCTATGTGAAATATTTCCTTTTAAAATACCTCTTGTTTTGTATTTTGTATCAAATATCCTCAAATCTTCGAAAATAAATGACTGCCCTAACAATGAAATAATTGATTCGCCTTGAAAATCATAATCAACATTCAAATAGGGAAATTTTAAACCTGCATTCTTAAGGCGAAGAATGCCCTCCATTTCTGGGTTTCCAAGAAATCCTATCATAGTGAAATTTCCAGAAACACTTCCTCTTAAAGAAGAAATTACATCTTGACCTAGAGGACTGAAGGCGTCTAAATAATAATCTTCTAAAAAAACTTCTAAATCAACCAGAGGTTTTTTATCAGTAAAATCCAAACTTCCAATTGCATCAATACTTCTCACTTTTTCATTGCTGATAGACATTTCAACATTATATTTTTGATAAGAATTATCTCCTTTGATATTGATGGCCAAATCTCCTTGTTTGAATTTATTAACCTCAAAATCCTTGATCACTAAAATGGCTTCAGGGTTGTAAACATTATCTTTTTTGATAAAATCAAGATGCCCTGTTACATTTCCATTCACTGCCAAACTATCTATTTTTGGCAGAAAACTATCCAAATTCACTTTGTTGAAATCCGCTAGTAAATAAATTTCTTCTGAGCCTTTGAGATTTCCCGAAAACTCAATTTTTTGTTCTCCAGAAACTATTTTAAACTGACTAAAATTAAACTCATAATTTTTTAAATCAAAAGTGATTTTGTCAATATTTGTTTCATCAGGATTGATGGTCCAAGCCTTATTTTTAAAAACAAAAGTGGATTCTTCGAAACCAATCACCGATTTTTTTTCTATGTTTATTGTATAGAAAAAATCCAAGTTAAAATCTTCTTTGTTATTTGGACCGCCTTTAAATTCTGATTTAAAAAACAACGTGTCATTTTCTGTCCTGTTTAATAAATTCAATTTCGAAACATTGTAGTATTTCGTATTGACTTCAGAAGCCGTTAAATGGGAATTATAGAACGAATTTTGGTTATCTGTCCGCAATAATACATCTTTCAATTCATTCCCATAAGCATCAATTTTGGGAGATGAAATGGAAAGTTTTAATTGATTTTTATTGGATTGAATTTTACCTTTTATTTTGGTGTTATTATCAATAGAAACTTCAGGAAAAAAAACAGTAATTATTTGATTGTAAATGGTAAAATTAAAGTCAAGATACTGATTTGGAGCAACTTTATAAGGCTCGTAATTGTTGTAAATGCTTCCTAACGCATTTTGCGAAACTTGCACAATTTCATCAAACGAAAATTTTCCAGTCAAATATCCTTTTGCAATATCTTCCGAATTTACTTCAATCGTTTTGATGGAATCTTTAACGGAAGACTTGAATTTAAATTCTTTGAAACTAAATTCTTGTTTTTCATTCGTGTAAAAAATATTTTTAAATGTAGCATTCCCAACAATATCATCAAACATATTTCCTTCTACGTCAATTTCAATAATTCCTTTCAATTTTGAAATAGAATCTCTTGAAAAGAGATTGGTGTTTTTTAAATTCAAATAGCCAATTTCGGAGATGAAATCAAATCTATTGACTTTGCCAGATAAATCAGCCAAACCATTGAATTTCATCTTAAAATTCTCATCATCAATTGTTAAAACACCATCAAATTTGTTGTTTTGATATTGTCCATTTGCATTGATATTTTTATAATTGTAATCATTATAAACGAGTTGAGAAACATTTCCATTGAATTTTGTATTGATATTATCCAATCGAAATCCACTTCCTTTTACAGTTCCATTCAACGAAACTTTTCCAAAAGTTGCATCGTTAAACAAAGCGCCAATTCTAAAATTTTCCAACGAAACTTTTCCACTATACGTTGCAAAATCGATGTTATCAACATTTCCTATTTCCAAATCAGCAATTGCTTTTCCAATACTAGAACTCAAAATTACATCCACAATTACTTGAGTGGGCGTTGCAAAAACAGTTCCTTGCAAATTAAATTGACCTAGTTTATCAAAAGAAGAAGGCAAGGTTTTTCCCAACAAATTGGGCAAAATGCTTTTCAACTCTTTTTGAGTAGCAATCATATTTTTGAAATCTCCCTGAAAAACAAACCCATTTTCACTATTAACAGCATTTACAAAACCCAAATCCCCTTCAATTCTAATTCCTCCTTTTGTGGACAGTTCAAAATTTTCTAATCCAAAATTATTCAAAGTTCCGTCTAAATTTCCATGGAAATCAAGACTGTATTTGCCTGATAATTCTCCATAAAACTTTTTTAAATCCTGGATAGCCAAACTACTTTTAGAAAAAACAGCTTTGATATTCACTTTGTCATTAAAATCAACCAAATCTTCACGCTTATATCTCAGTTTGATGTCGCCAATAATTGATGAAAATTCAGTTTGTAAAGTGGTATTTTTAAAATCCATTCCTGATAATGAATACCTAAAATCAGTAGACAAATTTGTGACATTCAAATTGTAAGAATCATTGAAATACAAACCTCTAATATTCGAAGAAAAATTAGGTCCAACAATGGAAAAATCTTGCAAATTTCCACCAGCATTCAAAATTTGATAGTCGATAGAATCAATTTTATTGGCATCTATCAATTTGAAATTCAACTTATTGATATAAATATTAGATGATTTTAAAATAAATGGAGGTGTTAAAGAATCTCTAGGTTTTCCGTCATCAAAAAGTTCAATAAAGATGCTTAAATTATCATTGGTTTCACCTTTGTAAGTTTTTAAATAAAAATCAACACCCTCCAAAGAAATACTTTTTAAATTGACTTGATTGTCTAAAATTCGCTTAAAATTGAGGAGAGAAGTTCTTAATTTTTGAAGATAAATTAAGGTATCTTGATGATGATCTTTAATTTTTACTCCTTTTAAATTGACACTTCCAATAAACGAAAAATCGACTTTTTCAATTACGATATCCGTTCCAAAATCTTCATTAATTTTCTGGGTAAAATAACTGCCAATTTTTGTTTGAACATAAGGAATAGAGAGAATGATGCTAATGAATAGCAAAAAGAGTACAAAATACCCCAACCATTTTCTTAATTTACGAAACAATTTTTTGATACGGATGATTTTTAACTGTTAATGACAACTTGAATTAATCAAAAATATTGCCAATTTCAACAAAGTTCGTACAAATGTAGCAAACAATAAAATTCTATAATTAAAAATTACAAGCTTCCTTAAAATTATACTTAATTTTGTGTCGAATTTTTATAAAAACATGAAACACCCCATTTATATATTGGGAATTGAATCTTCTTGCGATGACACAAGTGCTGCAGTGATTTGTGATGGAAAAGTATTGAGCAATGTCATTGCCAATCAAGAAGTTCATGCGCAGTATGGAGGTGTTGTTCCTGAATTAGCTTCAAGAGCTCATCAACAAAATATTGTTCCTGTTGTGCAACAAGCTTTGAATCAGGCAAATATCTCAAAAAATCAACTTTCTGCAGTTGCATTTACCAATGGCCCAGGATTGATGGGTTCTTTATTGGTGGGAACTTCGTTTGCAAAATCATTGGCTTTGGGATTAGATATTCCGTTGATTGATGTCAATCATATGCAAGCACATATTTTAGCTCATTTTATCGAAAATGGTTCACCAAAACCACCCTTTCCATTTATTTGTTTGACAATAAGTGGTGGACATACGCAAATTGTTAAAATTACGGATGAGTTTTCCATGGAAATTTTAGGAGAAACCATTGATGATGCTGTTGGAGAAGCGTTTGACAAATCAGCAAAAATTTTAGGATTGCCATATCCTGGTGGTCCTTTGATTGACAAATATGCACAGTTGGGAAATCCGAAAGCGTTTCCTTTTTCAAAACCTCAAGTGGCCAATTTGAATTTTAGTTTCAGTGGATTAAAAACAGCTATTTTGTATTTTCTTCAAAAAGAGCAACAAAAAAATCCTCTTTTTATAAAAGAAAATTTGAATGATATTTGTGCCTCTATTCAGTATACAATTGTTGAAATTTTGATGGATAAACTTAAAAAAGCAGTGAAAGAAACTGGTATCAAACATATTGCCATTGCTGGTGGAGTTTCTGCCAATTCAGAAATTAGAAAACGTTTGCAAAATGCTGAAAAACAGTTGTGTTGGAAAACCTATATTCCAAAGTTTGAATATACCACTGACAATGCTGCAATGATTGCCATTACTGGATATTTGAAGTATTTGAGAAAAGATTATGCAGACATTTCCACTGCTGTAAAAGCGCGATTAAAAGTAACTGAATAACGTATGAAAAACTTTAAAAAAAGTCTTATTTTTTTACTTTCATATACCTTTTTTTGGGTTGGATATTTTGTTTTTGCTCGTTTATTTTTCCTCATCTATTATATGGAAAAAACAACCGAAATTGGATTGCTAGAAAGTCTTAAAACCTTCTTTTTTGGTTTTCAGCTTGATCTTTCTTTTGCTTCTTATTTGAGCGCAATTCCTTTTTTACTTTTTGCATTTTCAAAAATAATTGCCAATAAAAAAATCATTTTTGTCATTAATTATTTTACCTATTTCTGTCTTATTTTTATAAGTCTATTACTTTTTATAGATGCAGGTTTGTATCAAGCTTGGGGAATTCGTTTAGATACTTCACTTTTACCTTATTTAAATACGCCAGAGTTGATGATTTCCTCTGCATCAAAAACGCAATTGATTTCAGGAATCATAGGTTGGATTGTGGTTTCAATCTCTTTTAGTCTTCTTTATAAGTGGATTGTTTTACCAAAATTAAAAAATGTAATTTACAAAAGTTGGAGAGAATTTCCTGCATTTTTATTGTTTTTTGGAGCTTTAGTGATTCCTATTCGTGGCGGATTTCAATTAATTCCTGTGAATCAAAGCAATGTGTATTTTTCTGAAAATATGTTTGCAAATCATGCATCCTTAAATTTTACTTGGAATTTTTTCAACACCATTGCGCACAAAACGGATGGTAAAAATCCCTATGTTGCTTTTCCAACAGTAATCGCAAATACCATTATTGAAAACTCAAGAAACCCATTACTGGCTTCTCCAAAAAATGATATTTTAACTACTTCTAAACCCAATATTATTTTGATACTTTGGGAGAGTTTATCTGCAAAAGTAGTAGGTTCTTTGGGGGGTGAAATTGATGTTACTCCCAATTTGGATTGTCTTTCAGAAGAAGGATTGTTGTTCACTAATTTTTATGCTAATGGAGATAGAACAGACAAAGGAATTCCTGCAATTTTGAGTGGCTATTATCCACAACCCGTGGAAAGAATCATGCGAATGCCAAACAAAACAAGAAGTTTGACAATGTTGCCCAAAAAAATGTATGAATTAGGTTATGAAACTTCTTATTATTATGGAGGTGACTTGAATTTTGGCAATATGAATACCTATTTAAGAAATGCCGGAATTTCAAAAATTTTTGATGGTAATGAGTTTGATGAAGAAGATTGGAATTCAAAATGGGGTGCTCATGATGATGTTTTTATGCAACGTTTTGAAGATGATTTAACAACAGAACAAAAAGAACCTTTTTTTAAAATTGCTTTGACATTGTCTAGTCATGAACCCTATGAAATTAAAGGAACCTATAAATTTGGAAAAGATACTGAAGACAATCTTTACAGAAGTGCACATCATTACACAGATAGCATTATTGGGAAATTTGTTGATTTTGCCAAGACGCAAACATGGTATGGAAACACACTAATTGTGATTATGGCTGATCATGGACACAGTTCTCCTGTACACGAAGGTCCTTATTTTTCTCCAAAAAAATTCCATATTCCTATGCTTTGGATGGGAGGTGCTATTAAAAAACCTGGTACAAAAATAGATATTGTTTCAAGTCAAGTTGATTTTTCTTACACTTTACTTCAATTATTAAACGGAGATGTAACTGGCTTTGATTTCGGAAAAAATATGTTTCAAATCAATAGTAATCAATATGCACATTATACCTTCAATAAAGGTTTTGGCACGCTTACTAAAGATGGTGTTTTTGTATATGATTTTGTAAGTAATATCCCAATTTTATCCGAAGGTAAAAATGCTAAAAAATTGGATTCATTGGGAAAAGCAATCACCCAAATGTCTTACCAATATTTTTTAGAAAGAAAATAAGTCCAGCAATTCCCTGTTGGACTTAACTCTAAAATTAAGTTTAAAAAACCTACAAAACCTTAATAGTACAACCAATCGCTTTGGTTTCGGTTTTTTCTATTTTTTTTCCAGCTAACAAAGCATCAACTGCATTTTCAACATATTTTTCAGAAACTACACTTGGGTCTTTTGAACTGTTATCAATAGCACCAATATATTCCACTTTCATCGATTTTTTATTGACAATATAAACATGTGGCGTTTTAGAAGCACCAAACTTTGGATATACTTTTTGTCCTTCATCAAACAAATACGGAAATGTAAATCCTTTTTCTTTGGCTCTCACTTTCATATCTTCAAAACCATCGCCTTTTGATGCTTTTGGGTCATTTGGATTGATAGCAATTACAGGAAATCCTTTTGATTTGTATTTGGCATCCAACGCATTGATTCTGTCTTCATTTGCTACAGAATAGGGACACATATTGCACGTAAAAATGATGATAAATCCTTTTGCTTTTTTATAATCTGACAATTTGACTATTTTGTCATCGATATTTTTTAGGGAAAAATCTTCAATGGTATCTCCAATTTTGTACCCATTTTCTGTGCGAGTAGAAAATGCTGTGGTCATCAAAATTAGCATTGCTAAAATCAGGGTGCTTTTAATTGTTTTCATAAAAAATTAATTTAAAAATTGTTTTAATTCGTTTTCAAGTGTTTCATAATCAAAAGTTTGTTCATAAAACTTTCTTTTATTTTTATGGTAAATCAATGTTGCTGGCAAGGCTCCACTCCAAGTTGCATCAATGGCTTTTATCCAAATATCTTCGTTAAAATCGTCCAACAAAACCACTTCTGATTGAATATTATTTTTATTGATAAATGGAATTAATTTTGTTGAAACCTGTTTTGGAAAATCCAAACTGACCAACAAAACTTCCACATTTTTACTTTTATATTCGGATCCTATTTTTTCAAAATAAGGCAACTCTTTTACACAAGGTGCACACCAGGTAGCCCAAAAATTCACCACATATATTTTATCATCCTGCTTTTCTAACAAAGGTTTTAATTGCTCATAATTCAAACTTTTAACGGTAGCAATTTTTGCAATTTCCTTGGTTAAAGCCTCTTTCGGAATCTCTTTTTTGCATGAAAAAAGAAATACGGCTATGAGTGTAAATGAAATAAGTTTTTGTACCATTAAATAAATATAGTTTTTTTAAAAATAGCGAAAAAATAATTAACTGATTCTTAACAAAAAACCTCATAAGCAGCAACTTATGAGGTTAGTAAATTCTTTCAACACGTGATTTATCCAAAAATATCATTCAACACTTTTGCCAAACGAACACCGCCTTTTTGCAATTGTGTTCTCACTGTTTCTAAATACAAATAAGAATATCTGTAGCTCAACTTATCCCCTGCTTTCACAGAACCATAAACGTCATTCGTAATTTTATGAACTTCATTTACCCAATCATCCACAGACCCTTTTTGCAAAGATTCTATTTGCCCTTTTGATAATTGATCCGCATTTTCTGCCAATTCCAAGTAACTCATGTTAAAATCTTCAATGATTTTTGTATCCCAAACTGAATGTAAGTTAGTGCCTTGTCCAAACCATTGTACTTGAACATCATTGCCTCCTTTGTCCTCTTTTCTACCAATATGCATTGGTTGATGCAAATCACCAATCAAATGAATCAACATTTTCAGATGAAAAACTTTGTCTTCTTCTAAACTTTGTTCGTTTTTCAACACTTTTATGCAGGTATCAATTCCTACTACCAAATCACCTTCAGGATTTTTTTCTGATGCTTCATACGATTCTTCCAAACCCATATTTACATAATGCCACACTGAATAACTATTGTATTTTCTGTCGGATTTTATTTCATCAGCATAGGTTGACACAAACGCCAAACTTTTACCTTTCAGTAGTTTATCAATATTTTTTTTTGCTTTTTTTGTCAAATGATTCTCTGCAATTTTTCCAGTAACTCTATGTCCGTTTTGCCCCCAAAAAAACGCTTTTTCGTGAGTTGATTTTGTCAGTAAAAAAAAGGGAATAAGTAAAATAAGTTTTAAATTCATGGGTTTTAATTTCTAAATATTTGGCTAAATTACAGAAATAATTGAAGAAATATTTGAAAATGTAAAAAATTGAACTTTATATTTGTGA
>ERZ888423.413-NODE-413-length-43880-cov-10.345944_pt1 | contig 43880 bp, 36 predicted proteins | sample MGYA00520523_ERZ888423 | MGnify/ENA primary metagenome ERZ888423 (study PRJEB32303, sample SAMEA104408611) | aquatic metagenome | biome: Brackish water; feature: Pelagic; material: water | place: Baltic Sea | collected 2014-06-08T10:24:00 | depth 30,27 m ... | reverse complement strand
CTGATCATGACCTCAGGCCATCCGGGAATTTACACCACATTGACGGACGTGACCGGTGATCCAGTGGATTTTAACCCAAAAACCATAGTAAGAAACTTGGTGGACTCCATTTTTATTGGTAGGTTTGACCCACGGTTCGAGCCTTTGCTTCAAACGCCAATTAGAAGATATGGTTTTCTTCACGCACTTGCCTTAATTCAGAAGTTGAATCCGCAAGTGGGGGCCGAGATTGAAGCGTTGACGCAACAATCATTAAATGCGGCTCAGGTGGTTAATTCTGCGAATTCATTGCATAAGAGACTCAAGGAGGAAGCAAGCAAATCTGGGATTTTGTCCTCCCCAGATAGTCGCGAAGGCGATGCCGACGTTCAGCCGGGCGCTGCCGACGTTCAGCCGGGCGCTGCCGATGAGCTGGTGCTGAACGAAGGCGAGGCAATCTTGTTCCGACCGGACTCCGGCGGTTTTTCTGTCAATTGGTCGACCGACGATTTCGCGGCATGGGCGCGAGGCAAAGGGCTTGGAATGGCGCCGGGCGGCAGCGAGACGCCCCTGACGGCGGCCGGCATGCCTTTGAATATCTGGGCGCGCGGCCGGGTAGCGGCGTTGGACGGCGATAAGACGGGGATCGATGGCTTTACGTCGGAGGCGCTATTGGGCTTGGCGGTCGGCGTGACGGATGACCTGACGCTTGGGGCATTCGGGTCCTTGCTGGCCGGCGATGTGGATTCGGCGCGGATGCAACTTGATCTGGAGACGATGGCCTATGGCGGCGGCGTCTATGGGTCTTTGCGGATTTTTTCGGCATTGGACCTTGGCCTGTCCGCTGCTTATTCGGTCGGCGATGCAGATGTCGCCATAGCCGGGGCGCGGGGCGACTACGACTTCGATCGGCTGGGACTATCAGTTTCTCTATCTGGCCAGGAGACGGTCGGAGATTTTCTCCTCACGCCAGGCGTGTCGATTGACTACACGCGGGACCGCCGCGACGGTTATGTAGATTCCAATGCGCTGTTTGTTCCAGGCGGGACTGATGAGGATGTCGCAATTTCGGGAGGCCTGAACGTCTCCCGCACCTGGTATATGGAAGACGGGCCGATCCGGTCCGTTGCGCCTTGGGGGAATGCGACGCTGATCTACACGTTCCGCGATACGAAGGAGTTGACGATATCGGCGACAGAGAGCGAGCAGGCGGATGCATTTTCGGCAAACCTAGGCCTTGGCTTGAACTTGAGCTTTGATAATGGGTTCCGGTTAGGCGCTGGGGTTGGCGTACTGTCGCTCGGTCAAGATACAGTCGGATATTTTGGGCAGATGCGCCTGACCGCGCCGCTCAATTGACCGCGCAGCTCGAGTTGCTGAATGTGCTGACTGCTTGACAACCAGCCGAAACATCGACGATTAGTGGCGGCATGGGGCCTTCGAAAGCCTCGTGAGGCGGCAGCCGAATTTCGTGTCCGATAACCCTCATGACCAAGAGAGGAAGGATGCGCCATGCCGTCTCCGACTGAAATGACCGTCGCCCAATTGTCCCGATTGATCGGCGCGCCCGATGCGCCTGCGCTTGTCGATGTTCGCATCGACGAGGACTTCGACGCTCATCCCTATCTGATCCCCACATCGATCCGCTGCCCGTTCGACAGAATCGAGACCTTGGCCGAGCGGCTTCGCGGCCGCCGCGTCGTCGTCATCTGTCATCGCGGCAGGAAGTTGAGCCAGGGCGCGGCGGCGCTGCTGCGCGCCCATGGCGTGCAAGCCGAAACGCTCGCGGGCGGCGTCGTCGCCTGGCGGGAGGCGGGCGAGATCATGGTCCCGGCCGCGCGCGTCACGCCAGGCGGCCTCTGGGTGACGCGGCAGCGCCCGAAGATCGATCGTATCGCCTGTCCCTGGCTGATCCGGCGCTTTGTCGATCCCGATGCGCGCTTCCTGTTCGTCGCGCCTGGGGAGGTGCTGGATGTCGCGGACCGGTTCGGCGCCTTTCCCTTCGACGTTGAGAACACGTTCTGGAGCCATCGCGGCGAGCGCTGCACGTTCGACGTGATGATCGAGGAGTTCAACCTTGGCCACCCAGCCCTGGCGCGGCTGGCGGACGTCGTGCGTGGCGCCGACACGGATCGGCCCGAACTCGCCCCGCAAGCCGCGGGCCTGCTGGCGATCTCTGTCGGGCTGTCGCGGCTTTACCGGGACGATTTGGCGCAGCTTGCGGCTGGTCTGACTGTCTACGACGCGCTCTATCGCTGGGCTCGCGACGGGTATGAGGAAGGCCACGACTGGCCGGCCGCGAAGACGTGAAAGGGGTCGGGAAATTGACAGAACAGACAGGTCCGACATTCCGCGAGGCCTTTCGGGCCTGGGCCGCAATCGGCTTCCTGTCGTTCGGGGGGCCGGGCGCTCAGATCGGCCTGATCCACAAGATCGTCGTCGATCAGAAAAAGTGGCTAACCGAAAAGCAGTATTTGAATGCCCTCGGCTTCTGCATGCTGTTGCCGGGGCCGGAGGCGATGCAGCTTGTGACCTATGCCGGATGGCGGCTGCATGGCGTGCTGGGCGGCCTGGCGGCAGGATTGCTGTTCGTGCTGCCCGGCGCCGCCGTCGTCCTGACGCTCGCGATCGTCTATGCGCTCTATGGCGAGGCGCCAGCGCTCAACGCCATCTTCCTCGGCGTCAAGGCCGCGGTGCTGGTCGTCGTCATCGAGGCCTTGCTGCGGGTGGCGAAGCGGGCGCTCAATGGGATCGACCATTGGGCGATCGCCGGGCTGGCGTTCGTCGCCTTGTTTTTCCTGTCGTTGCCGTTTCCTCTGGTCGTGCTGGGCGCGGGTCTCTGGGGCTTGCTCAGAGGCGGCAGGGGCGAGGTCGCCGACCGGACCGCCGTGCCGGACGCGCGCCGCATGCTGGCGACGGCCGCGCTTTGGCTCTGCGTCTGGGGGGCGCCCTTCCTATTGCTTTGGGCGGCGCTTGGCGATCACATCCTGGTCGACATCGCGGTCTTCTTCTCGAAACTCGCGGTCGTTACCTTCGGCGGCGCCTATGCCGTGCTGGCCTATATGGCGCAAGCCGTGGTGACGACGTTCGGCTGGCTGACGCCGGGTCAAATGTTGGACGGGCTGGGTCTCGCTGAAACTACCCCCGGACCTTTGATCCTGGTGACGGAGTTCGTCGGCTTCCTTGCAGCGTTCAAGGCGGGCGGCATCGGGCTTGGCGTCGCCGGCGCCGTCGTGACGCTTTGGGCGACATTCGCGCCGTGCTTTCTCTGGATCTTTGCGGGCGCGCCTTATGTGGACTGGATCGCGGGTCGGCCGCGCCTCAAGGGCGCGCTTGCGGCGATCACGGCGGCGGTCGTCGGCGTGATCCTGAACCTGTCGCTCTGGTTCGCGCTCAAGGTGCTGTTCGGGGAGGTCGTCGCCGTCGACCACGGGCCGGTCAGGCTCTGGACGCCGACGCTCGCGACCTTGGACTGGCGCGCGGCCATGCTGGCGCTGCTCGCGGCGGCGCTGCTGCTTTGCCTGAAGTGGAGCGTGATCCGCACGCTCGGCGTCGCGGCGCTAGGCGGCCTCGCGCTGTCGGCCCTATAGCAGTGAGGGCGGGCGCGTTCGCTTAACCGCCCGCCCGCGGTCTGCCTCAGGCCAGGAAAATGCCCATCAGGGCCAGGATGCCGGCGACGGCGACAGTGCAATAGGCCATGATCTTGGCAAAGGATTCCCACCCGGCTTTGCGAACCTGGGCGTCTGTTTCGAAATCGACCATTTTGAGAGCTCCGGAAAGTAACTGCTTGAAGGGTTATACCGCGGCGGATTTCGCTGGCAAAGCGTATGCGGCGGCGTCGCCGACATCTCTGATCCGCGTGCGGCCGTCGGTGATCGTCACCCGGCCTTCCGCGATCCAGCGAACGGCGCGGACATAGATGACGTGCTCGGCTTCAAGCACACGTGCGGCAAGGCTATCGGGATCGTCCTCGGGCAGGATCGGCGTCGCGGCTTGCAGGATGATCGGCCCGGCGTCCATTTCGGCGCTGAGATAGTGGACGGTCGCGCCGGCGAACCGGACGCCGGCGTCGATCGCGCGGCGATGGGTGTCGAGGCCGGGGAAGGCCGGCAGGATCGAGGGATGAATGTTGATCGCCTTGCCGGCCCAAAAGTCGACGAACCGCGCGGTCAGGAGGCGCATGAACCCGGCGAGGCAGACCAGTTCGACGCCCGCCCTGGCGAGCGTCTCATTCAGCGCATCCTCGAACGCCGGCCGGTCGGCGAAATCCCGGTGCCGGACGACGGCGGTCGGGATGCCGGCGGCTTCGGCCCGGACGAGGCCCGCCGCGTCGCCGCGATTGCTGAGGACGAGGGCAATTTCCGCCGGGAACGCCGGGTCCGCCGCCGCGTCGATCAGCGCCTGAAGATTTGTGCCGCGCCCCGAAATCAGGACGCCAAGCTTCAGGCGCGCCATTTGTCGAGGCCGGTCAGGCGGATGTCGTCGCCGCCGTTCCGGGCGACCAGCCGCCCGGCGATGACGGCGTCGCCGGCGTCGGTCGCCGCCAGCAGCGCCAGCGCGTCGTCAGCCTTGTCGGGCGCGACATAGATCAACATGCCGGCGCCGCAATTGAAGGTTCGGGCCATATCGCGCCTGGCGATATCGCCGGTCGCCTGCAGCCAGTCGAAGACCGGCGGCATCGGAACCTTCGCCATATCCAACTCCAAGGCCAGGTCCTTGGCGAAGGCGCGCTGGGGGTTCTCGATCAAGCCGCCGCCGGTGATATGGGCCATGCCGTGCGCCAAACCGGCGCGGGCGAGGGCGACGGCCTGCCGGGCATAGATACGCGTCGGCCGGAGCAGCGCCTGTCCGAGGGTCGCGCCAGCCTCGAACGGCGCCGGCGCGTCATAGGCGAGACCGGACTTTTCAACGATCCGGCGGACGAGGGAATAGCCGTTGGAATGCACGCCGCTTGCCGGGATGACAATCACGAGATCGCCCGCGGCGGTCGTCGAGCCGTCGACGAAGCCGCCGCGCTCCAGCGCGCCGACAGCGAATCCCGCCAGATCGTACCGACCGACGGGATACACGCCAGGCATTTCCGCCGTTTCGCCGCCGATCAATGCGCATCCGGCATGCCGGCAGCCGGCGGCGATGCCCTCGATGACCGTGGCGGCCTGATCTACGTCAAGCCGACCGGTCGCGAAATAGTCCAGAAAGAACAGCGGCTCCGCGCCTTGCGCCGCAAGGTCATTGACACACATGGCGACGAGGTCTGTTCCGATGCCGGTATGCTCGCCGACGGCTTCCGCGACCAGCAGCTTCGTGCCGACGCCATCGGTCGCGGCGACCAGGATCGGGTCTCTGTATCCAGCCGCGGCCAGGTCGAATGCGGCGCCGAAGCCGCCAAGGGCGACATCCGCGCCGGGCCGCGCCGTGGCTTTCGCGGCTGGCGCGATCCGGCGCACCAGCGCGTCGCCCGCGGCGATATCCACGCCTGCCGCCTTGTATGCGTCACCGGCATTCTCAGCCATGGTCGATCCGTCTATATGTTGCGTCAGGGGGAAGCATTCGTTCAGCGGGGATACCTGTCCCCGGGCTTGGGCGCAATCTGATTGGAGGCGAAGGCGATGATGTTCGCACGAATTTTTGCAATCCTGATGCTGCTGGCGGGTCTGTCCGTCGCTGGCGGCGCACGCGCATCGGACCCCTATACGATCTCGAATATAAATATCGACCTGACGCGGGAAACCTCCTCGATCGCGCGGCAGGAAGCATTTGAAACCGCGCATATTCAAGCGTTTGAGCATCTGTTGAACCGCCTGACGCCGCTTGCCGATCGGGGCCGCTTGCCGCCGGTCACCTATGCGCTGGCCGCCGACCATGCCGCCGCATTGAAGATCGAAGACGAGAAGACCACGGCGACGCGATATGCCGCGACCATGGAGATCGCCTTTCGGCCCGACCGGGTGCGGGCGTTCCTCCGCCAGCGCGGAGTCGATTTTGCGGAAACGCCCGCCCCAGCGATCGTTTTGGCCCCGGTTTACAATTGGGCGGGAGCGCAATCGCTTTGGGAAGGCACGAACGCCTGGGCTTCGGCCTGGAACTTCCGCGGGCCGGCTGACGGTCTGGCTCCGGTGATGCTGCCGCGGGGCGATCTTGCCGACGTCGGCGCCTTGTCCGCGGCGCAAGCCGCCGCTCTGGACAAGGCGCGGCTGCGCGCCTTCGCCGCTCGCTATAGCGCCGCTGGCGTGCTCGTCGCCGAAGCGCGCTTCGGCATCGATCCTGTCAGCGGCAGGCCGACGCTGGAGACTGTGTCCAATGTCGTCGGCGGCGGGCCGCAGATCGGCGCCTTTCGCCATGTAGAAGTCGGCGCGCCCGGCGCGAAGCCCGAGGAACTGGGCGTGAAGGCGGCAAACGCCATCATCGCTGCCCTGGAGGCTGCGTGGAAGCGGAATGCCGCCGGCCCGGCGACGGCGGGTCTCAGCAGTCTGGTCGCCGATCTGCCGATTACCGGCCTTGCCGATTTCGCCAATGCCCGGCGCCGGCTCGATGCGTCGCCCGGCGTCACGCGCCATGAACTCGTGGCGCTCAGCCGGACGCGGGCGCGGCTGCGGCTCTATTACAACGGCACGCCGGAGACCGTACGGTCCGGCGTCGCGCGTCAGAGCATGGATCTGGCGCGAGCAGGCGCGGGCGGCGAAACCGAATGGGTATTGATTGCGCCGCCATCTCTCGGCGGGCGATAGGAGGCCGAGCGTGGCGACAGAAGAGGCATCGGACGGCGCCAGGCGCCAGAGCATTATGCCGATCTGGCGGAAGATGCTGGCATGGCTGGCGATTCTGGCGGCGCTGATCTTCTTCATCGTCCTGTTCAAGGAAGTGCTGCTGCCGTTCGTTGTCGGCTTGGCGGTAGCATATTTCCTGGACCCGGCGGCGGACTGGCTGGAGCGGCACAAAGCGCCGCGCTGGCTTGCCGCCACCCTGGCGATCACGCTGTTCGGCCTTGCCGTGCTGCTGGTTCTGGCGCTGGCCTTTCCCTTAATCAACGCACAATTCCTGGCCGCCGCCGAAGCCCTGCCGCGCTACTCGAAAAAGGTCGAAGGCCTGATCACCGGGTTGCTCGACTATGCGTCCCAAAGCCTGGATGCAGGCGATATGGAGCGCCTGCGCAATGCCGTCGGCGGCCAGATCGGCAAGGCCGTGGAGGTTTTCGGCGCGCTGGTGCGACGCATTTTCGACGGCGGCATGGCGTTGGTGACGGTCTCGACCTTCCTGTTCGTCACGCCCATCGTCGCGTTCTACATGCTGCGCGATTGGGATCGGTTGATCGCCTGGATCGATAACCTGATCCCGCGCGCCCATGTTGCGACCGTCCGCGAGCAGGCGCGGCTGGTGGATGAAACGCTCTCCGGGTTCGTGCGCGGGCAGGCGACCGTCTGCATCGTGCTTGGTCTGACCTACGGCATCCTGTTGACCGCCGCCGGGCTGCAATTCGGCTTCGTGGTCGGCGTGCTGTCGGGCATCCTGGCGTTCATACCCTATGTCGGATCGATCTTCGGTCTGATCGCGAGCCTGGGGCTGGCGGTGCTGCAATTCGACGATCCGTTTCGCATCGCGATCATCGCCGCCATCTTTTTGATCGGCCAGGCTGTCGAGGGCAATATCCTGACGCCCAAGCTGGTGGGCGGCAAAGTCGGCCTGCACCCGGTCTGGGTGATCTTCTCGCTGTTTGCCGGGGGCGCGGTGCTGGGCTTTCTTGGCATGTTGCTGGCCTTGCCGGTCGCGGCGGCCATCGGCGTTCTGACCCGCTTCGCCCTGCGGCAGTACCGTGAAAGCCCGATCTATCTCGACGACCATGCCCGGGATGACAAGACATCCTGGCCGCCCGATTCGTGAGCGAGCAATACCCGCTTGATCTGCCGCATACGCCAGCTTTCGCGGCTGAGGACTACCTGGCGTCCGACTGTAACGCCGCGGTGCGGGGCCTGATCGAGCGCTGGCCAAGCTGGCCCCATGGGACGGCGGCGATCTGGGGGCCCAAGGGCAGCGGCAAAAGCCATCTGTCGGCGATCTGGGGGACAGCCGCCGAGGCCCGGCCGCTCGATCCGGCCGCACTTCCGGCGCTCGATCTGGCGAGCTTGCCGGCGCCCTGCAGATTTGTTCTGGACCTGGGCGCACGGGCGTTGCAGGCCGAAGCCGAAACGCCGCTGTTTCATCTGCTGAACATCGTCCGCGAACGGCAAGGCGCGCTCTTGCTCGTCGCCCGCGCGGCCCCGGCGCGCTGGAAGGTGGGATTGCCCGATCTCAGTTCCCGCCTCCGGGCGTTGGCTGCCGCGGAAGCTTTGCCGCCCGATGACGCCTTGTTCGCCCGCGTCGTCGAAAAGCTATGCTTCGACCGGCAGCTTGCCATCGATCGACCGACGATCGACTATCTGGCGAAGCGTCTTGACCGATCGTTCGCCGCCGCCGTCGCGATCGTGGCGGCGCTCGACCGGGCGGCGCTTGCCGCCAAGCGGCCGATCACGCTTAGCCTCGCGCGGGCGGCGCTCAAAACCATCAGGAACACGGGGGAATAGGGCATGGATCTTGGGATCAGCGGCAAGTGGGGCATCGTCGAGGCGGCGAGCAAGGGCCTTGGCAGAGGCTCAGCCGCGGCCCTGGCGGCGGAAGGCGTCAATCTTGTGCTGAACGCCCGCGGAGTCGATGCGCTGGAGGCGACCGCGTCCGCCATTCGCGCGACGTCGCCTGGCGTGACGATCAAGACCGTCGTCGGCGACATAACCCAACGCGAGGTGCGCCAGCGCGTTCTGGATGCGGCGCCCGTTGTGGATATCCTGGTCACCAATGCCGGCGGCCCGCCCCCTGGAAACTTCCGGACCGACACGCGAGAACGATGGCTCGCAGCCCTGGAGGGACAGCTTTTGAGCCATGTCGAAATGATAACGGCCGTAATCGACGGCATGGCGGAGCGCGGATTTGGGCGGATCGTCAATATCACGTCCGCATCGGTCAGGATGCCGATCCACAATCTTGGGCTCTCCACGGCGGCCCGGATGGCGCTGACCGGGTTTGCCTCGACCATCAGCCGCGAGGTCGTCGCGCGGAATGTGGTGATCAACAACCTCCTGCCGGGGCCTTTCGACACGGACCGACTGCGCGGCAGCATCGCGTTCGCGGCGCAAAAGGACGGGATATCGGTCGAGAGCGCTCATGCGGCCCGCCTTGCGGAAAATCCGTCCGGCCGCTTCGGCACGGCGGAGGAATTCGGCAAGGTCTGCGCGTTCCTGTGCAGCCAGCATGTCGGCTTCATCACGGCTCAGAACTTGCTGATGGACGGCGGCGCCTTCCCCGGCAATATCTGACCCCGGCGTTCTGAGGCCGCCATAAATGGGTTACACTCGGGCGCTAGACTGTGAGCGAAGACCCTTGTTCCGCCTGCGAGGGCAAAAGCCCCAGGAGACTCATGATGGCCGGCGCGCGTCGCACCCAGAAATCCGATCCGATCGATCCCATGCGGGATGTTCGTCTGTTCAACCGGGAGCTTTCGTGGCTGGCCTTCAATGAGCGCGTGTTCGAAGAAGCTTCGAACCCGAGCTATCCATTGTTCGAGCAACTGCGCTTTCTATCGATCTCGGCGAACAATCTCGATGAGTTTTACATGGTCCGGGTCGCCGGCCTGAAAGGCCAGATCGACGCCGGGGTCACCACGCCGAGCGCCGATGGCCTTAGTCCGAAAGACCAGATGGCCGCGATCAATGCCCGCGCCCGGGAATTGCTGGAGATGCAGCAAACCCGGTGGCGGGCGCTCGTCAAGGAATTGCAGGCCGCCGACATTCATGTCCTCCGGGCGAACGAGGTGACGGCCAGCGAGCGGGAATGGCTGGGCGAACAGTTCGACCGCCGCATCTTCCCGCTGCTGACGCCGATGGCGGTCGATCCCGCCCATCCGTTCCCGTTTGTCCCGAACCTCGGCTACGGGCTGGCGCTTGAGCTCAAGCGGCGCAGCGACGACGAGAAGATCACGGCCATGCTGCCATTCCCGGCGCGGCTTGGCCGGTTCCTCCGGTTGCCGGGTCCGACGATCCGGGCGATCGCCGTCGAGCATGTGGCGCTCATGTTCATCGACCGGTTGTTCCCAGGCTTCGCAGTCGAGGGCGGCGGCTGCTTCCGCATCATCCGCGACAGCGAGCTTGAGATCGACGAGGAAGCCGAAGACCTGGTGCGGCTCTTTGAAAGCGCCTTGAAGCGGCGCCGCCGCGGCCATGTGATCCGGTTGTCCTGCGACGCTTTCATGCCAAAAAGCCTGATTGCGGAATTGGCCCATGAAGCGGAAGTCGATCCGTCGGAGGTAATCGCTGTCGACGGCATGGTCGGCCTTTGCGATATCTCCGAATTGATCGATTCCTCCCGGACCGATCTGGTGTTCGAGCCCTTTCAGGCGCGCTTTCCCGAGCGCATCCGTGACTTCGGCGGGGATTGTTTTGCGGCCATCCGCGCAAAGGATATCGTCGTCCATCATCCATATGAGAGCTTCGACGTCGTGGTGCAGTTCCTGCGCCAGGCGGCGCGGGACCCGGCGGTCCTGGCGATCAAGCAGACGCTCTACCGCACCACCATGGACTCCCCCATCGTCCAGGCTCTGATCGAGGCCGCCGAATCCGGCAAGAGCGTCACAGCCCTGGTCGAGTTGAAGGCGCGCTTCGACGAAGCCAACAACATTCTGCTCGCCAGGGATCTTGAGCGCGCGGGCGTGCAGGTCGTCTATGGCTTCCTGAAGCTGAAGACCCACGCCAAGGTTTCGCTGGTCGTGCGCCAGGAAGGGCAGGAACTGCGATCCTATGCCCATTTCGGGACGGGCAATTACCACCCGATCACCGCGCGCATCTACACCGACATTTCGTTCTTCACGTCGGAGCCGCAGCTCACCCGGGATGCTGGGCTGCTGTTCAACTACATCACCGGCTATGCGAAGCCGGACCGGATGCAAAAGCTGGTCTATTCGCCGGACAAGCTGCAGCCGAAGCTGCTGGAACTGATCCAGGAGGAGATCGAGCATGCCAAGGCCGGCCGGCCGGCGGCGATCTGGGCGAAGCTGAACTCCCTGGTCGACCCCAACATCATTGAAGCGCTATATGCCGCATCCCAGGCGGGCGTGAAGATCAAGTTGGTCGTGCGCGGCATCTGCTGCCTCAGGCCCGGCGTTCCTGGACTTTCCGAGACGATTTCGGTCAAGTCGATCGTCGGCCGCTTCCTGGAACATGCGCGGATTGTGTGTTTTGGGGCCGGCGGGGGGTTGCCGTCAGACATGGCTAAGGTATTCATCTCCTCAGCGGACTGGATGCCGCGCAATTTGTACCGTCGGGTTGAGACATTGGCGCCGATCGAAAATGCGACAGCCCGGCGCCAGGTCCTGGATCAGATCATGATCGCGAACTTGAAAGACAATATGCAAAGCTGGCGGCTGACGCCCGACGGCAGCTATGTCCGGGAGACGCCGGCCGAAGGCGTCGAGCCATTCAGCGCGCACGCCTATTTCATGCACAATCCCAGCCTTTCCGGCCGGGGCAGCGCGCTTCAGGGTTCGACCACCCCATCGCTCAGCCTCGTCATGCCGAAACCGTAAGAGACCCTGCCGCATGGCCTTCAATCGGACCGACCGTTCAGCCGTTGTCGATATCGGTTCGAATTCCGTCCGAATGGTGGCCTACGACCGGGATGATCGCTCGCTTGAGCCGATCTTCAACGAAAAGGCCATGAGCGGGCTTGGCCGCCATTTGCTCGCGACCGGAAAGCTCGACCCTGAGGGCAAGGCGTCGGCACTTGCCATGCTCGCCCGGTTCCGGCTGGTCGCCGCGCATATGGGAGTCGGCCGGATCAGGGCTGTCGCCACCGCTGCGGCGCGCTACGCCGCCGATGGGCCCGCCTTCATCGAGCAGGCCGAGGCGGCGCTTGGCGTGCGCATCCAGATCCTGTCCGGCGAGGAGGAAGCGCAGCTTTCCGCCCTCGGCGTTATCTGCGGCATTCCCGATGCCGACGGCGTGATCTGCGACCTGGGCGGCGGCAGCCTGGAAATCGCGGATATCGCCAACCGCAGGATCAGCGCGCCGCGCTCGCTGCCGCTCGGCACCCTCGCGATCGACGACATTAAGGCGAAGCGCAAGGAAGCGCAGGCGATTCGGGACTTCCTGAAGCAGGTCCCCGCGGGCATGGCGGCCGGGCGGGCGCTCTACCTTGTCGGCGGGGCATGGCGGGCGCTGGCGAAGCAGCATTTCACCGTGAAACGCGTGCCGATCCGGATCATCCACCAGTACACGCTCGCCGCCGAGGAAGCGCACCGCTTCGCGGCGTCGGTTGGGCGCGCCAACCTTGACGATTCCGGCAAGCTCAAGGCTATATCAAGCCGCCGCCGCATCAATGCGCCCTATTCGGGGCGGTTGCTCGCGCAACTGATCGCCCGCGTCAAACCGGCGACGGTCGTGTTTTCGGCCTATGGCCTGCGCGAAGGCGTTGAGTTCGATCAGATGTCGGCCGAATGCCAGGAAGCGGATCCCCTGATCGCCCATTGCCGCGACGTCGGGCGGAGCGGCGCGCGCGTCGCCTTCGATGGCGATCGTCTGGCGGATTGGGCCGGACGGGCATTTCTGACGCCGCCCGGTTCAGCCAGGCTGGTGCGCGCCGCCGCTTGGCTCAGCGACATGTCCGGCAACGATCATCCGGATTATCGGGGGCATCATGCAGCCGCCCGCGCGCTGCACCTGGCGTCGGCCGGGGTCAATCACCAGGAGCGGGTTTTCCTCGCAACCGCCGTTTATGCCCGCTACCATGGCTATGGGCTGGAGGACGCGCTGGCCGATGCGGCGAAACTGCTTGACGAGCCGGCGCGGCGGCAGGCGACTGCGCTCGGCATGACGTTCCGCCTGGCCCACGCGATCGAACCCGGCGACGGCGTCGGCCCGCTGCCGAGCCTGCGGGAGCGGTTTCAACTCAGACGGGACGGGCAGCAACTGGCGCTGATCGGCGACGGCGCGCCCCTGGAAGCGCTTGGCGAGACCGTGCGCAAGCGGCTCAATCAGTTGTCGAAGGAATTGGGCGTCGAGGCGGCGGTCTTGAGCGCTCAGTCAGCGGCGGCCTGATCGGGGTCGACCGGGAAGACAAGCACCCGCTTGCCGGATACGGCGAGCGCCAGCTTGCCTTCGGTCAGCCGCTTGGCGTCCGCGCCAAAAACGTCGAAACGCCAGCCGGACATGGCCGGAGTCGGGTCGCCAGCCGCGATCGCTTCCAGATCTTCGGCATTGGCGATCAGGCGTTGGGCGACGCCGTGCTCTTCCGCCGCGCGCTTCAAGAGCACTTTCAGCAGTTCGACCGTCGCCGTCAGTTCAGGATCGGCCCGGCGGCGTTCGACGGGCGCCGGCGCGGCGCTCGCGGGCAGGGCCGCCGCTTCGCGGATCAGGTCGATCAGTTCCTTGCCGGCGCGACTGCCGGCAATGCCTTTCGATAGGCCGCGACATCGGGCGAGGCTGTCTTCGTCCTTCGGCGCCGTCGCCGCGACATTCAGCAGGACGTCGTCGCGCATGACCCAATTTCGCGGCTGATTGCGGCGCATCGCTTCGCGGTCGCGCCAAGCGGCGACGGCACGCAGGACCGAAAGGAATTTCGGCTTGTCGGTGCGGGTTTTCAGCCGGCGCCAGGCATTCTCCGGATCGACGTCATAGGTTTCCGGCGCAACGAGCGCACGTTGCTCCTCTGCGACCCAGGAGGTGCGGCCGCGCGCTTCCAGCATGGCCTGCAGCCGCTCATAGACGACGCAGAGATGGGTCACGTCGGACAGGGCATATTCGATCTGGGAATCGGACAACGGACGGTCGGCCCAGTTGGTGAAGCGCGGTCCCTTGTCGACGGTCTGGCGGGCGACGGCGGCGACCAGCTTGTCATAGCCGATGGAATTGCCAAAGCCGCACACCATGGCAGCGATCTGCGTGTCGAAGACCGGTTCGGGCGGTTTGCCCATCAGGGACACGAATATCTCGATGTCCTGGCGCGCCGCATGGAAGACCTTGATCGTCTTTGGCTGGGCTAGGATGTTCAGAAGCGGCTGCAGATCGATGCCGTCGGCAAGCGGGTCGATCGCGGCGGCATGGTCCGGAGTCGCTGCCTGGACGAGGCATAATTTCGCCCAGAAAGTCGATTCGCGGAGGAACTCCGTATCGACCGCGACATAAGGCGCGCCCTTGATGGCGTCGCAAAACGTCACGAGATCCGCTTGGCGGGTGATAAGCTGTGGCAGGTTTGTCATCTGGAAACCGGTTATATCATAAAGTCCGTTCGGCGCGAGTGGCGCCATGCCGAATATCGTGCGATCGACGGTTGACAGGAAACGGCCAGCCATGGCCAATCCCCGCGCGAACCGCCGCCCGGCGGCCCATTTGGTTTAGAAGAAAGTTCGCTTGCCCATGCATCCCTACCGCACCCACACTTGCGGCGCGCTCCGCGCCGACGCCGTTGGCCTGTCCGTCCGTCTGTCGGGCTGGGTCCACCGCAAACGCGACCATGGCGGGCTGCTGTTCATCGACCTCCGCGACCATTACGGCCTGACCCAATGCGTGTTCGACAAGGATGTCAGCGCCGACGCCTTCGCGCTCGCCGAAGGGGTTCGCCTGGAAAGCGTCGTGACCCTGACGGGGACCGTCGTCGCGCGCGATGCGGATGCGGTGAACGAAAAGCTGCCCACGGGCGCGGTCGAACTCCGCGTGCAGGAGGGGCTGGTCGAGTCCGCCGTCGATGCGCTGCCGCTCCAGGTGAACAGCGACGAGGATTACGGCGAGGAGACCCGGCTTCGGTATCGTTTCCTCGACCTCCGCCGCCTGAAGATGCAGCGCAATATCGCACTGCGGTCCGATATTATCGCGTCGATCCGCCGCCGGATGATCGATCAAGGCTTCCGTGAGTTCCAGACCCCGATCCTGACCGCGACCAGCCCCGAGGGCGCACGGGACTTCCTGGTGCCGTCGCGAATGCATCCCGGCAAGTTCTACGCGCTGCCGCAAGCACCGCAGCAGTTCAAGCAGCTCTTGATGGTCGCGGGCTTCGATCGGTATTTCCAGATCGCGCCCTGTTTCCGGGACGAAGACGCCCGGGCGGATCGCTCGCCGGGCGAGTTCTATCAGCTTGACTTCGAGATGAGCTTCGTCACGCAAGACGATGTTTTCGCAGCGATTGAGCCCGTGCTGCACGGCGTCTTCGAGGAGTTTGCCGAGGGCCGCACGATTTCTCCGGCGCCGTTCACGCGCATTGCCTATGACGATGCGATGCTGAAATACGGCTCGGATAAGCCGGACCTTCGGAACCCGATCCAGATCACCGATGTGACCGAAGCTTTCCGCGGCTCGGGCTTCAAGATTTTCGCGGGGCTGATTGAAAAGGGCGCCGTCGTTCGGGCGATTCCGGGGCCGGGAGGCGGCCAGCGCGCGTTCTGCGACCGTATGAACGCCTGGGCGCAGGGCGAGGGCAAGCCGGGCCTCGGCTATATTTTCCTGCGCGACGGCGAAGGCGCGGGACCGATCGCGAAGAACCTCGGGCCGGAGCGGGTGCAGTCGATCGCCTCGGCATGCGGCCTGAAGGATGGCGACGCCGTATTCTTCGTCTGCGACAAGCCGGCCGACGCCGCCAGCTTCGCCGGCAAGGCCAGGGACCGCGTCGGCCGCGATCTCAATCTGGTCGAAGAGAATGCGTTCCGCTTCTGCTGGATCGTCGACTTTCCGATGTTCGAGCGTGACGAGCAGACCGGCGAGATCATGTTCTCCCACAATCCCTTCTCCATGCCTCAGGGCGGTATGGAGGCCCTGGAGACGATGGATCCGCTTGCGATCAAGGCGTTCCAGTACGATATCGTCTGCAACGGCGTCGAGCTGTCCTCGGGCGCCATCCGGAACCACCGGCCGGAAATCATGTACAAGGCCTTCGAGATGGCGGGCTATGGCCCGGAGGAAGTCGAGGCGCGGTTCGGCGGCATGCTGTCTGCCCTGAAACTTGGCGCCCCGCCCCATGGCGGGTCTGCGCCGGGCATTGACCGGATCGTCATGTTGTTGGCCGATGAGCCGAACATTCGCGAGGTGATCGCGTTCCCGATGAACCAGCAGGCCCAGGATCTGATGATGGGCGCGCCGGCGCCCGCGGACCCCCGGCATCTGCGCGAGCTGGGGATTAAATTCAATGCGCCGAAGCCGTGACCGTCTCTGCTTCGTCCTGCCGCTGGTCGGGGGCCTCGCGGCTGCGGCTTGTCTGGCTGGCGGCGCGGCGGCGGCCGCGGACATCGCGCCGCACCGAGCGATCTATGTGATGACCCTGGCGCGGCCAAGCGCTGTCCTTGCCAGCGCATCGGGCGTGGCGGCGCTTGAGTTGTCGCGGACCTGCGAGGGCTGGCGCTACCGCCAGAGCTACCAGCTTGCGACCGTGCCGGTCGGCGGCGAGCCGACGGAAATGAACTTTCAGCTCGAAGGCCGTGAAAGTCTGGACAACAAGACCTACAGCTTCCAGTCGACCTCCGACTACGGCGACGGCCAGACCATTCTGATGATCGGTCGGGCGCAGTTGGGCAGCGATGGCGGCGTCGCCCGCTATACTGAACCTTTCGCCGCCGAGCGGGCGCTGCCGCCCGGCACCGGGTTCGTCGTCGGTTCGCTCAAGCATGCGCTGGCGATGGCGGATGCGGGCGCGACCAATCTGACGGCGCCCTGGTTCATCGGCGCATCTCCCGATGAGCCGTTGGAGGTCAGCAGCCTGATCGTTCCGGGAATCGCCGTGGCCGACGACAATCCGCTGCTGTCGGGCAAGCGCTGGCGTTTCCTTTCCGGCTTCTACACCAAGCCCGACGAGGCCGCGCCGACCTATGAAGGCGCGGAGACCTTGATGGCGAACGGGATATTGGCCGAAGCGATCTACAGTTACGACGGCTATGACCTGAAAATGACGCTTCAGCGCTTGGAATCCTTGCCCGAGCCGCGCTGCTGATCGGATTTTTCAGGACGCAGCGCCCGGCCCTTGTAGATCGCCCGGTCGCCGGATTTCTCCCGGATCACGGTCATCGCCGCTTCAATCCGCGCCAGGCGGGCGGAATTCTGGTTCGGGGTCGCGCGGCCGAGAAGATCGTCCTGATCGGCGCCCTCCGGGGCTTTCAGGTCGCCGGCGCCCAATCCGATCAAGCGGTAGGTGCGCTGCCCGACTTCCGCCAGCAGCATCGGCTCGGCGATCCGGTAGAGGCGCTCGGCCAGTTGGGTTGGCGGTTCGGCGGGCCGCTGGCGCGTCAGAATGCGGAACTGGCTGGTTTTCAGCTTGAGCGTGACGGAGCCTGCCGCGTAGTTTTTCTCGATCAACTGCCGGGCCACGCGCTCGGCCTGCCGCCAGAGCAGGGGCTTGAGGTCGTCGGCGTCGCCGATGTCGGTTTCGAATGTGGTTTCGGAGGAAATGCTTTTCGTCGGCCGCGACGGGTTGACGAGGCGCGGGTCCTCGGCGCGGGCGAATGCTTCCAGGCGGACGCCCATGGCCCCATAGCGCGCCGCCAGCGCCCCTGGCGGCTGTTTGGCCAGATCGCCGACCCGGCGGAAGCCGTCGGCGTTCAGCGTCTCGGTGAAGCGCGCGCCGACGCCGGGCAGGGCCTGGACCGGAAGCGCCGCGACATAGGACCTGGCGTCCGCCCGGCCGATCACCGCGAAGCCGCGCGGCTTGTCGATCTCCGACGCCAGCTTCGCCAGGAACTTCGCATAGGAGAGGCCGATCGAGGCGGTGACGCCAAGCTCCGCCTCGATCCGCCGGACCAGGTCCGTCAGAATCGCCGCCGGCGGCTTGCCGAACAGCCGGGCCGAACCTGTGAGATCGAGAAACGCTTCGTCGATCGAAAGCGGCTCCACCAGGGGCGTGGCGCTTTCCAGGATCGTCCGGACGGCGCGGCCGACCGCGACATATTTCGCCATGTCGGGCCGGATCACGACCGCGTCGGGGCACGCTTTGAGCGCCTTGAACATCGGCATCGCCGAGCGGACGCCGTAGCGCCGGGCGATATAGCAGGCGGTCGAGACGACGCCGCGCCGCCCGCCGCCGATGATTAGCGGCTTGTCGGCCAGGCTTGGATCGTCGCGCTTTTCGATGGTCGCGTAGAATGCATCGCAATCGATATGCGCGATCGTCAGGTCCGCAAGCTCGGGATGGGCGACGATGCGCGGCGAGCGGCAGGCCGGGCAGCGACGACCGATCGGCTGTTCCGCAATATGGCCGCAGGCGCGACACAGGCTGGTCATCGACAAAACATCCTTGCCGAAAGAATCATAGTCTGAATGGCCTCCTGCGGGTAGGCTGGCCCATCACAGAAAACGGAGCGGCATTCCATGCAGATCGGCGCATTCTACTTCCCGACGGATTACGGCATCGACGTTCGCGAACTGGCGAAAGCCATGGAAGACCGCGGCTTGGAGAGCTTGTTCTTTCCCGAACACACCCACATCCCGACCCGGCGGACCTCGCCCTTTCCGGGCGGCGGGGAATTGCCGAAGCGCTATTCCCACACCCACGATCCCTTCGTCGCCTGCACGGCGGCGGCGGCGGCGACCACGACCCTCAAGGTCGGAACGGGCATCTGCCTCGTGCCGCAGCACGAACCGATCGTGACCGCGAAGGCGGTCGCGAGCGTCGACTATTTCTCCGGCGGGCGTTTCGTCTTCGGGATCGGCGGCGGCTGGAATGTCGAGGAGATGGAAAGCCACGGCGCGACCTATAAAACCCGATTTGCCCGCATGCGCGAGCATATTCTGGCGATGAAGGCGCTCTGGACCCAGGAGGAAGCAAGCTTCGACGGCGAATTCGTGCAGATCGAGCCGTCCTGGTCATGGCCGAAGCCGACTCAGCGCCCGCATCCGCCGATCCTGCTTGGCGGCGAGACCGACCACACATTGAAGCGCGTCGTCGATTATTGCGACGGCTGGTATCCGCGTCCCTGGGCGGGCTTCGACCCGGCCGAGGCGGTTCAGCGCCTGAAGCGCTTCGCCGACGAAGCCGGCCGGGACATGTCGACCCTGTCGATCACCACATTCCGCACGAAGGCCGACGCGCAAACGCTGGCCGAATATGCGGACGCTGGCATCGCGCGGGCGCTCCTGGAGATTCCAGACGCCAGCCGCGACGAAATCCTGGCGCGCCTCGACGAATATGCGAAACTCGTAAATTAGGCTGGCGGCGCAACGAGCCGTCAGCGAGCGGCGAACATTCGAAAAGTCTACCAGGGAGAGGACACATGGCTGAGATCAAGAACACCGACCATTGGGATTTCGTGCACAACAAGGCGTCCGAAGCGGAATGGAAGCCGGGACTCCGCGAGATATTCGAGTATCGCGATGTCGGGACGAAAGCCGGCACCAAGGGCGACTTCATCGCCCATGTCATCCGCCATACCGGCAAGCCGGCGAAGGACGACGTGCAGCAATGGCACGTTCACGAGTGCGATTTCCAGTTCGTCTACGTGCTCAAGGGCTGGGCGGAATTCGAGTTTGAAGGCGAGGGCGTGCGCCGGCTTGAGCCAGGCGACGTCATCCTGCAGAAGCCCATGATCAAGCACCGGGAGATCGCCTGCTCGCTGGACTATGAAGTCCTCGAAATCGTCTCGCCGGCCAGCTTCGCGACCAAGCTTGTCGACGCCCCGGACCAGAAGGCGGACGCGGCGGAATAACGCTCCGCCTGCGGACTCTCGAGGGGACTGAGGAACGGCATGGCCGAACAAGCATACTATGCGCCGAAGGGCGGCAACCCGCCGCAATCGCAGCTTCTGACCGGCCGGGCCGTCATGACGACGGCCTATGCGGTCATGCCCCGCGGCGTCATGCAGGACATCGTGACGAGCCGCTTGCCGTTCTGGCGCGATACCCGGCTCTGGGTGATCGCGCGGCCGCTATCGGGCTTCGCCGAGACCTTCTCCCACTATATCGTCGAGGTCGGCCCCGGCGGCGGCAGCGAGCGGCCGGAAGCCGACCCGCTGGCGGAAGCCGCCCTGTTCGTGGCGGAAGGCGAGATCGAGTTGACGCTCGGCGGCGCCGTCAGCCGCCTCGGCCCGGGCGGGTTCGCTTATGCGCCGCCCGGCGCGGCGTTCTCGGTGCGCAATGCAGCCGACGCGCCCGCCCGGTTTCACTGGATCCGCAAGGCCTATCAGGCGGTCGAGGGGCTCGCGCCGCCGGACGTCATCCTCTGTCGCGAGCAGGATATCGCGCCGTCGCCGATGCCCGGGACCGATGGCCGCTGGGCGACGACCCGATTCATGGACCCGGACGATCTTCGCCATGACATGCATATCACCATCGTGAGCCTGGAGCCCGGCGCGGTGATCCCCTTCGCGGAAACGCACGTCATGGAGCACGGCTTGTATATTCTGGAGGGCAAAGGCGTCTATCGTCTGAACCAGGATTGGGTGGAGGTGGAGGCGGGCGATTACCTCTGGCTGCGGGCGTTCTGTCCTCAGGCGTGCTATGCTGGCGGCCCCGGCAGGTTCCGCTATCTTCTGTACAAGGACGTGAACCGTCACATGCCGCTGGTTCCGTTGGCCGGCCGAGCCTTCGGCGGCTGAAGCGGCTCCCTGCGGCAGGGCTTGGCGCGTGCGCTGACCTGTGGTTCCATTCTCTGGCGGGCGGCTGAAACGCCGCCCGATAACGCGACTGCGTCCGACGCCGATGGCTCTGGCGCCAGCGCTTCCGTTACCCAACCCCGCGACGACACGAGAAAGCCGATCCATGAACGCTCCCATTCGCATTGACCCAGCCACTGGCCAGAAGCGCTTCGACACGCGCGCCGCCAAGGCGACGGACCGGATCGCCGGCAAGGGCTATTCGATCGTCACCGATCGGTCGCTGACGACGCTGCCCGAAGCGCCGCCGGGCGCGGCCTTCAATGCCGAAGAGCAGGCGCGCTACCGGGAATTCAAGGAAGCGCGGATGGGCGCCGCCGACTACATCGCGCTTGAAGGCGAATTCGCGAAATACCTGGAGGACGTCTATTCCGAGCCGCCGATCGAGCGGCCGGCGCTCGACGACGAATGCGAAATCCTGGTGGTCGGCGCCGGGTTCGGCGCGATGCTGCTGTGGTACCGGCTGCGCGGAGCTGGCTTCACCGACGTCCGATTCTGCGAGAAAGGCGGCGACGTCGGCGGCACCTGGTACTGGAACCGCTATCCGGGCATCGCCTGCGACGTCGAAAGCTACAGCTATCTGCCGCTGCTGGAGGAGATGGGCTACATCCCCTCCATGAAGTTCGCGTCCGGCTTCGAGATTCTGGAATATTGCCAGACAATGGCGGAACGCTTCGGCTTCTACGAACGCTGCTTGTTCCATACCACAGTCGAGCAGACGGATTGGGATGAGGCGGCGGCGCGCTGGGTGGTCAAGACCGACCGGGGCGACGCCATGAAGGCGCGCTTCGTCGTCCTGGCGAACGGCATTCTGACGACGCCGAAGCTCGCCAAGATCGACGGCATGGAGACCTTCAAGGGCGAGGCCTTCCATACGTCGCGCTGGAACTATCATGTCGATCTGGCGGGCAAGCGCGTCGGCATCATCGGCACGGGCGCCACCGCCGTGCAGATCGTGCCCGAAATCGCGAAGGTGGTGAAGGAGCTTTACGTCTTCCAGCGCACCCCATCCTCGATCGACGTGCGCGACCAGCGCGCGACGACGGACGAGGAACGGGCGACCTGGCCGAATGAGGATAACTGGGCGGTCAAGCGGCGTGAGCGGCTGGCGCTGATTTCCGCCGGACGGGCGGCGCTGCAAGGCAATGACGATTTTCTGGCGGGGAAGGTGGAAAGCCTGAAGAAGCCGCGCCGCCACAATACCGAACTGTCGCCGGAGGAGCTGATCCAGCGCCAGTTGAACACCAACTTCCGCATCATGGAGCAGATCCGCGGGCGCGTCGAAGCGATTGTGAAGGATCCCGCGACCGCGGCGGCCCTCAAGCCCTATTACCCCTATGGCTGCAAGCGCCCGACCTTTCATGACGAATATCTGCCGACATTCAACCTGCCCCATGTGCATCTCGTCGACACCGCGCCGACCGGCGTCGCAAAGATCAATGAGCGCGGCGTCGTCCATGACGGCAAGGAATATCCGGTCGATGTCCTGATCTACGCCACAGGCTTCGTCTGGATGGGCACCGGCTCCTTCAACATGATCCGCGGCCGGGCCGGCGAAACGCTGTCGGAGAAATGGGGCCGGGATGGCACGAAGACGTTTCTCGGCATGCACTCGGCCGGTTTCCCGAACCTGCTCATCATGAACGGCCCCCAGGGCGGCGGCGGCCAGTTCAACTTCACCCGCGTTTCGGAGATGCATGCGAGCTACATCGCCTGGATGATGACCGCCATGCGGGAGCGCGGCGCCCGGACGGTCGATGTGGAGCAGGCGGCAGAGGACGAATACGTGGCGCATTGCGCGGAAATGGACCTGTTGTCCGCGCCGCTCCGGGATTGCGTCTCCTATTACAATGGCGACGGCAACGCCAAGCCGGGCAGCCTCGCCTATTACGGCGGGGGCCAGCGCTGGCACGAACGCCGCATGACCGCCCAGGAAACCCTGGCGCCCTACATCTTCGACGATGAGGACGACGCGCTCCCGGCGCGGCGGGACGCAGCGAGCGCCTGATCTCGCTTAACGGATAGATCGGCTGTCGCCGCCGCTTCTGGAATAAGGCGGCGGCGACGTCGCGAGCGCTATTTGAAGTTGAAGTATTCCTGATATTTGGTTTTCGCGGACGTCAGGTGATCCGCGTATTGATACATGCCGCCATTGTAATTTCCGTCCTGGCGGCGGTTTTCCTGGCCTTCGAAATTGTAATAGCCAGGCGTGCATTCCTTGTTGCGATCGGTCGTGCCGCGATAGCGGATGACTTCATCGACCCACCATTGCTCGGTCTCGGGCTTGGCGTCGACGGTCGTATAGCCGTTCTCGCGCGCGTACTTGATGCAATCCGCGATATGGAAGCCCTGGGTCTGCAGCATGAAGGTCACGTTGAACTGGAACGAGGCCTGATAGCCGCCCATGATGAACAGGTTCGGATATCCGGCCGAGTGAATGCCGAACACCGTCCGCATGCCCTCGGCATATTTCTCGTTGAGCTCCAGCCCGCCTTCGCCGCGGATGTCGTTGTAGATGCCGGTGACCTGCACTTCGAAGCCAGTGGCGTAGATCAGCACGTCGACGGGATATTCCTTGCCCTCGAAGACGACGCCGCGCGGATTGATCTGGGTGACGCCCTTGCCCTTGGTGTCGACCAGATGGACATTCGGCAGGTTGAAGGCGGGCAGATACTCGTCGTCATAGCAGGGGCGCTTGCAGCGGTGCATGTACCAGGGCTTCAGCGCTTCGGCCGTCGCCTTGTCCTTCACGATGGCATCGACGCGCGCGTGAATGCGCATCTGGTGCTCGATGTTCTGGTTTTCATAGCGCCGGATCTTTTCGTCGCGCGGCAGCTTGGCGATTTCCTGCCGCTTCGCTTCGTCTGGCTTGGTGCCGAGGACATGCCGGCGCAACCGCTCTACCTGCCAGCCCGGCTTCAGCGACGCCGCCCATTCCGGATCGGTCGGGATATCGTCGCGGATATCGATCGCGGAGGGGGTGCGCTGGAAGACATACAGTTCCTTTGCCGCGCGCCCGACGCGCGGGATGATCTGCACGGCGGACGCCCCGGTCCCGATGATGCCGACGACCTTGTCCTTCAGGTTCGAAAGGTCGGCGCCGCAATAATCGTAGTCGAACCTGGAGCTATGGAAGGAATGGCCCTTGTAGCTGGCCATGCCCTCGATCCGGGAAAGCTTCGGCTTCGCCAGCGTGCCGTTGGCGACGATCACGAACCGGGCGGAGAGGCTGTCGCCCCGGTCGGTCTGCAGCCGCCAGAGTTTCGCTTTCTCATCCCAATGGGTGGCGGTCACGGTCGTCTGGAAGACCGCCAGATCGTAGAGGTCGTACTTCCGCGCGATCGCCTGGCAATGGGCATAGATTTCCGGCCCTTTGGCGAAGAAGCTTTCGGGCACATAGCCCATCTCATCCAGGAGCGGCAGATAATCGTAGGCCGAGACATCGCAGGCCGCGCCGGGATAGCGGTTCCAGTACCAGGTGCCGCCGACATCGCTGCCGCGCTCGACAATGCGGATGCTTTCGACGCCGCGTTCGCGCAGGCGCGCCGCCGTCAGAAGCGCTGAAAAGCCGCCGCCGATGAACAGGCATTCGACATAGTCATCGATCGGCTCGCGCGCGACCGTCGCCTCGGCATAGGGATCGACTTCATACTTCGCCAGATCGCCTTCGAGGTCGGACGTATACTGGCCAAGACCTTCGGGGCGGTATTTCAGGCGCACGTCGCGCTCTTCCGCGAACCGCTGCTTGATCTTGTCGTAGAATTCCTGGGGCTTGTCGCTCGCAACGGTCGGGTCGAACGCGACGCGGACCGCCGCTTTGTTCGGGTCCTGCTTGCGCGCCGGACCGGCGCTCTGCTGGGATGCGGACATGGCTATCTGGCTACCTTCTTGGCTTGGCTTCGAGGGCCGCGGATGAAGCGGCCCGAAATTTGTTCACGTTGCTATCAAACACTGGCCGGGACGCAATGACAAACCCAAATCGTCCGCGCGCCCATGCGTTTGGCGGGTTAGCTATGGCCGCACGATCTTGTCGACGGCGGCCATCTCCTCCTGGGTCAGGCGCCAACTCGCGGCCGCGACGTTCGCGTGAATCTGCTCCGGCTTCGTCGCGCCGGCAATGACGCTCGCCGTCAGCGGTTCGGTCAGGAGCCAACCGAACGCCAGCTCCAGCAGACTACGGTCCCGCGCTTCAGCGAAGGCACGGAGCTTTTCGACCGCGTCCCAGTTCGCGTCATTGATATAGGCATGGTCGCCATAGGCCGGATCGACGGTCAGCCGGGCGCCGTCGGGCATGCGGTCGCGTTGGTATTTGCCGGTAAGCAGGCCATTGGCGAGCGGGTAGAACGGCAAGATCCCGAGGCCATAGCGGCGCGCCACGGGGAGAAGGTCTTCCTCGATGCCGCGACGGAGGACGCTGTATTCCTCCTGCGCCGAGATAAAGGCGCCGGTCTTGGCGATTTCGGCCGTGAACGACGCTTCCACCAGTTCCCAAGGCCGCAGGTTCGAGCAGCCGATGTAGCGGACCTTGCCAGCTTTTACGAGGTCGTCCAGGGCGCGCAAGGTTTCCTCGATCGGCGTGAGCGGATCGGGGAAATGGATCTGATAGAGGTCGATCCAGTCGGTCTTCAAGCGCCGGAGCGAATCCTCGACGGCTGTCATGATCCAGCGGCGCGAGCCGCCCTTGCGCGGTCCGTCCGCCGACATGGCGCCGCCGAACTTGGTCGCGAGCACGATCTGCTGGCGCCGGGCGCCCAAGACTTCCCCAAGCTGGGATTCCGATCCGCCGAAGCCGCCATAGCGGTCGGCGGTATCGAACAGCGTGACGCCTGCGTCCAGGGCGGCGTCGACCACAGCACGGGTCTGCTCGACGGCGAGCCGGCCGCCGAAATTGTTACAGCCAAGGCCAACGGCCGAAACGCGCAAGCCGGATCGGCCAAGAGTGCGGAATTCCATGAAATTGTCCTATCGCCAGTGTGTGCCCGTGAACGCGGCGCGCGCGTCACGCCCATGCAGTATCGACCGAAAGCGCCAAATGTCGCCAGTGGCCGCGCGTTCGCCTGCTTGCCATGCTTCAATACGGCAAGCCGACATAGTTCTCCGCCAGCCCACGGGCTTCGGTCTCGGAACGAACCAAGGCCCGCAGGTTCGCCATTTGCAGGCGGTCGTCAAAGCCGCCGTCGCCGGGCGTCTGATGGGTGAGGGCGGTCATCTGGGCGGAAAAGCGCACGGCCCCCCAGACCCGGGCCAGCGCCCGCGCCGAATAGGCGTCGATCCCGGCCGTCGATTTTTCATCGTAGAAGTCCTGAATGGCCTCAGCGAGATAGAAGGCGTCGCTCGCAGCGAGGTTGAGGCCCTTGGCGCCCGTCGGCGGCACGATGTGGCCGGCGTCGCCCGCCAGGAACAGCCGGCCGAAGCGCAAGGGCTCGGCGACAAAGCAGCGGAGCGGGGCGACGCTCATCTCGAGGGCAGGGCCGCGGATCAAACGGGCGGCGGCTTCCGGATCCAGCCGCCGCGCCAGTTCGTCGAAAAAGCTGTCGGGCGTCCAGGCGTCGGCGCGTGCGTCGGCCGGCGCCTGGAGGTAATAGCGGCTTCGGGTTGGCGAGCGCATCGAACAGAGCGCAAAGCCGCGCGGATGGCGGACATAGATCAGTTCATCCGATACAGGCGGCACATCGGCCAGAAGGCCGAGCCAGCTATAGGGATAGACCCGCTCGAAGGCGGCGATGGCGCCCCCCGGCAGCGCGGCGCGGGCTGCGCCATGATGTCCGTCGGCGCCGACGATGAAGTCCGCCCGGATCGTTTGCTCGGCGCCTTTGAGGCGATAGGCGACGCGCGGCTTCTCGCCATCGAAATCGAGCGGCGTCACGGCCTCGGCATTATAGACTGTCGTTCGCCCGGCCGCGGCGCGCGCGGCCATCAGATCGCGGGTGACTTCGGTTTGCCCATAGACCGTGACATGCTTGCCGCCGGTCAGTCCTGCAAGATCGATCCGATGGCGGCCCCCGTCGAAGCAAAGTTCGATGCCGCCATGGCGGAGGCCCGCCGCATCGACGCGTGCGCCAAGCCCAAGTTCGCGAAGCTGGTCGATCGTCCCGCTTTCCAGCACGCCCGCCCGGATGCGGCCAAGCACATAGTCCGGGCTTTGCCGCTCCAGAATGATGGCGTCGATGCCGGCATGGCCAAGCCGCTCGCCGAGCAACAAGCCAGCTGGTCCCGCTCCGATAATGGCGACCTGAACCCGCATGGCGGGATTTTAGGCATACTCCGGGCGCGGCGCCAAAGCGTGTTTTGCGCTTTCGCCGCCGTCAGCTCTTTCGCAGCGCCGCCTGGCCGGCGGCGAGGCGCGCGATCGGGACGCGGAAGGGCGAGCACGAAACATAGTCGAGGCCGGCCCGGTGGCAGAATTCCACCGAAGCCGGGTCGCCGCCATGTTCGCCGCAGATGCCAAGCTTCATGCCCGGCCGGGTCTTCCGCCCGCGTTCGGCCGCAATCTCGATCAACTCGCCGACGCCGTCCTGATCCAGCGAAACGAAGGGGTCCTTCTCCAGAACCCCCTGGCGGATATAGCTGTCGAGGAACGAGGCCGCGTCGTCGCGGGAGAGGCCGAAGGTCGTCTGCGTCAGATCGTTCGTGCCGAAGCTGAAGAATTCCGCCGCCTCGGCGATCTCGCCGGCTCGGAGCGCGGCCCTGGGCAACTCGATCATGGTGCCGACCATATACTCGACCGTCCGGCCGGTTTCCTTGGCGACAGCAGCGGCGGCCCGATCGACCAGCACTTTCATCCGGTCGATTTCGGCCTTGGTCGCAATAAGCGGGATCATGACTTCCGGAATAATCGCTTCGCCAGTTTCGGCGAAGAGGGCGCTCGCGGCCTCGAAAATGGCGCGCGCCTGCATCTCGTAGATTTCCGGATAGGTGATCGCAAGGCGGCAGCCGCGGTGGCCGAGCATGGGATTGGCTTCCGTCAGGCGGGCGGCGCGCTCCCGGATCTGATCCATCGACTTGCCCGAAACTCGTGCGATTTCGGCCATTTCATCGTCGGTATGGGGGAGGAATTCATGCAGCGGCGGGTCGAGCAGGCGGATCGTCACGGGAAGGCCGGACATGATCTTGAAGAGATCGTGGAAATCCTGGCGCTGCATCGGCAGCAGCTTGGCCAGCGCGGCTTCGCGGCCGGCCTTGTCGTCGGCCATGATCATCTCGCGCACCGCGATAATGCGGTCGGCATCGAAGAACATGTGCTCCGTCCGGCAAAGGCCGATGCCTTCGGCGCCGAAGCCGCGCGCGGTTTCCGCATCCGTCGGCGTCTCGGCGTTGGCCCGGACCGCGAGCTTGCGGGCGCTGTCGGCCCAGACCATCAATTCCGCGAATTCGCCGGAAAGCTCAGGTTTCAGGGTCGGCACTGCGCCCAGATAGATATGGCCCTGGCCGCCATCGAGCGTTACCAGATCGCCTTTCCTGATCACATGGCCGCCGGCGCGGAATTCGCCTTTGGCGTAGTCGACCCGCACTTCGCCGGCGCCGGCGACGCAAGGCCGGCCCATCCCGCGGGCGACGACGGCGGCGTGGCTGGTCATGCCGCCGCGGCTTGTCAGGATGCCGCGGGCAGCATGCATGCCATGAATATCTTCCGGGCTCGTCTCGATGCGGACCAGGATGACATCCTCGCCGTTCAGCGAAAGCGCCTCGGCTTCGTCGGCATTGAAGCTGACGCGGCCGGAGACGGCGCCCGGCGACGCGGGCAGGCCGCGCGCCAGCAAGGTGCGCTCCGCATCGGGATCGAGCATCGGGTGCAGCAATTGATCGAGGGAGGCCGGGTCGACCCGCAGCACGGCTTCGTCCTGACCGATCAGGCCTTCCTTCGCCATTTCGACGGCGATGCGGATGGCGGCCTTGGCCGTGCGCTTGCCCGACCGGGTCTGCAACATCCAAAGGCGGCCGCGCTCGACCGTGAACTCGATATCCTGCATGTCGCGGTAATGCCGTTCGAGGCGCGCCTGCACTTCAAGCAATTGCCCGAACACTTCCGGCATGGCTTCTTCCATCGACGGCAGATCGGAGCCTTGCGCTTCCCGGCCCTGGATCGTCAGGGATTGCGGCGTGCGGATGCCGGCGACGACGTCTTCGCCCTGGGCGTTGACCAGGAATTCGCCATAGAACAGTTTTTCGCCGGTCGAGGGGTCGCGGGTAAAGGCGACGCCGGTCGCGGACGTATCGCCCATATTGCCGAAGACCATGGCCTGGACGTTGACCGCCGTGCCCCAGGATTCGGGAATTTCGTGCAGGCGCCTGTAAGTCACGGCGCGTTGGGTCTGCCAGCTTTGGAACACGGCGCCGACCGCGCCCCAGAGCTGGTCTTCCGGGCTTTCCGGGAAGGGCGTGTCGAGTGCTTCAAGCACGATCTGTTTGAAGGCTTCCGTCAGCGCTTTCCAATCGTCGGCATCCAGGTCGGTATCCAGGTAGACGCCCTTTTCGTCCTTGCGAAGCTCGATCCGCTCCTCGAACAAGCCATGATCGACGCCCATGACGACATCGGCATACATCTGGATGAAGCGACGGTAGCTGTCCCAGGCGAACCGGTCGGAGCCGCTGTCGGCGGCGAGGCCGGCGACGGTGGCGTCATTGAGGCCGAGGTTCAGGACCGTGTCCATCATGCCGGGCATGGAGACGCGCGCGCCGGAGCGGACCGACACCAGGAGCGGCGCCTTTGGGTCGCCGAATTTGCGTCCCGTTTCCACTTCGATCTGCTGCAGGGCGGCTTGAACGGCTGCCTTCAACTCGGCCGGATAGGTTCGGGCATTGTCGTAGAAATTGGTGCAGACCTCGGTCGTGATGGTGAATCCGGGCGGCACCGGCAGCCCCAGGCTCGCCATTTCCGCGAGATTTGCGCCCTTGCCGCCAAGCAATTCGCGCATTTCGGAGCGGCCGTCGGCTTTGCCGCCGCCGAAGCTGTAAACCCACTGTGTCATCTAACCCTCGATCTGGCCGAAATCAGCAACGTCGCGCATTGTCGCTCCAATTGTCGAAAGGAGCCTTAACCGATTGGCTCTGACCGCGCTTTCGTCCGCATTGACCGTGACGGCGTCGAAAAAGGCGTCGACCGGTTGCCGGAGCGTCGCCAGGGCCGCCATGGCGCCAGCGAAATCGCCTGCGCCAATCGCCGCGGCAAGCGCCGGTCGGACCGCCGCCAATGCTTCGGCGAGCGTCGTCTCGGCGGCTTCCGCAAACAGCTTCGGGTCGGCGGCGTCTTCGTAGGCCTGGCCGTCCTTCTTCGCCTCGATAGCCGCGATATTGGCGGCGCGGCGATAGGCGATCAGCAAGTTCCCGCCATCCTCGCTGGCGAGGAACGCGCCCAGCGCATCGACCCGGCCGACTATGCGGACAAGGTCGTCCTCATCGCCAAGCGCGAACACGGCGGCGATATGGTGATGCGGCACGCCTTGCCCTCTCAGGTGGCCGTTCAGGCGGTCGGCGAAGAACTGCAGCAAGCTGTCGGCTGTCGCATCGGCAGTTTCGCTCAGCGCGCCGTCGTAGCCGTCATAGGCTGCCTTGATCGCCGCCTTGAGCGGCAGGGCCAACTGGTTCTCCAGGGCAAGTCGGATGACGCCGAGCGCCGCGCGGCGGAGCGCATAGGGATCCCGGCTGCCGGTCGGCTTCTCGTCGATTCCGAAGAACCCGGCGAGCGTGTCGAACTTCTCCGCCAATGCGACGGCGACCGAGACGGGCGCGGTCGGACAGGCATCCTGCGGGCCTTGCGGCGCGTAGTGATCCCGGATCGCGTCGGCGATTTCGCCGTCAACGCCTTCCTCGAGCGCGTAATATCGGCCCATAACGCCTTGCAACTCGGGGAATTCGCCGACCATATCCGACACGAGGTCGGCCTTGGCGAGCTTGGCCGCCATGTCGGCCTTGTCCGGGCTCGCGCCCGGAATGCCGGCCGCCAGGGTCCGCGCCAGACGCCGGATGCGGCGGACACGCTCGGCGAGGGAGCCGAGGCTGGCGTGAAACACCACCTTCTCAAGCGCCTCGAGCCGGTCCTCAAGCTTGATCTTGCGGTCCTGGTCCCAGAAGAAGCGGGCGTCCGCCAGCCGGGCGCGCAGCACGCGCTCGTTGCCGGCGACAATACGCTTGCCGCCGTCCGTGCTTTGGATATTGGCGACGACCGCGAACACGGGCGCAAGCGCGCCTTCCGGCGTTTCCAGGGCGAAGTATTTCTGGTGGGTCCGCATCGATGTCGTCAGCGCTTCGGCCGGGACCGACATGAAGGCGTCGTCGATGCGGCCGGACAGCACGACCGGCCATTCCACCAGCCCGGTCACTTCGTCGAGCAGCCCCGGATCCGGCTTGACCTTGAGGCCGGCCGCGGCCGCGACGGTTTCAAGGCCGATGCGGATCGTATCCTTGCGCGCCGCCGGGTCGAGCATGACATGGGCGTCGTTCAGGGCGTCGCGGTACGCCGCAAAGGTCGTCAGCGGGATGTCGCGGCCGGCGTCCATTGAGCGATGGCCGATGGTCGCGGCCGTGAACGCCTTCTTGCCGGCGACGCCGCCGAAATCGATCTCTCCCGGCAACGGCAGGCCGTCGAACGTCGCAGAGACCCGCGCCAGAGGGCGGACGTAGCGCCGCTCCGTATCGGCCCAGCGCATGGATTTCGGCCAGGGGATTGCGTGCGTCGCCTCGGCGATGATGCCGGGCAAGGCTTCGGTCGCGGCCTGGCCTTCGATCTTGCGCACGATGAAATAAAATTGGGCGCCTTTGATCTCTCGAACCTCGCAGGCTTCGAGCGAGGCCAGTCCGTTCGCGCCGAGAAAACCCTGGATCGCCTTGTCGGGCGCGCCGACGCGGGGACCGCGGCGCTCGTCCTCCCGGTCGGGCTGGCGCATGGCGACGCCGGTCGCGATCACGGCGATCCGACGGGGCGTCACATAATGCTCGATCGTTTCCGGCGCCAACGCCGCCGCCTTCAGCCGTGTTTCGATCTCGTCCGCGAAGTCGGCTGCGGCGCGGGCTTGCATCCGGGCGGGAATTTCTTCGGAAAGCAGTTCGATCAACAGGTCAGCCATGATCTCAGGCCTCCGCTTTCGGCAGGTCGTAGGCGAGATGCCCGCGGCCCTTCAGCCAGGCCGTCGCGGACGCTCTCGCGAGGGCGCGGACCCTGGCGATATAGGCCGCGCGCTCGGTGACGCTGATGACGCCGCGCGCGTCCAGCAGATTGAAGGTGTGACTCGCCTTGATGCATTGGTCATAGGCCGGGAGCGCCAGGCCGACCTTAACCAGGGCCTCGCATTCGGCTTCGGCGTCGGCGAAGTGTTGGAACAGGGCGGCCGTGTTCGCATGCTCGAAGTTATAGGCGGAGAATTCCTTCTCCGACTGCAGGAAGACATCGCCGTAGGTCAGGCCGGCCGCGTTGAATTTCAGATCGTAGACATTGTCGACGCCCTGGACGTACATCGCCAGCCGTTCCAGCCCATAGGTGATTTCGCCAGAAACCGGCGAGCAGTCATAGCCGCCGACTTGCTGGAAGTAGGTGAACTGCGTCACTTCCATGCCGTCGCACCAGACCTCCCAGCCAAGCCCCCAGGCGCCCAGCGTCGGGCTCTCCCAGTCATCCTCGACAAGCCGGATATCGTGGATGCTCGTGTCGATGCCGATCGCTTTCAGGGAGCCGAAGTACTTTTCCAGAATGTCTTCCGGGTTGGGCTTCAGGATCACCTGATATTGGTAATAGTGCTGCAGTCGGTTCGGATTCTCGCCATAGCGGCCGTCCGTCGGGCGGCGGGAGGGCTGCACATAGGCGGCGCGCCATGGCTCCGGCCCAAGCGCGCGCAAGGTCGTGGCGGGATGGAAGGTGCCGGCGCCCACACACATGTCATAAGGCTGCAGGATGGCGCAGCCTTCATTCGACCAATAGGCGGACAGGCGCAGGATCAGATCTTGGAAACTCGGTATGGCGGACATGCGGTCAAGTACTCGCAGCTATTGAGCGAAGGAAAGGGGAGGTTGTGCGCCGCAGCAAATTAGGCGGCGGGCGGGCGTCAGGTCAATCGCGCTTTGTCGGTTTGTAGTCGCCGGTCACAGGATCCTTGACGAGATCGATGGTCTTGTCGTCGAGCGAGGCCTTGCCGCCGCTGCCGCCGCCGGTCTCGCGGGGGCCGGCGCCTTGGGACGCCGCCCGTTGCAGGGCCTGGCCCAGCGCCGCGATGCGCTTCCAGCCGAACCAGACGACGCCGATGACGATCGCTAACACGAGCAGTTTGCCCAAACTCAAGCCGAACATGCCCGCAGCGCCCCTTTCGGTCATAAAGCTGGAGCCATGGACCGCGCGCTCGCCTGAACGCGCCATGCTCCAACAGGTCGAAACATGCGCGGGACTATAGGGCGCATGTCCCCTCCACGCCATCGTCAGGACAGGCTGTGGCGATCCGTCCGTATTTACCGGTTGTCGATAGGAGCGGGTTATGGTCGAAAACCCGCCGCAATTCAGTTATGGTCAGGGGATCTTTGCCTGAAGGAGCGGCCAGATTTCGAAGGGTTTCGACAGTGGGGAGCGGCGGCGGTTTCACAACCTGCTGAAGTTGGCCGCGGAAAGCCCGTTCGAAGGCGAGCGGGATGCCGCCTTGGCCGCCGCCAAACGACTTGCGGCGCGGCACGGCATGGACCTGCGCGAAGCGGCGGCGTCTGCCGAGCCGGCGGCCGAGCCGCCGCGTCCGCGTCCGCCGCCGCGGCCCGACTTCTGGGGCAGGGCGGCCGCGCGCGGCTGGAACGGCCATGGCTTCGAGGCGCCTCCGGGCTTCGAGGAGCGGTGGGGCCAGGCCAAGGACCGCGATGGCCGCTACCGCAAGCCCGAGGATGAAAAGCGCCGGTGGAGCGCGGCCTTTGACGCGGCCCGGCGTCGCGGCCTGGATGAGGACGAAGCGCCGCCGCCGCCAAAGCAGCGCAGCGCCTCCCAACGCCCCAAAAGCAATCGCCGCATGAACCCCCATGACCATGCACGGGCCCTGATTCGGGAAACGTCGATGCCGCTGACCGAAGTCGCGCACATCACCCGGCTCTCCGTCTATCAGGTGGCGGCGATCAAGCTTAAGATGCGAGCGGAACCCGTGCGCGGCCGTCACGCCCGCGCCGGATGGCGCTGACCGACGCACAATGGCGCACAAAAGAAGACAATAAGGAGTGGATTGGATGCGGTATGCGCTCGATGGCGTGGATGTTCAGGCGCACCCGGAAAGCTGGATCGCCGAATCCGCCGTGGTCATCGGCAATGTCGAGGTGCAGCGCGACGCCAGCATCTGGTTCGGCGCGACAGTGCGCGGCGACAATGACCGCATCACCATCGGCGAGGGCAGCAATGTGCAGGACGGCTCGGTCCTGCATACGGACCCGGGCTTTCCCCTGACCCTTGGGCGGAATGTCACGATCGGCCATATGGTGATGCTGCATGGCTGCACGGTCGGCGACGGATCGCTGATCGGCATCGGCGCTGTCGTGCTGAACGGCGCGAAGATCGGCAAATGCTGTCTGATCGGCGCCAAGGCGCTGATCACCGAAGGTAAGGAAATCCCGGACTATTCGCTGGTGATGGGCGCGCCCGGCAAAGTCGTGCGCACCTTCACGCCGGAAGAAGCCGAGCGGATGATGAGCAACGCCAGTTCCTATCAGAAAAACTGGAAACGCTATAAGGCCGGTTTGAAGCCGATGGACTGACGGCCGGGCTTGAGCGCAGCGGCCTATTTGCTCAAGGTTTTGGCTTCGGCCTCGATGCGCTTCGCGACATCCGCCCCGACCTCAGCCACCATCGCGTCAATCGTTTCCTGGGCGCGCTCGACGCCGCCAGCCCGCGCGCGGTAAGCCCAGCGGAGCGCCTGTTCCGGATCGCGGCGCACGCCTTCGCCCAACTGATATCGGACCGCGAGCGCTGCTTGCGCCTTGGCGTATCCGGCCTCCGCGGCCGTGGCGAACAGTTTGAACGCGATCTTCATGTCGGGCGGGACGCCTTGGCCGTCGCGCGTCATCTTGGCGACATTGTAGAGGGCCGGGGGAAATCCGGCTTCCGCCGCCTGCCCCATCCATTGATAGGCGATTTCATAGTCTTTGGGGACGCCCAGGCCTTCATAGTACATCTTGCCGAGCGTGTACTGCGATTGGGCATTGCCGTTCTCCGAAGCCCGGATCAGCCAGTGGAGGGTCTCGCCAGGAGCGGGATTCTCGCCTGCGCCGGCGAGCAGGGACAAGCCAAGGTTATGTTGGGCGTCGATCGAGCCGCCTTCGGCCGCGATGCGCCACCATCTCAGCGCCTCTGCTTCATTGACCGCGACGCCTTTGCCTTCCTGATAAAGTACCCCGAGATTATAGGCGGCCTTGAGGTCGCCTGCTTCCGCCAACGGCGTCCAGATGCTTGCGGCCTTGGCGAAGTCGGCCGTCTCGAATGCGGCCATGCCATCGTCGAATGTATGCGTGACCTGCGCCGACGCAGACAGGGCAAAGCACGCGAGCGCGAGGGCCGCGGCGAAGGTTCTGATGGTCATGGTCGCGCCCCTTTTCGGCCAGTGTCAGCTTGGAGGACCAGGATGAGCCCGTCAATGCCATTTTGCCGGATAAGCGCCGCGAATGCAGCCCTTTTCGCCAGCGCCATGCTCATGCCCTCGATGACGATATCGATGATCAGCGGCCGTCCGCCGTCGGTGCGAACGCGCCATTCGGCGGCGATCGGCGGGCCGGCTGGGCGCAGAATGCGCGTCTCCACCAGAACGTCGCCGGTTTCCGTCGGGCGCTCGGAAACCAGTTCCAGGGTTTCGCCGGAATATCCGCCGATCCGGCGAGCATATCGCGCCATGATATAATCGGAGAAGGCCTTGATGTAATCGCTTTGTTGCTCCGGCGTCGCCGCCCGCCAATACCGGCCGACGGCGAAACGGGCGATTCTTTCCAGATCGAAATGCGTGTCCAGCAGGCCTTGCAGGCGCTTCTCGCGCTGGACGAGCGGCTGGCCGCCGTCCGATAGCGCTGCGATCGCCTCATCGCTCATCTGGCGGATGAGGTCGCCGGCGGGACCGGCGGACGCCGCCATCCCGCCTAATGCCAGGCACAGGCAAAGCGCCGCCTGGAATACATAGGCCCGCACTGGCGTCGTTACCCGTTCTTGTTGGGCCGGCCGGGAATATGCCCAAGGATCGAGGACGCGAAACCGCCATCGACGCAGATGTTCTGCCCGGTCATGTAACGCGCGTCGTTCGAGAGCAGGAACGCCGCCACGTCCGCGATATCGTCGGCCGTCCCAACCCGGCCGAGCGGCACCACATCGTTCCGCGCCTTTTTCAGCACGGGATCGGCATAGACATTGGCCGTGAACGGCGTCTCGATCATCCCCGGCGCGATCGAGTTCGCCCGGATGCCGTCGCGCGCCCATTCCTGGGCCAGCAGCGCCGTCATGTTGATGCAGGCCGCCTTGCTCGGGCTATAAGCTCCCATCAGCGGGTGCGGCCCCATGCCGGACATCGAGGCGATCGCGACATAGGCCCCGCCTGCCGTCTTCAGATAGGGATATGCCGCCTTGGCGAGCAGCCAGCCGGCGCGGACGTTGATGTTCATCAGGAGGTCCCAATCCTTGACCTCCAGCGTGCTGAGCGGACCCGGCGCGGCCGCGCCCGCGTTCGAAATGACAGCCGATAGCCCGCCGAAAGCGTCAACGGCGCCCTGGACCAGTTGCGCCGGCGTTTCCGCGTCGGCAAGGTTGCCGTAGAGCAAGACCACCTCGGCCCCCAGGCTTTCAAGCTCGGTCTTGAGGGCGTCGATGGCCGGCGTCGGGCGGAGCTCCGTCGCCGCGATCTGGATTTTCCGGCCGTCGCGTCTGGCGTCGCGGGCGAGGCGGCGGCAGCAGGCGCCGCCAATGCCAGGGCTGGCGCCGGTTACGAGAACTTGCATGCTGGTCGTCTCCTACTCTGCCGCTGGCGAGCGGGCCATCGCCTTGGCGCGTTTATCGAGCCACCAGCCGGATTGCTCCGGCCATCGGGAGAATTCGCGGTCGTAGTCGAGCGCCTTCGCCGCATCATGGCCCCAATGGGGATTGGCGAGCGCTTCCCGGCCGATGGCGATCAGGTCGCAGTAGCCGCCTTGCAGCAGCGCTTCCGCCTGTGGGCCATCGAGGATGAGGCCGACCGCCATGGTCGGCACGTGAGCTTCCTCGCGGGTTTGCCTGGCATAGGGCGCCTGATAGCCGGGCCCGCGGGAGGAATTGCGGGTCGTGCTCGATCCCGTCAGGCCGCCGGATGAGCAGTCGATGACATCGACGCCAAGGGCCTTCAAGGCGCCGGACAAGGCGACAGTGTCCGCCATGTCCCAGCCGCCTTCCGCGCCGTCGACGGAGGACAAACGGAAGAACAGCGGCTTCTGGCTTGGCAGGGCGGCGCGCATTGCGGTTGCGGCTTCAAGCGCAAACCGCATCCGGCCGGCGCGGTCGCCGCCATAGGCGTCGCTTCGTCGGTTGGTGATCGGCGAGAGGAAGCTTGCGATCAGGTAGCCGTGGGCGCCGTGGGCCTCGACGACGTCGAACCCGGCGGCGTCCGCTCTGGCCGTCGCCGCGCCGTAGCCAGCGATCAGCGCCTGGATGGCGTCGACGGTCAGTTCATCCGGCTGGATATAGCCCGCGTCGACCGCGATCGCCGACGGCGCCACGATCCGCCAGGGCGTGTCGCCCCGCGCGAAGTCGCTTTCCGCCAGCGGGCCATTGCCGTGCCAGGGCTTCTGCATGCTGGCCTTGCGGCCGGCATGGGCGATCTGGATCGCCGGCGCCGCCCCCTGGGCGCGGATGAAATCCGCGACCCGGCGAAGCGGCTGGATCTGCGCGTCGCTCCAGAGGCCGAGGTCGCCATGGGTGATCCGGCCTTCCGGGCAGATCGCCGTGGCTTCCGCCATGACGCACCCGAAGCCGCCCATGGCGTAGCGGCCGAGGTGCACGAGGTGCCAGTCGTCGGCGAACCCGTCCCTCGCGGAATACTGACACATCGGCGCCAGCACGATCCGGTTCGGCAGCTTGACGCCCCGGAGCGTGAGGGGCGTGAAGAGCAAGGGCATATGGGTCATGCGGCGGGGCGCCATTTCGGGGCGCGCTTTTCCACGAAGGAGGACAGGCCCTCGGTCGCTTCGTCGGTCAGGCGCTTCCTGGCGTGGGGCAGGGCGAGCTCCGCGGCGCGCTTGTCGTCGATGATCAGGTTCGCGCATTCCAGGATGCTCGCCTTGGTTTCCGCGAGCGCTTGCGGCGGGCAATCGAGCAGTTGCTCAAGCAAGGGCGCCGCCGCGGCGTCCAGCCCGCCGGTCGGACAGACTTCGTCGACCAGGCCGATCTCGCGGGCTTTCTGGGCGTTGAAGCGTTCGCAGGTCAGCGAATAGCGCCGCGTGTTCGCGACGCCCAGGCGCGCGATCAACTGCGGATAGATCGGCGCCGCCATCAAGCCCCATTTGGCTTCCGTAATCGCGAAAAAGGCGTCCTCCGAGGCGATGACGATGTCGCAGCTCGAGGCGACGCCGACGCCGCCGCCGAAGCAGCCGCCGTGGACGAGCGCGATCGTCGGCATCGGAAATTCATTCAGGCCGCGAATCGCGTCCGTCGTCGCCTGTGAGACCTTTAGATTCTCCTCGAACGAGCTTTTCTGCAGCGATAGGATCCATTTCAGATCGGCGCCTGCCTGAAAATGGCGGCCATTGCCGCGCAGCACGACCACGCGCGCCTGCGGGTCGGCGGCGACAGCGCCGAAGGCCGCCAGCATCTGCTGGGTCATGTCGCCGTTATAGGCGTTGTTCACGTCCGCTCGGTTGATCGTCACGGTCGCGACGCCGCGACGGTCCACATCGGTCAAAACCAGATCATTCGCCACTTCCAGAAAGCTCCTTTGCTTGGGTTGGCGACATTCTAACCAAACCCGCCGCCCTTGCGATATGCTTGGGCGGCATCGATAGAGCGGGAAGCGAATACATGTCAGACGCCTTGGCGCCATACCGGGACGCCGCGGTCGCGATCGGCCGCCAGGCCGCGGCCGATTATCCCGAGCTTTGGCGCGCGGAAAGCTTGCCCGAGCCGATCTGGCGGTCGCTCGCGGATGCAGGCTTGCTTGGGCTTTCGACTGCGCCGGAGCATGGCGGCGCCGGCCTATCGACCGACGCGATCGGCCGGATTGCGCGCGACTTCGTGCGGGCGTCCGGCGTCAAGGGTCTCGTGACGATCTGGCAGGCCCATAACCTGATGGCGGACTGGATCTTCGGCCGCTTCGCGACGCCGGCGCAACAAGCGCAGTATTTGCCGATGATCGCCGCCGGCGCCGCGACTGCGGCGTTCGCGGTCTCCGAGCCCGGTCGCGGCGCCCATCCGAAGCTGCTCGCGACGACGGCGATGCAATCTGATGGGTACTGGGTCTTGAACGGCGAAAAAGCCTACGTCACTAACGGGCCGATCGCGACCGTCTTTGCTATCGTCGCCGTCGTCGACGAGGACGCGAGCGGCCGGAAGCAGTTCGGCGCTTTCCTGGTCCCGCGCGATACGCCGGGCCTCAGCATCCTGCCGAGCGCCCATGTCGATTTCCTGAAGCCCAGCGGGCACGCTTCGCTTCAGTTGCAGGATGTGCGTCTGCCCCAGTCGGCACGGCTGACGGATCTGACCGATATATATCCAACAATGGTGCTGCCGCTCCGCGACCATGAGGATGCGCCTGGGGCCTGGGCGCGGCTCGGCGGGTATGAGCGGCTCGCAGCCGCGGTCGCCGCGACGGCGGACGGCGCCATGGCCGCAGGCGGCCTCGCGGCGCGTCTCCGGGCGGTCGCCGCGGTCCTGGAACACGATCCGACGGCGGACGGCTTGCTCGCCGCCCGCGCCATCCTGGGCGACGTCGCGGCGCTGCTTGGCGACGGGCTCGAGGGCCTCAGCCCCGCCGACGGCGCGTTGCTCACGGACCTGGCGAAGCTTGGCGGGGTTGCGCGCTATGCCGTTGACGCTCGCTTCAAGGCGCTTGGGCAACGGCTGCTGGATTGCGATTCCTGACCCAAAACGGTAGCTCAGGGTCTTCGAGCGGAGAGGATAGAGTTTCAGGATGAGCGGCGCCGACGACATCAGCCTTTCGGAAGGCTTCGAACCAGCGGACTATGACGCATGGCGGGCGACTGTCGATACAGCCCTGAAAGGGGCCGATTTCGAGAAGGCGTTGACGACGCCCACCTATGACGGGTTCCACCTGCAGCCGCTCTACACCAAGGCCGATGTGCCGAATGCGCCCTTGCGTCCAGGATCGGGCCGCGGGGTCCGCGCCGGCGCCTGGGATATCAGCCAGGCCGTCATGGGGCCGCTCGCCGCAGATGTCGCCGGGCAGGCGGCGGAGGAATTGGCCGGAGGCGCAACGTCCGTCCTGCTCCGGCTCGACGCCTGCCTCCGTGCGGGCGAGACGCCGGCGAGCCGTCCCGATCTCGTCGGGGTGAATGGCGCTGCCTTGCATTCCCGTGGGGCGTTCATGGCGGCGTTCAAGGGCATCGATTGCGCGGCGACGCCGATTGCGCTCGACGCCGGCGCGGCAGGGCTCGCCGCCGCCAAGGCGCTGCTGGCGGCCGCTGGGAGCGGCGGGCTCGCCGCCGGCGCCAGCCTTGCGCTCGACCCGATTTCCGCGATCGCGACGGCGGGCCTTCCGGCGGATGCGCCGGCGGCATGGGCGGCGGAGGCCAGAAACTTCGATCTCGGGCCAGGAGTCGCCTGCTTCCGCGCTTCGTCGCTCGCGGCCTTCAATGCCGGCGCGAGCGAGGCCCAGGCGCTCGGCGCCATGCTTGCCGGCGGTCTCGCATATCTCCGGCTCCTGGAAGGCGAGGGCCTGTCGGTTGCGGATGCGGCAGCGTGTATCGATTTCCAGTTGGCGCTGTCTCAGGATCAGTTCCTGACGATCGCCAGCGTCAGGGCGGCGCGGACGCTATGGGCGACGGCGCTCCGCCATGCGGGCGTCGACGCCGCGCCGATGCGGCTTGTCGGCGTCACGGCGGAACGCATGTTCACGCGCCACGACCCCCATGTGAACGTTCTCCGCGCGACCATCGCCGGGTTTGCGGGCGCGGTCGGCGGCCTTGACGGCTTGACGGTTCTGCCGTTCGACGCCCGCGCTGGCGGCGACGATCCGCTGGCGCGCCGCGTCGCCCGGAACTTGCAGATCGTGCTTGCGGAAGAATCGAACCTGAGCCGGGTCGCCGATCCGGCAGGCGGCGCGTTCTATGTGGAGCGGTTGACGGAACAACTTGCGAGCGCCGCATGGGCCGAGTTCCAGGCGATCGAGCAAGCGGGCGACCTGGTCCAGGCCATCGTCGGCGGCTCCCTGCCTGCGCGGATCAGGGAAACCGCCGCGCTCCGCGCTGGCAATGCCGCAAAGCGCCGGGAGGCCATTACCGGCGTTTCGGAATACGCCAATCTCGACGAGCCAGCGCGTCCGGCCATGGACCGCGAGGCCGTGCGGACGGCGGCCCGCGCCGATTGGCAGGCGGGAGAGCCGCTGGTCGGAAGTCCAATGGCCTCGAGCGCAGCTTCCATGCCGTTGGTCGCGGCGTCGGCGCCTTATGAAGCGCTTCGGGATGCAAGCGACCGGCAACTGGCGGCGACGGGCAAGCGGCCATCGGTCTTTCTCGCGAACATCGGCGCGCTCGCGGCGTTTTCCGCGCGCGCCACGTTCGCCGCCAATGCCTTCGCGGCGGGCGGCATCGTCGTTGCGGGGAATGGCGGCGCCGGATATGCCGACGCATCGGCAATGGCGGCCGCGTTTCAGGCAAGCGAGGCCAAGATCGCCTGCATCTGCGGGACCGACGCAAGCTACGGCGAGCATGGGAGCGCTTTCGCGGCGGCGCTGAAATCGGCGGGCGCCCGCCAGGTCTGGCTTGCCGGACGCGGCGGCGCGTCCGAAGCAGCGCTTCGGGCGGCCGGCGTTGACGATTTCCTGTTCATGGGCGCAGATATTCTGGTCGCCCTTACATCCGCCCACCGTCTGATGGGAGCCTAGAGCCATGTCCGCCATTCCGGATTTTTCACACATTCCGCTCGACTTCGGGCCATCTGCGCCGCCGCCGAACGACGCTGCGCCCTGGGAGACGCCTGAAGGGATCGCGGTCAATCCGATTTACGGGCCGGACGATGTCGCTGATCTGGATTTCACAGGCGGCATGCCGGGAATCGCGCCCTTTCTCCGCGGGCCTTATCCGACGATGTACGTCCAGCGGCCATGGACCATTCGGCAATATGCCGGCTTCTCGACGGCGGAGGATTCCAACGCCTTTTATCGCCGCAACCTCGCGGCCGGTCAGAAGGGCCTTTCCATCGCCTTCGATCTCGCGACCCACCGCGGCTACGATTCCGATCATCCCCGCGTCGTCGGCGATGTCGGCATGGCGGGCGTCGCGATCGATTCCATCGCCGACATGCAGATCCTGTTCGATGGCATTCCGCTCGACGAAATGAGCGTCTCGATGACCATGAACGGTGCCGTTCTCCCGATCATGGCCTTGTTCATCGTCGCGGGCGAAGAGCAGGGGGTCCCGACCGAGAAATTGTCCGGAACCATACAGAACGACATCCTGAAGGAGTTCATGGTCCGCAACACCTATATCTACCCGCCGACCCCGTCGATGCGGATCATCTCCGACATTTTCGCCTATACCAGCCAGAAGATGCCGAAGTTCAATTCGATCTCGATTTCCGGCTATCACATGCAGGAAGCTGGCGCGACCGCGGATCTGGAGCTTGGCTATACCCTTGCCGACGGCATCGAGTATGTGCGCGCCGGTAAGGCGGCCGGCATGTCGGTCGATGCTTTCGCGCCGCGGCTGTCGTTCTTCTGGGCGATCGGCATGAACTTCTTCATGGAGGTCGCGAAGATGCGGGCCGGCCGCCTGCTGTGGTCCCGCTTGATGCGGGAAGCGGGCGCTCAGAACCCGAAGAGCCTGGCCTTGCGCACCCATTGCCAGACGAGCGGCTGGAGCCTCGCCGCTCAGGACGTCTACAACAACGTCGTCCGCACCTGCGTCGAGGCGATGGCGGCGACCCAGGGCCATACCCAGTCCCTGCACACCAACGCGCTTGATGAAGCGCTGGCGCTGCCGACGGACTTCTCGGCCCGGATCGCGCGCAACACGCAGATCGTTCTGGCGCAGGAAAGCGGCGCGACGCGGGTCATCGATCCCTGGGGCGGCAGCTATTACGTCGAAGCCCTGACGGCCGAACTGGCGCAGAAGGCCTGGGGGCACATTCAGGAAATCGAAGCCATGGGCGGCATGGCGAAGGCCATCGAGGCCGGGTTGCCCAAGCTTCGCATCGAGGAGGCGGCGGCGCGCACCCAGGCGCGCATCGATAGCGGCCGTCAGACGATTGTCGGCGTCAACAAATACAAGCCGACCCACAAGGAAATGATCGACGTTCTGAAGATCGACAATGCCAAGGTGCGCGAGGCGCAGATCGCGCGGCTGGAGAAGATCAGGCGGGAGCGGGACGGCGAGGCCGTGCAGGCGGCGATGGATGCGCTGACAGCGTCGGCTGAAACCGGCAAGGGAAATCTGCTGGAATTGGCGGTCGACGCGGCGCGCAAGCGGGCGACGGTCGGCGAAATCACCTACGCGCTCGAAAAGGTATGGGGGCGGCATGTGGCGGAAGTGAAAGCGATCTCGGGCGTCTACGCAGGCGAAATGGGCGACGATGGCGATACCGTCGCGAACACCCGCGCGAAGGCTGACGCTTTCGCCGAAGCCGACGGACGCCGGCCCCGCATCCTGATCTGCAAGATGGGCCAGGACGGGCACGACCGGGGCCAGAAAGTCATCGCCAGCGCCTTCGCCGACCTTGGTTTCGACGTCGATATCGGGCCGTTGTTCCAGACCCCGGAAGAAGCCGCGCGTCAGGCGGTCGAGAATGACGTGCATATCGTCGGCGCGTCCTCCCTCGCGGCTGGACACCTGACGCTGGCGCCCGCGTTGATCGAGGCGCTGAAAGAACTTGGGCGCGAGGATATTCTGGTCGTCATCGGCGGCGTCATCCCGCCCCAGGACTATGACGCCCTGAAGGCGGCCGGCGTCGCGGCGATCTTCCCGCCGGGCACCGTGATCGCCGAAGCGGCCGACGGTTTGATCGACCAATTGAGCGCCGCGCTGGGCTACGCGCAATCGGCGTGATTTCTCCGCAATTTTAGGAAGCTTTCGCCTGAAATCCGAGTGCTAGGCTCCAGACCCATAAAACGGATTCCCCTGGCTTCGAGAATGTGATTCGTTT